>ERZ808270.351-NODE-351-length-28143-cov-3.190117_pt1 | contig 28143 bp, 24 predicted proteins | sample MGYA00521082_ERZ808270 | MGnify/ENA primary metagenome ERZ808270 (study PRJEB31516, sample SAMN03275594) | gut metagenome | biome: mammalia-associated habitat; material: feces | host: Papio cynocephalus | place: Kenya | collected 2012-07-27 ... | reverse complement strand
AGGCTGGCAGAGCGAATCTCTTATCGCTTTTCACCGGAAGAAATGGTGCCGGCTGCCGGACAGGGCATCATGGCGATCCAGACCCGTGCCGGCGAATATGCCGGGCTGCTGCGGCAGCTGAACCATGAGGATGCCGCATTCTGTGCCGGAATAGAACGGCGCTTGTCCGGACTGCTGGGCGGCGACTGCTCTGCACCGGTGGGATGCTATGCAAAGCTGCACGGCGATGATTTTACGCTCTATGGCTTTTCTGGCATTGACGGAACGCCGAGATCCGGCAAAGTACAAGGCAAACGAGAGGACGCCGAGGCGCTGGTACAGGCGCTGGCGGCGCAGTTGAGTAAGAAGGTGTCCATATGAATTTGATCAATCGTCCGCGCCGGCTGCGAAACGGCGCACTGCTGCGCAGCATGGTGCGGGAAACCCGTATTTCTGCGGATACGCTGATCTATCCCATGTTTGTACAGGACGGGGAGAATATCCGGGAAGAGATCCCGTCTATGCCCGGACAGTATCGCTGGAGTCTGGATCGTGTGGATGAGCTTTTGCAGCAGGTGACGGATTCCGGGGTAAAGAGCGTTCTGCTCTTCGGGATCCCAGCGGAAAAGGATGAAATCGGCAGCAGCGCATGGCAGCCGGACGGCATTGTGCAGCGTGCAGTGCGTCATATCAAGGCGGCATTTCCGCAGCTGTATGTCATTACCGATGTTTGTATGTGTGAGTATACTTCTCACGGACACTGCGGCATTCTCTGCGGTCACGATGTGGATAACGACAAGACGCTGGAAGTTCTGGCGAAAACGGCGCTGTCCCATGTACAGGCTGGAGCGGATATGGTCGCACCGTCCGATATGATGGACGGCAGAGTGGCACGCATCCGGCAGGTGCTGGATGAAAACGGCTATGTGAACACGCCCATCATGTCCTATTCTGTCAAGTATGCCTCGGCATTCTATGGACCGTTCCGGGATGCGGCAGGTTCTGCGCCGGCGTTCGGCGACCGGAAAAGCTATCAGATGGATCCCCACAACGCACGAGAGGCACTGCTGGAGGCAGAACTGGATGTGCAGGAGGGCGCAGATATTTTGATGGTGAAGCCGGGCATGGCGTATCTGGATGTGCTGCGGTCGCTGAAGGAAAAGTTTCACCAGCCTGTGGCACTGTACAGCGTCAGCGGTGAGTATGCCATGATCCAGGCGGCAGCGGCTGCCGGCTATATCGACCGGGAGGCTGTGATCTGTGAGTCGGCTGTTTGTATGTACCGTGCCGGCGCAGATCTGCTTATCACCTATTTTGCCATGGAACTGGCGCAGTATATTCGGGAAGGGAGAATCGGATAATGGAACAGATGCAGATCACACATTCTGAGGAACTCTACTCCCGTGCCAGGGAGCTGATGCCCGGCGGCGTCAATTCGCCGGTGCGTGCATTTCAGTCCGTGGGCGGAACGCCGAGATTTATCCAGCGTGCCAAAGATCAGTACCTCTACGATGAGGACGGCAACGCTTATATTGATTATATCGGTTCCTGGGGTCCGATGATCCTGGGACATAATCCGGATGTGGTGCTGGAGGCAGTGCGCAGCCAGCTGGAAAACGGTCTCAGCTACGGCGCTGCCACAGCGCTGGAAGTGGAAATGGCAGAACTGATTCACGAGATCGTTCCCTGCGTGGAAATGATGCGTATGGTGAATTCCGGCACTGAGGCAGTGATGAGTGCGGTTCGTGCCGCAAGGGGCTTTACCGGACGGGACAAGATCGTCAAGTTCGAGGGCTGCTATCACGGCCATGCAGACGCCATGCTGGTGAAAGCCGGTTCCGGCGTCATGACTGCCGGAATCCCCGATTCCAGCGGCGTGCCGAAGGGCTGCACCCAGGACACGCTGTCTGCGGTGTACAATGACCTGAACAGCGTGGAACAACTGTTTCAGCAGTATCCGCAGGAGATTGCCTGCGTGATCGTAGAACCGGTGGCAGCCAATATGGGTGTTGTCGCACCGGAAAAAGGCTTTTTGCAGGGGCTGCGGCAGCTGTGCGACCAGTACGGCGCACTTCTGATTTTTGATGAAGTCATTACCGGTTTCCGGTTACAGCTGGACGGCGCAGTGGGTCATTTCGGCATTACGCCGGATATGGTGACCTACGGCAAGATCATCGGCGGCGGTATGCCTGTGGGCGCTTACGGCGGCAGACGGGAGATCATGCAGCTGGTGGCACCGCTGGGGTCTGTGTACCAGGCAGGTACGCTCAGCGGCAATCCGGTGGCAATGCGTGCCGGACTGACTCAGCTGCGCTATTTGCAGGCGCACCCGGAGGTGTATCACCAGGTGGGATTTTTGTCTCACCGGCTGCGCAGCGGTCTGGAGGATATCATCCGCCGGCATCATGCGCCGTGTACCGTAAACGGGATCGGTTCGCTGTCCTGCCTGTACTTTACACCGGAAAAGGTGCGGAACTATGCGGATGCCAAAAAGGCAGACACCGCAAAGTTCCGGGAGTACTTCCACTTCATGCTGGATCGGGGCAATTATTTCGGTCCCAGCCAGTTTGAGGCGATTTTTGTATCAAACGCACATACGCTGCGTGAGATAGATAAAACGCTGGGAGATGCAGACGAATTTTTCGCTGCACACAGCGGAAACTGAGAACCTCTTTCTGTTCTCAGCCGGGAGCCAACGGAGAGGGGTTCCGAGAGGAGAGGTTTTCATATGAACAAACAAAATGGCTCTGCTTTGCAGAACCGCAGCACCGGAAGCATGACGGGATGTCGTGTGCTGGTGTCTGCCCTGGCAGTCTGTCTGCTGCTGTCTGATATGGCGGCAAGCGGCAAATTCGGTGCATCCGCAATGCACATCATGGAGGGCTATCTGCCTGCCGGATGGTGTATTGCGTGGGGTGCGCTCTGTATTCCGTTCCTGGTGGCTGGTGCAGTCAGCCTGAAACGGAAGATCGCTTATCAGGGAAGAGTGAAGCTGCTGATCGCTCTGTGCGCAGCCTTCGTCTTTATCATTTCTTCCTTGAAGATCCCGTCGGTTACCGGTAGCTGTTCTCATGCCACCGGTACCGGACTGGGTGCAATTCTGTTCGGACCGTCCATCATGTCCGTGCTGGGCGTCATCGTGCTGTTGTTCCAGGCGATTCTGCTGGCACACGGCGGTCTGACCACACTGGGCGCAAATACTTTTTCCATGGCGATTTTCGGACCGTTCGTTTCCTATGGGCTGTTCCGGCTGCTGAAAAAGTGCAAAGCGCCTATGGGTCTGGCAGTATTCCTGTCGGCAACCATCGGAGACATGGCAACCTACTGTCTGACTTCAGTACAGTTGGCGGCAGCATATCCTGGCGATAACTTCTGGGCATCTTTCGGAAAGTTTATCGCTGTCTTTGCACCGACCCAAGTCCCGATTGCCATTGCAGAAGGCATTCTGACTGTCATTGTATACAATGTCATCCAGAAGAACTGCGCAAAGGAGTTGAAGGAACTGTCCGGCATTACAGTTTCCAACCCTGGACGTGGCAAGCTGTGGGCAAGAAATCTGGTTCTGGCATTTGGCGTTGTCCTGCTGGTGACCATTCCGCTGATGCTGCTGGGCAACAGTGAATTCGGCGGTTCGGATGATGCAGGCTCTACTGTGGTAGAAGAGATCAACGGCGGCTATACCCCGTGGTTTGAATCCTTCTGGGAACCGCCTTCGGGTGAGATCGAATCCCTGCTGTTCTGTGTACAGTCGGCGATCGGCGCAGGTATCTGCGGCTTTGTATTGGGACGCATCAGCCGAAAGCCAAAGGCGGAAACAGAATCTGCACCAACGGATTCTGAACCATCCGAAACTTCTGACTAATGCAGGAGGCACAAGATGAAACGACACACACACAGCCATGCCCACGGAGAACGCATTCTGATCGATGAGATCGCATATGCCTCGGCACTGCGCCAGGTTTCTCCGATGTGGAAAATTTTTGTGTCCCTGTATAGTCTGTTTCTGTGCCTGTTCTCACATACCTGGGTGATAAGCGTGCTGATCTTATGCGCCATGCTTATCGCTATGACTGCCATCGGGAAAACCCGGTGGCATCATATTATCCACTTGATGCAGATTCCGCTGACGTTTGTGATACTGGGATGTATCATGATCCTGTTACAGGTCTCACACCACGGCGAGAAAATGCTGCTGGCGATTCCCGTCGGCAGCTGGTATTTCGGCGTGACGGCGGAGAGCGTGCATCAGTTCGGGCAGGTGTTTCTCCAGTGTCTGGCGGCGGTGAGCTGTCTGTACTTTCTGTCAACCTCCACCCCGATGACGGAGCTATTTACGGCGCTGCGCCGGATGCACATTCCGGGATTTCTGGTGGAGATGATGGAACTGGTCTATCGGTATATTTTCGTGCTGCTGGAGGCGGCATCTCAGATACGAAATGCACAGGAGTGCCGTCTGGGATATGCTACGCTGAAAACCGGATTCTATTCCACCGGGCAGCTGATCTCCAATCTGTTTCTCCGGGCATACCGGCAGGCAGACCGGACATATACCGCCATGGAATCCAGAGGGTATACAGACGAAGTACGGACACTGGGACTGGCATATGAGACAAAGGGTTGGCAAAAAGGGCTTGCTGTCGGGTACAGCGTATTGCTGACGGCGGCAGCGCTGATTTGCAGAATAGGAGGCAGCAGATGGGGATTATTTTAGAGGCAGATCATCTGACATATGGTTATGACGAAAAGCGTCACGCCATTGAAGATCTGTCCATTGCATTTGAAGAGGGTAAGACAACAGCGATCCTGGGTGCAAACGGCGCCGGAAAATCTACGCTGTTTCTGCATCTGAACGGTATTTTGCAGCCGGAACACGGCGAAGTGCGCTTTCGTGGGCAACCGATCTCCTATAAAAAAGCAGGGCTGCGGCAGCTGCGTTCCAAAGTGGGAATCGTGTTCCAGAATCCGGACGACCAGCTTTTTTCGGCATCTGTGTACCAGGATATTTCCTTTGGTGCAGTGAACATGGGACTGCCGTCAGAGGAAGTACATCGGCGTGTAAATGCGGTGATGGAACAAATTGGCATCACTTATCTGAAAGACCGTCCCACCCATTCCCTTAGCTTTGGGCAGAAAAAGCGTGTGGCATTCGCCGGCATTATGGTGATGCAGCCGGAGGTGATTATTCTGGACGAGCCGACTGCCGGGCTGGATCCGGTGGGAGTCAGCGAGCTGATGCACCTGCTGCAGGAAGTTTGTCGGCAGCAGAACACGACCATCATTTTATCCACCCACGACATTGATGTTGTGCCAATCTATGCAGATGTGATCGACGTGATGGATCAGGGCCATGTGATCGCACACGGCACGCCGGAAGAGATTTTTGCACAGCCGGAACTGCTCCGGTCGCATCATCTGCGGCTGCCGAGAATTTCACATTTGCTGGAGATTCTGCAAAAAGAGGACGGCTGGGATGTGGATGCTTCGGTATCCACCATTTCCGGCGCAAGAAAAGAACTGCTGCGCCACGCAGCAAACTGAGGAGAACTATCCATGAAAACAGGACGTGTATTTCTGGTGGGTGCCGGTCCGGGAGATCCGACGCTGCTGACGGAACAGGGAAGAAAATGCCTGGAGCAGGCAGATGCTGTGGTCTATGATGCGCTGGCGTGTTCGTCTGTGCTGAATCTGACAAAGCCGGACTGTTCGCTGATTTTTGCCGGAAAAATGGCTGGGAATCACTACAAAAAACAGAGTGAGACCAACCGGCTGCTGGTGGAACTTGCAAAGCAGGGAAAGCAGGTGGTACGGCTCAAAGGCGGCGATCCGTTTGTCTTTGGACGAGGCGGAGAAGAGGCGCAGGTATTGCAGGAAAACGGCATTCCGTTTTCCATTGTGCCGGGTGTGTCATCCTGCTACAGCGTGCCGGCATATGCCGGTATCTCTGTGACGCATCGGGCGTATGCGCCTGCGTTTCATGTTATCACGGGACACCGCAAGACGGAACAGCACGCTGAACTGGACTATGCCACGCTGGCAAAGCTGGACGGGACGCTGGTGTTTCTGATGAGCCTCAGCAACCTGCCGCAGATCGCCGCAGCGCTGATACAGAACGGAAAGCCGCCGGAGACCCCTGCGGCAGTGATCCAGGAGGGAACGACAGCACACCAGCGTGTCGTGACCGCATCTCTGGAAAATATTGCGGAAGAGGTCAAACGGCAGGGCATCCATACGCCGGCAATGACGGTGATCGGTGATGTGGTCGGTCTGCGGGAACAGCTGCAGTGGTATGGAAAAGGCGTCTTATCCGGGAAAAGCGTTCTGCTGACCGGAACGCCGGAATACAACCGAAAAGCCGCAGAACGCCTGCGGCAGTATGGTGCGGCATCTGCGGAGATCAGTCTGATCTATCCGTCCCTGCTGTATCCGGATAAACTGAAACAGCTGTCCTGGGAGAGCTACACCTGGGCAGTGCTGACCAGCGCCAACGGCGTGGAGATGCTCTTTTCCGCCATGCGGCAGGTTGGGATGGATCTGCGCAGTCTTTTGCACCTGCGGTTCGCCGCCATCGGAAAAGGCACAGCACAGGCGCTGGCAGACCACGGCATTTTCGTGGACTGCGTGCCGGAGCATTTCGACAGCCGCAGTCTGGCAGAGGCGCTGATCCCAGAACTGACGGAAAATGACAGGGTTTTGCTGCTGCGTGCAGAAAACGGTTCTGTCCTGCTGCCGCAGCTGCTGGAACAGGCAGGAAAGGCGTTCGACAATGTGCCGCTGTACACGGTGAAAACCGACCGGCGAAAGCAGGAACTGCTGCGCCAGGAACTGGAACGCACAGACGATGTGTTCCTTGCCAGTGCGTCTGCGGCAAGGGCGTTTGCGGAAATGACGGGAGAGATCTCGTATTCCGCAGAAGTCGTTGCAATCGGAGACGCCACGGCGAAAGCTGCCGCAGCAGCCGGGATTTCGGTAACGCATATTGCAGCACAGGCAGATATTGACGGAATGATACAATGTATATGCAAAGAAGAGGTGTAAAAAATGTATCCGATCTCACTGAATTTACAAGGGAAAAAGTGTATTGTTTTCGGGGCAGGAAAGGTGGCACAGCGCCGTGTCTGGGGTCTGCTGGATGCCGGCGCAGAAGTGACTGTCGCTGCACCGGAGAAAATGCCGGCGTGCTGGGGAACGGCACGTCTGACTTATCTGGAACAGCCCTATGCACCGGAGCTGCTGGAAGAGCAGTTCCTGGTGTTTGCGGCAACGGATGACAGTGCGGAAAACGCACGCATCGTCCGGGATGCCCAGGCGGCAGGAAAGCTTGTCTCCTCTGCAACGGTCAGCCCGGACAGCACACCGGATTTTGCCGTCCCGGCACACCGCCGCCACGGGGATGTGACGATCTCAGTTGCAACAGAGGGAGATGCGCCGGCGCTTGCCGGTGCGATTTGCCGGGAACTGGAACCGAAACTGGCATCGTACAGTGAGATCTGTACCTGTCTTGGTATTCTGCGTCGGACGTGGAAAGAGACCATACCGGACGATTTTCACCGGATGCAGCTGCTCCGGATGCTGACTGAGCCGAAGGCGCTGGAACTGTTCCGGGAAAAGGGAAAGGGCGCTTATCTGGCGTATGCCTCTTCGCTGGCAGACGGTGAAATGCCGGCGGTCAAGAAAGCAATTCTGATGGTCAGCTTTGGGACAAGCTATGCAGACACCCGGGAGCATACCATCGGTGCTGTAGAGCGTGCAGTGCAGGCGGCGTTTCCGGAGATGGATATGTTCCGGGCGTTTACCAGCGGCATGATTATCCGGAAAATGCGGCGGCAGGGAATCGCAGTCGATACAGTTCGGGAGGCGCTGGAAAAGCTGAAACAGCAGGGCTATACCCACGTATACCTACAGCCCACCCACGTGATCCCCGGCGAGGAATACGATCGGCTCTGTGCAGATGCGGCGGCATATACCGGCGCATTTGCGGTGATGCGCATTGGAAAACCGCTTCTGACAGAAACAGCGGATTATCCGGCGCTGGTACAGGCAATGGAGCAGGACGGCATTATTCGGAAATCTGCGGAAAAGGCGTATCTGCTGATGGGACATGGCACGCCGCATATCATCAACCAGGCGTATCCGGCATTCGATTACTGGCTGAAACGCAGCGGTTTCGACAATGTATTTGTCGGAACGGTGGAAGGCTATCCGACGCTGGAAACGCTGCTGGAACTGCTGAAAGAGCATCATTACCGAGAGGTTGTACTTGTGCCGATGATGCTGGTGGCAGGTGACCATGCGCAGAACGACATGGCTGGGGATGATTCAGACTCCTGGAAGTCAGTGCTGGAACGGTACGGCTATATCGTAACGCCGCAGCTGCAGGGGCTGGGTGCATATCCGGCTGTGCAGGCACTGTATGTTGCACACGCAGCGCATATGCTGGAACAATCTCCGGAAGGCGGTGAAACAAAATGAATCTTCCCAACGACCCGATCATGCTGATGAGCTATCTGAATACACAGCTCCGGGACAATTACCCGTCCCTGGAGGAACTCTGCAAGTCCATGTGCCTGGACGAGGCAGAGATCAGGGCAAAGCTGGAGACAGTGGGTTTTGTCTATCAGCCGGAACGAAATCAGTTTGTATAAAATTGCATAAAGTTTTCAGAAACCAAAAAAGCGGAATGCCGACCAGTTACAGTCGGCGTTCCGCTTCTCTTTGCAAATGTTTAGCAGTCCGGGTGTTCGCTGAGGTAGGCTTTTACCGTTTTCAGCAGCTTTTCGTGGCATTGCTCCACAGTACAGCCCGTGAAATCTACCATCAGATCTGCGTATTTTTCATACAGAGGGCAGCGCTCTTTATAAAGATCTTCCAGGGTGTTGCAGCCGCTGTGGCAGACAACGCCGCGTGTGACCAGATTCCCCACACGCTGTGCCAGAACGTCCAGCTGGTGGTGCAGATAGACAACGATGCCGGTGGACTTTAAGTACTGCATGGCGCCGTTACTGTAGACAGCACTGCCGCCGGTGGAGATCACCGCACGGTTGGTGTGGATGGATTGCAGGATCTTTCCCTCCAGTGTGATGAACCCTTCTGTGCCGTGTTCATCGATCAGCTCCATCAGCGGTTTTCCGTAGGTTTCGATGATGACGTCGTCTGTGTCGATGAAGTGGTAGGACAGTCCCTCTGCCAGCGTTTTTCCCAGCGTAGTTTTTCCGGATCCCGGCATTCCGATCAGTGTGATATTGTGCATTTGTTTTGATGCTCCTTTTTCTTGTACTTGTATAAGGCAACACCGCACGAAGTCCTTATGCAGTGTTGCCATAAGAACCTGTGTCCCTGGCGTTTTTGAAAAATACAGGTTCTAAAAGTCGATCCAAGAGTCTGTTCCGCAGATTTTCGGACAGGCTCACAGCAGTCATTTTGATGTGTCCCTATTATTTTAACATATTTCTTACAAAAAAGCAAGTCATACAGCACCGTCTCACAAAAAAAGTCGTTGGAAAAACAACATAATACAGCATAACTTTGGATAGCTGAAATTGTGTACAAAACAATTTACAACTCAACCATAAAAATAGTGAAAATCGTTATAATTATAATGGTATACTAGAAATGTATATAGGAGCGTCAGTAAGCCCTAAAAAGTTTGTGATAGGAGCTGAAACAAGGTGAAAAATCAACGATATCAATATTTGTGCCTGGTGGAGGAACTGCGAAAGCGGTTACAGGACGGCGAATTACAGTCGGGCAGTGCAATTCCGTCAGAGGCAGAATTGACGAAAGCGCTTTCGATGAGCAAAAGAGAATTGCGTCCGCTGCTGAAAAATCTGGAGATGGCAGGAATTTTGTCCGGCAGCCGGGATGGTACTTATACGTTGGCAAAAGAAATGTCGGACAGTATGCGTGAACTGATGCACGTGATGTTTCTGGTGCAGAACATCTCACCGTTTGAGGTGTGCCAGATGCGCCGTTCTATGGAAATTTCCGCCTTCCCGATGGCGTATGCACGCCGGGATCATCTGGATCTGGATGAACTGAAAAATCTGCTGGATGAATTCCGCTACGGGAACGGTCTGGACAGCATCCGGGCAGATGAGGAAATGCACCGCTGGCTGATAAGAGCATCCGGGAACCGGCTGATGGAGTGTGTGACGCAAGGCATCTGGGGCATCTGTTCGGCGCAGATCAACTTGATTTTGTCAGACGGCACAGAGGAACTGCGAAAGGTGCAGGCAAGCATCCATGAGCGGTTCTATAAGAGCTTTCTCATTGGCGATCTGAAGATGGGAATGGATGCAGTCCGGGAACACTATGACACCATTGAACAGGCGCTGGGTGAGCAATCACTGTACGACCTGGGGATGCACATCGCCTGACAGACTGAAAAGGAAAGGGGAATGCAATGAATCTCTTTTTAACGCTGGCATTTTTGTTTTGCATCGGCAGCGTGCTGGGATGGGGCCTGGAGGTCATATTCCGCCGTTTTTTCTCGGCACATCATTGGGTAAATCCGGGATTTCTGGTCGGTCCCTATCTGCCGCTGTACGGTTCCAGTCTTTGCGTGCTGTATCTGCTGGCAATGCTGGAACCGCTCATGCCGGGTGACAGTCCCTGGCTGAAAAAGATATTGCTTTTTGTGGTAATGGCGCTGGCGATCACGGCGCTGGAATATGTGGCAGGGATGATCTTTATTCATGGCATGAAAATCAAGCTGTGGGATTATTCCGACCGCTGGGGAAATATCAAGGGCATTATCTGTCCGCTGTTTACGTTTTTCTGGCTGGTGCTGAGCGCCGTGTACTATTTCCTCATCCATCCGCATATTTTGTCGGCACTGCACTGGCTGGCAGAAAATCTGGCATTTTCGTTCTGCATCGGATTCTTCTATGGCATCTTTTTAATTGACGTAGGATATTCCACTCATTTGATGGTAAAGATCCGTGCATTTGCGGCGGAGACCAACATCGTGGTACGTGTAGAGGAACTGCGTGAGGATATCCACCAGGCGCTGCAAAAGAAAAACGTGCGCCGGTTCTTTTTCCCCATGCACGGCGGCGTGCCGGTGCGGGAAATGCTGGATCAGTATGTAAAACAGCACTTCTCACGGGAAAAATCCCAGGGAAAGTGGATTCGGCTGCCCTCTAAAAAAGCCAAAGAGAAAAAATCCAAATAAGAACTAAAACAGCCTGAGGCTCTCAATGTGAGAAAGCATCAGGCTGTTTTTTTACATTTGCTGTATTTATTCTTCCGGAGATGCCTGCTTTCGGCTGCGTCTGCGGCTTTCGGATTCTACCGGCAGCACGTCCTCGAACATGGCGTAGAACTTCATAGGGATAAAACGGTCCATGTGACACTTGCCGAAGAACCATTTCCGATACTGGCACTGCTTGATGATATCCTCGAAAAAGGTGTGGATCTCCAGACGCTGCTGGACATCCACTCCCAGGCAGTCCTTCAGAGATGCCGGCGGTTCGTGGGTGATGATGTAGTCCACCTGGGCGTTGTGTTCGTTCAGATTATGGATGGCACGGCGGATCTCGGCGTGTGTGGGCTGTTCCCGCTGCCACCAGTTCCGACCCTGCCGGAATTCGAAGTCCTGGCTGTGACCGCCGCCGAATGCGAAAAAGGTGCGGTCGTCAATGGTGAAGATCTCGCCACGCATCATGTGAAAAATATTCGGTGCAATCAGATGCGCCCTGCCGCCGCGCCACTTGACCGTACGGAAGCTCTGTTCCAGGATGTCGAAATTTTCGTGGCAGCCGTCTACGAAAGCAATGGTGAACGGCATTTCACGCAGCTTTTTCAGATTTTGCTTTTCTTGGCGGGAACCGTCCCAGATAAAGCCGAAGTCACCGCAGACAATGAGAACATCGCCGGCTTTCAGCTTTTTGAAAATGGGATTTTTGAATCGTGACAGATCTCCGTGCATATCTCCTGTAATGTATACCAAAAGGAAAACCTCCTTGCGCCCTGCCTTTTGCTGCTGCTTTTTCGAATGTCAATGGCAGGCGGTTATGATTTATTTGCATGGCGGCACTGAAAAATGATTGCGGTATGTCCGATGGGGCAATTTTTATGGAGTGCTGCCTTTGTTTTTCTGCATTTTTTTGCTGCTTATATTATTTTATCATATTTTCCGTGAAAGGTAAATAAATTTTCGAAAAAAGTCTTTTCGAATCGGATTTTTTTTGCTATAATAAGAAAGTGGAGTTTGAAAACTTTCACGAATAAAGAATTTTCGGGAGGATTGCATCCTATGCACTTGTTCCATTTGATAAAACGTATGAGCGCCGCCGCAGTGACCTGTATTGTAAGCACCGTGATTTTGTGCGGCAATTTCCTTTCGGCACAGGCATATACCTTTACGCCGGACAAAACCCTGCACAGCCAGGCGGCAATTCTGTACAACCGGGATACCGAGCAGGTACTCTATGAGAAAAATCCGGATCAGCCTCAGATGCCGGGACACCTGGCACAGATCATGACGGCAATCGTGGTCATGCAGAACTGTTCCGACCTGGACGGCACGACCATTACAGCAGATGATGCGCTGTATAAGACTCTGTACAACTATGACGAACCGGATGATCTGCGCTATGCGGACATTGACGACGGAGACACGCTGACTGTGCGGGAATATCTTTATGCCATGATGCTGACATCTTCCTGCGAGGCATCGCTGATTCTGGCAAACCAGTTCGGGGACGGCAGCATTGACGCATTTGTGACAAAAATGAACGATACTGCTGCGGAGATCGGCTGCACGGCGACTACCTTTACGAATCCAACCGGATTGTGCGATAACCGGCAGCAGACAACAGCACGGGATATGCTGACTATCACCAACTATGCCCTTTCTCTGGATGGGTTCGAAGAGATCGCAACGGCGACTTCGTTTACGCCGAAAACAGCAAATCCAGCGAATCATCCGGATGCGTCTGCCTGGAACTGGACGCAGGCGAATTCCATGGCGCTTGAGGACAGCGAATACTACTATGAGGGTGCAAAAGGCATCAAAACGGGAAATTTAAGCAAATCCGGAAGAAGTATCATTACTGAGGCAACGCAAGATGAAAATACATATCTGGTGATTGCAATGAATGCGCCGTTTGAGGATTCGGACGGCAAGCTGCAGTACTACCACATTGAGGATGCCACAACACTGCTGAACTGGGCGTTCCAGTCGTTTGCCTATACCACGCTGCTGGAGGATGACGAGGAAACGGCAGAAGTGGAGGTAATGAATTCGGACGGCAATTCCTATGTGCTGGTGCATCCGAAGGAGGACTGCATCCTGCTCTGGTGCAAGGATGTGGACGTTTCTGCGGTGCAGAAGGTGATACATCTGGATCAAAATGTTATGGCGCCTGTAAAAAAAGGCGACAAGCTGGGGACAATGGAACTGAAGTTTTCCGGGGAAGTGATTGCAGAAGTGCCGCTGGTGGCAGTTTCTGATGTAGATCGGTCGTTCACCAAGTTCAACGCCTATGCGCTGGAGAATTTCCCGAACTCGCCGTGGTTTACAGTGGGAATCGTTGCCGGTGCTGTTCTGTCGGCACTGTACATTGCGCTGTGTATCTATGCCTCCTATCGGGCAAAGAAAAATGTCACACCGGAAGATCCGATCCATCTGGTGCCGCACGCAACGGAATTCCACGACCGTCCGCAACGGAACTGGAAACGCTCTGACACAGTATTCTACCATGGCCCGGAGTCCAGAACAGAACACAACCCGGATGCACAGAAAAATACGGAAGAAAAGGACAAAGAGCTGACAGGTGCGAACCGGAAATAAAGGAGATGCAGTTATGAAGATCGCCATTGCGCAGACAGAGATCTGCTTTGAAGAACCGGAAAAGAATTTGCGGACTGCTGAAAGCTGGATCGAACAGGCATCACAGGAAGGTGCAGACGCAATCTTCTTTCCGGAGATGAGCTTTACCGGATTTTCCATGCACGTGGAAAAAATAGCGGCGTATGCAAAGCCGATCCGGCAGGCAATGTGCCGGCTGGCAGCGCAGGAACATATAGCTATAGGATACGGCTGGACTTCCTGCAAGCCCAGCGGAAAAGGGGAAAATCACTACACGATTCTAGGCAAGTCCGGGGGAGTGCTGTCGGATTATGTGAAGATACACCCTTTTTCCTACGGCGGGGAAGAGCAGTTTTACGATAGCGGCACGGAGATCATTCACACGGTACTGGAGGATTTTCCGGTCAGCACGCTGATCTGCTATGATCTGCGTTTTCCGGAACTGTTCCGGGCAGCAGCACAGAACAGCCGGCTGATCGTTGTTCCGGCGAACTGGCTGCACCAGCGCGCGGAACACTGGCGGATGCTGCTCCGGGCGAGAGCCATCGAAAACCAGGTGTATGTGCTGGGTGTCAACTGTACCGGAAAGCAGCAGTCCTACACCTTTGACGGGCAGAGCTGCCTGGTTGACCCGGAGGGAAATTTGCACTGTGTCTGCGGCAATGCACCGGAACTGGCGTATGTGACTGTAGAGAACGACACGGAACAATTCCGGCGTGCGTTTCCCACCTGCCGGGACGTGAAACTGCCGTTTTATACGGAATTGTATCAGAATCTTGTGAGGGAAGAGGAGCATCAATGATTGAGGTTTTTCAGCCGCCCCGGATCACACGGGAAGAGACTGCCTATAAAATGCTGTTTCATGTTTTTGCGGCTTTTACAGCATTGGCGATTTCCATGGCAGGGCTGTTTTATTCCATGGCTGGAGATTCCCGAAAAAACCGGGATGCGCTGCATAAAGTCACGTCTCCGGAGACGGAATTGTGGGCGATTATTGTTTTCGCTGTGTTTGTCCTGACAGCTGTCTATTTATCGGTTGCAGGGGTTGTGCTGTCCCGGCGAGTGAGAGGACAGTTTGTGCGGTGGGTGAAGCAAGACGGCAAGCTGTATTTTGTGTCTGCGAGTGCCGCGAATGTCAGAGCAAGCGGTTCATCCAGACGGATTTCCAGTTCGCTGAAATTGCAGGACGCATCGCTGAACGTTTTGAATGATTCCGGAGCTTTGGAAGATATATTAAACGGAAAAACAGCATATGCCTTTATCCAGGCGATACCAGTGACAAGCGTCACTTGGGTTCGACAGGGGAAGCGTGGCACAAAGGTGTATTTCCAAAACAAAAAGGTATTTCTATCTAAGAAAATGGAAGGGTATCACGTACTTCTGCACCTGCTGGAAGAAATAAGCACACATTGAAAAAAGGCAGCCGTGAAAACGCTGAATTGCGTTCACGGCTGCCTTTTGCTGTATTCTGTAAGTCAAAGTTTTAGTGTTCCGGATAAGTGATTTCCATTGCTTTCTGGAAAAAGGCGTGCAGTTCCGGGAATTTGTCCCGGATGCGCATGGGCTTGATCTTGGTGTCGGTAAAGCAGTGGGAAGAGGTGGCAACTGCACAAAGCTGTCCGGTTTCCACGCAAAGGATGTCATACCGCAGTTCCAGCTTGAAACCGTTGTATTTGGTGATGTAGGAATAAACTGCCAGATGCTCACCGAAGTGCAGGGAGTGCTTGTATTCACAGGTGACGCCCAGCACCGGCAGCATAATGCCTTCTTCTTCCATCTGATTATAGCCGACGCCGATCTTGTCCATAAAATCGACTCTTGCCTCTTCTGCCATGTGGATGTAGTTGGAGTGGTTCACGATGTCCATGCGGTCTGTCTCATGGTAAAATACCATGCGGGTATACGGTGTGATTTCCATAATACGGACTCCTTTTCTCGGATGTGTTTCCGGAAACTGCCTTTTTGTTCCCGTGGACACAGAAAGTCTTTCTTTTTAGTATAGCACAACTTCTTCAGTTTTACTGGTTCTTTTTATGTATAGTGTGTTAAAGAAACGCTGGATAAGGCATATCTGAGGCACAAGCTTTACGCAGGTCCTCCGAAATGCAGGGAACAGGACGGAAAAACGATTTTTTTCTTCCCGGTATTGCAATTTGTCACTTTTTCGGGTATAATATAAAGTAAGACATTATGTCAGCAGGAGGAAAGAGCATGAAGAAGTGGCTGATTCACCAGCCGCCGGAAGAGGCGGCAAAACAGATCCGGAGCGGCAGCGATCTGTCCATGCTGTGCGCGCAGGTTCTGGCATCCCGTGGAATGCACAATGTGCAGGAGGCGGCGGCGTTTTTACAGTGTGACGGTCTGGCAGATCCGTTTCTCACCGCAGATATGGAAACGGCGGCGGATTACATTAACCAGGCACTGGACAATGGCAGCCGCATCTGCATCTACGGAGACTATGACTGTGATGGTGTAACAGCCACGGTGATCCTGTACTCCTATCTGCTGGAAATGGGTGCAGATGTGACCTATCGCATTCCGGAACGGGATGAGGGATACGGGCTGAATACCAATGCAGTCCGGGAAATGCACGAGGACGGCGTGGAACTGATCGTCACGGTGGACAACGGCATCACTGCGCTGGAAGAGGCGGAACTGATCGCAGAGCTGGGGATGACGCTGGTCATCACAGACCACCACCAGCCGCTGGAAACGCTGCCGAGAGCGGCAGCAATCGTGGACGCACACCGGGCAGATGACACTTCACCGTTTCACGACCTCTGCGGCGCAGGCGTGGCGCTGAAACTGGTGGCGGCGTTGGACGGCGGCGATACGGCAATGGCGCTGGAACAGTTCGGGGAACTGGCGGCAATCGCAACTGTGGCAGATGTGGTAACGCTTTCCGGCGAAAACCGTTATCTGGTGCAGCTGGGACTGCGGCTTTTGGCGAACACGGAGCGCCCCGGACTGCTGGCACTGCTGGACAAAAGCGGACTGACGGGAAAGGCGTTTACTTCCACTTCCATTGCATTCGGCATTGCACCGAGAATCAACGCTGCCGGACGGTTCGGCTCTCCGAAAACGGCGGTGGAACTGCTGCTGTGTGAAGATCCGGATGAGGCGGCAGAACTGGCGGAAGAACTGGAACGGCGCAACCAGGCGAGAAAAGCGGAGGAATCCAGAATCCTGGAAGAGATCGCTTTGCAGGCGGCAGAACAGCCGCAGCTGCTGAAAGAGCGTGTATTGGTATTTTCCGGAGAAAACTGGCATCACGGCGTTATCGGCATTGCGGCATCCCGTCTGGAAGAACAGTTCGGCAAGCCGACCATTCTGATTACCATAGAAGGCGATCAGGCGAGAGGGTCAATGCGGTCGTTTGGTGAATTCTCTGCATTTCGCTGTCTCCATGCCTGCAGTGATCTGTTGTCCCGGTACGGTGGTCACCCCGGTGCAGGCGGCTTTTCTCTGCCGGCAGACCACGTGGAACTGTTTCGAAAGGCAGTGCAGCACTATGCGAAAGAGGCGCATCCCACCATGCCGGTGCTGACCTTAGAGGCAGACCGGCTGCTGATGCCCCAGGAGATCACCATGGAAAACATCACCAGCCTGTCGGTGCTTGCGCCTTTCGGTGAGGGAAATCCTACGCCGGTGTTTGCGCTTTGCCATGCGGTGATGCAGGGCATCCAGCCGCTGTCCGGCGGAACCCATTCCAAGCTTAAAATTACTTACGGCGGCATGGCAATGGATCTGCTGCTGTTCCGGACGAAACCGGAGGATGTGACGCTGAAAAACGGCGATATCTGCGATTTTCTGGTCAACATAGAGGTGGGCAGTTTTCAGGGCAGACCGCAGCTTTCTGTGATCGTCAAGGACTATCGGAAAAGTGGTCTGAAACAGGCGAAATATTTTGCCGCACAGAGTACATATGAACAATTTTGCCGTGGCGAGGCATTGCAGCAGAACTTTTATCCGGCGATCACACCGGCAAGAGATGTGCTGGTGCAGATCTATCAGCGGATTCCTCAGACGGATATTGCACTGGATGGGCTGTTCGGGAGCATGCAGGATCTGCCGCAGATGAACTACTGCAAGCTGCGGCTGGCGTTGGATATTTTTTCGGAATTGGGATTGGTGCAGCAGGATCTCTGGACACAGCGGGTACACCGGAATCCGGTAAAGGAAAAGGTGAATCTGCAGAGTTCCATCCTGCTGCAGGGATTACAGAAAAAAGGAGCGGATGTTGTATGACACAGGAAAACACAAGCGGAGATGTGCATTCTGCTGCACAGGATAAACCGCAGATTCCTCAGAATGAGGTCACGATCTCGGATCTGGCGAAGAAGATTCTTGCGACAGATAAACAGTACGATCTGAGCAAGATTCTGTCTGCGTATCAGTTGGCAGAAAAGGCACACGCCGGGCAAAAGCGTTCTTCCGGAGAACCGTATATTATCCATCCGCTGGCGGTGGCAGACATTCTGCTGGATCTGGGAATGGATACGGATACGATCTGCGTGGGACTGCTCCACGATGTGGTAGAGGATACGGAATATACGCTGGATGATATCCGGAAGAAGTTCGGGCAGGATGTGGCGATGCTGGTGGACGGCGTCACCAAGCTGAACCGCATTCCGATTTTCGACAAGGAACAGCAGCAGGCGGAGAATGTCCGGAAGATTCTGCTCGCCATGTCCCATGACATCCGGGTCATGATTATCAAGCTGGCAGACCGCATTCACAATATGCGTACATTGAAATTCCTGCCGCCGGAAAAACAGCGCCGCATTGCGCTGGAAACCATGAATGTCTATGCGCCGATTGCACACCGTCTGGGCATCCGTACTGTAAAGGACGAACTGGAAGACCTGGCGTTTTATTACCTGGACTCCTATGCGTATTCGGAAATCGAACACATCATGGAGATCAAAAAGGATGAACGGGAGAAGTTCATCGATTCCATCAAGGAACGCATCCGGAAACGCCTGGCACAGGAACACTTTGCGAAAGAGCCGATCATTGAGGGACGTGTCAAGAGCGTTTACGGCATTTACAAAAAGGTCTATGTCAACCACAAGGGCATGGATGAGATCTATGACAAGTACGCTGTCCGTGTCATTGTCTCTACGGTTGCGGAATGTTATATGGTGCTGGGTATCGTTCATGATATGTTCCGGCCTTTGCCGAACCGGTTCAAGGACTACATTTCCACACCGAAGTCCAATATGTATCAGTCCCTGCACACCACTGTTCTGGGACGGGAAAGCATTCCTTTTGAAATTCAGATTCGCACCTGGGATATGCACGTCTCTGCGGAATACGGCATCGCTGCCCACTGGAAGTACAAAGAGGGCATCCAGGGCAAGGATAAGATGGAAGAGCGCCTGGCATGGGTGCGCAAGGTAATTGAGGCGCAGCAGACCTCGGACGACGTAGAAGAAATTGTCCGTGCCATCAAGAATGACCTGTCTCCGGAGGATATTGTGGTAATGACACCTCGTGGCGATTCCATTTCTCTGCCGGTTGGCTCAACGGTGATCGACTTTGCATACCGCATCCACACGGAGATCGGACACAAGACCATCGGCGGCAAGGTGGACGGCAAGATGGTTCCGCTGGATTATCCGCTCCAGACGGGACAGATCTGCGAAGTCCTGACCAGCAAAGATCCCAACAAGGGACCCAATCGTGCATGGCTGGGCATTGTCAAGACCAACGAGGCAAAGTCCAAGATTCGTTCCTGGTTCAAGAAAGAGTGCCGGGAAGAAAATATCGCTACCGGCAAGGCGAATCTGGAGCAGGAGTTCAAGCGCTGTCACATCAATCTGCCGGAAACGGAATGGGGCGCATTCCTGGCAGATGATCTGAAACGGCACAATTGTGACACGCTGGAGGACTTTTACGCCTCGATCGGATACGGCGGCGTTATGCTGTCCAAGATCATGCCGAGACTGAAAGAACTGTATGTGAAATCGCACGGTGCAGAGGAAGAGGAGACAAATCCGGTTGCACCGGTGATGCAGACCGAGACACCATCCGGCAAGGACTGCATTGTCCTGGATCGGATCGACGACTGCGTATTCAAGTTTGCGCAGTGCTGCAATCCGCTGCCGGGCGATGATATTGTGGGCTTTATCACACGGGGACACGGCATTTCTGTGCATACGAAAAACTGCGTCAACTACCAGGCGGCGCTGAAACGAAACAACCCGGAGGAAATGGCACGCTGGCTGCCGGTGCAGTGGACGAACAACACTTCGGCGCTGATTCCTACCGGCATCGAAGTGATTGCATCAGACCGTGTGGGGCTGGTGTTTGATATTACGAAGATTCTCTCGGAATCGCATATTCTGATCGTGCATTCGTCATCCCGGAATCTGCGTAACGGCAATGCGATTTTTGAGGCGAGCGTCCAGGTTGCCGGAACAGATCAGCTCCAGGCGATCATGGATAAGCTGCGGAAGATCCGGGGCGTGATCTCTGTGGAACGTGCAAAAAAGTGAGGTGGCTGCAATGAAAATTACAACACTGATGCTGGGAGAGCTGGCATCGAACTGCTATATCCAGGAAGTGGGCAACAAGAAGTGTGTCGTTGTGGACATCGGCGGTGGTGCGGCCATCGTGTTTCGCCCCCCCGGAAAGATGCAGCTGGAACCTCTGGCGATTCTGCTGACACACGGGCATTACGATCATATTGCCGGCGTGGAGCAGGTACGGGAAAAGTATCAGATCCCGGTCTATGTGCATTCTCTGGATGCAAATATGCTGACTGACAGCCGTGCCAATCTGGGCGACTGGCTGTCTACCCAGCCGTTTCAGCCGGTTCAGGAATGGAAAACGGTGGAGGACGGTGACACACTCCAATTCGGGGACAATACGTTCACGGTGATTCATACGCCGGGGCATACACCGGGCAGCGTTTGTTTGCAAAGCGGCGATGTGCTGTACACCGGAGACACACTGTTCCGGATGTCCCGTGGCAGAACGGATTTTCCAGGCGGCAGCGATGCACAGATGCTGGAATCTTTCCGGAAACTGAAAGCGCTGGACGGTGATTTTCGGGTATTGCCGGGGCATAACGAAGAATCGACACTTTCTTTTGAAAAGGAACACAATCCAACGATGCGAGGACTATAATTCATGCCAAATGTTGAAACCAATCTGACAAAGCCGTTTCCCGTTGCCTTTTCGGGACACACGCTGAAATATGAAATCGAATGTATCTGCAAGATTTTCCTGCCGATTCGAAAGTTTACGTTTCTCTATGATACGGCGCAGCTGCCGGAGGATGCAGAAGAGGGCGCTGTTCTCACGCTGGAACAGCAGGGCAGTCAGAGCCGCTTTTTTGTCCGGGTGCAGTACCTGGGAAAGACGCTGGAGCAGGAGCAGTTTTTCCCGGTCTGTTCGCCGGTAACAGACAAGCAGCTGTGCGAATATCGGTTCAGTGCCATGCTGTTCCGGCTGCTGGAACAGATCACAGATCTGCATCCGGCATGGGGCTTGCTGACGGGGATTCGTCCGGTGAAAAAAGTGCAGCCTTATCTGGGCAAGGGGTATACCAAAGAAGAGGTCTGCGAGAAACTCCATGAGAAGTTCTGGATTTCCCCGGAAAAGCTGTCTTTGGTCTACGATACGGCGATCGTACAGCAGCCGCTTTTGGAGAAAACGCCAAAGCGTGGCATCAGTTTGTACTTGTCGATTCCGTTTTGTCCCACACGCTGTAGCTATTGTTCCTTTGTATCCCATTCCATAGAACAGGCACACAAGCTGATTCCGGGCTATCTGGAAAAACTGTGCGAAGAGCTGGTGATCTGGGGACAGCTGGTACGGGAACAGGAACTTCTGGTGGATACGGTCTATTTCGGCGGCGGCACGCCAACTTCGCTGACGGCAGAACAGCTGGAACAGGTACTGACGGCTGTGCGGGATAATTTTGACCTTTCTCATCTGCGGGAATACTGCGTTGAGGCTGGCAGACCGGATACCATTACCCCGGAAAAGCTGGAAACACTGAAACGGTTCGGAGTTGACCGCATTTCTGTCAATCCGCAGACTATGCAGGACAGCGTGCTGGAAACCATCGGAAGAAAGCACACTACGGCACAGACGGTGGAGGCATTCCGGATGGCTCGTGCGGCAGGATTTGACAATATCAATATGGATCTCATTGCCGGATTGCCTGGGGATACACCGGAGGGCTTTCATGACACCCTGGAGCAGATTTTGGCGTTAGACCCGGACAGCATTACCGTTCATGCGCTGACGCTGAAACGGGCGGCAAACCTTTTTGCTGAGGGTGAGAGTCAGGTACATAACCCGGTGGAACAGATGGTGCAGGAGAGTATGCGCTGTCTGCCGGAACACGGCTATGCGCCCTATTATATGTACCGGCAGAAGAACACCATTGACAACCAGGAAAATGTGGGATATGCCCGTGCAGGAAAGGAATCGCTGTACAACATCCTCATTATGGATGAGAGTCAGTCCATCTTTGGCGCTGGATGCGGTGCGTCCACAAAGCTGGTAGAACCCTGCGGCAGAATCACACGAATTCATAACTACAAGTTCCCCTATGAGTATATCCGTCAGTTCGACCAGCTGATGCAGAAGAAAGAGCAGGTACGGGAGATCTGCGAGCGGATTCGGGAACAGGAAACGGAGTAAAAAGGAGTACAGGTATGCCATTTATTCATGTTCAGACAAATACAGCAATTACTGACGAACAGGCAAAAAATATCAAAACACATCTTGGACTTGCAATTACAGCAGTTCCCGGAAAAACGGAGAACTGGCTGATGGTGGAGACAGAGGGCAACAAGCAGCTTTTCTTTCAGGGAACGGATGCGCCGGCGGCAATGGTAGCGGTTCAGCTGTACGAAAAGGCATCGTCCAATGCGCTGAATACGCTGACCAGCAACATTACCGGAATCCTGCTGGATACGCTGAAAATTCCAACAGACAGAATTTATGTAAGCTATATGTGTACGGAGAATTGGGGCTGGAACGGCTCGAATTTCTGATGGGAAACAAGAATGCTGTGCCGGTTTGAGATATACTGTGACATCCGGTACGCTGCAAATCAATCAAAAACCTGTTCTGTGCAAGGGTGTGAAAATGCAGAACAGGTTTTTCAATATGAGGCGATGGAAATTTGAAAAAGAACGACATTTTTGAAACAGAAATCATAGATATGACCACGGAAGGCAGCGGTGTCTGTCGGGTGGACAATATGGCAGTGTTTGTGCCGCATACCGCAGTGGGTGACTGGATTCGGGTGCGCATCGTAAAAGTGCTGAAGAGCTATGCCTTTGGGATCGTGGAAGAACTGCTGGAGCCTTCGGCAGACCGTATTGCGCCTGCCTGCGATTTGTCCCAGTGCGGCGGCTGTCTATTTCAGCATATCACGTATGATGCAGAACTGCGTGTGAAAGAAAAGGCGGTGCAGGATGCTTTCACCAGACTGGGAAAGCTTTCTCCGGAATTTTTGCCGATTCTAGGCGCTGAGTCCCGTACCAGATACCGCAACAAGGCGCAGTATCCGTTTGCTGTGGACAAAACAGGACAGCCGGTTCTGGGATTTTTTGCCCGGAGAAGTCATCGGGTGATTCCGGTGAAGGACTGCCTATTGCAGCCGGAACTGTTTGGGGAAATTGCCGGTACGGTGCTGGATTTTGTGCGGCGCAATTCGCTTTCGGTATACAATGAATCCAGCGGAAAAGGGGATATGCGGCACTTATATCTGCGGTGCGGACAGCATTCCGGAGAGGTGATGGTCTGCTTTATCGTGCGCAAGCCAATTCGGAAAAGGCTGATGCCGTTAGTTGAAATTTTGACCGAGCAGTATCCGCAGATCAAGAGCATCAGCATGAACTGCAACCCGAAGAAAACCAATGTGATTCTGGGAGATTCCACAGAAGCGCTGTGGGGAAAAGATACCATTACGGACACCATGTGCGGCAATGCTGTTGATCTTTCGCCGGAATCGTTTTACCAGGTGAATACCATACAGGCAGAGCGGCTTTATGGTGCGGCAAAAGAATTTGCACAGCTGACGGGGAAAGAGCGGCTGTTGGATTTATACTGCGGCGCCGGAACGATCGGACTGTCTATGGCAGATGCGGTGTCGGAATTGGTTGGCGTGGAAATTGTGCCAGAGGCTGTGGAGAATGCAAAGAAAAATGCAGTGCGTGCCGGTGTGAAAAATGCGGCGTTTTTCTGCGGCGATGCAGGCAGCATTGCCGGAAAGCTGGCGGAACAGGGGAATGCGCCGGATGTGATCGTCGTTGATCCGCCCAGAAAGGGCTGCGATGAGACAGCGATCCGGGCGATGGTGCAGATGCAGCCGGAGCGAATCGTAATGATCTCCTGCAACGCTACAACGGCAGCCAGAGACTGTGCGATGCTGAGCCGGATGGGGTATGCGGCAGAACGGGTGCAGCCGGTGGATTTGTTTCCGGGGACGGGGCACGTTGAGTGCGTGGTATTGATGTCAAGGAAGCAAGGATAATAGATGAAAAAGTGCTGATTTCTCGGCACTTTTTTCTTTTTGGAGAATATTTGAAAGGTAGCTGAGATGCCTTTTTTCTGTATGCGGGAACAAGTCAGGATAAGATCAGAAATACACGAAATTGAAATTGACACAACGCATACAAGCTGAGAACGTATCAGGGAACAAATCCAGAACGATAAAAAACCATGCTGGGAGAGCATTTCTTCCTAGCATGGTTTTTTCTATGAAATGTAGATTTCTTCGTAAAATCCGCCCATTTATTTGCAGAAATTTCAGACAAAACAGCATCGAATCTGCTATCATTATAGCAGATTTTCAGAAAAAGTAAAGTATATATTTCTGAAAATTCATGAATAAATCATCAGAATCGGAGAAAAAGCAGGAGTTTTCTTGCTTTGAACAGTCCGAAAACTTGTCAGGAGGGATTTCAAATGCCGAGAAGAGGCAGCAACATTTACAAGAGAAAAGACGGTCGGTTTGAGGGACGTGTCCCGATTGGTCATAAGGAAGATGGGTCGCTGAAATACAAATTTGTGTATGCCAGAACGCTTTCCGAGGTAAAGGAAAAGATGGCACAATTTCAAGCTGTTTTGCAGAGCCAGCCAGTTTCTGCTTTGAAATTGACCGTGGCAGAGGCATCTCGTCAATGGCTTTCTGCAGCAAAACTGCGTGTGAAACCGTCCAGTTATGCGCACTATGAAAACATCATTCGCAATCATATTCTTCCGGATCTCGGAACAAAGTATCTCACGGATATGACGACACATCAGCTGAATGATTTTGTCTATGAGAAACTGCAAAGCGGCCGATTGTGCGGAACTGGCGGACTTTCCGCTCGGTTTGTACAGGACATTATGCGGGTTTACCACAGCATAGAACAGTATGCAGTGCAGGAATATCACATTCATGGAACACATTTCACTATGCCGAAAGCAGAGAAAAAGCAGCTGGACGTGTTGTCTTCTGAGGAGCGAAAGAAATTGGAACAGTATCTTCTTCAGACAGGGTTGACCGTTGATTTGGCGATTCTGCTGTGCTTGTTCACCGGTTTGCGTGTAGGTGAATTGTGTGGCTTGCAGTGGAGCGATATTGACTTTGAAAACGGAACACTTTCTGTAAAACGAACGGTGCAGAGAATTTATCGAAATGGCTGTTCAGAGGTGCTGATTGGCTCTCCCAAAAGCAGAACTTCTGTGCGGACAATTCCGGTTCCGTCCTTCCTGTTGACATTGCTGGAAAAGAAAAAACGACAGGATTTTCTGTACCTGATTACTGGGAAAAGCAAACCGGCAGAACCCAGAACCATGCAGTATCGGTTTCAGAAAATCCTGAAACTTTGTGGTATCCGGAAAGTTCCATTTCATCTGCTTCGACACACTTATGCTACAGATTGTATTGCCCATGGGTTTGATGCAAAGACGCTGAGTGAATTGCTGGGACACGCTGATGCCAGTATTACTTTGAATCGATATGTGCATTCTTCTATGCAGATGAAGCAGGAATATGTAAAGCGACTGCAATTGACAGGATAATATTTCGCCGTCAAAAAATCGTATGGAAAATGCAAAAAGTATTGGAAACAGCGTAATTTTTTAGGTTTGAATGGTCAATGGGCGGATTTTACGAAACAAAAATGCTTCTTTCCTTTTAGTATCTCCAGTGATAAACCATCTATTCTTCTTGCTTTTTGGGATTTTTTATGGTATTATGGAAATAGAGAGAAAAAGATAAGAAAGGGGCATATTACGTGATTCGTATAGCAGTAGTAGATGATGATTGGTACATTTCTTCTAGAATTGAAAGAATTTTGTTGTCGTATGATCACATTTCAACATATGATCTTGATATTGAGGTCTTTCAAAACGGGTTGGATTATTTTAAATATTTAAAGAACGAACACGATTTTGATCTGATTTTTTTAGATATAGAAATGTCTGGGCCGAATGGTGTTGAAATCGGTCGCCATATTCGAAATGTAATGAAGAATAATATTACTCAAATTGTGTATATTACTGCATTTGATGGCTATGAGCAAGCATTATTCAAAGTTCGACCAATGGATTTTCTAAAAAAACCTTTTACAGATATAGACGTGATAAATACTGTAGAGACATATATCGAATTATATGATTCTGCGGGAAAATTATTTGAGTTTACTTCCCAGAGAAAAAAGAGAAAGGTTCCTTTTAATCAGATTCTCTATTTTAAGAGCAATGATAAAGTAGTTGATGTTATTACTATAGCTGAAAATGCATATTTTTATGGGAAACTGAACAGCATAGTGGAACAACTTCCATGCCAATTTCAGGTTATTCATAAATCGTATATCATAAATAAAATGTATGTAAAGAAGTATAATTATACGAATGTCGTAATGACGAATGATGATGTTTTAACGATTAGCCAAAATTATAGAAGCGATATGAGACAGTTAAATTTGTCTAAGAATAACAGCGGAAAGGAGTTTTTCTGTGACTAGAATGGAGTTGTTAGCATATCTTTCGGCAAATCTATTTCGAATATATACCCTATTCCGATTTACAGAGAATTTCTTTTCTGAGAGAAAAACAACTGTTAGATGGATCGTCATTAGTTTTTTAATTTATTTTTCAATAAATAGTGTTTGTTTTCTATGTTTTCCAATGATAGGGGTTAATATCCTTTCAAATTTAATTCCTTTTTTCTGCGTAACTCTATTTTATCGTTCAAAGACTTCTGTTCGAGTTTTGATAACAGTTATTGTGTATTCAATCAGCATATTTGCTGATATTGCATTATTTTCTGTTCAGCATTTGCTACATTTAAACTCTGTAGTGGTATCCTCTGGAGTAGCCACTTCTTTGTTAATTTTTTTGATAGAGCGATTATATGAGTACTTTTTCCCACGAGAAAAATTGGAGAAAAAGGCAGAAATTCATATAGAAGAACTGTTGTTAATTATCTTTATTCCATTGGGTAGTATTATAATTGCATTAAGAGGAATGAATCATGCCTTTGAAGATTATCTTCCAGAATCAATAATTTTATTCGCTATCAATGGAATTGTATTTTATATGTATGATGCGTTGAAGAAAAATGAGAAACAAAAGATAGAGAAAATGCAACTAGAGCAGCAGAATTTATTATATGAAAATCAAATTCAACTGCAAAGAGAATCAGAAGAAAAAATGCGAATGCTTCGTCATGATATGAAAAATCATTTCTATCGTATGAAAACAATGGTTCATCAAGGGGAAATACCGCTACTGGAGGAGTATATGGAGCATATCATTAGTGAAACGGAATCTATTGTCCCAATTTGTCGTACTGGAAACTCGGATGTTGATGGCATTGTGAATGTAAAGTTGACCAAGGCACAACGAGAAGGAACTGAAATCCATTTAGATTTAAAAATACCAACGAAGTTAAATATAGATAGTTTCGACATGAACTGCATTCTTGGAAATCTATTTGATAACGCACTTGAAGCTTTATCGAAAGTAGATAAGAAAATTCTTTATTTTAGGATGGTGTATGAGAAGGGTGTTGTTAACATTTGTTTGCGAAATATGTTTGATGGTCAACTCAGGGTCAATGAGAAAAATCAACTTTTATCATTGAAACAAGATAGAAAAGAATGTCATGGACTTGGAATTAAAAATGTTGTAGAAACAGTAAAAAAATATGATGGTAAGTTTGAGTATGAGCAAGAAAAAAATGTTTTTTCTGTTTATGCGATGATGTATGAAAGATGATGATATATATTTTAGTGGTCCACTAAGAAGAGGCAGGTAATAAAAAATTACCTGCCTCTTTTTGTACAATGAAAACCCCCAGTTTAACTGGGGGTTCAAAAAGCTTAAAGCTA
>ERZ808270.350-NODE-350-length-28168-cov-4.538185_pt1 | contig 28168 bp, 18 predicted proteins | sample MGYA00521082_ERZ808270 | MGnify/ENA primary metagenome ERZ808270 (study PRJEB31516, sample SAMN03275594) | gut metagenome | biome: mammalia-associated habitat; material: feces | host: Papio cynocephalus | place: Kenya | collected 2012-07-27 ... | reverse complement strand
GCAAGTTTGGCTTACCCTTAATCTCTTAGTTTTCGGCTATCAGAGAAGCATAGATGTCCTGGTTATCCATCATGGTATAATCAGCCATTTGGTCGAAACTACCTTCATCGCTAATCCTTACATTATGAATACCACCTTGCATGTTAGCTTTCTGGGCGACCTGCACATGAGACTGATTTCCATCATGACGCAGCCCGATAAGCACACCGCCACTCACAACAATGACAGCCACTATTACAGCAGCCACCTTGTGGAATGTAGAACGCAACCACAATGGCTGGCCTGTAGCCATCTCTGGCATCTCGACGATGCGAGCCTCTTTCTCTGGCAGCCTATCCATGATTTGTTGTGTCAGATTATCAAAATAACCTGCTGGCACCTCAAAATGGTTGTTTTTGCCGAAAAGTTCTTTTATTTTTCTATCTTCATTCATAGTCGTCTTATTTCCTTTCTAATTTAGTAGACGTACCTTATTATAAAAGGTTTAATTATTTAGATGCAAATATTCGGAAATTTTTTTTACCGCCAAGTGGTAAGAGGCCTTGAGTGCACCCTCGCTTGTATTTAGCATCTTGCTGATTTCAGAATATTTCATGTCGTCGAAATATTTCAGGGAGAAAACTGTACGTTGCACCTCTGGTAGTCGGGCAACAGCCTCTTGCAATAAAGCTTGTGCATGGTCGCCGTCAAAATAAGGGTCACCCATCAATCGAGCGGCAACAGCAGGCTCTTCGTCTGCACTCACATTAGCAGTAGCAGCTTTCTTCTTACGTAGAAAGTCGAGTGCTTCGTTGATAGCAATACGATATAACCAAGTTGAGATGGACGCCTTTCCCTGAAAAGAATCGAGATTAGTCCAAGCTTTGACGAATGAGTTTTGCAGAACATCATTGGCATCGTCGTGGTCTAACACGATACGGCGAATCTTCCAATACAGTGGTTCACTGTACTGGCTCACGAGTGCCGAGAAACCTTCTCGTTGTGTTCTCGGCTCCTTGAGCAATGCCAAGAGTTCCTTGTCTTTCATATTTTCTTAAAGTATTGCTTTAGATATATTTTCTCAATAAGTTGTAAATCACACCATCATATCCATATACGTCTGGGTACATCTCTATTCTTCCGCCCGCCATGGGATACATGGTATAATAGGTGATGAAAAGTGGTATTTGCGGATTCACCTTCAGCGCCACTATCACCATCTTGCGGTTTTCCAAAGAGTCGGCTGTCATCGAATATTTGATTTTCTCCATCGTTAGCTCATCCTTATCCTTGAGCAGGAAGACAGCAAAGTCGTAAGGTTTCTCTATCCTCACACATCCATGAGACACACCTCGATCCTCTCTGCTGAACACGCCCCGACTGGAGGTATCATGAAGAAATACAGAAAAGTTGTTGTCGAAACGGAATATGATTCTGCCCAGCGCATTACCCTTGCCTCCTCGTTGAGCCACTCCATAGGCACCCGACAGCAACATTTGGCGTGTGAGATGACGTGGGTCAATCTCCTTGCCAGTCGCACGTTCGATAGCGAAATAATTATGGGAGTAGAAATAACTCGGATTGCCCACATGACGCACAATGTCTTTCACCAATATGCTATGTGGGATAGTCCATCTCGGATTGAGCTCCATTCGATTGATGCGACTGCTGAGCAATGGTGTTTTTGTCTTGAAAGAGCCACAACCAATACGCATAGTGAGCGTATCTTCATGGTCGATGCCCATTAAATGGAAAGACGGGATGTTGACAACCACATATTTTTTATGTAAGCGAGGAGCATCAGCCTGCCTCCAACGACATCGTTCCATATTACAGAGTATCATAGCTCGCTCAGCTTTTCCTAACTTATCTTGCGCTAGCCGTCGCTCTAATTGATAATAAAAAGGGTCTGTCGGTTGTACATCATAAAGAAATTTGCCTAGGGAATCACTCTTTGCCATGCGTAAAGCCAAAGCATAAAAATGATTGTCAACATGATCTATTTTCACGTCATAAAGTCCTCGATACTTCACCGCATGTTTTACAGTGTCGTATGGGCTGGGGTCTATAGAGTCCAGACGATTGAATACATACGTAGGATTAACAAAGCCAAATCGTTGACCAACCACATACCTTAGGTATGACTTTGTGAGTCGATATTCCAGTCGGGCCATCACATGATTTATCTGATAACTCCCAGAGTCTAGGTCGAGAGCTCTAAGTCGTCTCAAATCTCGTTCAATGGCACGCACATAGAAGAGACGTTGGCTAAACCCCATATCCGTAACTTTTTGCAGAAACTTGACAAGCGTATCTGCTCGCTGGTCTACCCCATGTCGATCTATCCATATAAAACCGCCCTCATTACCATAATAATTTCGAGTTCTAAGGTCGGAGCTGTTCCTATCAGAATCATTGCGCATTAAACTATCCATCAAGCCTCGAATAACCTGAGAGTTGATGGCATAAGAGGGATTGTGCAACTGTTGGTAATAGTCCATAGACAATTGCAAATTACTGTTTGGCACTCTGTCATGACAAGCACAGAGCACCAAACAGAATATAATAGGTAAAAATCTAGATAACTTCACTTTTCTAGGCTTTTACACTTAGAATTTACATAATACCATCGGCACGAAGCTTCTGTTGCCATTTCCATGCAGAAGCCAACACATCTTCCAACTTAGCCTCAGCCTTCCAACCGAGTACCTTGTTGGCCTTAGTACAGTCTCCCCAAATTTTCTCGATATCACCTTCACGGCGTGGACCATACTTCCAGTTGAGCTTCACACCAGTTGCTTTTTCAAATGTCTCTACAATTTCGAGTGTAGAGTTACCCTTTCCGGTACCAATGTTGAAATACTCAATAGGCTCGGTTTCTTTGTCGAGCACACGGGCCATAGCTGCAACATGAGCCTTGGCAAGGTCAACAACATAAATATAATCGCGGATACATGTTCCGTCAGGTGTATCATAATCGTTACCGAAGATAGTAAGTTGCTTGCGAATGCCCATAGCAGTCTGAGTAACATATGGAATCAAGTTGTTTGGCACACCATTTGGCAACTCACCGATTTCAGCAGAAGGGTGAGCTCCGATTGGATTAAAATATCTCAAGACGATACTCTTGATGGCAGCGCCACTGTGAATATAGTCGGCAATGATCTGTTCATTGATTTCCTTAGTATTACCATAAGGAGAAGTAGCCTTTTGGTGTGGTGCCTCTTCTGTTACAGGCAAATTCTCTGGTTTTGGCTGACCATATACGGTACAAGAAGAAGAGAAAATGATACCTTTGACGTTATATTTTGGCATGAGCTCAAGCAGGTTGATGAGCGAAACGATGTTGTTGCAATAATAAAGCAATGGTTTCTGCACACTCTCACCTACAGCTTTGCTGGCTGCAAAGTGGATGATGCCCTGGATGTCTGGGTACTTCTGGAATACGGCCTCGGTAGCAGCCTTGTCACGCAAGTCTACCTCTTCGAATGCAGGACGGATGCCTGTAATCTTCTCGATACCATCGAGCACCTCGATCTTAGAGTTTGAGAGGTTATCAACGATTACTACGTTATAACCTGCCTGCTGCAACTCAACGGTGGTGTGGCTTCCTATAAAACCTGTGCCACCTGTCACTAGAATAGTCTGTTTCATATCAAATATAGTTAGTTTGGTTGAATAATCAACGTTTCTTCTTGCAAAAGTAATGCAAAAATCCGAAAAAGCGAAAGAAAAAGGTAAAAAAAATCTTATTTCTTTTGTGTTTTCTTCGATTTACTCTATCTTTGCAGTATAAAAAGATTTAAAAAGCAGAAATTATTCGCAATCGTATGAGAAATTTAAGCAGTTTTGTAGTGGTTATGGCAATGATTTGCCTTACAGGTTGCTCGCAGCAAAAAAAAGCTGACAGCAAGGCTCCTGTCTCGGTAGATGTTTACTCAATAGACGACATGAGAGGCTCTGAATCGAAAGACTATGTTGGCACTGTCGAGGAGAAAACCGGATCCACCTTGAGCTTTGAGGTGGCAGGTAATATCACGTCCCTCCGTGTAGACGAGGGCGATTATGTGAGCCGTGGTCAAGTGATTGCATCCATCAACCCTGTTTCCTTAAAAGAGGCTCATCGTGCTACACTGGTAACTTTGAAGCAGGCACAAGACGCCTACAAACGTTTTCTGCCTTTGCACAAGTCTGGTACCATATCCGATATGCGCTGGGTAGACATTGAGAGCAAGTTGGAACAGGCTCAGGCTGCAGAGAGTATAGCTCGCCAACAACTCTCTCACACCACCCTTACCGCCCCATATTCTGGTGTCATCGCTTCTAAGGAAGCAGACATGGGTGCCTATGTACTTCCTGGACAACCAATCGTAAAGCTTGCCGATGTGGCTCAGGTCAATGTCAAAATATCTATTCCCGAGGCTGAAATATCTCACATTCGTGTTGGTGATGCAATCACTGCTACCGTAGCTGCACTGGGTGGTGCCCGTTTCGATGGTACCGTCACGGAAAAAGGCATTGATGCCAACCCAATCTCTCATACTTATGATGTGAAAGCTCGCATTGCCAATAGTCATGGCAAATTGCTACCTGGTATGGTTTGCAATGCCAAGGTATATCCTAACGGAAAGAGACAGCAAAGCCTAGGAAATAGTGCCCACGTCGTAATACCTGCTGAAAGCATCGAACTAGATGTTGACAATTCGCGCTTTGTATGGACGGTAATCAACGGCAAGGCACACCAACAGCCTATTCAGGTAGGTGACTTTGAAGGAGATGGCGTAGTTGTATTATCAGGACTAAAGCCTGGCGATTCCGTCATTGTTGGTGGGCAGCAGAAAGTATCTGAAGGTATGAGAGTAAACACCAATAAACGCAGGTAGAGCAAAGATAAAAGTGGAGAAAATTTAATATGGACATGAAAATAAACAAGGATTCCGGCAAGGAAGCCATCAAGGATAAGTCAAAGGATACAGCCTTGCACGATCATATCAAAGCTCGTATCACTCGCAAGCCTAATCGTGTGCTCAAGCGCTCGTTTATCGAGAGTGCCATGTGCTACCACAACATTGTGATGCTACTCATGGGAATGCTCGTATTTATGGGTGCCCTTGGTCTTGCCATCATGCCAAAACAGGAAATGCCGCAGTTCACTGTTAGGCAGGGAGCAGTTGTGGCAGTCTATCCAGGTGCAACTAGCGAAGAGGTAGAAGAACGAGTAGCCAAACCTTTGGAAAATTTCATCTTTGGATATAAGGAAGTCAACAAGAAGAAGACCTATACCCAAAGCAAGGATGGTATGCTTATCGTTTTCATCGAGCTCAATGACAACGTTGAAGACAAAGATGCCTTTTGGAGCAAGTTCAAGCATGGTCTACAAACCTTCAAGACACAACTGCCTTCCGGTGTGCTTGCCTTGCAAGCGGTCGACGATATTGCCGATACCTCTGCCCTCCTCATAACCATCGAAAGCAAGCAGAAGACCTATAGAGAACTCAACACTTATATCGATAACCTTAAGGATCGACTGCGCCGCATCGATGCTATCTCCAATCTACGTACCTATGGAATGGAAAACGAGCAGATAAGCATCTTTCTCGACCAAAACAAACTGGCGAAATATGGTATAGGTCCATTCAGCATCCTCAATCGACTCGCCATGCAAGGCATCACCACCTTGAGCGGAAGTATCGACGTGGGCAACATAAGTCTGCCTATCCATGTGGCTGACTCTTACAATAACGAGCGAGATGTCGCAGAACAGATAGTCTATTCTGACACCAAAGGTAATATCGTGCGATTGAAAGACATCGCCCGAATCGTGCGTGAATACCCTAAACAGAATAAATATATCACAAGCAATGGCAACAAATGCGTTCTTCTCTCCATAGAGATGCGCCCTGGCAACGACATCGTCAAGATGGGTAGCGATGTTCATCAAGTTATTTATAATTTCAAGCAGACTCTTCCTGAAGATGTCCATATCACCACCATCACCGACCAAAGCAAGGTGGTGAGCGAGTCTGTTGTGAATTTTCTAAGAGAGTTGCTCATTTCCGTAATCTCTGTCATTGTGGTGGTCATCCTCCTGATGCCTCGCCGTGTGGCTGAGGTTTCTGCCCTCAGCATACCTATCACTATTTTTTCCTCTGTGGGCGTATTCTATCTTTTCGGCATGGAGTTGAATACAGTAACCTTGGCAGCGCTAATCGTTACTTTGGGTATGGTGGTTGATGACTCCGTAGTAATCATCGACAACTACATGGAGAAATTAGGGCACGGCATGTCTCGCTGGCATGCGGCAATAGCAGCACCACGAGAGTTCTTCATGTCGGTGCTTTCTGCGACATTGAGTATTTCGCTCACCTTCTTCCCTTTCCTCATCACCATGCATGGTGATATGGGCGACTTTGTAAAGTCTTTCCCTTGGGCTATGTTCATCATCTTGAGCATCTCACTTACAGTGTCGTTGTTACTTACACCTTATTTGCAATATATGGTGATTCGCAAGGGTATCAGTAACGAGCCTAAGCCAAATGCCCCCAAAAGACCGCTCGACTATTTGCAGACAGGGTATACATGGCTTCTCACACGCTGTTTCAACCATCCCCGAACAACGATTCTGACAGGCATCGTACTGATAGCTTTAGGAGGAGTCATCTTCGTCAACTTGCCACAGCGCATGATGCCTATTGCAGAGCGCAATCAGTTTGCCATAGAATTCTATTTACCCAATGGTTCAACCGCCAAACAGACAGCAAGCGTTGCCGATTCGATGGCTCATATCTTACAACGCGATTCTCTGGTCACCTCCGTCACGACGTTTATAGGTCAAGGGTCTCCTCGATTCCATTCTACCTATGCGCCGCAGATAGGTGGGCCTAATTTCGCCCAATTTATCGTCAACACTGTAAGTAATGATGCCACGGAAGATGTACTCAACAAGTATGCAGACAAATATTGCAATTATTTTCCAGGTTGTTTCGTACGCTTCAAACAGATGGACTACAATGCAGCCTCCTATCCTATCGAGATAAGAGTGAGCGGAGATAGCATCAGCCAACTCAAGCGCATCGCCATCAAGGTGGAGAAATGTATGCACGAGATAGATGGCATTACCCTCATTCGTACGAATTTCGAGCAACCATTGCCAGGCATCCGAGTTACTCCAGATGCCACGGAAGCTAATCGATTGGGAGTTAATAAGACTATCTTATCGGCCGACCTTGCAGTTCGCTTTGGAGATGGCATTCCTATGTCGACACTTTGGGAGGGCGATTATCCAGTACAAATGACACTCAAGTCTGAACGAAAGGGTGCCGATACTGACAGTGTCAACTACCTGAGTCGACCAAGCGAATATAGTGAACTTGACAATGAATATATTCCAGTAATGGGGGGAACTTCAAGTGTGCCATTGCGCCAGCTTGCTAAGATTTCACCCGACTGGCACGACGGAAGCATCATCCGTCGCAACGGAGTGCGTACCATCTCTATTGTGGGAGAGCCTATGAGAGGCTATAATGCAGACTATCTCACTTCTGAACTCAAGCAGAAGGTGGATAGTGTTATGGAAGATGATCCAGACAACGCAGAATTAAGTTGGGAGATAGGCGGCATGGCCGAAAAAGATGCCGAGACTCTGCCTATGGTCATCAAGGGAGTGATGATTGCAGTGCTCATCATCTTCTTCATCCTGCTCTTCCATTTCAAGCGCATCTCCTTGGCATTAGTCAACCTATCATCTATGTCGCTTTGCATCTTCGGTGCGGCTCTTGGTTTAGCTATTACTGGCTTCGACGTCAGTCTCACTTGCATTCTAGGAGTAGTAAGCTTGATGGGTATCCTAGTTAGAAACGGAATCATCATGCTTGATTATGCCGAAGAACTCCGTCGCGACAAAGGACTCTCGGTGCGTGACGCCGCTTTCCAAGCAGGCGAAAGACGTATGCGCCCTATCTTCTTAACTTCCGCGGCTGCATCTGTGGGGGTATTGCCTATGATGATAGAGAACAACACGCTTTGGTCGCCTATGGGTGCCGTCATCTTCTTTGGAACGCTTATCTCGATGGTACTCATCGCCACCATCTTGCCTGTACTCTACTGGCTTGTATTCGACAAGCACGGAAAGTATAGCCTGCGTAAAAATAAGTAATCAAAACAAAACCGATAAAATATGAATCAGTACAACATTGAACCAGACTTGAGATACTTGCAGTTGCTCTCTCAGTCTTTTCCGACAGTGGCAGAAGCTAGCACAGAGATTATCAATCTCCAGGCCATTCTCAACCTGCCTAAAGGCACGGAGCATTTTCTCGCCGACATTCACGGTGAGTATGAGGCTTTCCTGCATGTATTGAAAAACGCTTCGGGTAACATCAAACGTAAGGTAAACGAACTTTTCGGTAACACCTTACGTGAACAAGAAAAGCGCGAGCTCTGCACGCTCATCTATTATCCCGAGCAGAAACTTGAGCAAATCAAACAGAAGGAGACCGACATCAACGACTGGTACCACATCACCCTGCATGAGTTGGTGGCAGTGTGCCGAGATGTGTCGAGCAAATATACCCGCAGTAAGGTACGCAAGTCTCTGCCCTGCGACTTCTCCTACATTATCCAGGAACTCTTGCATGAGCATACTGAGGACCACGACAAGACTGCCTATGTAAATGTCATCGTGGATACCATCATCTCAACAGGGCGTGCAGACGACTTCATCATTGCCATCGCCAATGTGATACAACGTCTTGCCATTGACCAGCTTCACATCTTGGGAGATATCTACGACCGTGGCCCAGGTGCCCATATCATCCTAGATAAGATGCGCCGCTATCACAGCTGGGACATGCAATGGGGCAACCACGACGTGCTATGGATGGGTGCTGCCGCAGGCAATCCAGCTTGCGTATGCAATGTGATTCGCCTATCATTACGCTATGCCAACCTCTCCACCATAGAAGAGGGCTATGGCATCAACCTCATTCCTCTTGCCACCTTTGCCATGGATACTTATGGCAATGACGACTGTGCTGAGTTCCAACCAAAGATGACAGGGGGAGCTGCAGCTATGGACGACAAGACCAAGCGGCTTACTGCCTTGATGCACAAAGCCATCAGCATCATCCAGTTCAAATTGGAAGGTCAACTCTACGACCGTCACCCAGAATGGAAAATGGAGCATCGCAATCTGCTAAAGAGCATCGACCTAAAGAAAGGTACCGTAAAAGTAGACGGAAAGGTATACAAGATGACCTCCTGTCACTTCCCTACGATTAGCTCTGATCCAGCCAAGGCAAACGAACTGACAGCAGAGGAGCAGAGCCTCGTCGACAAGCTCACCCACTCTTTCTTGGTCTGCGAGAAACTTCACAAGCACATCAATGTAATGTTGCAACATGGATGCATGTACGCCATCTTCAACAACAACTTACTCTTCCACGCTTCTTGTCCGCTCAACGAGGACGGTTCACTCAAGGAAGTGGAAATTTATCCAGGTCGCAAGTATAGTGGCAGAGAGCTAATGCACCATACGGGAATGCAGATACGAACAGCATTCCAAAGCGATTCAGACCCAGCCGAGCGACGGTATGCGATCGACTATTTCCTCTATCTTTGGTGTGGACCAGACAGCCCTCTCTTCGACAAGAGCAAGATGGCAACTTTCGAACGTTACTTCATCACCGACAAGGAAACCCACAAGGAAGAGAAAGGTTATTATTTCTTGTTGCGTGACAACGAACAAGTCATAGACCACATCATGGATGCCTTTGGTGTGACAGGACCTAATCGACATATCATCAATGGACACGTACCAGTGCGCACCACGAAAGGCGAGAATCCAATTAAGGCAAACGGCAAGCTGATGGTCATCGATGGAGGCTTTTCAAAAGCTTATCACAACGAAACGGGTATCGCTGGCTATACTCTAGTATACCATTCAAGAGGTTTCCAACTCGTGCAACATGAGCCTTTTACAAGTATGGAAGATGCCATCGAACGAGGAACCGACATCAAAAGCACAACCCAGATTGTAGAGATGTCCAACCGACGCATGTTGGTGGCCGACACCGATATAGGAAAGGAGTTGCGCAAGCAGATAGACGACCTCAAGGAACTGCTTTTTGCATATCGTCATGGCTTTATCAAAGAGTCAGAACGCAAGAAATGAAGCACAGAATAAATATATAAAAAATCCCAGCCAAGAAATGCTTGACTGGGATTTATTTTCTTTTTAGCCTGATGACTTAGTAAGGTGAGAGATTACTTGCTCTCCTCCTCTGCCTTCTTAGTCTCTGCTGCATTAGGTCCATAGAAACCATAGTAAGCCTGGTAACGAGTGTAACCCCAGTTAGCCTGAGCCTTCTCTGGGTCGAGCTCCTTAGCCTTGTCAAGAACCTTGATAGCCTCCTGGTAAACCACCTTGCGGCCATTAGGATCCTGCAGATTACCAGCCTTGCTATTGTAGCAAGCACCAAGGTATGTAAGAACTACAACGTTGTCAGGTTTTGCGTCGAGAGCCTGCTTGAGGCACTTGATAGCGTTGTCGGCATCGTTTTTCTGAATGTAAACCATACCCTTGTTGGCAAGAGCTACGAAATTCGATGGATTCTTGGCGATAGCACCATCCAAGAGTTCCATCTGCTCCTTCTCCATCTTGAGTGAGGAGTACATTGAGTTCAAACCGTCGAGCACAACCTCATTGGTTTCGTCCTGAGCAAAGATGTCCTTCAACTTATTGATATACGCCAAAGAATCTTCTTTAGTCTTCAAACCATCCTTCATCACGTAGAGCTTAAGGTTAAGGGCATCCTTTGCCTCCTTCTCACTCTTCATGGCGATGTCGCAATACTTCTCGCAACGAGCAGGATCCTTAGCCTGGTAAGCATAGCGAGCTGTGAAAAGAGCTACCTGTCCAATGTAGTCCTTTTCTGAGTCTTTCTGCTTCTGGTCTACGCTAGCGAAAAGAGGATTGTTATCTGTGTCGAGGAAAGCTCCCCAATACTTCAAGACATCGGCCTCTTTGTTATTCTGCGCAGCACTCTGACCAGCGTTGACGAGCTGGATGCGTGCACCCCAAACACGAGCGGCATTGCCATTGTACTTAGGAGCAACCTTGCCCTTGGCATTAGGCAGCTGGTCATACTTGTAGCACTCGATGGCATTCATCAAGGCATTGTATGCGCCCTCATTCATTGCAACCTCGTCAACTGGATCATTCTTTTTCATAATCTGGTTGGTCTGCTGAATGCTCTGCTGGTCGTTGAATGCCTTCATGGCGAGGTCTACAAGGTAGTTGTAGGCCTTAGCCTTCTCCTGGTCATTGGCCAACTGACCCAAGTTCTGCTTTACCAAAGCCTCAGCCTCGGCATAAGTCTTAGCCTTAGTGATAGCCTTGAGGGCATCACTGTCGCCTGCGAATGCTGATGTGGCACCTAGTACCATCATAGCAGCTACGATTAACTTTTTCATTTCTTTAATGAGTTTAAAGTTGTTGTTTAATTTGTTTTTTACGCGTCTACTTATTTAATGAGAGCGAGATGCCCAGGAGATTTTACTCCTGGGTGTTCTCGTCGTTATTATCAAGTTCTGCCTCTTGCTCTACCGCTTCCTCGGCGGTCTTTGCACCTACGGTGTCATTTTCGATTTCCTCGCTTTTCTTAGCCCATGCGGATCGGCTTTCTTCCTCGACGGAGGCCTCAAGTTCTGAGCTCATCACCTTACATACGCTGGCGATGACATCGTTTTTCTTGGTGAGATTGATGAGGCGAACGCCCTGTGTGGCACGGCCCATCACGCGGCAGTCTGCCACAGCCAAGCGGATAACGATACCACTCTGGTTGATAATCATGAGGTCGTTGTCGTCGGTCACATTCTTGATGGCAACAAGTCTGCCGGTCTTGTCGGTAATGTTGAGGGTCTTAACACCCTTTCCGCCTCTGTTGGTCACACGGTAGTCTACCACATCACTTCGCTTGCCATAGCCTTGCTCGCTCACAACCATTACGGTTTCCTTCTCAGGGTCGTTGACTACAATCATACCAACTACAGCATCATCGTCACCATCAAGGCGCATACCACGGACACCAGTAGAGGTACGTCCCATGGTACGGATAGCATTCTCGTCAAAACGAACGGCACGACCATTGCGGTTTGCGATAATCAACTCGTTATGACCATTTGTCAAACGAACGTCTACCACCTCGTCACCTTCCACAATATTGATGGCAATGACACCATTGGCACGAGGACGAGAGTATGCTTCCAAACAAGTCTTCTTCACTGTACCATTCTTAGTGGCAAATACCACATAGTGAGAGTTGATGAACTCAGCATCGTTCAAGCCCTTCAAACGGAGGAATGCATTCACCTGATCGTCGTTGTCGATGTTGAGGAGGTTCTGAATGGCACGGCCCTTGGAATTACGGTCGCCCTCAGGAATCTCATAACATTTGAGCCAGTAACAGCGGCCCTTCTTGGTGAAGAACAGCATGGTCTGGTGCATAGTGGCTGGGTAGATATACTCGGTGAAGTCCTTGTCACGAGTGCGTGCGCCCTTGGCGCCTACGCCTCCACGTGCCTGCTCACGGAATTCAGAAAGCGGAGTACGCTTGATGTATCCGAGATGACTCACGGTAATTACCACAGGGTCGTTTGGATAAAAATCCTCTGGGTTGAACTCGTGGTCGTCTGGCTTAATCATGGTGCGGCGTGCGTCACCATATTTCTCTTTCACCTCGATGAGCTCGTCTTTCATTACCTTCTTGCAAAGCTCTGGATCGTTCAAGATCTGATTCAAGTAATCGATGGTCTTCATCAACTCGTCAAACTCGTTGTGCAACTGCTCCAGGCGTAATCCTGTGAGCTGGCTCAATCGCATATCCACGATGGCCTTGCTCTGCAACTCGTCGAGTTCGAAGCGTTGCTCCAAATTGCGCTGTGCGTCGCTAGGAGTCTTGCTGGCACGGATGATGTGAACCACCTCATCAATGTTGTCGCAAGCGATAATCAAGCCTTCGAGAATGTGGGCACGTTCCTGTGCCTTCTTCAGCTCAAACTGAGTACGGCGAATTGTCACGTCGTGACGATGCTCAACGAAGTATTTCACGCATTCTTTCAAACTCAAAAGGCGTGGGCGACCACCAACAAGAGCGATACAATTCACTGAGAATGAGCTCTGAAGGGCAGTCATCTTAAAGAGTTTGTTCAAGAGCACGTTGGCATTGGCGTCACGTTTCACATCCACCACGATACGCATACCCTGACGGCCAGACTCATCGTTTACATTGGCGATGCCTTCTATCTTGCCTTCCTTTGCTAGGTCGGCGATGGCCATCACGAGCTGCTCCTTATTTACACCATAAGGAATCTCAGTGATTACAATCTTATCATGGGTCTCACCGCTCTCGATTTCTGCAGTGGCACGCACAACGATACGACCACGTCCAGTCTCATAAGCGTCTTTTACACCCTGAATGCCATAGATGGTCGCCCCAGTAGGAAAGTCAGGTGCAGGGATATATTGCATCAAGCCATCAGTATCGATGTCTGGGTTGTCGATATAGGCACAGCAACCGTCTATCACCTCTCCCAAATTATGGGTAGGAATGTTGGTAGCCATACCCACGGCGATACCATTTCCACCATTCACCAAGAGGTTTGGTATCTTGGTAGGCATCACGGTAGGTTCCTGCAGGGTATCGTCAAAGTTGTTCATCATGTCGACGGTGTCTTTGTCAAGGTCGTCCATGATGTGCTCACCCATTTTTGAGAGACGGCACTCGGTATAACGCATGGCAGCTGGTGAGTCACCATCTACCGAACCGAAGTTACCCTGTCCATCGATGAGCGTATATCGCATGTTCCACTCCTGTCCCATGCGCACCAATGCGCCATATACAGAAGAGTCACCGTGTGGGTGGTACTTACCAAGCACCTCACCTACTACGCGCGCACATTTCTTATAAGGTTTGTCACTGGTGTTTCCAATGCCAAGCATACCATATAATATACGGCGGTGCACAGGCTTGAAACCATCACGCACATCAGGAAGGGCACGAGCCACGATAACTGACATCGAATAGTCGATGTAGCTAGACTTCATCTCTTCCTCAATGTTGATTTTCATGATTCTATCATGATCCATTGTCTGATTTTCGTCCATTTCGTTATGTTGTTTTTATTATTTATTTTCTTACCTAAAATTGCGTTTAAGGGCATTCTTTTGCGCTCTAACGAGTTTTGCCCTTCTGAAAATCTCGACAAAGATACAAAAAAAATCGGTATAAAATAGCACCAGAGCCTAAAAAACGCATTATTTTAGCATTATTTGTGTTTTAATTATGCTTAAAAGTTGGCATATCTTTTGCTAATCTATAAATATATTCGTAAATTTGCAATTAAATATTTAAAAGAAGGACTCAAATAATGATAAATCCATTTGTTCATATACAGAAAGTACTCAACTTGAGTGGGCAGGAAGCTCAACGCACCGCAGGCTCAGAAGTGAATGTAGAACACCTGATGCTAGGGTTATTGAGGGAAGAGAATGGCGAAGTGTCTCAAATCTTGGAGCAATTCGGCGTCAATCTGAAAGATTTCAGAAAGCATATCGACGAATCGCTCCATCTTGTTGGAGCCATCGGCCATAACAAGACCCAGCCAAGTTCAATCCCCTACGATGACATCACGAACAACGTGATTCGCAATTCCATCAAGGAAGCTTGGATCTGCGACAACGTCAAGGAGGTTGAGCCAAGACATCTGCTGCTCTCCATTCTGAGACAGGGCTCCAACAACGTGGCTCACATGCTCTCAAGCATGGGTATCAACTATGATGCGGTGTTCAATTTGCTCTCTGGCGAAGAGATGGAGAAGGAAGATTCTCTAGATGAAAAGCCCGAACGGGAACAGAGGGAGGCGATGACCGCTGGCGGAATCAAAGACGACGACAAGGATCTCATAGACCCTGACGAGGAACCGTTAGACTTTGAGAAACAGCAGCAGCAAAAACCTGCCGCCACCAAAGAAACACCTAGCAAGAAGACGAGCACTCCTATTATTGACAAATATAGTGTAGATTTCACCAAGCTAGCAGCAGAAGACAAACTCGACCCTGTGGTGGGACGCGAGAAAGAAATCCATCGCGTGCTTGAAATCTTGGGGCGTCGCAAGAAGAACAATCCTGTGTTAATAGGCGAGCCAGGCGTAGGTAAAAGCGCCATCGTCGAAGGGCTGGCACAACTCATCCAGTCGCAACAGACATCGCCTATGTTCTTCAATAAGCGCGTAATCAACCTCGACATGACGAGTGTCGTGGCAGGAACAAAATATCGTGGGCAATTCGAGGAGCGCATCAAGGGCATTCTCAAGGAGGCTGAGAACAATCCAAACGTCATCCTATTCATGGACGAGATACATACCCTCATCGGTGCTGGTGGCGCAGAGGGAACAATGGATGCAGCCAACATCTTGAAACCTGCTTTGGCACGTGGCACCATACAGTGCATCGGAGCCACAACCTTCGACGAGTACCGCAAGACCATCGAGAAGGATGGAGCTTTGGAACGTCGATTCCAGAAAGTGGTGGTCAAGCCTACGACAAAAGAAGAGACACTGCAGATTCTGAACAACATCAAGGGGAAATACGAACAGCACCATTGTGTGACTTATACCGACAAGGCTCTGGAAGCAGCAGTCAAATTGACCGACAGGTATATTACCGACAGATGTTTCCCAGACAAGGCCATCGACGTAATCGACGAGGCTGGCTCGCGCGTACATATTAATAATGCATCCATCCCTGTCCCATATCTGGAACTGGAAAAGCACCGTGAAGCCATAATCGCCAAGAAGCAAGAAGCCGTAATCACACAAAACTTTGAGTTAGCCGCCAGTTGGCGCGACCAACAGACTAATGTAGAGAAGGAAATCGAAGAGATGAAGCAGAAATGGCAGAATGGCGAGATAGGCGAACACGCCATCGTCGACGAGGAAACCATAACTCAAGTGGTGAGTATGATGGTTGGAGTGCCAGTGCAACGCATCGCAGAAGACGAGAACAAGCGACTCCGTGACATGGCCAGCGTGCTTCAGAGCAAGGTCATCGGACAAGACGATGCCATCGCCAAGGTTGTGAAAGCAATACAGCGGAGCCGTGTAGGCTTGCGCGATCCAAACCATCCTATTGGCGCATTTATGTTTCTAGGTCCTACGGGTGTAGGCAAGACCTATTTGGCAAAGAAGCTCGCAGAGGAAATGTTTGGCAGTGCCAACGACCTCATTCGCATCGACATGGGCGAATATACGGAAGAACAGTCTACGTCTAGGCTCGTTGGAGCTTCGCCAGGCTATGTAGGCTATGAGGAGGGTGGACAGCTCACCGAAAAGGTACACCGCAAGCCTTACAGCATCGTGCTGCTCGACGAGATAGAGAAAGCCAACCCTAAGGTATTCAACCTGCTGTTGCAGTTGCTCGACGAAGGCCGACTCACTGATGGCAATGGGCGATTGGTAGATTTCCGCAATACCATCATCATCTTGACTTCCAACGCCGGAACACGCCAGCTCAAAGACTTCGGAAAGGGCGTGGGATTCAATGCAGGCGGGCTGAGCGGCAATGCCTTGATGAACGAGAAGGACAAGGAGTATGCCCGTTCCATTGTGCAGAAGAGCCTCGCCAAGCAGTTTGCGCCAGAGTTTCTCAATCGTTTGGACGAAATCATCACCTTCGACCAGCTCGACTTGAATGCCATCAAGCGCATCATCGACTTAGAGTTGAAGCCACTAACCAAACGCATCGAAGACATGGGCTATCATTTCCAAATAACCGACAAGGCCAAGGAGATGGTTGCCAACAAGGGATATGATGTGCAGTTTGGCGCACGCCCGCTAAAGCGTGCCATCCAAAATTACATTGAGGACGGTGTGTGCGAGATGTTGCTCAACGGCAATTTGAAGCCAGGCGACACCATTAGCGTAGGAAAAAATCCAAAGAAGGAAGAATTGACGTTTAAATAACGCAATTATTTACGCATATCACATGTGTTAGAATGAAAAGACTTCGGGTGACTTGCAAAAGCTGCCCGAAGTTTTTTGTTAATGATGGTTAATACAAAGAAAAGTATTGCTCTATAATTTTCTAATTTGAGAAATATTCATTACCTTTGCATCCGCTATTAAGCAAAAGCCATGATGGCTCAGTTGGTAGAGCAACGCATTCGTAATGCGTGGGTCGCGGGTTCGAGTCCCGCTCGTGGCTCTTTTATGTATATAGTCAATGCTTTATGACAATTTTGCGAGATTAGCACATCGGTAGTGCACGGGCTTCCCAAGCCTGGGAGGCGGGTTCGATTCCCGTATCTCGCTCCAACTTGTAAGAAGAAAGCATTAGATTCAGAGTTGACTCTAATGCTTTCTTTGTTTTTGATAATGATGTTTCGAGTATAACTTTTCAAAACTTCGTGAACTTCAACCTCACAGTCTTGTTTCTCAATATCATGGTTTGAGAAGTAAGTTTTTCCTTATAGAAATGCTCCTCCAAGGCGGTGAAGCCACAGTATGACAAGGTGTCAGACATTTCTGTCACGGGGATGTCACCACCATTCTGCTGATGCCACTTGTTGCGATAAGGCGAAGATAGAATCAAGCTGTCGGCTGATTGCTTGAAGCGAAAATAATAGCCCCTCCAGTCGTGTATCATGTCGTGATTGCTCACCGACACCAATTGATGCTCTATTCCCCAATACACCCTAAGGTTACGATAATTGGCAGAGCCGTTTGAGGCCAAAGTATCGACCTGTTCCAGATGCCAGAAGCCATCGAGGTCGCCATTGTCCGAACTTTCCATCTCGCACGAACCAAGTGTTGCTGCCAAGGCCATGCCGAACAGCCATTTACCTTTGACAGCGTTGAATGGATATCTTTTACGTTTCATTTTTTGTCTGTTATTTATTAGATTTCTTGCTCACCATTCCCCTGTGTATGATGGTGATTTGCACACCTGCATTATGCCCCAGCATCTCCTTGCTTCCGAAATCCATGCCGCAGCCAATCCTCGCTTGCCAATGCCTGTCAATACGACAGTCGCCCTCCAAGAGGAAGCTCACGTTGTGGTGCATCTGGGTAAATGGGACAGCATACCTACCCCATCCTTTCTGATAGCTTACGAGGGCACGATAGCCTACACGCTCAAAAGGCTGACCATCAAATCCTAGGTGATATGCGATGAACCGATTGTCCTTCACCTCTATCTTGCCATCCTCGTTGTAGATGGGCGAACGGTAGAGCGGATTTCCCATCACCTGCCCCCAATGTTGCCATCCGGGATAGATGCTATGATTGTAATAGTCGTCCATCCCTGCCAAATGATCTGCGATGTTCACCGTATGGTCGTGGTTGTAGGGTCCACTCTGATATTTCGTGTAAAGCGACTCCAGCACAATGTTTCTCAACCACCTGCCATATTTCAAGTTCAGTTCGAGGCCCAACATCATATCTTTCAAAGCATAGCGATAATAGCGACGCTTCTTATGGCTGAGCCATTCATCGCCATTGCCATATCCGTCATAGTCGAGCAGGAGCATCTGGCTATGGTCTTCGAAGTAATGGTCGGCATAGACAGCTGCGCGCCAAGTGTCGGCGTTCCAGTTCACACGCATCAGCCATGAGCCCAGCTGATTGCCAGAGATATTGCCATAGTCGCCCTCCTCCGATTCCGCACCTCCCGGGACGAGCGCATGCCAGAAGCCTTTCAGACTGCCGTCGGTGGCATATTTCCTCATCTTGTGATTTTCCAGCACATAGACATCACCACCGAATTGGCAAGCCATCTCAAGACCTAGTTCTACGCTCAGCGGACAGAAAGCCCCCTCGTTTCCAATGCGCAGATAGCCCGCCTTGCTGTGATAGAGCAGATGGTCGGCATACTTACTTTGCCGATGGGTGAAAGCGTGTTGCCAGTTGTCGTCGGTCATCAAGCCATAGGCGATGTGCCCTTTCATTTGGAGCCAACCATGCAAGAATGGCAGCGTCCAATATTTGGGCAATGCGAGTCTCACCTGCGGCACAGGGCGGGCGTTGATACCCAGAGTCTGGCTACCACTGGAGAGTCGTTGGTTTTTCAATTCCATCGGATATTCCTTTGCACCGATGCTCAAGACCCCATGCAACCACCTACCCTCAACAAAGGCTTGCTGAACGACAAAATGACTGGAGAAATTGTACGGCACCACCACATCCATGCCACATCCCACGCCCCATCGATGGGCCGAATCAGCGGCAAGGGGGCGCATGATGTCTGTGCGCAGGTATCCGTTGTTCCGCTCCAACGAGCTGAGACCATGTTTGTTGGCATTGAGCCACAAAGGAGTTTTTCCTTTCGAGAAACTCGCTTGGGCCTCCACCCCATACTCAATGTCCCGTCCCAAAGTGATGGCACCAGCCTCTTCCCCATCCTGCCAGGCGTATTGGGCGCTAGCAGGAACGACTACCAAGGCCATCATGATGCCAAGAGATATTGTCTTGTCCATAACTTATATTTTATCATAAAAACGCAGAAAAATATCATTTATTATATAATCATAAGTAGGTATTAGGCAAAACCATTACTTTTAGGTATTGCGAGATTCGAAAAATCGTCGTACCTTTGCACCCGTAAACAAGAAGACATAGACTTTTAGATAGAATTGAAACATAAATGAAAAAAAGAATCTTGTTCGCTAATAGAAATAATTCATAATGTTTTTGTATAATATGTATAGGGTTGCTCGTGAGAGTAGCCCTTTATACATAATGCCCCCGATGCGTAGCAACATGGGCTTGCGAACAAACATTTTACGTTAAATAACGTAACAAAATGCGGCGATTTGCTAAACTTTTACTATCTTTGCCTAGTTATAATTTAAACTATTGCCGCATGAACAGACGTAACACCTTGGCTTTCAGCCACAAAAACGGGGGGGGTAATTTTGAGGGTTCAAAATTAGCCTTAGGGATTCATGCGCTTACCAAGCCTGCAAAGGGGCGACTAGCATCATTTTTCAGCGTGATGCTAGTCGTCCTTTTTGTGTTTACGGCGACGCTCAGCCTTTCCTCTTGCAGCAGTGGCGACGAGGAGGTCGAAGACTCCCCTATCCCTGCCGATTACCAATCCATGCTCACTGCCAACGACTGGGAAATCACCACGGCGGCGCAAAAGCTCGGAGGCTTCTTGATAGACCAGAAGGAAGCCGACCTCTACTGCCATTTCTCCCCCGACAGCGTCTTTTTCGCCGAGGGGGCGATGGTGAATTATTTCGATTACGACGGCAAGGTAACCAAGAGCCAGTACGAATACTCGCCCCTTGGCGGCGCACCTTATCATATGAAGGGCGAACAAATCAAGATCGAGAACGAAACATTCACAATAACAAACAACGACAAGAGCCAAGCATCCTCCTCGCTCATCCTAGAGAACGAGGAGTGGCGACTTGTGCTCGAAAAGAAATAAATACACATTATTATGGCTAAGAAACAAGACACCATCAGCATCGGTTTTGAGGAGAAGATATGGAAGGCTGCCGACATTCTGCGTGGCAGCCTGGATGCCTCACAATACAAGGGAGTGGTACTGGGACTCATCTTCCTGAAATACATCAGCGACCGATTTGAGCAGAAATACCAGGAGCTGCAAGGCGACGAATACGCCGACCCTGAGGACAAGGACGAATACACCGCCGACAACATCTTCTTTGTGCCTGCCGAGGCTCGATGGAGCAATATTTCGGCGGCTGCCCACCTGCCTGAGATTGGCGTGGTCATCGACCGGGCACTGGAAGCCATCGAGCGTGAGAACTTGCAGCTCAAGGGCATCCTGCCCAGAAACTTCGCCCGCCCTGAGCTGGACAAGCGAAAACTGGGCGAAGTAGTTGATACCTTCACCAATGTGGAGATGCACGACGCTGGCGAGGAGAAAGACCTCTTGGGGCGCACCTACGAATACTGTCTGCGCCAGTTTGCCTCCTTGGAGGGCAAGAACGGTGGCCAGTTCTACACGCCTTCGTGCATCGTGCGCACGCTGGTGGAAATCTTGGAGCCATACAAGGGCAGAGTCTATGACCCTTGCTGCGGAAGCGGCGGCATGTTTGTGCAGAGCGCCAAGTTCATCGAGCGTCATAAGGGCAACCTGCGCAGGATAAGCATCTACGGACAGGAGAGCAACCCAGAAACTTGGAAGCTCGCCCACATGGGACTTGCCATCCGAGGCTTGGAGGCAAACCTCGGCAAGCAGTACGCCGACTCGTTTTTCGACGACCAGCACCCTACGCTGAAGGCCGATTTCATCCTAGCCAACCCACCTTTCAACATGAGCGATTGGGGGCAAGACCAGTTGCAGGAAGACGTGCGCTGGCAGTATGGTTTGCCACCTGCGGGCAACGCCAACTTTGCGTGGATGCAACACATGATTCACCACCTCTCCCCCGTGGGCAAGATAGGACTGGTGCTAGCCAATGGTGCGCTGTCGAGCCAGACAGGCGGAGAGGGACAGATTCGCCAAGCCATCGTCGAGGCAGACCTCGTGGAGGGCATCGTGGCGTTGCCTTCCCAGCTGTTCTATAGCACAGGCATCCCTGTGAGCCTTTGGTTCATCAACAAAAACAAGATGCAAAAGGGCAAGACGGTCTTCATCGACGCTCGCAACATGGGCACGATGGTGACCCGCAAGTTGCGTGAGCTGATGCCCGACACCGACATCAAGAAGATAGCCGACACCTTTCATGCGTTCCAAAATGGAACACTTGAGGACGAGAAGGGTTTCTGCGCCGTCTGCACCACCGAGCAGATTGCGCAGCAGGACTTTATTCTTACTCCTGGACGATACGTAGGTATTGCCGAGGACGAGGGCGACGGCGAGCCATTCGAGGAGAAAATGACAAGACTAACTGGGGAGCTGAAAGAACTGTTCAAGCAGAGCAAGGAGCAGGAAGAAGAGATTAGAAAACAATTGGCTAAAATTGGTTGGGAGGTGTAGAGTATGGAGTGGAAAGAAGGAAAAATAAGTAATTTAGGACGGATTGTCACTGGCAAAACACCAAAAACTGCAATTAAAGGAAATTGGGGAGGAAACATACCTTTTCTCTCCCCATCAGACGACATGTCTAATAAAACAGCTCCTATTACATCTAGAACATTAACAGAGCTTGGGGTTTCAGAAGTTAAAAATTGCCTAATTCCTGCCAATTCAATTTGTGTAAGTTGTATTGGTTCTGATTTAGGGAAGGTCGTTAAAACTGATAGAGAATTAGTCACAAATCAACAAATTAACACAATAATACCCTATGCAGAAGTTGACTCCGACTTTGTCTACTACTTAATGTGTTTAGTTGGTAAAGAGTTAAATTACATCAGCAAAACATCAACTGCAGTTCCAATAATAAATAAATCTACATTCTCTGATTGGGACGTAGTAATTCCAATGGAAATGGAAGACCAGCGCCGCATCGCCTCTCTCCTCTCCTCCCTCGACCGCAAGATAGAGTTGAACAACAAAATCAATGCTCGTTTGGAGGAAATGGCACAGGCTATCTTCAAGAATTGGTTCGTTGACTTCGAGCCATTCAAGGACGGTAAGTTTGTGGAGAGTGAATTGGGGATGATTCCGGAAGGATGGAAGCTGATTTCTTTTAATCAATTTTTAAAAGTTACTACAGAAAAGGTTGGCAAAGAGGGGGTTCCTGAATATTCTGTTACAAATACAGGAATTCACCTTCGTGAAGAGAAATTTACAAAGAAGCTGTCGAAATCATCTGCAAAAAATAAATTGATTAGAAAAGACAATCTTATATTTGGAATGAGTCGTGAAATTCTAAATTGGGGTATAATGAAAGACGAAATAGGAGGTGTAAGCTCTGCGTACAATGTATACACAGTTAATACAGACCTTGTAAATATTCAATATTTAGAAAATTTCATCAAACAACGGATGGATTATTTTACAGACTTAATAAAGCCAGCGTCCAGGGAAGGACAAAGCGTGGATAAAGCATTGCTGATGAAAAAAATAATATACATACCTTCTTGCAAGGTTATAGAAGATTTTATAGAAAAATATAATTCTATCATTCAATACATCAGCATTGTCCACAAGGAGACCTCCCGCCTCTCTCTCCTTCGCGACACTCTCCTCCCCAAGCTGATGTCGGGCGAGATAGAAATCCCCGAATAAGCAGAGGACGCTTCAAAAAGGCAACAAAGAGAACAAGATAGAACAGAAAAGTAAAGACATTTATCAAATAATATATGGCAGACGCAACGAAATTCACGGAACACGCTTACGAGCAGGCTCTCATCAGCTTGTTCCGAGACGACCTGGCCTATGATTACGAGCTGGGCTACGACATAGAGGAGCGAGATTTCAAGGAGCCGTTCTACCGTGCCGACTTAGAGACCATGCTTCGGCGGCTCAACGCCCAGCTGCCTGCCGCAGTGGTAGACGAAGCCATCAGAAAGGTCACCAACATCAACGAGGGCTCGCTGCTGCAAAACAACGACACATTCACCAAGTGGATGCAAGGAGGAATGGAGGTGAAATACAAGGCTGAGAGCGGCGAGGAACGCACCGAGCTCGTGCGCCTCATCGACTTCGACCACCCCGAGGAGAACCTCTTCAAGGTGGTGAACCAGTGGCGTGTGGAGGAATTCCAAAACAAGCGGTGCGACATGGTAATCTTCGTGAACGGACTGCCCCTCGTGGTGGTGGAGCTGAAAAGCGCCACCAGCGAAGACGCAACCATCGACGACGCCTACAAGCAGATACGCAACTATCAGCAAGCCATCCCTAGCCTCTTCACCTACAACGCCTTCAACGTGATAAGCGACATGAGCGAGACTCGTGCCGGCACCATCACCGCCAAGCAGGAACGCTACATGGAATGGAAGACCGCCGACGGCAAGTATGAATCGACCCTCGTAGCCGACTATCGCACCTTCTTCCTCGGCATCTTCAAGAAGAATCGGTTCATCGACATCCTGCACAACTTCATCTGCTTCGACAAGCGAGAGGGCAAGACAGGCAAGATACTAGCCGCCTACCACCAATACTTCGCCGTGGGCAAGGCACTGGAGCGCACCAAGACGGCGGTAGAAGGCAACGGAAAGATAGGCGTGTTCTGGCACACGCAAGGCTCGGGCAAGAGCCTCTCGATGGTGTTTTACGCCCACCAGCTCATCCAGCGCATGCCCGAAGTGACCATCGTGGTGGTTACCGACCGAAAGGACCTCGACGACCAGCTCTACGGACAGTTCAGCCGCTGCAAGGATTTCCTCAGGCAGACACCCGAGAAAGCGGCGAGCCGTGAAGACCTCGGCGACCTGCTGAGAGGGCGCAAGAGCGGAGGCATCATCTTTACCACGATACAGAAGTTTGAGGAAGGCGACTCTGCCCTCTCCACCCGTCGCAACATCATCGTGATGACCGACGAGGCCCACCGCTCGCAATACGGCGACGAGCACTGGGACGTGCAGAGCCAGACGATGAAGAAGGGATTCAGCCAGAAGATGAGAGAAGCCCTGCCAGGCGCATCGTTCATCGGATTCACGGGCACTCCTATCAGCGACCGAGACCGAGACACGGAGGAGGTGTTCGGCAACTACATCGACATCTACGACATGAGCCAGGCGGTGGACGACGGAGCCACACGCCCCGTGTATTACGAGAGCCGAGTGGTGAACCTGAAGCTCAACGAAGACACCCTGCAATTGCTCAACCAGGAGTTCGACCACCTGGCCGACGACGGAGCCACCGAGGAGCAAATCAAGCAGGCGAAGCAGGAGCACAGCCGGCTGGAGGTGCTGCTGGGCGACGACCACACCATCGACACCCTGGTGAGAGACATCATCAAGCACTACGAGGAGAACCGAGCCAACGTGCTCACCGGCAAGGCGATGATCGTGGCTCTGACCCGAGGGATAGCCATCAAGATGTATCGCAAGATACTGGAGCTGCGCCCCACGTGGACGGAGAAGGTGAAGGTGGTGATGAGCTCATCCAACCAAGACCCCGAGGACTGGCAGGAAATCATCGGAGGCAACGCCTACAAAACGGAGCTTGCCGCCAAATTCAAGAACGACAAAGACCCGATGAAGATAGCCATCGTGAGAGACATGTGGCTCACAGGCTTCGACGTTCCGTCGCTCGCCACCATGTACGTCTATAAGCCGATGAGCGGCCACAACCTGATGCAAGCCATCGCCCGAGTGAACCGAGTGTTCCAAACGGAGGATGGCGAGAAGAAGGAAGGCGGGCTTATCGTGGATTACGTAGGCATCGCCCAGGCCCTGAAAGCCGCCATGCAGCAATACACCAACCGCGACCGCCGCCGCTTCGGCGACCCCGACATCGCCAAGACCGCCCTGCTGAAATGGAAGGAAGAGATGGAGATTTGCCAAGACCTCCTGCACGGCTTCGACTACTCGGGCTTCTTCGAGGAAGAAAACGCCAAGCGAGCCGCAGCCATCATGGGCGGTACAAACTTCCTCTCGGCACCCGCCAAGTTTCAGCAGAAGAAAAGCTTCATGGAGCACTCAGCCGCGCTGCACAACGCCACCACCCTCTGCCGCTCGCTGCTCAACGAGAGACAGAAGGCGGAGGTATGCTACATGGACGCACTGAGGGTGATGATGCTCAAGCTCTCGCAGAAAGGCAAGCTCACCCGCCACGACATCAACGAGCGCATCGCCAACCTCATGCGGCAGAGCGTGCAGACGGAGGGGGTAATCAATCTCTTCGGCGACCGGCAGGTGGAGTTCTCGCTCTTCGACGAGGCCTTCCTGAATGAAATCAAGAACATGAAGGAGCGCAACCTAGCCGTGGAGCTGCTCACCAAGCTGATGCGGGAGAGAATACGCCAGCAGCAGAAGACCAACGTAACCCAGAGCGACCTCTTCAGCGACATGCTGAACCGCAGCCTCTCCAACTATCTGAAAGGTCTCTTGACCAACGAGGAGGTTATAGAGGAACTCTTGAAGATGGCAGAGCAGATGAAGCGAGCTGAGAAGGAAGGCAACGACCTGGGGCTCACCCCCGAGGAGAAAGCCTTCTACGATGCCCTCTCCACCCCCGAAGGCGTGCGCCAAGCCTACACCGACGAGGAGTTTAAGCAGCTCACCAAGGAGCTGACCGAGGTGCTGCGCAAGAACCGCACCATCGACTGGAACCGCAAGGAGTCGGCTCGCGCCAAGATGCGAGTGATGGTGAAGAGGCTCTTGAAGAAATACAAGTATCCGCCCAAGCAGGCCGAGAAGGCACTGGAAACCGTGATGCGCCAATGCGACCACTGGGCAGACCAAGACGAAAATGTAGAACCCTAAAAATAGAAGAATAAGAAACAGAAAGAAGAAATACATCATAATAAGATATAAGAGACGCTGACAGACTGCACTTCTACAGTATTCAGAACCTGCAAACTCTAGAAAAACATTCGGTAAGAAGACGGTGACAGCAAGGCGTCCACTCCATCTACGGCGTGGGCAGTACTTGTTTGTACCTTACCGAAGGCTCTTGCAGGTGCCCGAATACTGGCGCAGCAAGGATGCCCACTGCCGCTTTTTCATCACACATAGAACCATCTAAATCTATATATAGCAATGGGCAATGAAATTTTAGACCATATCAGTAAGCTAAAGGAAAAAGCACTTTGTTTCCACGAAAGCATTTGGCTTCTTGAAAGGGAGGAAAGCGGAACCAACCAGGCTGAGATAATCGAAGCATGGAAGCTTATTATCCGCAAGTTGTTGAACGAAATACACTCGTTGCTCATTTCGCTCAAAGAGGAGATTGCGTGGTCTTTGCTAGACGAGCACAAAAGCGACTTTCTGCAAACAGGCTTACAAATAGAGCCTGGACTAAACTATTACAGGGAATTTGAAGACGAGAACACTCGTAAAATGATGATAGAGATTCAACAACTCTTTGACGAAGGGAAAAATGGGTTCAGACAGTCCTTCATCGGAGATGATTATTACGAAAAGATTTTCAATAAGGAGCTTGAAAAATATGCGGCTGAAAACAAGGCACATCTCGAAGTGGTCTATTCCCAAGACAGCGAGGACAACATTTTGATTTACCCCGACGAAAACGAACGGAAAAATTATATGGTAAAAATGCGTAGAGAGCAGCTCTTCGAGACACGTTTCGGGAAAATATACCATGAAAACGAACGGAAAATCAAGCTCACGGTCTATTATATCATAGAGCTAAAAGAACAGGACTATAAAGACATCAACGAGTTCTTAGGCAAATACCTAGCCTATCAAATCGCCAAAGAACACTGCGAAATCAAAAATGAAACTGTGTTTAAACAGCATGTTTTCAAGGAAAACGTAGATGTCGACAAAGTGATGAAAAAGCTAGATGAGTTTATCAAAGACAAAACGATAGGTGCACAAAAACACTGGTTTATTGTCTATAAAATATTCTTTACCAAGAAATGGCTTAAAAAGAATACGCAAGCCGCTTTCATCGACTACATGAATTCAGTTTTCTACCAAGCTCTTAAATGTTCGAGCAATGATTTCAAAAAAATCGAAAGCTATTTCAAGAATACAGATTATACGGAATGGTCGCTCGAAGACCCAATGGCACCATCTTGTTGCGAGACATACAAAATGATTGCCGATAAGTTGGACCAAGAGTTTGTCGAAACAAAATATGCCAAGCCTGGCAAGCTGATTAATGCAAAAAAGCACGTAAGTTTCAGATAGTATCCACCAAGCATATCCACCAAAAACACAAAGTATATCCCCCACATCCACCAAACGGATTCGTGGGGGATTTTTTATGCCCCAAAGTTTGGAAATCCTAGTACTTTTGCACTCGTCATCCGAGACAGGGGAAGTGAACCCGCCTGTCCTTTAGATGTGCGGATGCTATTTATAATTATGACTGGAAATATTTTTAGAGTCGTGCAGCAAGGCCAAGCCTTCGCTGTGCAGAGCCAGAAGGCTGAGGGAGGCCAGCTCATGAAGTGCAACATCGTGTTGCAGGAAATGGGTGGCAGGTATGAGAACTGAGGACAGGGTGTTCCAAGACGTGCTCGTAACAGACCTCTACAAGTTTTAAACTAAATGTTGAGGGTTGAGAGCTAATAGGCTTGACCCTTAACGAGTTATTAATCTGAGTTGAAGCAGTGAAAGCGTAGGAAACGTCCCGGGA
>ERZ808270.347-NODE-347-length-28242-cov-15.273672_pt1 | contig 28242 bp, 19 predicted proteins | sample MGYA00521082_ERZ808270 | MGnify/ENA primary metagenome ERZ808270 (study PRJEB31516, sample SAMN03275594) | gut metagenome | biome: mammalia-associated habitat; material: feces | host: Papio cynocephalus | place: Kenya | collected 2012-07-27 ... | reverse complement strand
GGATGAAAAATACTTATCAAAACTTTTAAGCGCATTTTGATGCGTTTGCCCTGTGACTGTTTCCCTCCCCGAGGGGTATAACATTACTCCCTTCTTAGCCTTGCCTGTCGCCATGCAAAGGCAAGCACCACTAAGAATCCGGCGAGCGGAATGAGGAAGGGTAGGGTGAAGTTGTCGGTGCCGTCGGCAATGAATCCCATGGCGAGAAAGGCGCAGCCGCCCACGGGAGTCATCATGAGAATCGACGAACCGCTCTTTGTCAGTGCTCCAAGGTTGCGCAGCGTCAGGGCGAAGATAGTAGGAAACATTATCGCCTCGAAGAAATAGTTGCACAGGAGGGCAGCTATGGAAACCGTTTGCCCCAGTCCGGCAAGAATTGTAGCTATCGACGCCACCGTTCCTACTGCACATACAAGCAGATATTTCTCTGCCGCCATATTGCTCATCACGGCAGACCCCACAAAGCGTGAAAGCATGAAGATGCCGAGCCCGATGGTAAGAATCGTAGATGCCGTAGCCGATTTCATCCATCCCTCGCCCGTGATGTAGTTGATGAAATAGGAGTTAATGGAAATTTCAGCCACTTCGTAAGCCAGCAGCGCCGTCAGTCCGAACAGGAAATGCCTGTTTGTAAACAGCCGCCTCAGATTGTCGCCACCCTCTTGTGCCGCAGCGTCGTCGGCATGCTTTATCTCCGGCAGTTTTATGCGCGAGAAGACCACGGCAATAATCAGTACCACGGCACCCATTATGGCATACGGCACCACGGCGTTGCCGCTCGTCCCGTCGCTGTCGTCCTGCAGCAGAAAACTTCCCACTACGAGAGTGGCAAACATAGAGCCCACGCCATTAAACGACTGCGAGAAGTTCAGTCGTGCCGTTGCCGTCTCCTTCGGTCCGAGTTCCGTTACGTAAGGGTTAGCCGAAGTCTCGAGGAAAACCAGTCCGCAGCCAATGATAAACAGCGCCAGCAGATAGGCGTAGAAAGTGCCGGCCGCCGCACAGGGGATAAAGGCGAGAGCTCCGATGCCGAACAAGCAGAGTCCGCAAACCACACCGCGTCGGTATCCCATGCGGTTGATAAACAGTCCGGCAGGAATCGCCATGATGAAATATCCAATATAGGTAGTAACCTGAATAAGAGCCGACTGTGTGATAGAAATATTCAGTTCAGTCTGGAAGTGTTTGTTGAGCACATCGAGTATAGCCCTTGCGAATCCCCACATGAAGAAGAGTGAGGTGATGAGTACAAACGGAACAGCATACTGGCTGCTGCTCAGCGACGGTGATTTCTTTTCCATTCCTTTTAAAATATATTTATGTAAAGATAGTGCAAAGGTAGTGTAAATCAAAGACAACGCAAAAAAAGCTTGCTTGTTTTTATTGCCGAGATGCCGCCTATCTTATTTAGAGATAGTGCAAATTGAGCGCAATACAAGAATTGCAAAGATAAGAATTGCAATTCCAAGCTCGTAAAAAAATCCTTCACCGCAAATGTCGTGTAGCCAAAGCCTTACGCATGCGGTGAAGGATTTTATGAATTATTCTTCTGAAAATTATTTATTCCATACAATCTTGCGGCAAGAGCCGTCGCTGAATTTCACGATATACATTTCGCCGCGGCGCGGGTTGTCGACAGCCTGTCCGCTCAGAGTATATGCGCTGACAATCTTCAGACCGGTCGCCTTGCTGGTGTCAACATTCTCAATGCCGTCAGTCTTGTCGGCATATTCTATGCATGGCGCAATGGCGATAGAAGTAGGGTCGTCGGTTTGGGCGAGCCACTTGAAAGTGCCGAGGCCGTTGCCGTTCTGGTCCTGATCCTCCAGATACTGCCATGCTGTGTTCTTGTTTCCTACGCCACGGCGCAGACAGAATATTGAGATGTCGTCGCTCGTATATGGCGACACATCGAGCGAAGTGTTTGGGAACGGACCCACAACAACGAAGAACTCCTCGCCTGCCTTCAGCTTCACGGCCTTGTCGAAGACGAAGGTAGTTGGCAGATAGTCGGTCTCGCTATACTGCAAGTCGGCTGCCTTCACGCTTGCCGATGCGAGAACCTCGCCCGGTTCTCCGTTTTCAGCCACGGCATTCACCGTCAGGTTTATTGGATAATCCTTGTCGTTTGCCGTTACCGAAGCAAAGTAGACAGTAGCCTTTTCTATCGTTGCGTCGGCAAGAGGAGCCTTGTATTTCTCTGCAAACTTGTCGATGCCGAGCCAGTTGCTGCCGGCATAGCTTCCGAAATATCCGAGAGAAATCTTCTCCAGACTCTTGTTCTCCTCGCTGTTGATGTTCCATACATACTGTGCTCCGCCAGCCTGAATGGCATACTGCAAGATGTCGTTGCTCTGTCCGGCAGCGTTCTTGGCAGTAAGTCCCACGCTTACCGTACCCTTTTTCACGAAAGTAACGGTAGGGTTCTGCTCTGTGCTCGTCTCCTTGTCGGCAAACTGGAATACCCATTTCCATTCCGTAGGATTTCCGGTAGAGAGGTCGCGGAAAGTTACCGGCACGTCGGTAGGCACGAAGACGCCCACCCACGGACTTTCGTATCCCTCCTCCGGCAGACCAATCAGGGCAGTAGGTGCTTTCTGCGCCACCACAACGAAGTTATTGCGCTCCATCTTGTCGCTTTCTTCGCCGCGCCTTACGGTAAGTGAAACGCTGTATGTTCCAGCCTTGTTGTATTTCACAACAGGATTCGTCTCTGTAGACGTTTCCGTTTCGGCTCCCGGGAACGCCCATTCCAGCGTCTCCGGCTGACCCTTCGCCGTGCTTCTGAATTCTATCCTTTCGCCCTCAAAGATATGAATCTCCTCAGCTGCTGCCGCATCATCCTTTATGAGACGGAAGCCGTCGATGGCGAGATTCTCGCCGCCAAACGGATAGTCGAATTCAAACTTCACCTTCTTGCCGGCATATTCCGCCAGGTCGAACGAGAACTTGTTCCAGTTAGGTCCCGTGTAGGCATTGTCTTGCGCCCAGTTGAAGGCGTTGAGCAATGTCTTGCTCTCCTGGGTCTCCGTATCGATAACGTTGAATGTCCATTTTCCGTATATCAGGTATGGAGCCTGGAAGTATGCGTAAAACTCCACCTTGCTGCCGTCCTCGATGTTGAGCGCAGGACTTGTAAGCTGCGAGCTGCCGCTGTCCTCGGCGTCATAGCTGATGGCAACCGACGATACGTCGTCTTTCTTTATAGAACCGAAGTTTCTGTCAGCCAGCGTCCAGCCCTTTCCGGCAGTCCAGTCCGCCATACCCTCGGCAGAGTCAAACTCCTGGTCGTAGTATGCCTTTACCGCCCTGTCGGTGGTGAAGTCCGCCTTCAGCGGTTCGTTGATTACGAAGTCCGCCTTTACAACCTCGCTGTTTTGGTTGTATCCGCGCGTCATAACATACAGAGTGCAGCTCTTGTCTATCGTGAACGACGCCGACTTGCCTTCCACTACCGTACTCTTGGTGTAGTCATCCTTGAACTCGTCCTCATCCTTAGCTTCGGTAGAGTACCATATTGTTACGGCATCCTTGTCGTCGGTAGTAACCGACACCTGTTGAGGCTTGTCAAACGTGCCTCCCATAGGAGACACCACAGGAGTCTTGAGCGGCTGCTTTGCCTCCACCGTTACAAACATCTTTGCCTCGCCCGGCTTGTATTCATCGTTGCCGGCAAATGTGGCGGTGATGATTACCGTCTGTGTATATTCCACGTACGACGAAGCAAGCATTCCCTTGTCGTCCACCGAGCATACATCCCACTGCGACGACTTGTAAACTATTGGCGAGAGCTTGTTCGGGTTGATGAGGTCGGCATATCCGTCTTCACCGGAAACAAGCGTGATGTTCTGTTTGTAGAAACTCAGTTGCGGGTCTTTGCGTATCGTGAATTTAGCTTCCACCACGTCGCTGTATTCCGTGCCTTGCAATACCACGGCTTTTACTGTAGTCGTTTCTGCAATGTTCAGCGGTGAGGAGTATGCCTGTCGCGTACTGTTTTCCATCTTCGGGTTGCTACCGTCGGTAGTATAGAAAATTGTTGCTCCTTCGCCCTCCGACTTTATTTCCACGGTCTGCGGCTCGTCGTATGTTCCGGCGACAGGACTGAACACGGGTGCCGCCACGGCAGACTGCACTTTCTCGTAGTCAACCTCCACCTTCTTTATATACATCGGTCCCTTGGCATCGCTCGTTTGGTTCAGGCGAATGTCCAGTTCTCCCTCCTCGGCATCCTCAGCCGAAACGGAGAAGTCAAATGCTGTCAGGTCGCTGCCGAGAGCCGCCTTTGTCTCGCCATTACACAGATAGCTCTTGCCATTGACGTCAACAGAGATGTCGCCGGCATAGTCGGCTTTCTGCACACGGGCAGTAATGCGTACGGCAGAAATCTTGCCCACGATGCCGTCGGTCCATAGTCTGACGCTCGTCGGCGGTTCGCTGGCAGAACCGATATACTGTCCATAATTTGCAGTGTAGGCATAGGTGTTCGTTCCTACAGCCGAAATGTTCCATGCCACTCCGTTCAGTTCAGCACTGTAGAAATCCTTGTCCACCCGGCTGGTGCCGAAATTATAGAAACCCTGTCCGCCGTCTTTCTTCGACGTGTTCCACTCAAACGACCATGTGTCGGCACTCATCGCCTGTGGCAACAGCGAGAGTAGAACGGCGAATAAAAACATTAAACTCTTCTTCATAAGCCTTAAATGTTGTTGATTAATATATTGATGTTTCTTTTTGTATATGAAAATGGGCTACAAATATACAAAAATATGCAATACGTGCAAATTAAATTGACGCTTTTCCTTAATATATTAAGCTTTTGTGTTATTTCTGCCAGTAGCTCCTGCTACAATTTCTTTTTGTAACCTGTATTATTCATATAATAAGTAGCTATTCACAATTAGTTTATACAAACAACAAAACATTTATATTTAAAACAACCGGTACAACAAATACAACATCTGCGTGTGTGGCAAGCATGAAGGTTGTTTGGGTTGTCTATGTTGTGAAGGTTGTTTTCTAATATTAATATTTTGTTTTTTGTATAAATTAATTGTGCGTAACCACTTAAAACATGGCTTGACAATGGAAATAAAGATGTCATTATGGAAATAATGACAATAATAAGTGTAGGATAAGAAAAGAATGTGTATCTTTGTCTTGTCATACACTGATGATTTTACAGTTTTTAGAAAATGAATAGAAAAGATGAGAGACTTTAAAGATATAAAAGTTGCCGTGGCTGGCACGGGCTATGTGGGATTGAGCATTGCCACGCTCCTCTCGCAACACCATCATGTTACGGCAGTCGACGTGATTCCGGAGAAGGTGGAGAAACTAAACCGTCGTATTTCTCCGATACAAGACGAGTATATAGAGAAATACCTTGCCGAGAAGGAACTCAACCTTACGGCAACTCTCGACGGGAGAAAGGCTTACAGCGATGCCGACTTCGTGGTTATCGCCGCACCGACGAACTACGACCCGGTGAAGAACTATTTCGACACGAGTCATGTGGAGGAGGTAATCGACCTCGTGCTTGAGGTTAATCCCGATGCCGTGATGGTTATCAAAAGCACTATCCCCGTGGGCTACACCCGCAGCCTGTATCTGAAGTATTACCAGAAAGGCGTAAAGAAGCTCAATCTGCTCTTCTCGCCCGAGTTTCTCCGCGAGAGCAAAGCTCTCTACGACAATCTCTATCCGAGCCGAATCATCGTGGGCTATCCAAAGATTATCGACCGCCCCGAGTTTGCCGATGGCAACAAGGCGATAGAGAGTGTTACCGATGTGGAGAAGATGAAGGAGGCTGCCCGCACCTTTGCCGCCCTGCTTCAGGAGGGAGCTATAAAGGAGAATATCGACACGCTGTTTATGGGAATGAAAGAGGCGGAGGCAGTGAAGCTCTTTGCCAATACTTATCTCGCCCTGCGCGTGAGCTATTTCAATGAGCTCGACACCTATGCCGAGGTGAAAGGTCTCGACACCAAGGCGATAATCGACGGTGTTGGTCTCGATCCGCGTATCGGAACCCACTACAACAACCCGTCGTTCGGATATGGCGGCTACTGCTTGCCGAAGGACACCAAACAGCTGCTTGCCAACTATGCCGACGTGCCGGAGAATCTTATCGAGGCTATCGTGGAGAGCAACCGCACGAGGAAGGACTATATTGCCGATGCCGTGTTGCAGAAGGCTGGATGGTACAGCTATTCAGAGAACAACCAGTATGGTGCTGATGTCAACGCCTGTGTAATCGGTGTTTACCGACTTACGATGAAGTCGAATAGCGACAACTTCCGTCAGTCGGCAATCCAGGGAATCATGAAGCGTATCAAGGCAAAGGGTGCCGAGGTGATAATTTATGAGCCTACACTTGCCGACGGCACAACATTCTTCGGCAGTCGTGTTGTCAACGACCTTGCCTCTTTCAAGGAGCAGAGCCATGCCATCATAGCCAACCGCTATGACACGTGTCTCGACGACGTGAAGGATAAGGTCTATACGAGGGATATCTTCAGAAGAGACTAAAGGGAAAGGCTTCTTACAACTATTTTACCCTCACACCCCTCACACTATCCCTCACCACTCGAAACCCCGATAAACAGGGACTTCAAGGGATATGTGTGAGGGTGTGAGGGTAAAAATACCAAAAACTTTTATATTTTTCTTTCTTATTCTGCCACCACCTTTGTCAGTAGCGGACTCTTGTTATTGCCGACGAAGGTCTTTATCTGGTTGAGCCATGACTGCTGGTCGGGGGTACCGCTCTTGCACCACGATGCACCGAACCAATAACTTACCTTCTCACCGCTTTTTACGCTGCGACGTACACCTACGGCATTTCCCGTAATACCTTGTTTCCTGTGGTATGGGTCTGGAATAAAAGCCGTCTTGTCTGCCCCGTCGGGGAATACCACCGCCACGTAAATCTCGAAGTTGTGTTTCCGTGCATCATCCGTAGGGTCGCTGTAGGCGATGAAGTCTCTGCCGATGATGAGGCTTTCCGGTTTCTCATCGTGAACGACAAAGCCGCCCGCTACATCAACATTATCCTTCAGTCCGTCATACCACACCGTCATCTTGTTGAAATGCGCTCCCTTGTCGAGGGTTATCGTTCTGTGTTCCGTCACTTCGCTGCCGGCGATGCTAACGGTAGGGTAGGTGAGGTCGAATGTAAGTCGCAGCGGACCGTTGTCTATTACCCGGTATTCCTTGTAACACCATGGCATCACGATACTGTCGCCAAGCATTATGGCAGGAGTGCCGCAACCAAGACTTGGTCCAACGTTGTAGCAGTCAAGTCCGCGTCCGTGGTCGATATGAAACGACTTCGTGTCGAATGCGGCATTAGCCTCCGACTTCTTGCCATGGCGATTCAGTTCGTCGCGCAACTTGCATGCCTCCTTATGCAGCTCGTAACGGCGACGCACGTCAAGCTGGTCGGTTGACTTCACCCATACGTCGAAGCCGAAAGCCTTCTCGCCGCTTCGCTGCAGTGCCGGACCGTAGGCGCGGTATGCACAGATGTCGTTCTCCCAAGTGAAGTCGTCGGCACGCCAATGCGAGAAATATCCGTCAACATAACTTCTGTACTCCTGTGGCGTTCCGGCTTCCACCGTGAAATAAGCATTTGCATCGGGCATCACGGCAGCTTCAACGAGCAGCAAGTTGTCGTGGGTCAGCTGGCTCGCCACCTCCTGATGGTACATATCCTTCACCACGAGCTTTGTGCCGTCCTTCACGCCAAGTTTCTTCCAAATCTCCTTTGCACTGAACTCCACCACTTCAAGTCTTTGTCTCGGCGTAGTGTTTTCAACGCAAAGCGACACCGCAGCATGGGCTTCAATACCCATGAGCAGTGTCAGCAATAGTGTTATAAGTTTTGTTCTTGTTTTCATAAAGAAATCATTTGTTCAAGTCCTGAATATTATTTTTTTACTATCCTATTCTTCCCCTCCCCCGCCTCCCCTTCCAGGGGCGGAGCGATTACCCTTGTCTTTTGAACAAGTAATCAGCATTCTTTTTGGTTGAAGAAGCAAAACTGCTCCTCTCCTTCCAGGGGCGTAGCGATTACCCTTGTTTTTTGAACAAGTAATCAGCATTCTTTTTGGTTGAAGAAGCAAAACTGCGCCTCCCCTTCCAGGGGCGTAGCGATTACCCTTGTCTCTTGAACAAGTAATCAGCATTCTTTTTTGTTGAAGAAGCAAACTGCTCCTCCCCTTCCAGGGGCGTAGCGATTACCCTTGTCTTTTGAACAAGTAATCAGCATTCTTTTTGGTTGAAGAAGCAAACTGCTCCTCCCCTTCCAGGGGCGTAGCGATTACCCTTGTCTTTTGAACAAGTAATCAGCATTCTTTTTTGTTGAAGAAGCAAACTGCTCCTCCCCTTCCAGGGGCGTAGCGATTACCCTTGTCTTTTGAACAAGTAATCAGCATTCTTTTTTGTTGAAGAAGCAAACTGCTCCTCCCCTTCCAGGGGCGTAGCGATTACCCTTGTCTTTTGAACAAGTAATCAGCATTCTTTTTGGTTGAAGAAGCAAACTGCTCCTCCCCTGGAAGGGGAGGCGGGGGAGGGGAAGATTATACCATAGAAAATTTCAATTCTTTTTTTTGAGGTAATCACTCCCCTCCCCTTGGGGAGGGGGAAGCGGCTCTTAGAGCCGCGCGGGGAAGAGGCTGTTGGGGAGAGGTTGTTACAGGCTCCTATAATACTCACACGCCGCAAGCAGAAAAGCTCCCACTCCGAAGTTAGCCTGAGAGTTTGCATCAACCGTCTGTCCCGGGATGGCGCGGTCGCCTATAGGCTGCACATAGCCGATTTTGCCGTCGGGCTGCATAGCTGTTTCCGTGAGGTAAGTCCATGCGCGGTCGATAGTTTTCTTGTATTCCTTCTTCGGCAGATAACCGTTGTTTACACCCCACAGCAGTCCGTAGGTGAAGAAAGCCGTTCCGCTTGTCTCCGGTCCCGGAGCATGGTTAGGATCCATGATGGAGCGAGTCCAGTAGCCCTCCTTCTGTTGCGTCTTTGCCACGATAGAGGCAAGCTTCTTGAATTTATCCACGAAGAACTGATAGTGCTCATAGTCCTTCGGCATATCCTGAAGCACCTTGGCAAGTCCGGCGAGCACCCATCCGTCGCCGCGAGCCCAGAAGTCCTTCTTTCCGTTCACACTCTTGTGTTTAGGGTAAACATAGCGGGCATCGCGGAAGTAGAACCCCGTTTCCTTGTCGAGCATAATCTCGTCGGAATAGCACAGGTTCTCGTATAGCTTGTCGAGATACTGTTTGTCGCCCGTCAGCTTATACATCTTCGTCATCACCGGCATGACCATATACAGGGCATCGCTCCACCACCAGTAGTCGCAGGCCTTAGAGTAAGCCTCGTAGTGCATCACCTCCTTGGCACGCTTCACCATGAAGTAGTTCTCGTCTGCCGTTCCGCCCTGTGCGAGGGCAAGGTTATAGAGGTCGATGTAGGTTTGGAAGCACACCTGCCAGTCGCCGAAGAGCACATAGTCTTTACCCTCGCCGTATGTCTTGTATTTCCATTTTGCCGGGTTCGCCTCCGTCGCACCGCTCCAGTCGTTGTGGTCAGCCCAGCGCTTGGTGTAGTCGAGCTGCTTCTCGTTCTTCAAGAGCTTGTAAGCCTCCATGTTTCCAGTGTGGTAGGCGGCATTGTCCCAGAAGGAGCGCACCTCCGCCTTGTTGTTCGTCTGCCAGTAGTTGTTCACTTTTGTGATAGTCTCGGCAACCTGTTCTTTTGTCCAGGTCTTTGCCTGCATCGCCATATTGAAGGATGCAAGCAGTAATGCAAATATAATGTTCTTTTTCATATCGTTAAAGCCCCACCCCCGCACCGCTCTTCGAGCGGCTTCCCCCTCCCCATGAGGAGAGGGGAGCATTTAGTCTTGTAAATGAAAAAACTGATGGTATTCATTTTCAATGAAAAACAATTGTTTTCAGAAAAAGAGACGAATCATATTTTCAGATGAAATACTAATTACTTGTTTTAACGAAGGTCTTTTTACAGGTCTGATTTTAAATTGTTTGTATAAGCTTATTATAAAAATATCATATATTCCCCCTTATCGTAATCAAAACTAATCACGCCCCTCTCCCGCGGAGAGGGGGAAGCCGCTCGAAGAGCGGCGCGGGGGAGAGGCTGTTTTTTTACCACTTATCCCAAGTCTTTATCTCGTCCTTCCAGTGATGATCCTTCGGGAAAGGTTTACCGTTCCATGCCTTCTCCTGTGTTGTCGGCTGCGTCGGGTCGGTCCAGAAAGGATGGTTAGCCGGCAGTCCGAGGGGCATGAAGGCGAGGGTGGTCATATAGAGCGAACCGTTGTTGGTGTACCAGTCGGCTACGTTTGGCTGACTGCCACAGAAGCCTATTGTAAGGTATCCGCCCTTGTTGAAGTTCTGCTGATGGTCGAACATGCGGTGCATCACCTTTGTCAGGGCATTGCGCACCTGTCCGTTTGTTAGGTCCTCGGGCAGAGTCTGATACCATGCCATGAGGGCGAGCGGCTGCATCGCTGCCATGCGATAAGGGATACTTCTGCCGAACACGGGGAATGTTCCTTCAGGCGAAACAAAACGCTCAAGAATGATACTGTATTTCTGACAGCGTTTTAGTTCGCGGTCGTAATATTTCTGATAGTCGAGCCTTGTGTTAGCCTTGGCATCCACCATAGCCTGGAGAGTTTCAAGATACATAGGGTGGAAGACATACGAACTGTAGTAGTCGAAGGCAAACGACGGGCCGTCGGCATACCATCCGTCGCCTACATACCATTCCTCCACCTTGCGGCAAGCCGAATTTACGCGATATTCGTCATACTCGCCACCTGCCTTTGCCATGAAGCTCTCAATGGTAGAAGAGAAGAGTAGCCAGTTGGTGTATGGCGGGTCAATCTTGCGCAGTTTGCGGAATTCGGCAAGGTAACGCTGCTTCGTTGTCTCGTCGAGCGGTTTCCACAATGTGTCGTAGGCACGCAGGAAACTCTCTGCCACGTATGCCGCATCCACAAGGTTCTGGCCGCCGATGCCCCAGCACAGATAGTCGGGACTCTGCGGGTCTACGGCGTTCTTGTATGAGGCAAGTGCCCATTGCCGCAGGTTCTTGCGCTGTATGCCCTCCGGCGTATTGTCGTCGGGCAGCGTGAGCCATGGCGCGATGCCGGCCATCAGTCTGCCGAAACACTCCATATACAATACCTTCTTGTTGCGGTTGTCGAAACTCGGACTGAACTCTGTCTGCATGTTCTTTTGCAGTTCGCCCTTTGCCATGTTCTCAAGCACAGGCTGCGCCATCTTGTAAGCAAGTGAGCACCAGTATTCGCGGTCGTTCTGCTGCACCTGTGACTTTTTCTTTGCCGAGGTGGCAAGCGGTACCAATGCCATCAGTGCCGCCACAACAATATTCATTACCTTTAATCTCATAATCATGTCAATTATTTATAGTCAATATTTTTATAGTCAATTATTATTTAACTCTTGCCGTTCATCTTTTGGCATTATATGATATTGCCCTTCGCATTTTTCCTATTTTTGTTTTATTCTTTTTATCAATCATAGTTCTTGCAATTAGAAAAGCATATCACTCCCCTCCCTTCGGGGAGGGGGAAAGCCGCTTTAGCGGCTGGGGAAGAGGCTTAATATCGGTTGGCCGTTCTCAAAAGTAATTGGTATCCATAGATGGCGACTGTCGCTAAGCTTGCTCGGGTTCCACATGTCTGCCATGAAAACGAAGTCGGCTCCATGGAACATCTTTTTCTGTGCCTCTGTCTCTACCTTATATATATAAGTGCCTTGAGCACCGAAGGTCTTGTCGGCTCCCTCGCCTCGACAAGGGTTCGGCAGTTCCTCCCACGGACCGAAGATATTCTTCGCCTTAAACATTCGGGCGGCATTAGGAGCCCAGCCCGTGCATCCGCTCGTAATCATCCAGTAGGTGCCGTCTTTCTTGAATATAGTAGGTGCCTCGTTCTGTCCGCCGGCTGCCACACGCACAAAGCATCCGTTGTGGTAGAGATAGTCGTCGGTGAGCTGGGCTATCTGTAGGGTAAGGTTGTCTTCTGATGAGAAGATATGATAAGCCTTACCGTCGTCGTCAACAAACACGGTCATGTCGCGCGCCATCTGTCCGCCTTGCAGGTCGCGCATGAAGAACATTCCGCGTTCTATCTGTTTCTTCCATTCCGGTGTCCACCATGTTTTCATCTCGGGGAAGAGAAGCTGGTGTTTCAAGTCGGTTGTGTCGGGCTTGCTAAAGCCTATAGGGTAGAGTCCTGCGTTCACTCTGCCGGAGCGCAGGAACTTGAACGGGCCGAACGGTTTGTCGCTCACTGCTACGGCTGCCCTTGCTGCCTTGTATCCTTGACCTTTCAGTTCGAGGTGGAACCACATCACGAACTTTCCCGTTTTCTTGTTGAACAGCACCTTAGGACGCTCTATTATGCAGCCGCCTTCGATGTCGCTGCCCGGTTCCTGGCTAACCTTCAGTACGAGTCCGTGGTTGGTCCAGTTTTTCAGATCCTTGGATGTAAAACAGCTCACGCCGAGCGAACTGTATGGCTTGCCGTTGTCGGAGCGGCTCTCGCCATACCAGTAGTAAGTGCCTTTGTAGTTGAAAATGCTGCCTCCATGGGCATTGATGTGCTTGCCGGTGTTGTCTTTCCACACGCCGCCGTTCATAGGAGCCTGTGCATACGACAGGCAAACAGCCAGTGCAAGTAATAGTGTTGAAAACAATCTTTTCATTAGTCGAATAGTTATAAGTTAGAGATAATTATCATACTTTATTCATAATGTTTATTCTTCCCCTCCCCCGCCTCCCCTTTCAGGGGCGGAGCGATTTCCCTTATTGCTCATAAGAAAAATTCAATCAAGGGTAACTAATCCTCTTTTGGTTATCAATAGTAATTGCTTCTCTTTCAGCAATCAAAGGTAACTAATCCCCTTTTGTTTATCAATAGTAATTGCTTTTCTTTCAGCAATCAAGGGTAACTAATCCTCTTTTGTTTATCAATAGTAATTGCTTCTCTTTCAGCAATCAAGGGTAACTAATCCTCTTTTGGTTATCAATAGTAATTGCTTCTCTTTCAGCAATCAAAGGTAACTAATCCCCTTTTGTTTATCAATAGTAATTGCTTTTCTTTCAGTAATCAAGGGTAACTAATCCTCTTTTTGTTATCAATAGTAATTGCTTCTCTTTCAGCAATCAAAGGTAACTAATTCTCTTTTGGTTATCAATAGTAATTGCTTCTCTTTCAGCAATCAAAGGTAACTGCTTCTCCCCTGGAAGGGGAGACGGGAGAGGGGAAGACAACTAAAATCTTATAGGAAAAATGGACTGCTCCATACCTTGTATGATGTGGGGCAGTCCATTCTTTTATCTCAGTTATCTCAATCCGAAATGTTACTCACAAGCACTGCCGGCTGTCATTGGCCATCCTGGGTTCTGATAGATAGGCGACTCGGAGGTCGTCTTGCCGTCAGAAGCAGTGTTCATGAAGTTTTGTATTGCTATAGGATACAGATAGTGTGCCTGATAGAAGAAGAAACCATTATAGTAACTGTTGGCTTTCGTCTTCTGGTTCGGGCGTAGGTAGAGACTCAGCGACGGAGAAGATACGTTGTTCTTAGATTCGTCAGCCTGATCGTAAACGAGATTGTCGCCAAACAGAGTCTTCATCGGACCGAATATCTTGCAGCCTTCAAGCTGATAGCCGTTCAACTGGTCGAGAGAACGCCAGCGGTAGAGGTCGTCCAGACGGAAACCTTCGCCGATGAACTCGCAACGACGCTCGCGGCGGATGTTGTAGAGAGTCTTGTCGATAATCTGTCCGTGAGAGTAAGCACCCCAGTCGTTCTCTGCCTCCTTCTGCATATCGGTAGCAGCGATAGTCTTGTTGTAGTCAGGGTCAACACCGGCACGTGTTCTCAACTCTCTCCAATATTTGTCAGCCTTAGAGTCGATATTGCCGTTAAGCTCGTAAGAAGCCTCGATGTAGTTCAGGTAAGCCTCGGCAGCACGGTAAACAACGAATGCTGTCTGGTCGCGACCCAAAATCTGATCGCTGTAGTCCATAGAGTGTCCCTTGCCCTGGATGTAACCGGTAGAAGTGGCATTCTTGCTGTCTGCCTTGTACACCTGAGGAGCATCAGGGAAGTATTCGATAGTGGAGATATTCTCTACTGCCTTAGCCTGACCAGGAGCATACATGAAGAGCTGCCAACGCTCGTCGCGGTCTTTCTTTGTGTCGGCGATGTAGTCATCACCAGCATAACCGCTGCCTGCTGCATAGATAGGCAGACCGTTCTTCATGAGGAATGTCTTCTCAAACTGTCTTGTGTAACCAGTGTTACCGCCACTGTACATATAGTGGTTGAAGTGGTGAGTGCTTACACCATCCTTGAACAGACGGCACATGATAACCTCGCTGTAGCTGCGTGGGTCGTGAGAAGCAAACATGTCGTAGTATGGATTAACGGCATCAGCGGCAGTCTGGCGGATAGAACTGTTGTTTTCTGTCAGCTGTACGGCATCGGCTACCTGAGACGATGCGTCCATTGCCTGCTGCAGGAAGTAAGTAATCTCATTGTTTGCGTCATACTGATAGTTCTTCAGATAATCCTTAGTAGAACCGAGCCATCCCGGACCGTTAGGCACCATAGCCGTGCCGGCATGGTACTTCTCCCAAGTAGCCTCATAGAGGGCAACTCTTGATTTGAGCAACAGGGCAGCGTTCTTAGAGATACGTGTCTTGCCCATATCGTTCTTCAAGTAAGTGATAGCCGTATCAAGGTTTGCCACGATAAAGCGAGCCACCTCGTTGCGAGGGCGACGCTGAGAAGCTGCTGTCAGCACAGCCTGGTCATCTGGCAACGTTTCGGTTATAATTGGGAAGTCTCCGAGTGTTCTCAAGCGGAAGTAGTATTCAAGGGCACGCATGAAATAGCCCTCACCCATATAATGCTTGATGTCTGCATCTGCACCGGAGATACTGCCATTAGCATACTTCTCCTTTGCGGTGTTGATGAAGTAGTTCCAGATGCGGATATTGTCAAACTTCCATTTGCCGTCCTTCTGCGGAACAGTCCACTCATCCTTTATATAGCGGTTGTTCGTACCTTGGTTATTGTCAGTGGCATTGTCGTCGTAGTATGGCGAGCCATTCTGTGAACCGAAGTGGCTTGGCAGTTCGCCGCCGTGAGTATCGTCGGTACTATACCAGTTGTCGTAGTTGGCATAATACTTGTCAAGATACGTCTTCAGCTGGTCTGTATTGTTGAAATATCCCTCAGGAGATACCTTTGAAGGTGGAGTAATGTCAAGATAGTCGTCGCAGCTAACCATTCCAACGGCAGCGATACCGAGTACCAGTCCACCCAATATGTTTTTATTGAATATTGTTTTCATTGCTTTCTTGAATTAGAAGTTAACACTTAAACCGAAAGAATAAGTCTTTGACAGCGGGTAAGACATACCTCCCTGCCATCCGTAGCCTGCAAGTTCAGGGTCGATGAGTTTTGTAAGACTTGTAATGGTGAGCAGGTTCTCGCCAGATACGTAAACTCTCACGTTCTGCAAGCCAGCCTTTGCAACCCAAGACTTTGGCAAAGTGTAGCCAATCTGCAGGTTCTTAAGGCGCATGTATGCTGCGTTCTGCAAGTACTTGGTCTGTGTCTGGTGGTTCTTGTTGTTGAACAGCGGACGTGGATAGTATGCGTTCACGTTAGCACCGTATCTGTCTTCTGCCGTACCCTCAGCACGGAAGTAGTCCATGTGCTTTGCAAGAGCCGTTGACCACCACTGACCTGAACCGGTAGCTCCCCAGAACAGCATGTTGTTCTCGCCCGGATACCAGTCGCGCTTCAATACTCCCTGCCAGAACATGGAGAAGTCTATGCCCTTCCAAGATGCGTCGATGGTGATACCTGTACGGAAGCGAGGAGTAGTATTTCCTATCTTCTTCAAGTCGCCCATATCGCCGATGGTGCTTGAACCAGCGTCAACTTTACCGTCGCCGTTGATATCGGCATACATGATGTCGCCGGCTTCCCACTTGTTGCCGATAGCTGTCTGTCCTCCATGAGAGGCAAGGTGGTTGTCCATCTCCTCCTGAGTCTTGGCAATACCGATGGTAGTATATCCGTAGATGTCGCCGAGATAGATGCCTGAAACCTTGTTAGAAGAAGAGTTCTTGTCGATACTCTTTGTCGGGTTAGGATACTTGTCAATCTTTGTGCGCTCGTCAGAGATGTTCAGCTTAACGCCGTAGTTGACCTCTCCGATCCTGTCGCGCCAAGCGAGAGTGAGTTCCCATCCGGAAGTGGTAAGGTCGGTATTGTTGGTGCTTGGCACAGAAGTACCGAGAGTCTTCGGCAGTTCAACACCCGGACCAACCAAGCCCTGAGACTTTCTCCAGAAGTAGTCGAAGCTACCCGTCAAGCGGTTGTTGAAAGCTCCGAAGTCAAGACCTATATTGGTGTTCTTGATTTTTTCCCATGTAAGGGTAGTAGAAATCAAGCCAGGAATCTCTGATGTGTTAGGCAGAGAACCGTTCTGCAGCCACTTGCCGTTGACGGAACTTACGGTGATTGTCTGATATGTAGGATACCAAGAAGTTGTGTTCTGGTTAGCAAGCTCACCATAAGAAGCACGAATCTTCAGAGTGTTGACATACTTCTCAAGCGGTTTCCAGAAGTTCTCCCTTGCGATGTTCCAACCGAGAGAGAATGAGGGGCTCCATACCCAGCGTGAGTTCTTGCGGAAGCGGGAAGAACCGTCGTAACGGAGGTTAGCCTCTACAAGATACTTGCCGTCGAAGTCGTAGTTGATACGTCCGAAGAAGCCGGCGTTGCGCCATTTCTGGTATTCGCTTCCAATCTCAAAATTGTCTGTACTTGTAGTAAGGTCAAGTCGTGGCAAGTTATCCGAAATCATGTCGTAGCGTTTGCCGTCAACATCACGTGTGTCCATGCTTTCAATCTGCACACCGCCCATAACCTTGAAGTTGTGTTTATCTGCAAGTGAGAAGCTGTAGTCAGAATAAAGGGTAGGGTTGAGGTATGTACTTCTGTAAGCATACTCATATACATAGTCGCGGCTTACACCAGTCATGGCAACGTAAGTCTGCTCCGGATCTACCTTATGCGAATAAACCTTCTTTGCATCCTCGTGAGTCCAGTTGTAGTCGGTCTTCAGACTCAATACTCCGTAGATGTTCCAGTTCTTCAGAGGAGTGATAGTAACGTTCACCTGCTGTGAGAGCTGGTCGTTGCTCAGTTTGTAGCGACCTCCGTTCTCCAGAGCGTCAATATAGTTGATATCACTCATCAAATAGCCGTTAGGGTCATACATTGCACGAACCGGCCTTGCTCGACGCAAAACATGAGAATAGAAGTTATCACCTGTTACTGTAGTAGGACGAGAATAGTTCTTGCGAGTCCAGCGAGCGTTGTACCCAACAGTTACATATTTAGAAAGCTTCGCATTAATCTTACCTGTGAAGTTGAAACGCTCAGAGTTATCGGTTCCGTAGCGCAGGAAACCGCCCTGGCTCAGATAGTTGCCCGAAGCATAGAACGTAACCTTGTCGCTACCGCCGCTGATGCTTGCGTTGTGCTCCTGAGAGAAAGAGTTGTGCTTGAAATACTGGTTCAGCCAGTCGATGTTGGCATAAGTGTGGTCATAGTTCCACTTGCCGCCGGAACCCTCTTCCACGAAGACATCGCTTGCGCCAGTCATATAGTCCCAAATCTTTTTGCGTTCCTCGTCACCGTAGAGGTGGTTTCCGCTGCCGTTGAACTCAGCCTGGTCGAAGAATGTGGCATACTGGTGAGAGTTCATCATGTCCGGCATGTTTAGAGGTGTGTTCCAGCGCAGGTTTGTGTTGTAGTTCACCTGCACTCTTCCTGCCTTACCGCTCTTTGTGGTAACGAGGATAACGCCGAACGGAGCGCGCGAACCATAGATTGAACTTGCAGCAGCATCCTTCAATACGGAGATAGACTCAATGTCCTGTGGGTTGATGGCGTTTAGGTCGCCCTCCATACCGTCGATAAGAATCAGCGGGTCGCCCTTTGACTGGTTGCTGTCCAAAGTACCTGTACCACGAATGCTGATGCTCTTGCTTGCGTTCAAGTCGCCACCGTAGTTGCCGGTATCAATGTTCAAACCCGGAACAACACCCTGCAATGCTTGTACGGCGCTGCCGACAGGGCGTGATTCAATATCCTTGGAAGTGGCGAGACCTACAGAACCGGTCAGGTTAACCTTCTTCTGAGTACCGAAACCAACGACAACGACTTCGTTGAGGCTCTGCGAGTCGTCTTGCATCATCACCTTTATAGGAGACGAGCCAGCCTTTACAACTTGGTTCTTATATCCGATATAGGAAATCTCGATTTCCGTTCCCGGCTTAACGTTTAATGTGAAGTTTCCGTCAAGGTCGGTGATAGTTCCATTCTTTGCGTCACCCTTAACCTTGATAGTCGCACCGATGATTGGCTCGCCTTTGGAGTCAACGACAGTACCCTTAACGGCACCTGCCTGTTGCACGACATGAGTAATCTGTGAAGCCATTACTGCTTGAGGAGGCAGTGCAATGCCTGCGGCTATTGCAGCCAACGCCAAAATATGCTTTGACGAAGCAAATTGATTGACTTTTTTCATGTAGTTGAAATTTGGTTAGTATTAATATGTTATTTATTGTTTTCAGAATTACATGAATGATTAGTGTCGGCAGAAATCGGTATTCAACCGACACTTATCGTTAAATCCACGGCGCAAAATTATATGAATGTGGTTTAAATAATGTTCAAATATCGTGATTTGACTGTCGCAAATCGTGAAAAAGACTTTAAAAACGGGTTAAAAGCGATGTTGATACATGATTTGGCTGCTTAAAGGGATAAATAGGACTGATAAGACAAATAAGATTAATAGACCAGATAAGACAAATAAGATTAATCGGACTTTTATTAGCGCCTACCTTTCTTTACTGTAATCCCTTCAAAGCTATATTTCACTTCTTTCTTGGGATAGTTGTCGTTGAGGCGGAGCATTATGCGGTAGATGTTGTCGTTCCACTGTTTTTTCATTATACCGTCGGTCATGACAATTTTTTCTATTGAAGCTGCCAGCACGCTACTGTCGTATTTCAGAGCCACACTGCCACCTTGCAGCAGAATAGTTCCGGGCAACTTGACAATCGGTTTTCCGTAACACAGGAGTACAATCTGGTTGTCGAACACTTCGCCCTCCATGCGGTCCTTTTCTATCTGCATAGAGTCGAGCTTATAGTTTTCTGTAATCTCCACTCGGTTTTTCGTTCTGTTGAGGCTTACTGTGCGCAGCCAATAGTCGGCATAAGCCTCCTTTGTGTAGGCCTTTGCGAGATTCATGCTTATGGCGGATATTGAATCTGAAACTTGATGAGATACTTCCAATGCCTTGAAGCGTTTGCCCTGCGATTGCTCCAATCCGTTTATAATTGGCACGTTGTGATAAGCCGAACGATTGTTCATCAGTTCGTAGCGGCGGTTGCCGAAGGTCTGTGATGTGTAAGTGTCGCGCCCCAAGTCGATGATCACCGGAGTGTCGTTGTGGTATATGATAAAGTTGCCCACGTCGTTGTGGTTATGGCTCTCACCGTTGTTTCCGCCCTTTGCTGCCACAAACCATGAATGTTTAACGTTCTTACCAGGCATTGTCGATGCCACCATAATCTGCGAATTGGCAAGAAAATCGTCTATTGCCCTTGGCTCCGCACTCTTTGTTCCCTTCAAATCCTTAATCATAGAGAGCAGCAGCAGTTCTCTGCCGAGTGGGGGATAGTTGCCTGTGCGCTGAAAGAGATATGAAGGTTTCGAGAGATAATTGTGCTTCTTGGCAATGAATGCCGCAAACTCCATCATTGTGTTGTCTTTGAAATAAAGTCCGAATGGGAATAGGATGTTAATGTTAGGCAGACATTTTGATTTTGCGTCAGAGAAGTTCACGAACGAGAGATTTTTGATGTGCATGTTGGTTATAAAGCGTCCCATGTTGTGCACCTTGTCGCGCTGCTGCTCCGATAGCTTCAAAGGTTTGCCTATGGCATCAAGAAAATATATCGACTCAAAAAACGAGGCACCAGCCCTGTCCCAATAATCTACTCCCTCCTCGCATCCTCCGTCGTCGGGATATCCTTTAAGAAATACCCTGAGGTCGGCTTTCACTCCGTCGATAGCTTCGTTGTATTTCTTTTCATCCTTTTCGCAGAGCATCACACATTCCAGCCAGTTGCTCGTAATCCAAGTGTTCCAGTTGTTGACATTGTCTTTCCACCCCTGCTTATTATATAAGGTAGGATTAAGAAAGCGGCGTTCGATTTCGCTTCTTACACTGTCAGTCAGTCCGCTTTCCGCTTTGTCAATCTGTGAGCCGAGCATATATGTAGTCCATGCAAGCATACTTGCCGTTTCGGCATTGAACAGGTCAACCACCTGCACGTCCCTCTCCGGATGATCCTTAGGATAATGCGCCGGCAGTCCCCACCATTGTTCTTTTTCTATAAAATAATGCAGTCCTCGACAGATGTCTGGGATAAACTTCCCCTTCTGCTGCATGATTTCCGCCATGACAAGACAAGTCATCTGCTTTCTTTTTGCAAAGCTTTCAGCCTCGAAATTAGTTCGGTTACCGTTAGTTCGGAATTCTGCAAACAGTTCCGGTTTTATGGGAGTCCACGAATTCCCGATAAATGAAGCCCCGAGCCGTATATAGTCGTTTCGCATTGCCGAAGGCACAGATTTAATCCAATATTTGTTATTTGCATCTGGAAAGAGCTTGATGTCGCTATTTGCCGTTGCAGGCAAAAGCGACACCAGCCATGTTATGAAGAAAAGATAGATTCTTAGATTCAGTTTCATGAATAAGTTCTTTAAAGTTAGTTGTAATGTTATTATTTGAAAAAACGCAATTGCGACATACCGCATGCCGCAATGCGCTTCAACTAATGAATAGTTGGCTAATAGTTAGTTAAAATCAAATAACTTCTCCTTATCATCAATTACCATTTATCATTTACGTTGCAAAGATATTCAAGATAAGCAGATATGATGTGCATGAAACGTTATTCGATGTATAATTATCGTTTAACAATTGAAATATGAAAGATTTTTGTCATTGCATGATATAAAATCATGTTTCTATGTTTTGAATATCCATATAAAAATCTTCACCCTTCCCTTTCCCGTAAAGATATAGAGAAAGAGAAGGGTGAAGATACTGTTATAAAAGATTTCATGTTTCGTTTAAAACTGAAACATGAATAAAAGATTAATCTATCCGTTATTTGCTTTCAGCCGCCTTGTCCTGCACCAGATGTAGCGACAGACCGTAGATATTTCCTCCGCAGCTTACGTGTATGTATTTGTCGCGCGAATTTTGGGTGTCGGTGTTCTCCGTAACAGTAAATACAATTTTGTTTCCGTCGACTTTAGCCGAAAACCATCCGCCGTCCACATTCTTCGGGTCTTTAATCTTACCGTTGCTAACCGACTGCACGTCAGTGTCCGTCGACGTGTTATTAGCTCCTTTAGTCTTATTGTTTATTTGCGTGATGTTCAGTTCCTTTGCATTGCTGACGGTAAGAGTCTTCGAGCCACCCTTGGCTTCAACGCTGATATTAGTGTTGTTAGGTGATAGTTGTGGCATTTCCTTGTCGTTATCGTCATCATCACTACAAGCAGTGAACACTACGGCGCACAGCGCTAAAAGCATAAAAAGATATTTCTTCATACTATTCAAAAATTGTTTGTTACTATATTATATATGTATAACAGATAAAACAGAAAAATATTGCATCAGTGGTGAATCTTCAATAAATCAATTGTCTTTCCAGAAGCTTCTTGTGAAGATAACCACAACACTGATAATCTCGAGTCTGCCCATCAGCATAAGAATGGAGCAAATCCATTTTCCCACATCTGGCAGAATGTTCCACGATGTAGTCGGTCCAATTTCCAGTCCAAGAGTAGGTCCCACGTTGCTGGCACAGCTCATGGCGATGGTAATGGAGTTTGTGCTGTCTACACCCATGCAAATCAGACAGAAGTAGGCAAAGATGCATAGGGCAATATAGAGGGCAAAGAAGACAAGCAGCGTTACTTGGTTGGAAGAACTTACGATATGTCCGTTAATCTTCACTGGCAGCACTGCCTTTGGGTGAAGCACCCGTTTCAGTTCGTTGCGTATAAGTTTGAAGAGGATAACGCCGCGTACACTCTTGAAACCACCGCTCGTACTTCCTGCACATGCACCGATAAACATGCAAATAGACAGGATAACCCACGTTATATGGTGCCATTTGCCGGCATCGTCGTTAAACACACCAGTTGTAGTGATAAAAGAAACAACTTGGAAAAGTGCATTGTGCAGAGCTTTCCAGAGCGGGTAGTCGTTGTACATCATAAGGAAATACATAATCCCGAGAGTAGCCAAGCTTACGACCGTGATATACAGTTTGAACTCAGAGTCGCGGAATAGCGACATGAATTTCCGCTTGAAGATAGCCAAGTAAAGGAGCGTGAAGTTCGTTCCCGACAGGAACATGAACAGTATGCTCACATTGTCGATAGCTATCGAATGGAAATGCCCCGTACTGTCGTTGTATGGAGCGAAACCTCCCGTAGCTGTCATGCTCATAGAATAGTTTGTGCTGTCAAAGAGAGACATTCCGCATGCCAAAAGACAGGCAACACAGCCCACGGTGAGCATCAGATAAACCAGCCATATAGACTTTGCGCTCGAAGAAATACGCGGATGCACCTTGCTCTTTATCGGTCCAGTAGATTCAGCCGAGAATACCCTGACGCTTCCTCCCACGAGCGAAGGCAGTACGGCGATAGTGAAGAAAGCGATGCCGAGACCGCCAATCCATTGAGTCATTGAACGCCAGAAAATCAGTCCGTGTGGAAGTGCTTCCACGTCGTCGATGATTGTCGCTCCTGTAGTAGTGAATCCCGACATGGTTTCAAAATATGCATTGGTAAAACTCGGGATATATCCGCTGATAGTAAACGGCAAAGCCCCGAACAAGCTGAACACCACCCATGTCAGCGTAACAAGCAGATAGGCATCCCGCCTGTTCATGCTCATGTTGTTAGTTCTGCCCTTAAACTTCAGCACCATCGACGATAGCACAACGACAACAATAGTCATGGCAAAAGCCATGGCATCGTCTTCGCCATAGCAAAGAGCCATAACGAGACAAATAGCCATCATGAATGCCTCTATAAAAAGAAGCGAGCCTAATACCTTATATATAAGTTTAAGATTTATCATTTAAAGAATTTCTCGAGTTTGTCCATCCTTTGGTTATAACAGAACACAACGACAATGTCGCCGGCTTCAATCTGGGTACCTCCCGAAACGAGGAATCCCTCACCGTTTCTAACCAGTCCACCGATCGTTGCCCCCTTAGGCAGTCCGAGTTCATAAACCTTCTTCCGTGTAACCTTCGATTGTGGTTGTGCCACGAATTCCGCAACGTGGGCGTTTGCCGTCATCAGGAAACTGACGTTGCTCACTTCCGTATCGAGCATCATCTGGTATATATGACTGGCGGCAATAGCCTTCTTGTTTATTATGGTTCCGATGTCGAGACTTACCGCCATGTTTACGTAGTCGAGGTTCTCCACAGCTGCAACAGTCTTTCTTACCCCCATTCTCTTTGCCGTCAGACAGGCGAGAATATTCGTCTCGGCATTACTCGTCAGGGCGACAAACGCCTGAGTGTTGTGTATTCCCTCTTCGTTAAGCAGCGAGAGATCACGTCCGTCGCCGTTGATTACCATAACATTACTGTTGTCAATCTGCTCGTTTAGCTGTTCACATCGTTCCTCGTCATGCTCGATAACCTTCACGTTCATATATTCCGGCATGTTCTCCAGAGCCCTGACAGCAGTATTGCCGGCTCCCATAATCATAACGTTCTTCACGTCTACATAATGTTCCTTGCCTACGATTTTCCTTACGTAAGGGATATATTGCTTTGTAGTCATGAAGTAAGCCATGTCGTATACTTTCAGCGAGTCGTCGCCTCGCGGAATAATCGTGTCGCCGTCGCGGCGTATAGCCACTATATAATAAGGAGAGTCCGGTTTACATAGTTCCTTTAGCGGTTGATCGAGAATCTCGCAAGTCTCGCGTAGTTTCACTCCGAGCATTACGAGCGCACCGCCGTGTACGTCGAGTCTCTGTCTTACCCAGCTCATTTTCAGTCCGTTGACAATATCGTTTGCTGCAAGATTTTCCGGATAAATAAGCGAGTCGATGCCCAGTCCTTCGAAGAAATTAGACAGCTCCGGTTCCACGAACTCATAGTTGTCAACCTTAGCCACAGTTTTTTTCGTCCCTATAGCCTTAGCCATTACACAAGAGTTCATGTTTTTGCTCTCGTCGGGCGTAACGGCGATATAGAGGTCGGCACCTTCAGCACCAGCTTCTTTCAGAGCCTTCAGACTTGAAGGCGAGGCATGCATCGTGAGCAAGTCGTAGTCGGGACTTATGCTGTCAAGTCTGTCTTCGTCCTCGTCCATGAGTACGATATCGTGGTTGTTTTTTGAGAGGAGCTTTGCCAGATGCGACCCGATGTCGTGAGCTCCTGCTATAATGATTTTCATCCTTTTATATCCTTATTTAATGCAGTCGTTTATTGCTTTGGCAATTCCCTCAGGGTCAATGCCTACAATATGTTGCAGTTCGGCAACAGTGCCATGTTCTACGAAAGAGTCAGGAAGTCCCAGTCTTATTATTTCCGGGTAGAATCCCTTGTCTTCCATCCATTCAAGCACAGCCGATCCGAAGCCACCCTTTCTAACTCCGTCCTCTACCGTAATGATTTTCTTGAATTTCCGTCCCACTTCTTCAAGCAGATTCTCGTCAAGCGGCTTCACAAAGCGCATGTCGTAGTGGGCGATGGAGAGTGGGGAGTTTGGAGCGTTGGGTGTGGAGTTTACGAGTTCAATAGCTTTCTCCACGTTGTTCCCTATAGGACCAACCGACAAAACGGCAACGTCATCGCCGTCGCATAGCTTTCTGCCCGTGCCAACCTTTATTTCCTCCAATGCGCAATGCCAATCCTTCAGGACTCCTCTTCCTCTTGGGTATCGGATAACGAACGTGCCCTTGTCCGGCAGTTGTGCCGTATACATTAGCCGTCTCAGTTCATGTTCGTTCATTGGCGAGGCGATGGTAAGGTTCGGAATCGGCCGGAGCGCCGCCATGTCGAAAGCTCCATGATGAGTAGCCCCGTCCTCGCCCACGAGTCCGGCTCTGTCGAGACATATTACAACCGGTAGGTTTAGAATGGCCACATCATGAATGATATTGTCGTATGCCCTTTGTGCAAAGGCACTATATATATTGCAGAAAGGCAGGAGCCCGTCCTTTGCCATACCTCCAGAGAACGTAACGGCATGTCCTTCGGCAATGCCCACATCAAAGGTGCGTTCCGGCATAGCCTTCATCATGATGTTCATAGAGCATCCCGTAGGCATTGCCGGTGTTACGCCAACGATACGTTTGTTTTCTCGTGCGAGTTCGAGGAGTGTATTTCCGAACACGTCCTGATATTTAGCCGGTTCCGTACCGTCTTCCGTTTTTATTCTCTTTCCCGTCGAAACGTCGAAGAGTCCCGGTGCATGCCATACGGTGGCAGCCTTTTCAGCCGGAGCGTATCCGTGGCCCTTTATAGTATGCAGATGCAGAAGTTTCGGACCTTTCATGTCTTTCAGCTGTTGCAGTGTGTGCACGAGTTCAATCACGTTATGTCCGTCGAACGGTCCGAAATACCTAATATTCATTCCTTCGAAGATATTCTGCTGATGACTGATAGCCGATTTCAGAGCGTTGCTCAGTCGGATGATGCCTTTGCGGCGGTTTTCGTCGAGCATGCCGTTAGAGCGCAGCCATGTAGCCACCTTATATCTCCATTTGTTGTAAGTCTCGTTGGTATTGAGCTTCAGCAGATAATGTTTCATTCCGCCCACACTGCGGTCGATGCTCATATTATTGTCGTTCAGAATGATGAGCATGTCGTTAGGTGTAGTCGAAACATTGTTCAGTCCCTCAAAGGCAAGTCCGCCGCTCATAGCCCCGTCGCCAATAACGGCAACGATATGTCGGTCAGCGTGTCCTGTCTGCCTTGCCGCCACAGCCATGCCGAGGGCGGCAGATATAGAGTTCGATGCGTGTCCGCATACAAAAGTATCGTATTCGCTTTCCTGTGGTGATGGGAAAGGCCGTATGCCATGGAGCTTTCTGTTAGTGCAGAAATTGTCGCATCTTCCGGTAAGAATCTTGTGTCCGTAAGCCTGATGCCCCACGTCCCACACAATCCTGTCGTAAGGTGTGTTGAACACGTAGTGCATGGCTACGGTAATCTCCAGTGCTCCCAGACTTGAAGCGAGATGACCGGGGTTGACCGAGAGTTCCTTTAGAATATCCTCCCTCAGTTCGTTGCAAACCTGTGGCAGCATTTCCACCGGCAGCCGTCTCAGGTCTTGTGGATATTTAATGCTTTTTAGTATGTTCTTGTTTTCGTTTCCCATTATAATAGATTTGCGTCAGCGTCAACATTGTCGAGCAATTTTCTCAATCTGTCGTCGTCTTCACACAGTGTTTTCAGTTCCGTCATAAATCGATACAGCATATCGCGGTTCTTGGAGTAAGCATAAAACATGTCTGCCTCCGGGTCGAATTCTACAACCTCGTCGGCTTCTGGAATCTCCTCTTTTATAAATTCCTTAGCGAGAGCCTCCCATGTATATCCGTTTCCCAAGAGTTCCTTTTCTTCAAATATGTCAGTCTTGTATTCCTCCTCAGCATAGAGCACAACGGCATATTCTCCGTTTTCCTTTTCCCTCCAGCAGAAGGGATAATAAGGACTGTCCTCCACCACGCCGAGCGAGTCGTGTTCTTCCGACGCTTTGCTGCGTTTTGAGAAGATACGTTTGACGGACCCAATGATTTTTCCCATATTCCTATTATACCTTATTATATATAAACAGGATGCAAATGTAATAAATTTATTTTATCCTTATTATATAAAATACGAAAAAACGTTGTTTTCGCCTGTCTATCCTATAATTCTCTTCTTAGTTTCCTCAAACTCGCCAACCATTCTCTTGATAATCTCTCCGGCAGTCTGTATTTCCTTTATCCCCGAAGCTATCTGTCCGATTTCAAGTTCGCCGTCATTCAAGTCGCCCTCGAAAATACCTCGTTTCGATGCCGCTTTCCCGATGATAGTCCTAAGCTCATCAGCATTAGCCCCATTGTCTTCAGCATCCTTAATATTGTCGTAGAGTTGGTTTTTGATGAGGCGAGTTGGAGCTATCTTCTTAAGGCACAGCATAGTGTCGCCCTCCTGCAGTTCCGTGCATCGCTGTTTGAAAGCTTCAGAGGCAGAACTCTCCTTGCTCATTGCGAACACCGTTCCGCACTGTACCCCCTCTGCTCCGAGCGCCATAGCGGCAAGCATCGCCTCGCCAGATGCAATTCCGCCGGCAGCGATAAGTGGCAACGAAGTAGCCTTTCTCACTTGAGGGATAAGAGTCATCGTTGTCGTTTCCTCCCTTCCGTTGTGTCCTCCGGCTTCAAATCCTTCGGCAACGACAGCGTCAACGCCTGCTTCCTCACATTTCTTTGCGAATTTGCTGCTCGAAACAACATGAACAACGGTTATTCCGGCATCATGCAGCATTTGGGTGTATTTCTTTGGACTGCCAGCCGATGTGAATACAATCTTCACCCCATTGCTGACAATCATTTCCATCAGTTTGTCAATTTCCGGGTACATCAGCGGTACATTGATACCCCAAGGCTTCTGTGTTGCCTCCTTCATCTTGTTGATATGTTCGAGTAGAGTTTCGGGGTGCATAGAGCCAGCCCCCAGAAGCCCCAGTCCGCCGGCATCGCTCACGGCAGCTGCGAGTCTCCATCCGCTACACCAAACCATTCCCCCTTGTATGATAGGATATTGAATTCCGAAGAGTTTTGTTATTCTGTTGTCCATAATGATTTTGTCTTTTATTATTTTATGTTTGCAAAGATAGTGCAAATTGAGAGCAATACAAAATGAATGTATTCATTTTTATTGCCGAGATGCCGCCTATCTTATACAAAGATAGTGCAAATCGAGAGAAGAACGAAATGAATTTATTCATTTCTTATTCCGAGATG
>ERZ808270.346-NODE-346-length-28253-cov-4.408150_pt1 | contig 28253 bp, 29 predicted proteins | sample MGYA00521082_ERZ808270 | MGnify/ENA primary metagenome ERZ808270 (study PRJEB31516, sample SAMN03275594) | gut metagenome | biome: mammalia-associated habitat; material: feces | host: Papio cynocephalus | place: Kenya | collected 2012-07-27 ... | reverse complement strand
TAATAATAGTCCAAGTATAAATAATTTATGTTTATTTTCCATTACAATTCTCCAACGTTCAATATCTTATATTGCATCCTTATGCTACCTTATATCCACCATAATATCATCATTGCCCGTTACATTTTCACATTAGCATATTTGATTGTATATATCAACTATGCTTTCTTTTTTTATACATTGTTTTATCACTTTCTCCTGACAGCCCAAAACCGTGATGCTTTCTTTGACACTATTTATTCCTTCAAATACTCTAACTATCCATTGTTATTAAATATGCAATTTTATTTTCTGCATCATATACACAAAAGGAAACATTCGTATACATTTTTGTTCCTGGATTCCGATCAACAAGTTTCCAATAACCATCTTCAATTGTTGGAAGTTCAATATAAGTAGACACACTTGTCAAAAAATCCTCAGCCTTTTTCGAAAACGGTAAACTCTCCCACTTCGCAAATTTCTCGGCAGCATCCTCGTCCAGAGTTATCTTATAAAGAGCCATTCCCTCATATGGAAAACCTCCATAATCATTAAACTCTTCTTCAAGTTCAATATCTGTTTCCTCAATATCTATATCAAAATCTTTAATAAATTGCGATTTTGTATCATCTTTTTGAGTACACCCGACAAATCCTGTCAGGCTAAAAATTATTATAAAAATCAGAAAAAACTTTTTCATATCTGTTTCCTATGCAATATAGCTTATGTTACCTTATATCCTACCACAGCTATTATCTTTCGCCCTTTCTTAATAAATGCAATCTTCTTTCCTTCATTCTGTAAATCTTCAACCGCCATTTTTATATTTTTCTCTAACTCATGGCTTTGTTTATATTTTTCAACGTAATAACCATTTGTCGCTTCATTTACATTGTTAATTTCATTAACAAATATGGTTTCCAACTGTTCCAAATCAATTTCCCGCTTTGGTACATAAGAAAAAATATCTAACACACTATATTCTTCCATTCATCCTCCATAATATCATCATTGCCCGTTACGTTTTCACATTAGCATATTTGATTGTATATATCAACTATGTTTTATTTTTCTATACATTGTTTTATCACTTTCTCCTGACAGCCAAAAACCGTGATGCATCCTGATATGTACCACGGTTTCTCTACATAATTATCTAAAATTTTTAATCACACAGGAATGTTTCTTTGTCTTGGTGCTATAATTGATTCCAACCAGAAGAACCTCCCCATCATACCCCAATTTTTTCACCAACTGCGTATAATTCTTTTCTTTGATCTGTGTAATCGCTTTTTCTGCAGATTTGTCCCATTTCAACTCGATCAGTAATGCAGGTTTATCGTTGCCTTCAACAAACGATCTGACAGCTGAATTGCTTTTACCAGTTCCTGTCGTCTGCCGTTTTTGATTGCACGAATAAACTCTTCCCTGATTTCTTCGTTTGGAATATACACCTCTTTATTGTCTGCATCATATCCCAGATATCCCAGATGCACCAGTAAAGTAAGTACATCATCCCGGCTTTTCATGGAAGTCATGTCATTCTGAAAAGACCCGATATCTACCCGGCAACGCTTTCCTCCAAGCATATCGACCAGACATTCCTTCAGACCATCAAAATTTAAATCTATATAAATTCGCAGTGATTCATAAGTTTCTGTCTGTGTCCAGTAAATTACTGTATTTTCCGCTAAAAACTGCCTTTATCACCGAATTTGGATTATACACATGCCCGATCTCATCAAAATAATACCCATCGTACCATCTGTGCCGCATAAGATTTTCCAAATCTTCGTGGTCTGCTTGAACACAGCATATTTTTGGAAGAGTTTAATACTGCATTCATATAGGTAATCAATCCGGTTTTATCCACATAATCTCCGGTTTTCATAATGGATGCAAATCCATCCGCAGATGGATTCAGATAAATTCCCATACCACGCACTCCTTCCTAATACCCATAAATATCATAAATCTCCGGCATATATACCCCCGGCTCTTTGTATACAATGAGTGGTTTGTCCACCGTCAGACGGGATTTGCCACCCCGCAGCCCCTCAATCAGCACCATATTCGGCTCCTTATCCACAAACGGATAGACCAGCCGCATGCGCTTCGGCTCGATATGATATGCCACCATCTTACTGAAAATTTCCGCAAGGCGGAAGGGCCGGTGTACCATGTAAAAACGTCCGCCCTGCTTTAAAATCTTTGCGCTTTCACGCAGGATATCATCCAGATCACAGAGAACCTCATGCCTTGCAATCGTCTTGGCGCTGGCATCATTCTGGATTCCATGCTGCCCGATCATATACGGCGGATTCGTTGTGATTACTTCAAACGATCCGGCTCCGAAACGCGCAGAAGCCTCCTTGATATCTCCGGTCACAATCGTAATTTTCTCTTCCAGATGATTGTAGGCGACGCTTCGCGCCGCCATATCTGCACTCTCCGGCTGAATTTCCAGCCCGGTAAAATGTTCCCCTTTGGTCTTGGCCTCCAGCAGAATTGGTATGATCCCGGTTCCGGTACCCAGATCCAGTGCCCGTTCCCCGGACTTTACTTTTGCAAAGCCGGACAGCAGCACTGCATCCATGCCAAAACAGAAACGCCCCGGATCCTGAATGATCCAGTATCCGTTTCTATGAAGTTCATCCAGTCGTTCATGACTGTGGATTGTCACCTCGTTTTTGTTCTCCACGTTCGTTGTTTCCACCCTGATAATTCTTTCTGTCGTAGTTTCGATGGCGCCGGAAATTCCGCTCTCCGCGGTATTCACGTTTTTCTCCGCCCCCGCCATTGTTTTCACGGTCTGCATTCTCTCCGCGGTCACGATTGTAGTTTCTGCCACGGTAATTGCTGCGGTCACGGTACTCGCGTTTCTCACCGTTGTCATTCCGGTCGCGGTATTCGCGCTTTCTGCCGCGATAGTTACTGCGGTCACGATACTCGCGTTTCTCGCCACTATCGGTTTTCTCACGATTCTCACGGCTTTCGCTTCCGGCATCCGTCTCCGATGACGCATCGTTTTGCTCTCTGCGGTATTTGCCACGGTTGTTTTCCCTGCGGCTTTCCCGCTGCGGACGTTCGTTTTCTTTCTCCGTGCTTCCGTTGTCCTCAAGCCCTTCAAGTTCTTTCATTTCCTCATCCGTTACACGGACATCCTTGCGGCGCCGCGGTGTAAACTTCAGATCATCTACCGCATATTCCTGCAGTTCTTTTTCTTCTCCGTTATCCACAACAACCTTAACCAGCTGACGCAGTACATTGACCCCGGACACTTCTCCACGCATACCGGTCGGTGTGGTCACCGAATCCCCCACCGACGGCAGACGGCTGTTTAAGTATTCGTATGTTTCCTGCTCGTTCTTCAGGCAGCACATGAGTCTGCCGCATACACCCGAAATTTTTGTCGGATTTAAGGACAGATTCTGTTCCTTCGCCATCTTGATGGATACCGGAACGAAATCAGTCAGATAAGATTTGCAGCACAGTTCCCGCCCGCAGATTCCGATGCCGCCGAGCATCTTTGTCTCATCGCGCACACCAATCTGCCGCAATTCGATACGGGTGCGGAACACTGAAGCCAGATCCTTGACCAGCTCACGGAAATCGATTCGTCCGTCTGCCGTAAAGTAGAACAAAAGCTTATTGTTGTCAAACGTATATTCCGCCGCAACCAGTTTCATATCAAGCCCGTGCTTTGCAATTTTTTCCTTGCAGATCACGTAGGCTTCCGCTTCTTTTTCTTTATTTTTCTCCATGACTTTTTCGTCATCGTCTGTCGCAATACGGATCACTGGTTTCAAAGGCTGGACAACTTTATCGTCATCCACCTCTTTTGGCGGGATCAGTACCGTTCCCATCTCTACACCGCGCGCCGTCTCCACGATGACGTGCATCGCCGTCTCCAGATCATAATCCAGCGGGTCAAAATAATAAATCTTTCCCGCACGCTGAAAACGGATTCCTACCACTTTTATCATATTAATTCTCCTTAATTGTCAGTAACAGCAGTTCGATCACGAGATCGAAATTTACATTTGCCGAAATCCGGACTTTCGCTGTCTCAAGTGCACGGATGATCGTCTCAATTCCCTGATACGACCGCTTTGCTGCCTGTTTTTTTATGTCATAAACCTCATCCTTAAAAATGAGTCCGTTTACATCATTGGTTGCTTTCATGTAAAGTACATCACGGAACCAGATCATCATAAGATCAAAATAATCATTGACCGTCAGCTTATACTCTGCAATCTGTTTTACTGCTGCTGTCATTTCATACAGATCAATGTCTTCCAGACGCTTCATCAGCTGCAGCACCGACGCTTTCAGTTCTCCAAATTCTTCGGAAGATGCCAGCTGAATGGCTTTTCCTACATTTCCCTGGGAAAATGCAGCACATACATCTGCCTGGTAATCCGGAATGTGATATGTTTTCATCAGATAAGCTTTGATTACATCTTCTTTTACCACTTTGAGATTCAGTGTAATGCAGCGCGACAAAATCGTGGGCAGAAAACTGTCCGCATTTGTGGTGAGAAGCAGGATGACCGCATATGCCGGCGGTTCCTCGATTGTTTTCAGCAATGCGTTCTGTGCCTGCTGGTTCATTTTTTCCGCCTCATCCACAATATACACTTTGTAACGGCTGCTGTATGGTTTTATCACAATATCGTTATTAATCTGGGTACGGATATCGTCCACCCCGATCGTATTCGGCTTTTCATGGGATACATAGATAATATCGGGCTGATTATGATCCATCGCCTGTTTGCAGGAGCGGCAGGAAAGGCATGGCCTTGTTCCTTCTCCCTCACATTGCAGTGCCATGGCAAAAGCCTCTGCAAGCATCATTTTCCCGGAAAGCTTTGGTCCGTTAAAAATATATGCATGGCTGACTTTGTCGAGGGCAATTGCATTCTTCAAATGCTCGATGATCTGTTCATGTCCAATGATGTCTGAAAATCCTGCCATAGTCATCCCCTCCTTGTATCTGTCTAGGTCAAAATATCCAACAGAAGTCCTTTAATTTCTCCAATACGGTCCAGAATCGAAATATGATCCTTTTCGTCTGCCACCAGCTCGCTTGCCAGCTCATCCAGATTCTTATCGATCAGGCGAATAATGCCGTATACCCGGTGGCGTCCCCTGCGGTCAAGAAAGTTCTCTCTTGAAAACCGGTGGGAACGGTAAACTACTTCATTCAGAAAATCTTTTACCAGTCCACGGTACTTTTTCATATCCCGGATGTCCATGTGCTCCGCAAGACGGTTTCCCTGTGCCGTAATATCACTGAGCAGTTCATCCACCTTTGCCTGCAGATCCGCATCCGTGATCGCACTTGCAAGTGTAAACTTGAATGAACCGTCGCCTTCTACTGTTTTTGTGGCTTCCGGTACCTGATTGACCGCGGATATATCGTTTACTTTTATCGCCATATAGAAATCCTCTTATCCTATTTCTCCATCCCGAACATATCCCGCCGGATATATTCCGTGATCTCCCGGATGGTTACTTCCATATCATTATTTACAAACCGTCGTGTGATGCCTGCCTCTGTCAGTTTTTCCTCGGAAAAATCAGCTGCATCCGCAAGAAATCTCCGGCACATTTCTTCATACTGCGGAGTTTTCTGCTGTCGCTCCCTGGCAATCGCCCGAAGCAGCCGCTCGCCATCCTCCACTTCTATATAAATCGGCACCACCCGCGAGCTTCCAAAGTATCTTTGTATTTTCTGATACCCTTCCAGTGTCACAATATACAGATAACTGTGCGCCGACAGGTCAATTCTTCCATCATCCACCGTAAAATATTTCCAGATCCCATAGACCGTGTGATATGCCCGCAGCTCGATCACCTTGCCTGCGCTTTCCAGCTGCTGTACATGTGTCTCATCCGTAAACACATATTCTCTGCCATCCGTCTCTCCCTCTCTGCGGGGCCGGGTGGTATACGGTACAATGCGCGCAAGCGCAGGCTCCCCCTGTTGCATAATCCGGCTGTAGATACTGTCTTTTCCGGAAGAACTCTTTCCCATGACACAATAAATTTTGCCCATTTATCTCTTTCCTCTAGTATAATATATTTGCCATCATTTCACAACGTTTATACACGTCAAATCCGGCAGTCCCTCTACCTCCAGGCCCAGCCGGATACAATGCCGGATCGTTTCTGCGGTCTGCACGTCAATCGCTTCGCCAGGCACAAGAATCGGAATTCCGGGCGGATACAGATACACATAATCCCCGCTCACCGCTCCCGCGGCTTCCTCCAGCCGGACCGTTTTTTGTTCTGCGTCCAGCGCCTGATCAATCGTCATGACCGTTTTTTGTTCCCGATAAATCTCCCGCGGTGAAATCGCTCCGGTTTCTTCCTTCTTATGAACCGTTCCGTCAATACATTCCAGTGCATCCGAAAGCCGCGCAAAACCTTCGTCCGTATCCATAATGGAAGTCATGGCAACTACATAGTTTCCGCTTGCCATCTCCATCTGCAGACCATATTCCCGTAACAATATCTCCTGAAGGTTCTGTCCGCTCATGCTGTTTCCGGTCAAGATCAGAAGTTTTCCCGGATCAAACGAGAACGCTTCCTGTTTTGAAAAATCGGATGGCTGTAATACCTGCAGTGTTTTCAGATTTTTGATCTTATCCCGAAACTCTGCAAGTCTTCTGCTGTATGCTGCAAACAGCATTTTGCGGTCTTTTTCTATGATCTGCAGACTTTTTTCAATCCCCGCCATCAGAATGTATGACGGAGAACTTGTCTCATAAATCCCCAGAAATTGTGCGACCTTTTTCTCCGCAATCCGGTCGGAACACAGATGCAGCAATGCGGTCTGTGTAAATGCGGGAAGTGTTTTGTGTACACTCATAATCACCGCATCCGCGCCAAGCCTTGTGGCATTTTCCGGAAACCCCGGAGAAAACCCGAAATGTGCTCCATGCGCTTCATCCACGATCAGCGGAATCCCATACGCATGCACAATGTTCGCAATGCTCTGGATATCCGATACAACTCCGTCGTATGTCGGGGAAGTGATGACAACAGCCCGGATATCCGGTGTCTGTTCCAGCTGCTTTCGCACCATCTGTGGTGTCACCTGCCCCTGGATGCCGTAGGCGGTATCTTCCGGATAGAGATAAACAGGAACCAGCTGCCGCAGATACATCGCGTGATATACCGCTTTGTGACAGTTTCTCGCCACAAGGATTTTTTCGCCCCGTGGGACTGCTGCACTGATCGCCGCAAGAAGGCCGCAGGTGCTTCCGTTTACCAGATAATACGTTTTTTTTGCACCATACAGATCTGCCGCTTTCTGCTGCGCCTCCTGCAGAATTCCGGTTGCATGGTGAAGATTATCAAATCCCTCAATTTCCGTAATATCAATGGCATAGGGATTGGTAAAAGGCAGGAATGCCCGTTTATGGCCGGGCATATGAAACGGATATATGTCCGATTGTTCCAGTTCATTCAGTTTTTGTTCCAGCATATTTCCTCCACTATCCTAAGAACCGGCCAAGTTCCGGCATCCAGTCATCAAAAAAGATCTCATTGCGGCACAGACTCTCCCAGATCGGGGACACAAACGCCAGAATCAGATTGATTGCGTCTTCCCAGGAAACCTCTGCCAGCCCATGGTTACGTAGATACTTTTCCCAGCGCTTGCGCATATATGTGTAAGTCCGGTATCCGTCCAGCTGCTTTAATCTCTGCTCTTTTCGCATCTTCGGAGATGCAGCGGTAAGCATCGTCAGTTCCTCCAGCACATAACGCCCGCTGAGCGGCTGTGTCTTGAGCAGCCGGTATGCATCATAATAACTTCCCATGCTGCCGATCAGTTCCAGCTTGTCCATAATCGCAAACAGATCATAACTCAGTTCACTCTCCGGCGAATACACCAGATAGGAAATTTTTCTGCCTCCGCCCACTGCAATCAGTTCTTCTTCTCTTGTTCCCGGAATCTGACTGATCGCACCAAAACTGTAGATCTCAATGTTTAGCGGAACCTTCATGTCAAAATACTTAGCAGTCATGCTGAGCCGGATTCCGCCGCTCAATGCCGTCACCGTACCTTCCCAACAGATCTTCTGTGCATTTTCTTTTGCAAAAAGCGTTGCTTTGATATGCTCGCCCATTGCGATAGATAATCGCTGGCCGGGTTGCAGTTTGTCCGGCGTGAGTTCTTCCTCACTTCCCTTATAAAAAAAGCGAATGCGCTTCTTGGCGCGCTGCCGATATGCCTCTTCTCCCAGAAGCGGCAGGCTCATCAGCCATAAAAATTCACGGTATGCAGACGTACTGACACGCAGCATCAGATCTTCCACCGCATATCCCCACAGGAGATCTGCAAATGGAATGGAGAGCATTTCACTTCTCTTTTTCAGTTCTGTTGCCTCACATACACCGACTTTCATTACAGCCACACTCCGATCAGACTCTGTACCTTTCCTGTTACTTTACGCGCTCTGGCATATTCCATCAGCATGGAAATATCTTTATCATTGTCCCGGATATAGGACTGGATCGCCTCCCGGAAAATCGCCCGGTCAAGCTTTGCCTCATATTTCAGGCAGTCACAGATCATCCGTTCCTTGTCGTAAATCTGAAACGTCAGCCCATTCTGCTCAATCGTTGTGGAACCAAGCTCCAAAGCTTCCGGTTCTGTATAGTATGGGATTACTTTCGGATAATCCATCTTAAACCGCGACTTGGATGTATTTTTGTCCACTGCTAAGTGCCATCCGTAAGGCTTTTCCCGGATATATCCATACGCATAGAGCGCACTTTCCATGCACAGACGCGCATCCGGAAACAGCCGCGCGATCAGTTCTTCCTCGGAAAAGCGGTCGATCCGGTCGGTATAATAACCGTTTTTTATCCGCACCAGTGTCCCGGCCTCCACAAATTCCAGAATCTTGCGGTAATCCACATCAAGTGCCGCAAATTCTTCTTTTTTTACAATGCCGCCTTTTTCGTTAATGAAAGCGCGCAGTTTTTCCAATGTTTCTTCTGATGATTTACTCTTTTTTGTATTTGTCGACATTTTCCGCTCCATAAAAATTAACGTGGTATTTCACTCCGTATTCTACCTTTTCCGGTGGAATTCGTCAAGAAAATAGTAAAATGTCGTTTTTATTTCTTCCTATGTAATTTCTTATCTTTTTCCGCAAAAAAAGGAAGCCGTTTTTAAAACAAGCTTCCCTTTCGTAAATTTACCTTTATTTCGTAATTGCATTTACAAATCTTTTTGTAATTTCCCGCGGTCTTGTGATTGCAGTACCTATCACTGCCGCATATGCACCACACGCAAATGCTTTCTGTAACTGCTGCGGCTCCCAGATTCCTCCCTCTGCGATCAGCGGGATTGTCAAATCGTGCGCCAGCTTTTCTAACATTGGAAAACATGGAATTTCTGTCCCTTTGGTATCCGGTGTATAACCACAAAGTGTTGTTCCAACAATGTCAAACCCAAGTTCCTGTGCACGCATGCCATCTTCATAAGATGCACAATCTGCCATAAAGACCATATCCGGATATTTTTTACGCACTTCTGGGAAAAACGTTTCTATGGTGCTTCCATCCGGCCGTTTCCGGTTTGTTGCATCCAATGCAATGATATCCGGTGCGGCTGTCATGATGGCATCAATTTCTTTCATGGTTGGTGTGATATAAATTTCCGAATTATCATAGTCTACTTTATATAAACCGATCACCGGAAGATCCACTTCCTTTTTAATTGCAATAATGTCTTCCGGTGTATTTGCGCGAATTCCAACGGCACCGCCTTCTTTTGCTGCAAATGCCATCCTCGCCATAATTTTTGAACTGTAAAGAGGCTCGGTCTCCAATGCCTGACAGGAGACGATCAAACCTCCTTTTATTTTATCAAATACATTCATCTCTTATTTCCTCCTTTTCGTAAATTCTGACAACCAGATAGGATTTGTCCATGCCGTGTGCCCATGCTCATCTATACATTCTGCACGAATATATGTTTCTTTTCCTGTTAACGGATAAAATGCTTCTGTCAGAGGCACTCCATGTTCCGACAACCGGGTCACACCAAAAGCTACCGGCCCGCCGACAATGATATTGATGCGTTCCACCGCACTGCAATTCACAATAAACTGGTTATTTTCCACCTTCCAATCATATAGTTCCGGACCTGAAGAAGAATAATATTCTCCGTTTAAAATTGCCTGACAGATTGCTTCATGGGAAAGTTCTTCCGCCTGCACAACAATATATCCACCAAACGAATCTGGAAAACTTCCCCCATTGTGATTATCATCTGTCGCATCCGCATTCATATGTCTGCCGCTGCGAAGCATCAGATCCCAATAGGTTACATCATAACCCGTGCCACACTCATTAACGGTGTTATAATTAAAAATTTCCAACATATCGATATCCGGAATATTGATAAAATCTTCCGGTCTTACACGTGACCAGATTGGATGATTATACGTCACGATACAACCATGACTCTTTAATCTCTCTGCAAGTTTTTTCCCTGTTTTATTTCCATCCCAGTCCGTTCCGTAATAAATGTCCGGCTCTACTTTTTCCATATGTGAAAAGGTATTTTCCGACGCATCCTTTTGCATGCTCTCTGTTCCGAGAATTCCATTCATATGATGCAGTCTGACCGTATTTCCCTCATCATCAAACAATACTGCAGTAGCTTCAACTCCCGGAAGAATAAGAAAATCCTTTTCCCCCAGTTCCTGACGGTAATCCGTATAAAGATCATGATCACTGAAACACAAAAAAGAATATCCTGCTTCCCGGTAATTTTTTGCTGACTGTTCCGGTGTCCAGATACCATCGGAGTTGGTTGTATGGCTATGCAGGTTTCCTTTATACCATCTTTTCATGACAGTACTTCACCTCCAGATCCACTTCAAACATCCGCTTCCATGGCATCGCTACCCTGGTGATTACCAGCTGGTCTGCAATGGATGGCAATGTTTTTTGTGCAAAAGTCTGCAATTCCTGTTTTACCTGATCACTGACAATCCCCTGCGTTTCCTTTACATCAAAATAATTCATATCCGAAGGAAGCTGTTCCGTAACATGGCTCCTCACTACACTACAATAACCGCCATCCTCCAGATAGCGCTCCACAAGGAAATCGTCATGCTGCCTGCTTTTTCCGTTGTAAAGTACATCAATCGCCTCTGCAATAGCTGTGCCAATGGTATTTGCCGAAGTATTCCATCCCGCATACCCGCCAACCTGCATAAGCAGCTGATTCTTATCCAACAAATGCATAAACATAATATCCCCACCGTTGGCATATGCATTGTCCGCAATGGATACAATCTTATGTTCCTTGATGCGTTCCTTCAAGAACTCAATCATTTCCGGCAGATTGCGCTGTTCATACCATTTTTTATGATTGATGAACTGTCCTGCCGCTTCCTGCATCTGCTCTCCCGGAGCGGTTACTGCAAGGATAAAATCTGCCTGTTCATAACTTTCCGTCTGCTGACATCCCGCCGACAAAATATGATATTTCAATGTCTCTGCAAGTGGCAGCCCCTCATACAGCGGCACAATGTCTCTTGCCTTTTCTACTGCGTATTTCACATACACCTTTGGACATTTCCCATGCATCACATTGAGCATGCGGGAAAGCAATGTCAGCTCTACTTCATCTGCTCCCGGATAAACCAGCACCTTGTCTACCATGTCATATTCCCTGACTTTTTCACGGATGCTCGCCTGATCCATCGCTGCATATCCATATGCTGCAGAATCATCCTGTGGAATGACCAAAGCATCAATCCAGCCATCTCTCAGATACTGCAATGTTTCCACATTCATAAAGCGGTTCGTCTCACGTCTGGCAATATAATCATTCAGACATTCCTGATCGATCTTATCCATCAGTTTGGATAACTGTGCCTGGCTTTTTATTCCGAGTCTGCTTTTATGAATAACCACCCCTGCATCATGGATTTCTTTTCCATACTGCTCATAATAATCCGGTTCTTCATCGCTGCTGGAATAATTCGGGCAACGCATAATTACCTGAAACGCATAGATCAGCATCTTGGGATTTTCTTTTCTGATCTCCCGGATCAGTTCCATGCGGGAAAGTAATGTCTCTTTCATTTCATGATGAATCCGGGAGGGAATCAGACCGCCATAGAGCAGTGTATCCACTGACAGAATCAGTCCATCTGCATCTTTACATTCTTTTCTCAGGAAAGAGGCCAGTTTATCCAGATCTGCCGGTTGTTTCTTGTTTCCCAGCGTCTCAGGTCTTACTATATTAAAATCTTCATTCAAAAATAATCGTTCCGGGAAAAGCATATTACATGGCCGCTCATCCAGCGGAACTATCACTATCTTTTTTTTCAATGTTATAATCCTCTCAGTTTTGTCCCATTCCTGTTTGTATACAACCTATAATTCCATATATGCGGCACGATATGTCCGCGCTGCAAAAAAGTCAAACTGACCATAAAATGCTTTTAAAATTGTCCAGTCAATATTGACGGTCTCTACGCCAAGTTCCCGGAGCTGACAAAGCGACTGCCGCAGTATATAATCACCCACATGATGTCCTCGAATTTTTTTAGCAATGCCGATCGGTCCAAGTCCGCCGCGCCCATTTGGTTGCTGTCTGGCATTTTTTTCTACCGTCAGCATACAATATCCTATCAGCTCGGAGCGGTCCGGTGTCCAAAGCATTATGATCTCTTCCGGTGCTTTTCCATGTTGCAATGCCATCCTTGCCTCGTACTCCCATCGCCCTGGGAATTCCCGGTCCAGAAAACCAAGCAATGCCTCCCTTTCCCCGTGATAGCAATCTGTCACACAGATATCCTGCCACGGAGTTTCATCAAATCCTTCGATTTTCGCATTACCTGTCAGGTTTCCCTCCAGGTCATAATGATCTTCTCCGTTGAGTGTAAATCCAATCCTTTGAAAAAATCCACACTTCTGCTTATCGGGAGCCGGAATTCCGGAAAAGAAATTTGCAAAATCCTGTCCCAGGAAAACCTTATGTATTCCTTTTTCCCGTAATTGCTGCAACGTTTTTTGCAAAAGCAGTGTCCCGTATCCACAATGCTGGTACCCTTTTGCGACACCGCAAATGGAAATCCATGCTGTATCGGGATACAATTGCTGATTCCCTGATAGTTTTACACCAGAAAAGCCAATCAGCACATGATTTTCCACATCTCGCATACAGACGCTTGTGGATAGATCAAATTCGGGATCTTCAAACAGATGACTCTGCAGTTTTTCCGCTGTCACAAAATATTCCGGCGCAAATACCTCTCTGCATATCTCAGCCACATCTGCCCGATCCTCCGGCTTCATCGGCAAATATTCGACTGCATCTGCATATTTCCACCAATTATCTTTTACAAGATAGGACAGATCAAACAACATACATCCGGCTGAATGTTCCATACACATGGCAATTGCCTGTGAAATTTTCTGTGGTGTCTCACGATACTGATCCAAAAATAAGGAATCCACAATTGTTGTCGCATTTCCCGCCACGTGTTCTGCCAGCTTTGCTGCCCCTTCCACGCTGTACCAGTCTGCTGGTTTCTGGTTCTTTGCCGCCTCTGCTATGGTGACATCCTCGTAATAACAGCCGGAAAGCAGCGTATCAATTTCTCCTGCATAAGCTGTCTGCTGTAATTTTTCTTTATCACACCATGGAAATTCATCTCCGGTGTATGTTTTGTCTGCCCAATTGACTCCTACCTGATAATACAGCGGATACCAGGACCCTGTATAATCACAGAATTCCACATCTGGATACTCCCGCAGCATTTGTTTTACTTTTACAATAAAATCATGTATGATCTGCATTCGCCAGGTGACAAAAGTGCCAAAATACCTGCCCGGTTTTTCCTTGTATCCATTTTTTGTCTGCACAATGGTATACATATCTTCCGGCCATTTCTCGTCGGATATCCCACTATATGCTTCCCATTTTTTTCTGCTCTGTTCACTGAAATCCGTACTTAATCCCACATAACGCACACGATCAAGTACAATGCCGTCCGGATGATACGTTTCCACAAATTCCTTCAGCAATGCAAGGACATAAGTCTGAACTTCTTCATTTCCCGGATTTAAAAAGATTTCTCCAAAATCATCAATACTTCCCACGGTATGCAGATTGCCAGCCTCTAGTTGTTTCCGGATGACTGGTTTTCCTGCCTCATCCAGACCATACACTTCGCAGGCAAATCCGTCTTTTTGAATTCCCGGCATATCCGGATGCGGTTTCTTCCCGTTTCCCGCTGCAAAAGTATCAAATGCAGCATAACATTTCATTCCCAGTTTTTTTATGATGGAAAAACATTGCATGACATAATCATGCCCCGGCAAAAATGCCTTGTCATATTCCGAATAATGCGGTGCGATTTTGCTTGGATACAAAGAAAAACCCGTCGTATCCTTTACGCTTAAAATAATTCCTGTCATACCAATCGCCCGGCACTTCTTCATCGTCTCTTCAAACTTTACAGCATCAAGAATCCATTCCTTATTTGCGGTAATTTCCACCCACACTTCATATCTTTTTTCCATAGGTTTACCCCTTTACTGCACCACTGACAGCTTCAATATAATTCTTCTGACAGATCATAAATACAAGTAATACCGGAATGATTGAAATAACAGTTCCAGCCGCTACATAACCAAACTTATAACTGAACGAACCATTCAGATACTGCAACGCTGTAGCCAGTGGATACTTGTCCGGATCCTGCAAAACGATAATCGGCCATAAGAACGCATTCCAGTTTCCAATAAAATCAAAGATAATAATTGTAGAAATACTTGGCATAATTCCAGGAATCATAATGGTTGCCCAGGTACGCAGTTCCCCGGCACCATCAATCTTTGCAGCTTCTATAAGTTCCTTCGGAATTCCCAGATAAGCCTGACGAAGCAGGATAATACTAAAGGTCTTTACGGAAGTCGGAAGGATAACGCCAGCATAGGTATTTAACAGATGCATCTGTGAAATCGTAAGGTAATTAATAATCATACCAGCTGCTGCCGGAATAATCATGGTTGCAACAAGCACTCCGAAAATAAGGTTTTTCCCTTTAAATTCCATCGTGGCCAGCGGATATGCACACATTGCAGAAAATACGACATCAATTATGATACCTACAACTGTGATTATCACGGTATTCCCTACATATTTACCCAGATTCATATATTTGATTACCCCTATATAATTTGACAGGGTAAAATTTTTAAGAGAAAAATGCAAATCATAAATATTTGCACCTGTTCGCAAAGATGATAATAAAAGCCAGATAAACGGTCCTGCACACAAAACTGCCACCAGTGCAAGTACGAGGTATGTAGAAATTCGGCTGGCAATATGATTTCTTTTTTTATATCTTACAGTCTCATTACTCATTGTTTGTCATTCCTCCCCGTTTTCCATAAATAAATACTACGATACTCAGCATGGTGGTAAGGATACCCTGAATTGCACCGATCGCTGCGGCATATCCAAACTGAAAATCACCAAATGCTTTTGTATATGAATAATAGTTAATAACGGTTGTAGCGTTATTTGGTCCACCTTTTGTCAATACAAAAACAACATCAAAAACACCAATGGCAGATATTACAGAATTTAATGAGCACAGCCATATGTATGGTTTTAAAAGAGGAATCTTAATCTTGAAGATCGTTTGGAACACATTCGCTCCGTCAATCTGCGCTGCTTCGGTAAGTTCCTTCGGAATACCCTGTAATCCTGCGAGATACATCATCATATAATATCCAAGTCCCTGCCAGATCGTGATAAACATCAAACATGGCATTGCTGCATATTTACTATTTAAAAAACCAAGCGGCTGTTTGATCCATCCCCAGTCGGACAACATCGTATTAATAATTCCATGGGTATCAAAAATAAATCCCCACATAATAGAAACAGCAACCATAGAAGTTACAACCGGAATATAAAACAGTGTACGGAACACATTAATTCCCGGTAATTTCTGATTGACCAAAAGTGCCAGTAAAATAGACAATATCTGAATAACCGGTACAATGACTACGAATATGATGGAGTTTTTCATGGAAATAAGAAACTCGCGATCATGAAACGCCTGTATAAAATTTCCAAATCCGACAAATTTCGTCTGTCCCAAAACCGAATAATCAAAAAACATTAAAATCAGACTGCCAATAATCGGAATAATGGTAAACAAAATTAAAATGATCAATGCAGGAGTCATAAACGCGTAAGCTCTCAGGCTCTCCCTCCTCATTCTCCTGCTCATTTTCCTGTTTTTTTGTGCCATGGAATCTCCCTTCTGGAAACAATTCCCCGGACATAGCCGGGGAACCTTTTCCTATTTTATTACTGTTTTAACAGCTTATTTACATCCGCTTCTCCCTGATCCAGTGATTTTTGGATATCATCACCATTTACAATGCATGCCTGATAAACTTTATTAACTGCATCTTCAATGTTTGACTGATTGGCAACACCAAGCGAGAAGTCTTTTGATGTCTGGCTTGCTTCTGCTGACATAGCACTTGCCTGTCCTTCCAAGGTCTCCGTATCAGAGGTAAAATAAGAATCCTGACTTGCCTTTGTCGTAGAAGGGAAAATGGATACCTTCTTACAGAATGCCAGCTGATTTTCGTCATTTGTGATATAATTTGCAAACTTGATAGCTTCCTTCTGATTCTTGCTCTTTGACGGAACGACCAGATTCATCAATGGATTACGGCTCAGACCGGTAGCGCCTGTCAGAGGCTTGGAAACAGCGATTGTCTTGTAAATATCCGGTGCCTCATCTTTGATTCGTGAAAGAGAAGATCCAGAAGAACTTACAATGGCCAGTTTACCGGACTCAAACAGCTTCAGTGCTTCATCCCAGCTTCCCCAGTTGTTCTTCGGAATCACACCCTGATCTGTATACTGCTTGTACTCTTTTAACAGATCTGCAGTTTCCTGTGTATTAAATGCAGCCGCAGTTCCATCAGAATTTAAAATATCTATATTTTCTTCAAACAGGATGTTAAAGAATTCATCCGGCTGGAACAGATAAGCTCCTGTTTTTTCATAGAACTCTTTTGACATCTTTAATGCCTCATCAAAAGTTTTCGGCACTTCCATACCAGCTTTCTTGAACAAATCCTGATTATAGAACATGATATCCGGAGATGCATACCAAGGGAATGCATAAACAGAATCCCCTATCTTTGCTGAATCCCAAAGATCTTTGATATAAATACTCTTCTGATCTTCTGTTGCTTCTTTATTTAAATCTGTCAGGGCACCCTGTCCTGCCAGTGTCAATGTCATCTGTGTATTCAAATTAACAACATCCGGGGCTGTACCGCCGGCAACTGCTGCTACCAGTTTAGACTGTACATCCGCATATGGAATATCCGTCCAGTTGATTTTTACCCCTTTGTTTTCCTCTTCGTATTTATCGATCAAATCGTCAAAAAAGTCTCCAAATGTAGCTTTTAAGTCAATGGTCCAGAAATCCAGAGTTACATTTTCAGAAGATGACTTTTTTGCATCTGCGCTCTGGGTTCCGCTTCCTCCGCCATTTCCACATCCAACCAGCATGGAAACAGCCATTGCTGCACATAAGACTACACTTAATAATTTTTTCTTCATGTTTTTTTCCTCCCTTATATTTTTGATGGTGAAACAATATCCGTCCACAAGTTATAATTCAAACTTCTGATCTCATTCTGCTCAAAATAATGAAATTCTTTCTGTGGTTCTTCGAGTTCTGCAATCTCAGAAATCTCTTCCTTCAAATACGCATTTAAAATTTCCTGTACATCTTTCAGTCTCTGCAAAAGTCCACCAATCCGTACCGTCTGCACTTCAAATCCATAACTTTTGTTTTCAAGATTCCATTGTGTTCGAAAACTTTGATAAAAATCCTGCAGTCTCTGCAATATCACAGGAATTTGTGTATTGGCAATCTCATATAATGCCTTCTTGTCCTCCTGACTGTACGCCAATCGGATTTTCTTTCCAAGATCTGCTTTTTTCTCCAACACAAGACACAAATTTCTGGCAGTTTTCATCAAATAGAAAAATGGGCTTTCCTTCGGTAGTTCTCCCAGAAGTTCTGCTGTTTTTCCAAATTTCTCTGCTGTATCTTCCCGGATAACAGAATCAAATGTTCCGATCAGCGGATCATTGTAAAGCAGATATTTGCTTGCATTATTGTGAGTTAATCCATCCTCTATATATGGATTTACATCATCCAGTCCCAAAAATTCCTGTAACCGATATCCAGTCAATAACCGGAAAGCATTCTCACTCATCCTGCTTCCATAGGCGATCTGTGCATCTGCGAAAAATGTAGGAAGAACACTAAAAGCACTGGCTTCTGCCCCGTCATCTCCCCAGCAGGTAATTGTCACAGAATCAACCCTGTTCTTTTTACACGCAGCAAGTGCTGCCTTTCCCGCCTGTATACTATAGCGGTTGTGCGGGATAAAACCGGTCCACTTCCATGCACCTCCAACAAATGCTGTCCTCTCTGTCAGCTGTTTATGACGACGGATCATCTCATCGTAGTGTGCTTCATCTGTAGAATAATAATCCCAATATCCGATTTCCACTTCCTGCGGTATCTGTATACCCCTGAGTTTTTCTACATCATTTTCATAATACGCACCATGAAAAGCCAGACGGAAAAACATATCGCTCCACATCTGTACCGTAAATCCATATTGTTTACAAATGGAAAGCACCATCTCAAGATGTCTCTGCATAATTTCCTGACGATTCTGGTATCCGTGCTGATCCAGATATTTTCCTAAACCAACCATATGCGCTTCGTCCATGCCGATATTAATCTTTTTAGAAGAAAAATTTTTCGATACGGTACCGATCAGATGTTCAAGTAATGTCTTTGTCCTTGGATCTTCCGCAAGCAGAATGTCATCGGTATCTATGATCTTTTGATATTCTTCATATCTCACAATCTGATTAAGATGTGCAAGTGTCTGAATAAATGGGCGAAGTTCGATACCAAATATTTTTGCATAGGCATCTGCCTCTTTTATTTCCTCACTTGTCAGTGCTCCACGCATATATCCAAAATACGGTTCCTCTTCTACCTGTATGGTATCTTCCATATAAAGACCAACAAAATCGTACCCCAGATAAGCACACATACGAATCAGTGTTTTCATCGTTTCTATACGAAGCACCGCATTTCGTGAAACATCAAACATTACACCAAATTCCCCGAACGCACAATGTTCTGTCACATCCGTCTTTTCCTCTGCTGCGATCACATACAACAATGCTCTGCATAACTGTGGAAATGTATGATAGGCAATCCGACACTTTTCTGATTCAAATGTGATCTGATAGCCATTCTCCTGCTGTTTTTGAATCTCTAATGCCACTCCATAATCAGCATCAAAATATGGCTGTAACTCTATAGCTTCTGTAAGCATTCTCTTTACATTTTCTTCACAATCACACAGATAAACTCTCATATCCTTGTTCCTCCTTTCTGTTTTTCTGTATTATAGCAACTGTTTTTTCCCAGTACAATAAAATCGGCCCTTTCTGAAAGTACAATCCGGGCACCTTCCCATCCACTGAAACTACTTTCAACAACCACGCTCTTTTTCCTGCTGTATGCAATAATAAACGGCCCCCGCCATACCTGCTTCGTTCTGTAATGCAGCCGCACCGATTTCAAGATCCTTTGCAAAATTTGGCATCACATGTTTCATCACATACGATCTGACAGGAGCAATAAAAAGTTCTTCCTGTGCAGAAACTCCACCACCAATCAGTATCTGCTCCGGATTAAATAAATGCACAAATCCGACAAGTGCAAAGGCAATTACCTTAATCCACTCCTGCAGAATTTTCTGCACTGCGGCATTTCCTGCCACTGCCTGTGCAAAAATCCATCTGCCATCAACCGGAGTATCTTCTGATACCCCGGTAATCTCACCTTCCTGTATAGCCCGCCGGACTTTTCGTACAAGTGCTGAAGTCGATCCATAATGCTCAAGACATCCCCGATTCCCGCAGGTACACATTTCTCCTTCATACTGCACTGGAATATGTCCAAGCTCACCTGCAAATCCACTTGCCCCAAGCAAAATTTTTCCGTTCATGAGAATGCCACCGCCTACGCCTGTCCCAATTGTGACAACGACAACATCCTTTTTGCCTTTTGCAGCACCGATCCACGCTTCCCCAAGAGCCGCTGCATTCGCATCATTAAGCACCTCTGTCGGAATATGAAATTCCTGCTCCATCACCTGTCGAATCGGGCTATTGATCCAGTTTTTGATATGTCCTGCTGTTCCTTCGACCACTCCCTTTTTTGTAGAGATTGCTCCAGTCGCTGACACCCCGATTCCCGCATATTCGGAAGCTTTTTCATGATATTTTTCTAAAAAAATATGGCAGCTCTTCACTACCGTCTGCAAAATAGGTGTTTCATATCCGTCGAAATTAACGGCATAAGTTTCTGTTGCATGGATCGTGCCATCCTCATCTACGCTCCCAATCTTTACTGCCGTTCCTCCAATATCAATTCCAATATACTTTTTTTTATTCATCTTTATCCTCCGTGTGTTCCCTGTTTGCGCGAATGGCAGACAGAGTTGCCTTGTATTTTTGTGTTTTAAAGTAAGAATCATTTGCAAAATAATAAGAGTATAAAACATCCATAATTGCTAAAATGGAAAATTGCGGTGAAATTTTTGTTCCTGTATCCAGATTTTTTAGTGCCGCAACCTGAATTACTTCCTGCGATTCCTTTGCAACAGATGATCCGGGAACTGCTGTCATACAGATAACACTTGCGCCTCTGCTTTTGGCAATTCGAATACTTTCCAAAACTTCTGCAGTCTCTCCACTTAACGTGATGGCAATCACAAGTGTTTCCTTCCCGGCCAGCGCCGCACCAATCTTCATCATATGCGAATCCGTAACTGCATTAACGTCCATTCCGATACGCATGAAACGCAGCTGGAATTCTTCCGCTGCATAACCGGAATTTCCGATTCCAAAAATCAGTACACGTTTGCTGATGTTAAGCATTCCTGCCACCCGCCGGATCTGTTCCTCGTCAAGAATCCGGAAATTTTCCTGTAACAGTTTCTGGTACGAATTTTGCACGCGACGCGCAAACAATCCGACATCCTTTTCTGTCCCCTCGCTTTTTTGTTCAAATTTTAAGTCTCTTTCATAAGAAAAAATAAATTCCCGATATCCTTTATATCCGCACTTTTGAGAAAATCTTGACAAAGTAGCCTCAGATACATACAGCACATGGGAAATATTTTTAGAAGAAAAGTCCATATCATCTTTATTTCCTATAAAAAAATCTGCTACACTGCGTTCAACCGCTGTCATTTTTTTATAGGATGCTTCTATTGTCTGTTTTGTCTCATTTTGAAATGAGATCATATAATCATTGTTCATCTGTTCTCCACATCATCATCTGTTCGATATATCTTTCCACATATAACGCAATTTCCTGCTGCGTTCTGGCACTTGGATGTCCATCCGTTCCCATGCCATTGACCGGATTCTGCAATGGAAGCTTCAGGAACTCTGCGCCACATTGCTGTGCAGTTTCCTGTACTTTTTCGCATAACGTCTGTTCCATCATGCCATAAAGCAGAAGCATTTTCGTATCAGCAAAAACCTTCTTAAGCTGCTGTATGAAATCCGTATATTTTTCTACAAACGCACGCTCGCGGGAAGGAATCTGCCTCACATAACTTGCATCATTGGTCCCCAGGTTACACACGATCAGATCCGGAACTTCGTTTTGTATATAGGGAAAAATTTCGGGAAGAATGTTTTCCGTATAAGGTGTATCCTGCTCCGGTGGAATCCAGCGGGATAATACCCCATTCCCGCTATACGCCACAATCCTGCTATCTGCATGCAACATCTCTGCTGCCTGATATGCATAGGCTTTGGTCACATCTTCATCCTCTGTCCGAAACGTACTGACCCCATTTATTCCATCTACTCCATATCCAGCGGTAAGTGAATCTCCTACAAATAACAGATGACGGGACAAAATTACATCCCTTGTAATGGGGGCATCTGTAGTAAGGTCTGTAATCCACACATTCCCATATTGTTCTTCTGTCAGTTTCACTAACCGGATTCTTACGGTTTCTGGTGTCTTTTGCTGATAAACTATATATTTTCTCTTTCCCGGAATTGTCCGGATTTTCTGCCGGGGCTGCTTTTCTTTATTTATAAAAACCCCAATAAATGCATCCTCCTGTGGTGTAATGCTCTGTGCTGCCATTTCCACGGTAACGACACTTGCCGCTGTCACAAATGCAATTCCGGATGCAGACCAGCAAAGGCGTAACCCCAACGTTTCTTCTTTTGTAATTCCAAGTCTCCTCACTTGTTCCCGCCACACTGTTTTCTCCATATTATAATTGCCTCTTTTTATATTTTTACATGCAATTATAACGAGTCTTCCTGCAAAATACAATCATTAACTTTGATTTCTGAAAGTAGTTTCCACAACACTTCCCACAACCCCTTACATTTCTGTTTTTACTGCATTTTTTTGATAGTTCTTTCCGTTTTCCTCGAAGATATAGCTTTTTTTATTTTTTAATTTTATAATCATTCTCAAACAAACGAAATCCATATTAAGGAGGACATTTATGAGAATCTACAGAACAAAAAATTATGATGAAATGAGCCGCAAGGCAGCAAATATTATCTCCGCACAGATGATTCTGAAACCGGAATCAGTACTTGGCCTCGCCACAGGTTCCTCACCAATCGGAACTTATAAACAGCTCATTGAATGGTATAAAAAAGGGGATCTGGATTTCTCGCAGATCCACAGCATCAATCTGGATGAATACAAAGGACTTGACGCATCCAATTCAGAAAGCTACGCTTATTTTATGCGTCACAATCTTTTCGATCATGTAAATATTAAACCGGAAAATACCTATATTCCAAATGGAATGGAAGAAGATGTTGATAAAGAATGTACCCGTTACAATTCCATTATTCACCAGATGGGCGGCATTGATTTACAGCTCCTAGGTATCGGTAACAATGGACATATCGGCTTTAATGAACCATCCGATGCATTTGCAAAAGAGACCCACTGTGTAGAACTTACAAAAACAACCATTCAGGCAAATGCCCGTTTCTTTGATTCCATTGATGAAGTTCCTACTCATGCATATACGACCGGGATCAAAAATATCATGGAGGCAAAACATATCCTGTTAATCGCAAATGGAGAAGGAAAAGCGGATGCTCTGTATCAGTCTTTGTTTGGTCCGATTACCCCACAGGTGCCTGCATCCATTCTGCAGCTGCACGATGATGTTTCTATTGTTGCAGATGAAGCTGCATTATCACGCATCATTGAAAAAAATCTGATTTAATATTTATTGCTTTTGTAAAGGAGTTCCTTATGATTATAAAAAACGGACTTGTCTGGGAGGAAAACGGATCTTTCCAGACAAAAGATTTGCATATTGACAACGACACACATCGTATCACGGCGGATTCCGCTGATAAAACAGATGATACTGTCATTGATGCATCCGGTCTGTATGTGATTCCGGGGCTTGTCGATGTACACATTCACGGTGCTATGGGATGTGATTTCAGTGATGGTAACGCGGAGGGACTTTTAAAAATTGCAAAATACCTGCGTTCCTGCGGTGTAACATCTTTTTGTCCAACTTCCATGACCTTACCGGAAGATCAGCTGCTGACAGCTTTTGCATCCATCCGCGAAGTTCCAGATGACAACACCCATGCTTTTATTGCAGGCATCCATATGGAAGGACCATTTCTCTCGCCTGAAAAAAAAGGTGCACAAAAAGCAAGCTATCTTCACGCACCGGATATCGACATGTTCCGGCGTCTCTCCCAGGCGTGCGATAACAAAATCCGTATCATCACGATTGCACCGGAACTTCCAGGTGCGGATGCCTTTATCCGGGAATTTCATTCCCAGCTGACCATCTCCCTCGGTCACTCCACGGCATCTTATGAAGTTGCCCAAAATGCTTTTGCTGCGGGAGCCAGTCATGTCACACATTTATTCAATGCCATGCCACCATTGCATCACCGGAATCCGGGCATTATCGGTGCAGCCACTGACTGTCCGCATGCCATGGCAGAAATGATTTGTGACGGCGTTCATATCCACCCGTCTGTCATCCGGAATGCCTTTCGCATGTTCGGCGAAGATCGCATGATACTGATTAGTGATGCCATGCGTGCCACAGGTATGGAAGATGGGACATATGAGCTTGGCGGACAACCGGTAACGAAAAAAGGGCGTCTCGCCACCTTAAAAGACGGAACCATCGCCGGCTCGGCTACAAACCTTTTTGACTGTATGAAAAATGCAGTAAACTTCGGTATTCCACTGGCCACCGCAGTCAAAGCCGCCACCTATAATCCGGCAAAAAGCATCGGACTGGAGCATACCATCGGAACCCTCACCCCTGGTGCAAGAGCCGATGTCCTTCTTCTGGATTCCGAACTGAACCTGGTTCGTGTCATATAAAACCCTGTTGCTAAAAAATGCCCGGCATGCGTTCATCTGCCGGGCATTTCTCATATGTACTCTCTGTAATTTCCTATCTTGGATCCGGACGATGCTTCATATCACGGATTGGAATATTTGCGACAAGTGCCGGTACGGTTCCGTTGTTAGAATCGGACTCTGTCTCCGTAATTTTCACATCAAGTGCATCCGCATCAATATCCATGTAGCGTGAGATCACTTCGATAATGTCATTTTTCATCATCTCCATCATCTCAGAAGAACAGTTGGCACGGTCAGAAACCAACACCAGCTTCAGGCGGTCCTTTGCGACGTTGCCGGAAGTTTTCTTCTTAAATAAATCCATTATTCCCACAATAAGTACCCCCTCTAATTCTTCTTAAAAATGTCCTTCAGCTTCTCAAGGACTCCCTGCTTCTCATTCAGATTCAGGAACGGAACTTCTTCTCCCATAATACGGTGGCAGATATTGGAATATGCTTTTCCTGCCGGACAGTTAGTTCCAACCAGCGGCTCACCACGGTTAGTGGAAATAACGATCTGCTCGTCATCCGGTACGGCACCGATCAGATTTACAGCCAGGATATCCGTCACATCATCTACGGTCATCATCTCGCCGCGCTTTACCATATCCACACGCAGACGGTTCACGATCAGATCGATTCGTTTCATCTCGTTTGCCTCAAGAAGTCCTACAATACGGTCTGCATCGCGGATTGCAGATACTTCCGGTGTCGTAACAACCAGTGCACGATCCGCACCTGCCACGGCATTTTTAAATCCCTGCTCAATACCGGCCGGGCAGTCCAGTAAAATATAGTCAAACTCTTCCCGAAGCTCATTAATCAATGCCACCATCTGCTCCGGTGTAACGGCATCTTTATCTCTGGTCTGTGCGGATGGAAGCAGACATAATTCCGGATATCTCTTATCTTTGATCAATGCCTGACGGATACGGCATTTTCCTTCCACAACATCTACCAGATTATATACAATACGATTCTCCAAACCCATAACCACATCCAGGTTACGCAGTCCGATATCGGTATCAATCATTACAACTTTCTTGTTTAACTGTGCAAGACCTGTACCAATGTTTGCTGTGGTTGTGGTCTTACCTACACCACCCTTTCCTGATGTGATAACGATTACTTCGCTCATGAAACTTATTCCTCCTACGTCCCTAAATGTTATTTAATATATTTTTGGTGATTGGCTCAATATAGATATTTCCATCTCTTGCAATGGCGATCTGTGCTTCCACTTCCGGCGTCTTTGCTCTGCGAAGGGTGCGGCGTTTTGGTTCCGGCTTGTCCGGACTCTTTGCGATCAGATCCCCAATCTGAATCTGAATCGGCTGCATATCCAGCGCAAAAATAAAACAGTTACGATCCCCCATACAGCCCGCCTGTGCATTACCTTTTAATGCACCAAGAATTACGATGTTTCCCTGGGAAATAATTTTGGCTCCCGGATTGACATCTCCAATGATTGTGACACTTGATTCACTCGAAATCACCTGTCCCGACCGCAACGTGCCGCGGTAAAACTGCTCCGGTCCGTTTCCTGCTGCTGCATTTTCATACTGCTGCTGTACGGCCTCGTAAAATGCCTCGACCTGTTCCTTCATGACAGCTTCCTGTCTTGTCCCATTTTCAACGATACACAGGATTTCAATCGACGTGTTGCTCTCAATTGCTGATATGATCTGCTGTTCTTCTTCTTCTGATAGTTTTCTTCCTTCAAAAGACAATGCCAGTTTTGCATTTTTAAAAAATGTACTGGATGCTTTGAATTTCTCTACGACATCCTTTAATAACTCATCAAACCCAATCTCCGGGTCTAACACAAGATTAATTCCGTATTTATTACTTTTTATCGTAACAGATTGTGACATGGTAACCTCCAATTTCATTATTAAAATGAAATCCATCAATTGTAATTATACCTGTTTGCGGCAAATACGCAAGCATTTTCGCTTTATTTGAGGGATTTAAAAAAACCTGTCCTTCCTGCGATTGTATTTCTTCCGTTTCTTTTCGCAAAAACGTATTTTATCCTTCCGCCTCGTTTTTCTCTGGTGACGGATTACATAAAAATTATCATATGCCCGCCTTCCAAAAAGCCAGAAAACAGCTACTGCCAGAGCAACGGCACCCACAATGAGCATCCATACGGGATCGATCTGTATGACCCGTTCATTTTCCTTTTTCCCGGCATCGGTATTCGTGTAATAATTGTCTTTTACCTTTGCCCCGGTCTTTACAATATCCACGCTTCCGACTTCATGCCCGGCATAAGTGTACGTAAGTCTGGCAACTTTTTTATTTTCTTTTGCGGATTTTGTTTTTTTATAGGATGCATCGGAAAACTGTGCCCCCTTTGGCATAATAATATAAGCATCCGCATCCAGCCTGACATATGGCTCATTATTGTTCATAATCCCGTAATCTTTTCCATTATCCTGTGCCAGATCCGCATCATTTTCTGAAATATTCAGCGCCTGGAAATTTTCAAAACAGTAATCAAATAATTTTCTGGTATCTGTATAGTGATCTGGCGTTGCCGCATCCATCACCACACACACCAGCGTGATTCCATCCTTTTCTGCAAAAGATACCAGGGTATTATTCGCCACTGTCGTATATCCGGTTTTGCCACCGGTACAATATTGATACAGATGGGAACTGTCCCCGCGAAACGGGTAGATCATTTTATGGTGATTGTGACACGGATATTCTGCCTTGCATTTATTGGTCTTCGGAAGCGTATAGCTTGGACTGCCTGCGATCATCCGGAACGTCTCGTTTCTGTATGCCTCCGCGGAAATCAGTGCCATATCATACGCGCTGACCCAGTGATCTTCATCCGGCAGACCATTACAGTTATTGAAATGCGTATCCGCACATCCCAGTTCCTTTGCACGCTTATTCATCAGATCGATAAACGTCCGGTAATCACCACCCAGTTTCTGCCCCACGTGCTCCGCAACCGCATAAGCACATTCATTGGCAGACTCCAGCATAACCGCATACAGACACTGCTCCATCGTCAGTTTTTCTCCAAGATTCCGGGCAATATGGGAAGTATCTCCCTCATTTTTAAATACCGCATCTGCGGAAAATGTAACGACTTCGTCCATATCGCAGTTTTCGATGGCCAAAAGTACCGTCATGATCTTTGTGATACTCGCCGGATAATGTTTCTCATGACTCTTTTTTTCATATAACACGGTGCCGGTGTTGACTTCCATCACGATGGCACTTTTTGACTTTGTTTTTACCCCGTTCGGCCAGTACTCATCTGCACGTACAGACAATGGTAACATGAGTAAAACCGTGCATACGGCAAGAAAAAATGCGGTTACACGGGTGTATTTTTTTATTTTCATAATGCTCCCCAATTCTTGATTTTCTTACATTTATAATACCATTATTTCCATAATCGTTCAATTTTTATTTGCCGAACGGACAAAATTTGTATATAGTAATAGTATTCTTACAGTTAGCAAAACTGAATTTATCTTTTCCAAGGAGAAATTACTATGAGACTTAGAAATATACCGGGCGCCAATGAAGCTGTGGCAGCCAGCCCATATTGTATACAGGATGCGGCAGAACACCGCGGACAATGGCATGCGTTTTTTGAAAATGACCATCCGATCCATATCGAAATCGGCATGGGAAAAGGCAGATTTCTGATGGA
>ERZ808270.345-NODE-345-length-28286-cov-4.430343_pt1 | contig 28286 bp, 24 predicted proteins | sample MGYA00521082_ERZ808270 | MGnify/ENA primary metagenome ERZ808270 (study PRJEB31516, sample SAMN03275594) | gut metagenome | biome: mammalia-associated habitat; material: feces | host: Papio cynocephalus | place: Kenya | collected 2012-07-27 ... | reverse complement strand
CGCCCGCGCCGCCGCCGCCGATAATCAGAACGTCTACGTCGTATTTCACCTTGCTTAAATCTACTTTTTCGCTTAAAATGCGGGGCGTGCCCTGCAACAGCGCGGCAAGTTCTTTCAATACGGGAGCGCCCGCGTTGGCGCCTACCTGTAAATTCGTGTATGCGGAACGGATATAATCGGGGTGGAACGCCGCCAGAAGCGCGTCCTTTTCGTCCGCGGTGAGCCGGCGCAAATCTTTGCCCGTTCTTTCCGGGCGCGTCTCTTCCACTCTGGTTAACGATTTAAGCTGTTCTTCGCTGTATGAAAACATTGTTTCGTTACTCCTTTTCTCTCTGTCGCGCAATTACTTCTCTATCACGCGTTCGTTGTAAAGCTTTTTCAGCTCGTCCGCCGTTTTTTCTTTCAGAGCGGCGATCGCGTCGGTATACTTGCCGTCCTCCACCTCTTTCACGCGGCGGAGAAGATGCTCGCTTTCCGGCGTTAAATACTTCCCCGTCAGACGGCGGGCAAGCAGCGCCACCTGCGGATGAGAAATGCCCGCGGGGCAACGCGAAGAACACGCGCCGCACATGACGCAGTCGAAGCTTTCTTCGGCGCACTTTTCGTATTCGCCGCGCTGCGCGTAAGCGATGTACTGCATTACGTTCAGGCTCTGCGTGCACGCCTTCGTGCAGGCGTTGCAGCCGATGCAAGCGTAAATTTCGGGATACAGCTGCATCATAATCTGCTGCGTGGGCTTGATTTTTTCGATATCGTACACCTGCTTTACCAGCGGGAAGAACGGAAGCGTTGCCACAAACATGCCCTCTTCCACCTGCGTCTGGCAGGCAAGGCAGGTTTTCAGTTCCTGCTTCCCCGCGATTCTGTAAAAGCACGCGCACGCGCCGCAGAATCCGTTACGGCAGCCGCAGCCGCGCACAAGCCGATACCCCGCGTATTCCATCGCTTTCATTATCGTAAGACTTTCGGGCACGGAATATTTCTTGCCGAAAAGCCACACGTTTACCATCTTTTCCATTTGCTTTTACCTCTTCTTCGTTTCTCGCTTTTGCGGCTTAATACTCGTCGGGCAGCTCGTCCAGCTCATCCATACGGAATACCGGTCCGTCCTTGCACACGTATTTATCGCCCACGTTGCATCTGCCGCATTTGCCGATGCCGCACTTCATACGCATTTCCAGCGTGGTGTAAACGCGGTCTTTCTTGAAGCCTTCCTGCAACAATTCCGCCAGGGTGAATTTAATCATAATCGGGGGACCGCACAATACCGCCGTGGCGTTCGTATCCACGTTCAGTTCTTTCACGTACGCGGGCACAAAGCCTACGTGCCCGTCCCAGCCTTCCTGCGCGCGGTCGATCGTCAGGCACACGCGGAAGCCTTTTTCTTTTTCCCATTCGTTCTGAATTTCGGCGATGTCTACAAGATCGTCGGCGCTGCGCGCACCGTAAATAATCGTTACGTCGCCGTAATTTTCACGTTTCGCGCGCACATAATCGATTACGCTGCGAAGGGGCGCCAGACCGATGCCGCCCGCGATGAACAGCAGGTTCTTGCCCTTGAAATCGTCGCCTTCCACGGGGAACGGTCTGCCGTAAGGTCCTCTCACGGTGATCGTGTCGCCCGCCGACAAATCGTGAATCGCCTGCGTTACGCAGCCGCAACGCTTGATGGAAAATTCCATAAACTCTTCGTTCGTGGGCGAAGAGGTGATGGAAAACATGCACTCGCCCGCGCCGGGAATGGATACCATCGCGCACTGACCGGGCTTATGAATAAACGGCTTTTTGCCCTCCGGCGTAACCACGCGGAACGTTTTTACGTCCGGCGTATCGGTACGCACGTCGGTTACCACGCACACGGCGGGCACAAGGTTTTCTTTTTCGTTTACGTTTTCCATGCTTATTCGCCCTCCTTGCCGTCTTTCGAAAATTCTTTGATGACTTTCACGATGTTCAAATGCTGCGGGCATTTTTCAACGCATCTGCCGCAGCCCACGCACGAATACGTGCCGCCGTAGCGCTTGGGGTAGTACACAAGTTTGTGCATGAAACGCTGACGGAAGCGCTGCGTCTGCGTGGTTCTCGGATTGCCGCCCGCCATCTGCGTGAAATCGGAATACATGCACGAATCCCAGCAGCGGAAACGGATTACGCCGTCTTTCGCTTTGAAATCGCGGATATCGAAGCACTGACAGGTGGGGCACACGAACGTGCACGCGCCGCAACCGAGGCAGCCCTGCGAAAGTTTCTGCCACTTCTCGTCGGCAAACGTTTCTTTCATATCCGATTTGAACGGCGTTAAATCAAGGTTTTTAAACGGCAGTTTTTCAAAGCGTTCTTTCGCCGCTTTCTGCTCCGCAGCCACCGTTTTTTCGTCCGTTTTCTGCGCGTCTTTCAGCTTTCCGCCCAGATCGCCCAGCGCCGAGAAAAGCGTTTCGCCCTTTTCCGTATTCGCGTCGAGGTACAGATTTTCCGCCGTAAGATACGCCGTAATATCGCCCTGCGGCTTTGTGGCGTCCAGCCCGAACACGGGGCAGAAGCACGCCTGATTCGGCTTGAAGCAGGCAAGCGTTACGATAATCGCCGCCTCTCTTCTGTGCGCGTAATAAGTATCTTTCGGGTCGTTCAAAAACACGTTGTCCAGCACTTCGAACGCCTTGAAATCGCAGGCGCGCACGCCGAACAGCACAAACGGATCGCGCTTTTTCGCACTGTCGAAAATCTGCCACTTGCCCTCTTTCTTTTCAAAGCGCATCATCTCTTCGCTTTGCGGGAAGAACAGATCTTTGGGAGATTTCACCGTTTTCAGGCTGTTTAAATCTACGTTTACGCCCTCTTTATACGCCGCGAAGTTGGTCTCCGTGCCGTCGGATACGGGCAGATACAAGGGATATTTTTCGCCGATCGCGTTGTACAGCGCGTTCAGATTTTCAATCGCTATCTTTTTCATAAAACGTCGCCCTCCGTATACGAGGTAAGCGGCGTTTTGCCTTCCGCCTCTTCGCCCGCCTGAAATTCGCCGTATTTCGTATCGATGTCCTTGATGAATTTGCGGTTTAAAAGGTGCAGAGGAATGCCCTGCGGGCATACCCGCGAACACTCTCCGCAATCGGTGCAGCGCCCCGCCACGTGGAACGCGCGGATTACGTGATACAGCTGTTCTTCGAACGACGTATCGTTCGCCTTTGCCGAAATGCCCGATTCGGGATTATCGAACACGCACTTCACGCACGTGCACGCGGGGCATACGTTGCGGCACGCGTTGCAGCGGATGCAGCGCGAAAGTTCTTTGCGCCAGAACGCGTAACGTTCCGCCGCAGACATTTTTTCCAGCGCTTCCACGCCGGCGAATCTGTCGCTGCCCGTTTCAATCGGATCTTTCAGAATAATCGTTTCGTCGCTTGCCACGTGCTGTTTGCCCTTGCAGGCAAGGCATTTATCCAGAAGCACCGAAAGGCGTTCCGCTTGTTTTTTGCCGCTTTCCGTAACCAGTTCCAGCGTTTTCGTATCGTCCGTTTCGTTGATGGCAAGCACGCTTTCGCCCGCCGCCTTTTCGGCTTTTTTATAATCGACTTTGCCGCGGCACTCCACCGCGATCACGCGGATTTTATCGCGCGCCACGCGATGTTCTTTTACCAGTTCGTTGAAAGAATAGGTATCGCACGGCTTCAAAAACACCGCCGTTACGCCCTCTTTTTTGGAAATTTCCACCAGATATTTCGAAAGATTCGCACCGCAGAAATAATCGTACGTGAAATCTTTCAGCTGCTCTTCGGTTTCGAAGAACGCGGGCGAAACGTCGTAGGAAAATTCGCCCTTTCTCCAGCCGATCACGCGCGCGACTTCGCCGCTTTTCAAAAGCTCTTTCGCGCGGGATAAACATGCGTTATACAAATCAGTCATTTTCCTGTCCTCCCGCGATAAACTCGCTTTCGCTCATGTCCTTGCAACGGATGTCGGCGATTCTTCTGTTTTCGCCCAGCGCCGTTACCTTGCCCACGAAATCGTTCATCACCTGCGAAAAGCGCGCGCCTTCCGCGGCGGAAACCCATTCCACTCTCATTCTTTCGCGCTCGATGCCCATATAATCAAGGAAATTGAACAGCAACGCCATTCTTCTGCGCGTGTAATAGTTGCCCGTTACGTAATGGCAGTCGCCGGGGTGGCAGCCGCACAGAATCACGCCGTCCGCGCCCTGCTGAAACGCTTTCAGCACGAACGTGGGGTTCACGCGGCACGAGCACGGCACGCGGATGATTTTTACCGACGCGGGATAGGAAAGCCGCGAAGAGCCTGCAAGATCGGCGCCCGCATACGAGCACCAGTTGCAGCAAAACGCCACAATTTTAGGCACAAACGCGCCATTTTCGCCGCCGTTTACGGCAGTCGTATTTTCTACGCTTTGCATATACTTTCCACCTCCGACATAATTTGCTTCGTAGAGAATCCTTTCAGATCCATCGCGCCCGAAGGGCAGGTTACCGTGCAGGCGCCGCAGCCCTGGCACACCGCCGGGTTCACGCACGCCACGCGGCGCGTTTCCGTCTTGCCGCCGCCGATTCTGAACTGCTTTTCTTCATACGTGATGGCGCCGTACGCGCATACGTTGGCGCACTGTCCGCAGCCGTTGCACATGTTTTCGTTCGCGCCCGCCACGCAGGGGTTGGTTTTCAGTTCGTTCTTCACAAGCAAGCCGATCACTTTCGCCGCGCATGCCGAAGCCTGCGATACCGTTTCGGGAATGTCTTTCGGTCCCTGACAAACACCCGCGAGATACACGCCCGCCGTGGGGCTTTCCACGGGGCGCAGCTTCGCGTGAGATTCGGTGAGGAAATTGTTCGTATCGATGCTGGCGGTTAAAAGCGTGGCAACCTTTCTTACGGAAGGTTCCGGCTCGATCGCCGTGGCAAGCACCACAAGGTCGGAAGCGATTGTAACCTGCTCGCCGTCGATGAGGTTTTCGCCCTGCACCATCAGCTTGCCGTTTTCGCCGTATACCTTGCCCACCATGCCTTTGATGTAATCCACGCCGTACATTTCCACGGCGCGGCGGTAGAATTCGTCGTAGTTCTTACCGGGCGTACGCACGTCGATATAAAATACGTGCACCTCGGTATCGGGGTATTTTTCGCGGATGAGCATCGCGTGCTTCGCCGTGTACATGCAGCAGATTTTGGAGCAGTACGGCTTGCCGCAACCCGATACGTCGCGCGAGCCTACGCACTGGATGAAAGTAATCACTTTCGGGTGCGTGCCGTCCGAAGGGCGCAGAAGCGTGCCGCCCGTAGGTCCCGCGGCGTTCATCAGCCGTTCCAGTTCCAGCGAGGTAATCACGTCCTTTTCGGTGGCGTAGGAATATTCGTTGAAGTTTTCCAGCGAAATCGGCTTGAAGCCCGTAGCCACCACGATGGCGCCGTACTGCCGCTCGATAAACGTATCTTTCATTTCGTAATCGATCGCGTGCGCGCCGCAGATTTTGGAGCAGAGTCCGCATTTGCCCGTCTTTAATTTAATGCACTGCTGCGGGTCGATGACGGCCACGTTGGGAATCGCCTGCGCGAACGGAATATAAATCGCCGTGCGCGTGTTCAACCCCATGTTGAATTCGTTCAGTCCCTTTCTCGAAGGGCACTTTTCCATACACGCTTTGCAGCCCGTGCACTTCGTTTCGTCTACATAGCGCGCTTTTCTGCGGATTTTTACGGTGAAGTTTCCAACGAAACCTTTCACCGCTTCGATTTCCGAATAGGAAAGTATTTCGATTTTATCGCTCTGCGCGCAGTCCACCATTTTCGGCGTTAAAATACAAGCCGAACAGTCCAGCGTGGGGAACGTTTTATCCAGCTGCGCCATTCTGCCGCCGATGGTGGCGTTCTTTTCCACGATGTCTACGGGGAAACCCGCTTCCGCGATGTCCAGCGCCGCCTGAATGCCCGCGATGCCGCCGCCGATGACGAGCGCGCGCTTCGTAACGGGGCTTGTCCCCTGCGTAAGCGGCGCGTTCAGCTTCACTTTCGCAATCGCCGTGCGCACCAGAATCACGGCTTTTTCCGTGGCTTCGTCCATGTTCTTGTGAATCCACGAACAATGTTCGCGCAGGTTCGCCACTTCCACCATGTACGCGTTCAAGCCCGCCTGCGCCGCCGCCTTTTTAAACGTTGCTTCGTGCATGCGCGGCGAGCAGGAACCGATGACGATTCCCGTCAGCTTCTGCTCTTTGATCGCGTTCTGGATGAGTTGCTGACCGTTTTCCGAGCACATGTACGGATAATCCGCGGCAAACACCACGCCGTCCTCGTGCTTCACGGTTTCCACCACTTTTTTCACGTCCACCGTCGCAGCGATGTTCGTTCCGCAATGACAGATAAATACTCCTATTCTTTGCATTTTTTCTACCCGTTTATATTTTGTCTTTCGTTGTGATTTTTTGTCTTTTTCGTTACGTTACGCCCCGCAGCCCGCTCAGCCGTTAAACTTCCTGAATACGGAAACAAACAGCTGCTGGGGGGTATGTTCTCCCACGACGGGCGGAATTTCCTCCGCCGCGATATGGTTGTTTTCTTTCATGCACACCTGCGTTTTCCGCACCGCTTCTACCACCGAAACGGGCGATACGCCGCGGGGACAACGCTCCGCGCACGCATAGCAGGTAAGGCAATCCCAAGCCTTTTTATCGGCTAACAGTTCTTCCAGTCTGCCGCGCACCAGCCGCGAAACGAATGCGTGCGGCTGCACGTTTGCGGGGCACCGCCCGGAACATTTGCCGCATTTCATACACGCGTAGATGTTCGTGCCGCAAATTTCCCGCAAATTTTCAAGCCGTTCTTCCCGCGTCATACGTTGCCTCCTTCCGCCGCGCCGCACGCCGCGCAATTTTCGCCCGCCGCCGCGCAGGTTACGCAGTTTTCGTACTCCGCGCCCAGCGCCTCGCAAATCAGCGCGGGCAGGTCGATTACTTTCAGCGCGCCGCCACCGTTTTCTTTCAGATTATAATGGCAAAGCGGGCACACCGTAGCGATTTCCGCCGCGCCCGCGGCTGCCGCGTTTTCTAAAATTTTGCGGCTCTTCGCCTTCGTCAATTCCGGATTTTTCACCGACTGATACGCGCCGCAGCATTCGTTTCTGAACGCGTACGTTACGGGCGTGCCGCCCAGCGCTTCGATGAATTTTTCCATCAACGACGGATTTTCGGGGTTATCGAACGCCATTACCTTCGAAGGGCGCAACAAAAGGCAGCCGTAATACGCCGCGATTTTGCGGTTCAGCGGCTTCACCACCTTGCTTTTAATCGTTTCGAACCCCACTTCGTCTCGCAGGAATTCAAGATAGTGCATCACCCGCGTTTCGCCGTTATACGGCGTTTCGAAGCCGAGATACGTATTCGCCGCGCGCGAAAAATCTCCGTCCGTTTTAATGTCCTCGTTCGTCCGCTTGATTACGTTGTGGCAGGCGGAACAAAGCGTAAGCAGTTTGCCGCCGTGTTCTTTCGCGTATTCCAGCGCGCGGACGGCAGAAAGCCGCGAAGCGATTTCCCTCTTTGCAGAGGGGTACACCGCGCCGCAGCATTGCCAGTTTTCTATTTCCGTCATCGTTACGCCCAACAGTTCCGCGGCTTTGCGAGCCGTAACATCCAGCTCCTTTGCCTGCGTTTTCAGCGTGCAACCGGGATAATAACAAATTTCCATACCGTTTCCTTCCCGTGTTTTTCGTTTGTGAATATGCGCTTTCCTTATTTGTTCAGGCAAGCCATATCTTCGGGGCAAAATACCTCGTCGAATTTTTCCGCCGTAAGGAAGCCGAGCGATACGCACGCTTCTTTCAGGGAAATGTTTTCTTTATACGCTTTCTTCGCCGTTTTCGCCGCGTTTTCGTAGCCGATATACGGGTTCAGCGCCGTTACCAGCATCAGCGAATTGTAAAGATTATGATGCATCTTTTCCTTGTTCGCCTTAATTCCGCGCGCGCAGTTCTTTTCGAACGACGTGATCGAATCGGCAAGCAGATTCGCCGACTGCAGGAAGTTATAGGCAATCACGGGCATGAACACGTTCAGTTCGAAATTGCCCTGCGAAGCCGCGAATCCTACGGCGGCGTCGTTGCCCATCACCTGCACGGCTACCATCGTAACCGCTTCGCACTGCGTGGGGTTCACCTTGCCCGGCATAATCGAAGAACCCGGTTCGTTTTCGGGAATGAAAATTTCGCCGAGACCGTCGCGGGGACCGGAAGCCAGCCAGCGCACGTCGTTGGCGATCTTCATCATGTCCGCGGCGAGCGCTTTCAGCGCGCCGTGCGCAAACGTAATATCGTCTTTCGCCGTCAGCGCGTGGAATTTGTTTTCCGCCGTAACGAATTTTCTGCCCGTCAGCGCGCTCATTTCTTCCGCCACGGCTTCCGCAAAGCCTTTCGGCGCGTTCAAGCCCGTACCCACGGCGGTGCCGCCGAGCGCCAGCTCCGAAAGCCCGCCCAGCGTATACGAAATCATGCCGCGCGTTTTTTCAAGCATGTTGCGCCAGCCGGAAATTTCCTGCGAAAACGCGATGGGCACGGCGTCCTGCAAATGCGTTCTGCCGCTCTTTACGATGCCCTCGTTTTCCTTTTCGAGGCGTTTAAACGTGGAAATCAGCGTATCGATAGCGGGAAGCAGCTTTTCTTCGATGACCAGCGTAGCCGCCACGTGCATCGCCGTGGGGAACGTATCGTTGGAACTCTGCGATTTGTTCACGTCGTCGTTCGGGTGCAGAAGCTTCTTGCCCGCCTTGTCGTTCGCGTAGTTCGCAATCACTTCGTTCGCGTTCATGTTGCTCTGCGTGCCGCTGCCCGTCTGCCATACCACAAGCGGGAAATGTTCGTTCAGCTCGCCCGAAATCACCTTGTCGCACGCGTCCGCAATCGCCGCGCGCTTCTCTTCGGAAATCACGCCGAGGCGGCAGTTCGCGTTTGCCGCGGCTTTTTTCAGATAACCGAACGCCCGCGTGATTTCGCGCGGCATCACTTCGCCGCCGATTAAAAAGTTTTCATGACTTCTTTCCGTCTGCGCGCCCCAGTACTTATCCGCGGGCACGCGCATTTCGCCCATAGTATCTTTTTCGATACGGTATTCCATTTCAGCCTCTCTTTCGTTTGTTTGTTTCGTTCCGGCAAAAACGCGCCCGGCATTTTTCACCGGAACGGATATATTTCAGTATTGTACTTTTTCGATAACGCCCTTCAAGGTTTCGGCACTCAGTTTCAGCTTTGCAAGCTCGTCCTCGGCGAGTCTCGGCGTAAGCGTGGTGATGATGCCGTTTTTGCCCAGCAGGCAGGGAATGCTCAGGCATACGTCCGAAATGCCGTATTCGCCCGTGAGCATCGAAGAAAGCGCCAGCACGGAATCAACGCCGGAATACAGCGAGTTGACGATGTGCGCCACGCTTGCCGCAATGCCGTAGAACGTCGCGCCCTTGCCCGCAATGATTTTGCCGCCCGATTTTTTCACGTATTCTTCTACTTCGTCTTTCGAATAAGGAGTGATGGGCAGAATGTTGGTATCCACCATCGCGCTGCCGTAATCGTTCAGAGGAACGCCCGCGATGTTCGCCGCCGACCACGCCACGAACGAGCTGTCGCCGTGTTCGCCCAGAACGTACGCGTGCACCTGCTTCTGGTTGATGGAATACAGTTCGGAAAGACGGGTGCGCAGACGAATGGTATCGAGAATGGTACCCGAACCGATCACCTGCCCCTTGGGCAACCCGGTGATTTTTTCGAATACGTAAGTAAGCACGTCTACGGGGTTTGCCACCATCAGATAAATGGCGTCCGGCGCGTACTGCACGATCTTCGGCGCGATCTGTTTGATGATGTTCACGTTGGTCTGCGCTAAGTCGATGCGGCTCTGTCCGGGCTTTCTGCCCACGCCGGAAGTGATGATTACGATATCCGAACCGGCGGCGTCGGCATAGCTGCCTTCATACACGTTCGCAGGAGAAAGAAACGGCGTCGCCTGTTTGATATCCAGCGCCTCGGACACCGCTTTTTCGGAATTCACGTCGATAAGAACGATTTCCGATACCGAGCTGCCCGCCACGAGGGTGTAAGCGATCGTTGCGCCCACCGAACCCACGCCGATGATTGTAACCTTGTTGTTCATATAAATACCTCTTTTCCTTTGTTTTTGCCCGCGCGCGCGTTTCTTTAAAACTTTCTTCGCCGCACTTCCAGCAATACTATTATATCACGAACCCGAACCGAACGCAAGCCATTCCGAAATTTTTCCCGAAATCCTCGTTTTCGCGTTCGCTATTGTCTTTTTTTTGTGAACTTTTCGACTTTTTTCACCATTTTTTGATGATAATTCACATAACTTTCAGCGTTATAAAAACGCCCGCGTTTACGAAAAAAATCTTCAGGCGTTATTATATAAAAAACAAATTTTACTATATCAAAAATGATATAAAACAGCGCCGCCGTTTCCGGAACCGTTACCGCGCGCCGTTCAGGCTTTCAGCACAGCCACGCGGGTTTTGCCGCTTTTTTTATTTGTTACGCGGCGTTTCGCCTTTGCGCAGGGGTACTCCTCTTCCTTTTTGCAAACGGAGCAATATTCGTAGCTTCCGCATTTATCCTCGCCGCTTTCGTAACTTTCTTTCCATTTCTGTTCGTCGATTTTTTTCTGTTCGTTCTTGTAACTGTACATACTGCATATCTCCTTTTAAAATATTTTCAACGCTCCGGACTTTGCCGCCCGCAGTATTATTATACTCTCCGATAAAAGAAAATTCAAGCGATTTCCGCGTCGAAAAAACAGGAATTTCCGAAAATTTCAAGAATCGGCGGAAAAATCTTCCTGCCTCGTTTCGTTGTTTTTTACAGCTTCGTAACTTTCGTCAGTACGTAAATTTTATCGTACGTTTCCTTTTTAAACGAAGGATCGCTGCGCTCCGTTACCGAAGCCGTTCCCGCAGCCGCCGCGCGGCGCAGAATCTCCGCAAGCGGCAATCCCTCCGCCAGCGATTTCGTTGCCGCGGCAAGCATCGCGTCGCCCGCGCCCACCGTGCTTTCCACCGCCACGCGCACGCTCTCCGCATAGTACGCCTCTTCGCCGTCCGTAAGAATCGAACCTTCGCCGCCCAGCGATAACAAAACGTGTTTCGCGCCCGCTTTCACCAGCGCCCGCGCGCCCGCCAGCTGTTCTTCCCGCGTGGAAAATTCGCCGCCCAGCGTAGCCGAAAGCTCGTCGAGGTTGGGCTTTATCAGGTCTACGCCCGCTTCCAGCGCCGCTTTCAGCCTGTCGCCGTAAGTATCCGCCGCAACGATTTTCGCACCCTTCGCCGCCGTTACCAGCTCATTATAAAAACTTGCGGGAGTCCCTTTCGGCGCGCCGCCGGAAATCACCGCCGCTTCGCTTTTCGCCGCCTGCACGCGCACGAAATCCAGAAGGTCGCGCAGCTTTTCGCCAGCCACTTCGCGCCCTTCCTCGTTCACTTCGGTCAGCACGCCTTTTCCGTCGATGAATTTATAATTCTCGCGCACTCTGCCGGGGTTCCAGATAAAGCTGAACGGAATTCCCTCTTTATCCAGCGCCTTTTCGAACAACGAACCGTTTTCGTTGTACATAAACCCCGTAACGAACGCTTCGCCGCCGAGTCTGGAAACGCCGAGCGCCACATTGTTCGCCTTGCCCGCGTACGTTACGTTTTTCTCTCCCGCCACGTTCGTTTTTCCGAGCGCGAATTTGTTCAGCCGCACCGTAACGTCCACGCACGGACTCATTCCCACCGTAAGTATCATTTTTCCTCTTCCTTTTCCGTTTTTTTAATATCGCCGTTTTTACACCGCGCCGTCTTTTTATTTCGCCGCCGCACGTTTCCGCCGTTGCGCTTTTCCCGCCGCCAAGCTTTTTGCGGCGCACCGCGTTTAAAGCGTTTAAAAGCCGCCGTCAGTCGGGCAACGCAATCTTCTTATAAATAAAAACGCCGTCCGCCGGGAATTTCCCCGGCGAACAGACAATTTTACGAAGCGCATGCTCCGATTACATCGAAATCATCTGCAGCGTTTCGTACAGCTCGTAATTGAACTGTTTCTTCATGGAAACGGCTTCGATGATATCCATATCGATGATTTCGTTCTTATGAATACCTACCACGCGGTTGCCGACGCCTTCGCAAAGCAGGCGAACCGCCTTGTTGCCGAACTGCGCCGCCAGCATTCTGTCCGCCATCGAAGGCGAACCGCCGCGCTGCACGTGCCCGATGCAGGTAGGACGTACGGAATATTCCGTAACTTCCTGCAGCTGTTTCGCAAACGCGTCCGCAGACATCACGCCTTCCGCCACAACGATAATGTTGGAGTGCTTGCCGCTGGCTCTGGAACGGTTGATTTTCATCACCACGTCGTCCATATCGAAATTGATTTCGGGAACGATGATGATTTCCGCGCCCGAAGCGATACCCGAATACAGCGCGATGTCGCCGCAGTGGCGCCCCATCACTTCCACAACGGAAATACGTTCGTGCGAAGTCATCGTGTCGCGCAGTTTGTTGATAATATCGAGGCAGGTGTTCACCGCCGTATCGAAGCCCAGCGTGTAATCGGTGTACTGCAGATCGTTATCGATCGTACCGGGAATACCGATGGTAGGCACGCCGTAATCTTCCGAAAGAATTTTCGCGCCGCGGAACGAACCGTCGCCGCCGATTACCACAAGCCCGTCGATGTTGTGCTTTTCCAGCGTTTTCACCGCCTGCTGCTGCCCCTCTTTCGTAAGCATTTCAAGGCATCTTGCCGTACGCAGCTTCGTGCCGCCGCGCTGCACGATATCGGAAACGCTGCGCATTTCCATGGGAATCACGTCGTCCTCAATCAGACCCGCATACCCTCTTTCGATGCCGCAAACTTCCATGCCGTAGTAAATCGCCGTGCGAACTACGGCGCGGATAGCCGCGTTCATGCCGGGCGCGTCGCCGCCGCTCGTTAATAATCCTATACGTTTCATACCATTGCCCTCCTGCCGAACAGGCGTATTTTTTCTTTTGCCCCGCCCGAAAAAAGCTTATTTTCAAGCAGTTTGATCATTTCCGTTATATTATATCAAATCGGACGAAAAAAACAAACTCTTTTGCGGTAAAAATTGAAATTTTTTTATTTATTTTCACTTTTTTTCGTTTCTTGCACTATTTTAACACGGGCTTAGCCCGTTTCGTAACGGACTGTTGCTTCAGCGCGTTTGAAATTTTGATAACTGCCTTGCAGGCAAGGCTTCCCCTTGCCTGCATAAAATTTTGCTCACAAAATTTTCTTCGGCAAAAATTGTCAGCCTATTTCATAGGCTTCCCCTTGGGGGCTTTTCTTGCCGAACTGCCGCTTTACGGCAGCTTCGGCAGCCTGCTCCTTGCAAAGCAAGGTGGTGAGGGGCGCCGTTTATCATACGCCGCTATGCAAATGCGCCTGCGCCCTCAAAGCAGTTTTATCTTGTCCTCCGTCAGGCACGTCGCCAGCTCCGCAAACAACGCCCGCGACAAAGCCACTTTCTGCGAACACATATATTTCGCCCGCTTCTGCGTATCCACGAAAATCACCGACGTGTTTCCCGCGTAGAAGGTAAGCGTATCCGTCAGCTCATCCAGATCCAGCTTGTCCAGCCCCGTTATGTTCAGCCACAACGTTTTTTCGTCGTCGTCCTTTTCTTCCATGCGCGCTCTGCCCGCGCCGCTTGCCGCGTTTCCCTGTCCGTTCGCCGCGGGCTTTACCGTTTCCGCAGTCTTTTCTTCGGGCGGAACGAATTCCGTCATTTTATCCACGATGATAACGGGCGCTTTTTCTTCGGAAATATCGATTTTTCCCGAAAGCGACACCACTTTGTCCGCCTGCAGGAAGCCGCGAATTTTATCGTACGTTTTGGGGAAACATACGCATTCCACGGTGCCGTACATATCTTCCACGGTTACGAACGCCATAAAGGAGCCGCTCTTCGTCTGCAGCTTCTTGTACGCCGAAATCATGCCGCCCATCGTTACCTGCTGCCCCGATTCTATTTCCGTGTACTTCTTTTCGCCCGTTTCTTCGTCCTCTTCGTATTGCAGCATCGAACAGTTGAACGTTCTGTCTTTGAAGTACGGCGCGTATTTTTCAAACGGGTGCCCGCTGACGTACACGCCCAGCACCGATTTTTCCAGCGACAGTTTTTCCGCCTGATCGTATTCGGGAATCACGGGATAATCGATCACCACTTTTTCTTCTTCGATGATGTTTCCGAACAGCGAAATCTGATTGCCCGATTTCTGCTTTTCCATCGCCGTAACGCGCGCCAGCACCTCTTCGTACACGGCGATGAACACCGAGCGCGGATACCCGAAACAATCGAACGCGCCCGCGTAAATCAGACTTTCCACAATGCGCTTGTTGATATATTTCGCGCAGCGCACGTTGAAATCGGCAAAGTCGGCAAACTCGCCGTGTTCGTTGCGTTCCTGAATCACGGATTCGATGGCTTCGATGCCGATGCCGCGAAGCGCGCCCAGCCCGATTCTGAGCCCCTTGCCCTCTACGGCGAAAATGGTTTTCGAACGGTTGATATCCGGTTGCAGCACTTCGATGCCGCGCTCCTTCATATACGCGATATACTTCGAAATTTCTTCGATTTTATCCAGACGGTCGTTTAAAATACCCGCAAGAAATTCTTTCGGATAGAAGTATTTCAGATACGCCGTGCGGTAGGCAACCACCGCGTACGCCGCCGCGTGCGACTTGTTGAACGCGTACGAAGCGAAACTTTCCATATCCGAGAAAATTTTCGCCGCCACTTCCGCGGGAATTCCCTTGGAAACGCAGCCCGTAATGTTGCCGCCCTTGTCGATGTCGCCGTAAATGAATTTATCTTTCTGCGCCATCAGTTCGTCGAGGTGCTTTTTTGCCATGGCGCGGCGCACAAGGTCGGCTTGTCCCAGCGAATACCCCGCAAGATGCTGGAAAATCTGCATTACCTGTTCCTGATACACGATAACGCCGTACGAATTTTTCAAGATAGGTTCGAGATACGGCGTATCGTACACAATCCCTTCCGGGTGGTGCTTGTTCTGAATATATTTCGGAATAAAGTCCATGGGACCGGGGCGATACAGCGAAATGCCGGCGATTAAATCTTCGAGGCAGTTCGGCTGCAAATCTTTCATGAACTTTTTCATGCCGCCTTGTTCAAGCTGGAACACCGCGTCGGTATCGCCGGAAGAAATCAGCTGATACGCTTCGGGAACGTCGTACCCTATCTCGTGGAAGTCTATGTCTATGCCGTAATTTTCCTTGATATATTGCAGCGTGTTCTGCATATCGGTAAGCGTGGTGAGCGCAAGGAAGTCCATTTTCAGCATGCCCACCGCTTCCACTTCTTTCATATCGAACTGCGTTACGATGTCGTCGCCGTTCCGCGCGAGGGGCACGTTGTCCGAAAGGACTTTGCGGCAGATAACCACGCCCGCGGCGTGTTCCGAAGTGTTCTTCGGCGTGCCTTCCAGCTTTAAGCCCATATCGATTACGCGGTGCAGTTCTTCGTTGTTTTCGTACACCGCGATAAATTCGGAATTGCGCTTGGATTTCTGGTCGGCAAGCTTCTTTTCCAGATCTTTTCTGTCCTCCGCGTTCAGATCGGGGTTCTGCAGCTTTTTTTCTATGCCCGCGATCTTCAGTCCGAGCAGTTCTTTAATGGTGGATTTGCCGTCCATCAGCTTCGCCACTTTGTCCGTTTCCGAATACGGCACGCCCATCACGCGCCCCACGTCCTTGATGACGGCGCGCGAAGCGAGGGTACCGAACGTTACGATCTGCGCCACGTTGGTGGGTTTGTATTTCTGCCGCACGTACTCTATGGTTTCGTAGCGGCGCTTCGTGCAGAAGTCCACGTCGAAATCGGGCATGGAAACGCGGTCGGGGTTTAAGAACCGCTCGAAAATCAAGTCGTACCGAAGCGGATCAACGTCGGTGATGCCTATCGAATACGCCACGATGCTGCCCACGCCGCTGCCTCTGCCCGGTCCCACGGGAATCCCGTGCAGACGCGACCAGTTGATATAGTCCCACACGATTAAAAAGTAATCGGCGAACCCCATTTTGATGATGATGCCCAGCTCGTATTCCGCGCGCTGCTTGATTTCGGGCGTAATTTCCTTATAGCGTTTCGGCAAGCCTTCCCAGGTAAGGCGCGTCAGATAATCGGGCGGCGTAGAACCGTCGTCCGGCGTGTACAGAGGAATCAGCGACGTATCGCGGATGGGGTTGCCCTTTTTATCGAGGTCGAACACTTCCTCTTCTATTTTGTTTGCGATGGCGCGGGTGTTGGTAATCGCTTCGGGCACGTCCTTGAAAAGCTCCGCCATTTCGTCGCCCGATTTCATATAAAATTCGTGCGTGCCAAACTTCATGCGCTTGGGGTCGGCAAGCGTTTTCTTCGTCTGAATACAAAGCAGAATGTCCTGCGCTTCCCAGTCCTCTTTGTTGATGTAGTGCACGTCGTTGGTGGCTACCATCTGAATGTTCAGTTCGCGCGCGATTTGTATCAGCTGCGGCAGTACCTGCCTGTCCTCCGGCAGAAAATGGTCCTGCAATTCGATGTAGAAATCTTCGCCGAAAACGTCCTGCATTTCCTTTGCGAACGCCTTCGCGCCCTCGTAATCGCCCTCCATCAAAAGGCGCGGAATCCGCCCCGCGAGGCACGCCGATAAACAGATGACGCCCTCGTGGTGTTCTTTGATGGATTTATAATCGGTGCGCGGCTTGCCGTAAAAACCGTCGATATAGCTCATCGAATCGAGCTTTACGATATTTTTATAGCCCGTCTTGTTTTTGGCAAGCAGCACGATATGTTCGGTTTTCGTGCCGTAACGGTGGTCGTACATATCGTCGGTAACGTACAGTTCGCAGCCGATGATATATTTGAGCCCGCGTTTTTTGCACTCCTCGGCAAAATACAGACTGGCATACATGTTGCCGTGGTCGGTTACGGCGCAGGTATCTATGCCGTTTTTCTGCATGTGGTCCATCAGATCTTCCACTTTCGCCATGCCGTCGAGAAGCGAATATTCGGTATGCACGTGTAAATGTACGAAATCCGTCATTATAAATCTTCCTTTTTTCCGTTCTGTTCTTCTCCGTTTTCCCCTTGCGCCGCCTTACGGAATGTTTGCCGCAATCTCCGTCAGCTTCCTCATTCTGTGGCTCAGGCAGCTTTTCGAAACGCCCAATTCGTCCGCCAGCTCCTGCAGCGAAAGTTCCGGGCGGGCGAGCCGCAGCGCAATCAGCTCTTTGAGCGGCGCCGCCAGCGTTTTATCCGCCCCCGCCGCCACGATTTTTTCAATCGCCAGCACCTGCTTCACCGCCGCCGTCGCCGTCTTATCCGCATTGAACGAAGAACAGTTCGCCGCGCGGTTTAAGTTGTTGTTTTTCTCCCGCTCTTCGCAGAACGCCCCGAATTTTTTCAGAGCGTTTTCCGCGCCCAGCACCGAAAGAAAATCGGAAATCGCCTCCTTGCTCTTCATATACGCCACCGTTTCGCCGCCCCGCTTCACGCATTTCAGCAGCAAATCGTCCGCCTCGGCAAGCGCGGCGAACTCTTCCGCCACGGCGCTTTCCCCGTCCTCTTCCGCGGGAAACGCGATTTCGAGGTGGTCCCCCGTCTTCTTCCCGTCCGCCGGCAAAGTGATGCTTCCGCCGCCCAGAAACGCCCCGGAAATATACGCCCGCCGCGCAGCGTCGTTTTCCTTGAATTCCTGCGGCACCCCTTTCGTGAACCCCGCGCCCGGTTTGTACAGCCCCAACGCTTCCAGAGCGTTTTTCGCCCCGCGCGGACATTCCAGTATCAGCCTGCTCCGCCCGCTCAGCCGGTCTTTCACCGCGCGCGAAACAATCAGCCTCTCGCCGAACAGATTATAAAACAGCCCCGTGAAAAACTCCGCCACCCGCTCCGTTTCCGATACGAGAAAAAATTCCGGCTCGCCCGTTCCGCTTTCCGCAAACACGCCGCACGCCGAAAAATACGCCGAAAGCGCCGCGCGAGACTCTTCTTTGCCGCACGGCTGTTTCATCAATTCTTTTTTTACGTCCGAAGTAAAATTCATCGCCGCCACCTACCGCTTCCGTCCTGCCGCCGCTCCGCGTTTCTTCCGCCCGCTTTTTCATGCCCGCGCCTTTTGCCCATGCTATCTCTTCGCTTTGAACGCCGCGAAACGGAACGAAGGCAACCGCCCGTCGATATTGTCTATTCTGTCCGTCGGCAGCCCCACGCGCTTTATCTGTTCTTCCGCAAGCGCGAAATCGCCCACGCGCGAAGCCGTATGCGCGTCCGAATCCATCACAAACCGCACCCCCGTATCGTACGCTTCGAAAAGCTCCTCGTCGGAAAGATGCGATTTTTTGGAATTCAGTTCGATATACGTTCCGTAATCGCGCGCGCACTTCGCCACTTCTTTCACGTCGCACGGACACAGATACCCAAGGTGCGAAATGATGTCCACGGGGTTGTTTTTAATCGTTTCGATGTACGCTTTCGTGTTGTATTCCACCAGTTTCCGGGGCGGATTCTTCCCTTTTTTCAGCTTGTCCTCAATCAGATTTCCCCAAAAATAACGGCGGAAATCGCGGAACGAATCGTACGCAATCATCACGTGCTTGCCGGCGACGAACAAATCGAAATCGTCGTAAACGTCCGGCGTGATGTCCGTCAGTCCGTCGGCGCCGCGGATGTTCGCTTCCATGCCCACAAGCACTTTCACGCCCGTTTTTTTCTCCGCCGCGCGGCAATCCGCAATCAGCGCGGGCACTTTTTTGCGCCGCAAACCGAAAAAAATATGCGAAAAGCCGTGGTCGGTGATTCCGATCTGTTTCAAGCCTTTTGCTTTCGCCGCCTCCGCGTTCTCTTCCACGGTGTTCTTCCCGTGCGAGTACGGTGTATGCGTATGATAATCCGCCGTAAGAATCATTTTTCTTTCTTCCTTCCGTCCGCGCCGCCCGCGGAAATTTTCCGCCGTGCCGTCCGCGCGGTTGTGCCGCCTGTTTGTCGCCGCGGCTATATTGCCGTTTTTATGGCGCCGCGGGGGCTATTTCCATAAATCGTCTAAATAGCGTATCTCTTCTTCCAGCCGCACGCCCTGCGTTTCGTACACGGCGCGCCGCACTTCTTCTATCAGCGAACGCACGTCTTTATACGTGGCGCCGCCCTCGTTCACGATGAAATTCGCGTGTTTTTCCGAAACTTTCGCGCCGCCCGCGCTTCTTCCTTTCATACCCGCCTGTTCGATGAGTTTTCCCGCGGACGTTCTGTTTTCGCCCGCCGTAAGCGGCGGCGGATTTTTAAACACGCAGCCGAGACTTTTGCCCCGCGGCAGATGCGCCCGCGCCTCTTTCGCCCGCGAAATCGCCGCTTCCACGGCAGCCGGAGACGATTTTTTCAGCCGCAGCGTTATGCCCAAAATCACTTCGCCGCGCTTCATGAACGCGCTTTCTTTGTACGAAAAACCGCATTCTTTCGCCGTGTATACGCGCATGTCGCCGTCGCCGTAAACAAGCGCCGATTCCAGAATATCGGAAACGTGCTTTCCGCCCGCGCCCGCGTTCATGTACGCCGCGCCGCCCGCCGTGCACGGAATCCCTTCCAGAAATTCCGCCCCCGCAAGATTCGCCGCCCGCGTGCGGTATAAAAGCTCGGCGCCCGTTACGCCGCAGAAAGCAAATACGCTTTCGCCGTCAATGGCAAGCGAGCGCAGATACTTCGTGAACACAAGCGCCCCGCGCAGCAGATAACCGCCGCCCGCTTCACCGCCGTTTTCCGCCTCCTCCGAGCCGTCGGGAATCAGAACGTTCGCCGCCGAACCGAGCACCGCATACGGAATTTCCGCTTTTTTCAGCGCCGAAATCAGCTCGGTGAACGTAGCCAGCGTATCGGGATAAAACGCCGCCGCGCACGTGCCGCCGACGCCCATCGGCGAAATTTCCGCCGTGTTCAGGTTGGTCTGCCGCCGCACGAACACGCCGCGCGCCGTAAGTTCTTCGCCTGCGCGGCGCAGTTTTTCTAAGAGCGCAGCCGCCGCGTTTTCTTCTCTTTCGCAAAGTTCCCGCCGTTTTTTTCCGTTCCCGAAAATCCGCAAAATTTTCCGCTCCTTTATTGTAACATATTTTTCGCAATTTTAAAAGTGTTTCCGCGCCTTTTCGCGCCGTTTTGAAAAATTATTTTGCTTTCAGAAAATTTTTCAGTTCCGCCGCGTTTCCTTCCAGCGCGCAACGCGCCGCCGTTTTCCGCGCTTCCGCCGATAAAAACGCGTCCGCGTACAACCGCGCCCCGCCGCAGGAAAACAGTTCGTTTTCCAGTTGCGCCGCTATGCCGTCCGCTTCGCCGCCGTAGGCTTTATAATACGCCGAAAACATTCCTATTTCCGTCAGCCTTTTCTGCACGTTTTCCGAAAGCAGATATTGTATGAACGCCGCGGCGGCTTCTCTTTTTTTCTCGTCCGTCCGCGCTTTCATCACGCCGATCTGCTGATACAGATCGTTATACCCCGATAACAATTCCGCGCGCACCTGCCTGTTTCTCGCCGCAAACCGGTAAATATCCCTGCCCGTGCCCAGAAGATACTTTTTTTCTCCGTTCAAAAACGCCGCGTACGCCGCCACGCTTTCCGTAACGCCGCAGGAAAGTTTTTCGCCCGGAAAGGCGATCGCCGCGGCGGCTTCCGCAAGATTTTTCCCGCCCGAAGAAATCAGCGTGTTTTCCGCCGAAGCGTCCGAAAAATCTCCGTTTTCCGTGTACAGCGCATAGGCGTTCATGCACCACGGCACGGCAAACGCGGCTTTGCCCGTTCCCGCGCCGCGCCCCGCTTTCGGCGTTTTCGTAAATTCCGTGCTCAGCGGCATAAACGCCGCCGTATCCGCTTCCGCGCCGATGCCGAACGACAGCAAATCGGGCGTTTCGCCCTTTTGAAAAGCCGCCTGCAGTCCCTCCGCCGAATAGGAAGAAACCAGCACCACAACGCCGCGGTTTTTCTTTCCGTACTCCGCGGCAATCCGCTTTAAAAACGCCGCGCGGGAGCCTTTTCCGCCCTCGAACGTATCCGTGTGCCACAGCGAAAGCACCGCCGGGCGATCGGCGCCGCCGTTGTTTTCTTCCCCGCCGCCGCGCGCACGCAGGTACGGAAACGCGTAAAACGCCGATAAAAAACATATGGCAAAAAGCGCGCACCACCACAGCGCGCGCCCGAAAAATTTACGTGTTTTTTCCGGGAAAAGCTTCATCGGTTATACCTATGCTTTTCCCGCGCGGATTATGCCGTTTCCGGCGCTTCCGCGGCGATTTTATAAAAACAATCCGTGCTTTCTTTGTTCATGCGGAACAAATCGGAAATCACCCAAGCCGCCGTAAACACGCCCAGAACGCACGTAAAGGCGATGATTGCGGGCGTATCCCAGGCGCCGCGCCCGAATTTTTCCGTCAGCGTTCCGCAGAAATTGAATATCGCGTGCAACGCCACGCAGAAAGATATGTTTTTCGTGCGTAGCAGCGTGTAGGCGCACATGCCGCCGAGGAGGAACGAATACCCCGTTTGCAGCAGCACCGCCCCCGGCGAGGACGTAAACAGATTTAAAAGATGCGCTGCCGCAAAAATCGCGGAAGAAATCGCAACGGAAGCGAAAATCCGCTTCCCGTCGCCGCGGCGGTTTTCAAGCACCGTAAGAAACACCGCGCCGCGGAAGAGCGTTTCTTCGAACGCCGCCACGGCAACGCACTCCGCCGCGAACATCACGGCGTACCACGCCATTTTCGTCCCGGAATAATCCAGCGAAGAATTTTTAAAAACCAGCGCCAGAACGGGCGGATTTAGGAGCGCGACGAAAAAACACGGCAACGTGCGCAAAAACGCCTTTCCGCCGCATTTTCCGAAAACGCGCACGTTTAAATAACTCACGGTGAGCGCCGCCGCGGCAAAACCGAGCAGGCGCGATAAAATCGTATCCGCGCTGTCCGAAAGAAGCCGCATTTCCCGTTCGGAAAATTTTTCCGCCGCACCGGGCGAAGCAAGCAACGCGCGGTACAGCCACCCTTCGAAAAACATTTCGTACGCCGCAAGCATAATCAGAAGCGCCGCGGCTGCCGCAAGGCGCGCGCGGTTCTTCCGCTTTTGTTCCGCCTTTTGTTCCGCGCCCGTTTCAGGATTGCTCATCATCCGCTTTCCTCCGCGATTTCAGGCAGCGCCGCTCCGTATAAAACACCGCCGCGGCAACCGCAATCAAAAGCAGCGCCACCAGCTGCGAGGGCGATAAAAACGATACCACCGTGGCACCGCGGTCGTCCGCCCGCGCAAACTCTATGCAAAAGCGCCACACGCCGTACAACGCCAGATACAGCGGCAGATCGTACGTTTTTTTACGCAGCACGCGGAAAAAGAAAAACGCGCCGAGCGCCAGCAAAAACAGCGCTTCGTACAGCTGCACGGGCACGGTGTATTCCGTCCGCAGCACTTCTCCGTTTACGGAAAGGGTTAAAAGCGGCACCGTAAAAGGCTTTTTTTCCGCGTACACTTTGCCGTGGCAGCACCCCGCGAATAAGCAGCCGAATCTGCCGAGAGCGTGCGCCGCGCACACGCAGCATGCGGCGATATCCGCCACCGTAAAAAATTTCGTAAGATAGTAACGGGGCTCGGCCGTCTTTTTAAACGCGAATTTTCCGCCCAGAAAGTACACCAGCAGAAAGCACGCCGCGCCGCCCACGAAGCCGCCGTAAAACGTCATGCCGCCCCAGGTGAAAACGCCCGTTTCCAGATAGTTGTAAAAACTTTGCGTAAGCACCGCGAAAAACCATCCGCCCGCCAGCGCGCACAGCGTGCATACCATCACCAGAGACTGCAATTTTTTCTTAAGTCCGCGCTTATCCGCCAGATACGAAAACAGAAGAATCGCCGCCGCAACGCCCGCGGCAATCAGAATATCGTATAAAGTCAGCCCGAATATAATTTCGTAAGGATACAATGTTTTTCTCTCCGTTCTTCCGTATCAGTAAGTAATCAGTTCGTCGAAACATTTCACGGCAAACCGATCAGTCATCCCCGCGATGTAATCCAGCACGGCGCGCGCGTAAATCTGCCTGTTTTCCAGCGTGCCGTACACTTTTTCGTTCCGATACGAAGCCTGTTTTTTCCAGCCCGCCTCGCGCGAAAAATCGTCGTCGCTGTATTTGAACAGATAATCGCAGAATTCGCTCACCAGCGTGGGATACGCCCGCTTTTTCTTTTCCAGCCCGCGCACGGGGTTTCCGCGGTCGTAACAGGAATACAGCGTGTAAAACAGCTCGCTTATCACCAGTTCCGCATAGCGGTTGAACGGCGCGAAACGCTTGTTTTTATAGATGTTTTCGTTGTTGAACGCCTTGATTTTCGTAAGCGTTTCTCCCATTTCTTCCGAAAAACAAATGCCTTTTTCCGGCGAAGAAACGGCGCAGACGTCTAAAATCATGTTACTCATAATCGTGCTGGTGTTCACCGCTTCGCCGTTTTTCAAGCCCACGATTTTCTGCAGTTTCGCAACGCTTGCGGGCGATAAAAAGCCGAGGTTCAGCGCGTCTTCGATATCTCTGCCAACGTACGCGATTTTATCGGAAAGCTTCACCACGCACCCCTCGTAGGTGGCGGGCTGATATTTTCCGGGCGTCGTGAACTCCTTCAGATCGATGAGCTCTTCGCGCGGCTTCACGCCGTTTTCGTCCACTTCGCCGCAATGCGAAATGATGCCGTCGCGCACGGCGTAAGTGAGGTTTAAATTGCGGTACACGTTTTCGTGGTCGGGCAGCAGTTCGATTTTATCGGCGAGGTACAATCCGTTTTTTTCGTGCCAGAACGTTTCGCCGTTCAGATATCTGCGGTAAAACTTGCCGATGATTCTTTCGCCGTGGTGCCCGAACGGCGCGTGCCCCAGATCGTGCGCCATGGCGATGGCGCGGGTGAGCTCGTCGTTGAGTTTCAGCCGTTTCGCAATGGTATACGCCGCCGATTCCACGTGCAGCACGTGCTCCATCCGCGTGCAGATATGGTCATTTTCGATGTTGTAAAACACCTGCGTTTTATGCTTCAGTCGGCGGTACGCCGTAGAGTGAAGCACCCGCGTGCAATCGCGCGCGAACGGCGAGCGCACCTCGCCTTTTTCGGAATACAGTCCGTTTTCCCGCCGCGTAAATTCTTCATAGCGCGGATTGCGTTTATCCGCCGCCACTTCTTTGAAATCGGTTTTCGGCATCGTTTTTCCTCCCGGAAACAGCGTTTTTTGGCGTAATTTTACGTGTTTTTACGTTGTTTCCGACTCTATTTTAGCACAAAAAACGTAAAAATTCAACCGTACAAGCCCGAAAAACGCAAAAAAATCGCCGTTTTTCAGGCGATTTTTACGCTTTTTTGCACCGTTTTTTACGTATTTCCGCACTTATTTAAAGAACAGAAATCCTTTTTTCTTATACTCTTCTTCCGAAGAAGCGGTTACTTTATAGCCCAGCGCGCCGAGTACTTCCGCCGCTTTTTTTTCGTCGATTCCGTTTTCGGAAAGAATTTCGCAGCGGTTTTTCGTGTGCGACGAGCTCACTTTTTTTACGTTAAAATTCGCGCGGATCGCGTCGTTCACATGGCTTTCGCACATGCCGCACATCATGCCGTCTATCGTTAAAATTGTTTTTTTCATGGTTGTATCTCCTTTGCCCCGCGGGATTATTCGGCGCCTTTCAGGGCTTCCACCATATCGATTTTTTTATTTTTCTTCGCTACGAACAGGCTTACCACCAGCGAAACGCAGAACGTCAAAAGCGTACTGATTAAAAACGTTTTCCATCCCATGACCACGCGCATTTCGTATTCGGAAGCGAGCTCTTTCACCAGATAACCGAGCGTGCCTGCGGCAAGCGGCAAACCGAGAATCACGCCGATTACCGTTACCCACATATTCTGCCCGATTAAAAGCCCGGCGATTTTTTTATCTTTGAAGCCCACCACCTTCAGCGTTGCCATTTCGCGGTAGCGTTCGGTATAGCTCATTACGCCGAGATTGTACAAAACCACCACGCCCAGCACGATTGCCGCGGCAATCAGCACCGCTACCGACAAATTCAGCAGGCTTGTGAACGTTTCGAACGATTCCACGATGGACTGCTTATCCTGAATTTCGAAATTCTTCGTAAGCTCGTCGTCAAGCAGAACGTTCTTTACTGCGGAAGTGTACAGACTGTCCGTTTTATAACCCGTGATGCCGCACGCTTCGGCGTATACGTTTGTGATTGCGACGCTTTCCGACGAAGAGTAAATAATGCCGTTGACTTTCAGCGTATATTCTTTATCGGTGCCGTACGGACTTACCGTAAACGTATCGCCCGCTTTTAATTTGTATTCGTCCGCGATGCGGCGGCAGATATATGCGCCGTCGTTCTGCAGCGGAACAAGCGCGCCTTTTTTGTTAAGGAAGCGTACTTTATCGTTTTTAATATCGTAAATATCCAGCGAAACGCCCTTGTCGCCGATTTCCACGCTGACGGAAGCGCTGGCGTCCGCGGTGTATTTTTCCGCGATTTCCGCCACGGTTTCTTCTCTTGCCGAAGTTACATAAATGCGGCTGGAATAATTCATCGCCTTATCGTAATAATCGGATAAGAACGCGTTCATCGTGTCGTTCATGCCCAGCGCGCCCGCCATTAAAACGGTGCAGCCGATAATGCCGATAAGGCTCATCAGCGTGCGGGATTTGTGCCGCATGACGTCGCGCAGGTTCCAACGCGTACCGAACGAAAACTTCTTCCACACCTTCGTTTTTTCGATGGCGAGATTTTTCATCTTCTTCGGCGTGTACGGACGAAGCGCGTCCGCCGCCGTGCCGCGCAGCATGCTTTTTACCGAAAGGAAGCCGATGAGCGTGAGCGCAAACAGGATAGCGATCATCACCACGACGCAGAAGAAAGGCATGTGCAGCTTCCAGTACGGCAAATCCATATACGTGCCCATAGAGCCGGAAGGATTCATGATGAAATAAGCGAAACCGTAGCCGATGCCGATACCGAGCGCCGCGCCGACAATGCCGATGGCGAGCGCATACGAGGAATAATGCGCGAGAATCCGCTTGTTTTTATAGCCGAGCGCTTTCAGAGTGCCGATCTGCGTTTTTTCCTTTGCCGCGATACGGTGCATGGTTGTAATCATGGTAAGCACCGCGATGGCGAGGAACATGACGGGAAGCACGGCGCCCATCGTTTTGCCTTCTTCCGCTTCGCCTTGCGCCAAAGCGTAGGAAGAACTTTCCTCTTTGGAAATCACGAGCATCGTTTTGCCGAGCGCGGCGTTTACCGCGTCGGAAAATTTCTGTTTCGTAAAATCGTCGAAATTATTTACGCGGACATTGATCTGCGCGTATAACGGCGAGGGAAGCCCCGCGGATTCGCAGATTTTTTTGTACGCCGCGGGCGTTATGTAGGCGTAGCCGAACATTTTATAATCGGGCATCAGCTGCGTGGAATCCTGCACGCACACCATATATTCGCCCGATTTCACGAGCCCCGCCACCTTAAATTCAAGCGAGGCGTTGATGCCGGGCACCGTGCCGAACGTGAGCGTATCGCCCACGGAAATTTCTTTTGCCTGCGCGAATTTATCGGAAACCCAGATTTTATCCGTCGACGCCCCGTCGTACGCTTCGCCGCTTGTGAGATTGAAAAACGATACGTTTTCGCTTTCCGTAACGGTGATTGCCGCGCGGGGAATTTTTTCCTTGCCCGTTCCGTCCTTTTCCGTTTTGATTTTTTCGCCGTTTACCAAGGTAACGTCGGCGTTGACGGAAAAGAATCTTGCGGCGTCCTTCACGCCGTCGAGCGCTTTGATTTTCTGCAATTCCTCCTCGGAAAACGTTGCGGTTACGCCGTCCGTCATCGCGGAGGAAGAATAAATTTTATAATCGGCAAGCCCCGTTTCTTCGAACAGGCGGTTTGTGTTTTTTTCGATGGAAACCCATTCCATATTTGCACCGATGAAAACGCCGAAACCGAGCGCGATCATGATGATCATGGAAATGAACTGCGCTTTGTATTGCCCCATCGTGCGAAGCAGTTTTTTGAATAACATTGCCGCCTCCTTTTACCAGTCGACTTCGTCGGCGGAAAGCGGGTGTTCCTGCTCTTCGAAAAATTTGATTTTGCCGTTCTTTACGCGCACCACCACGTCTGCCATTTTTGCGATGTTCTGGTTGTGCGTTACGATGATAATCGTCTTTTTATAATCGCGCGCCATTTTTAAAAGCATCTTCAAAACCAGTACGCCCGTTTCGGAATCGAGCGCGCCCGTGGGCTCGTCGCAAAGAAGAATTTTGGGGTTTTTCGCAAGCGCGCGGGCGATGGAAACGCGCTGTTGTTCGCCGCCCGAAAGTTCCGCGGGGAAGTTTTTCATATGATCGGCAAGCCCTACCGCCGAAATCATTTCCGCGGGATCGAGCGCGTTTTTCGAAAGCTCTTTTACCAGCGCAACGTTTTCGTACACCGTGAGCGTGGGAATGAGATTGTAAAACTGAAAGACAAAGCCCACCTTTTCCGCACGGTATTCCGCCAGCTCGTCGCCCGAAAGCTTCGAAATATCCTTGCCGTCTACCGTAATCGTGCCGCTTGTGGGCGAATCCAGCCCGCCCAACAGGTTTAAAAGCGTGCTTTTGCCCGCGCCGCTGGGACCGAGCACCACGATGAACTTACCCTCTTCCAGCGATAAATTCACGCCGTCCAGCGCTTTCAGCTCGTGATCGCCGCTGGTATACACGCGCGTTACGTCTTTCATTTCCACTAATGCCATACCGTCTTTCTCCTTTTTTCTTTTCTTTTTGTATATCTTTTGTATATCTTCTTATATATCATGGGTTAGCAAAAGCTAACTTCATGACGTGCAACCGTGTGAAAACAGCACGGTTGCACGGAAAATTCTTTTCGTCCCGGACCTTTGCGGGAAGTCCGGGAAAAGTGGTTAGCGACGGCTAACCATAAGACAAAAAAATAAACGGTTTTTTCGAACCTGAAAAAATTATAGCGCAAAAAAGCGGGAAAGTCAAACGTTTGAACGGCGGTTTTTCAAGGTTTTTAAGAAAATTTTTCACGAAAGCGTTATAAGCAGGCGTTTATCGGCAAACCGCCCCTATCGAAGCTTTGCGCGGGAATCGTTTTTATGAAAACAGGTTGCCGCCCTTTTGTTTGAAAAATTTGCGAATCGTAAATGTAACTGCCCCTTGATTGAAAATTTCCGGTGGAAAATTTCAATCAAAAATGGGCTACGCCC
>ERZ808270.344-NODE-344-length-28420-cov-5.196051_pt1 | contig 28420 bp, 23 predicted proteins | sample MGYA00521082_ERZ808270 | MGnify/ENA primary metagenome ERZ808270 (study PRJEB31516, sample SAMN03275594) | gut metagenome | biome: mammalia-associated habitat; material: feces | host: Papio cynocephalus | place: Kenya | collected 2012-07-27 ... | reverse complement strand
CGGCCAATTACCGTGCGGGCGGCAGAGGACTGCCGCCCCTACCGTTGGAGGCGACCCACGGCCACACATTCTACATATTCTACATTCTCTACACGGTTAAAATAGCCAATTTTTAGCATACCCGAATAACCTACTTTCCGACCTCGAACACACCCCCCTCATGCGGCTGAGAATTCGCCGCGGCTAACATTTGCGCTAATTGGCCATTCTTGCCACAAAACGCTCCAGAACTGCAAGTTATAGCCCCAAAACGGAGGTCCGCCGAAAAAGGGCTCCCGCATGAGGTCCAAAAACATGCGCATGTTAGGGGGTCTCACATGCGCATGTTAGACCCCGTAACATGCGCATGTTAGATACCGTCACATGCGGGGGGTATGGACAGGGGGTTCCGCGGGGAAAAATAGCCCCCTGCTCCGGTCCCGCCCCGCCCCCTGCCCTGGGTGAAAGCGGGCCGAACAGCGGGGGGAGGAGAGCAGTCGGGTCGCCGGGACACCCGTCCCGTTCGTCTCCGTTGTCCCGGATGTCCCACTCCGCCCCCTCCGCCACCCTTTCATTTTCCCCACGGGGATTTAGGTAAAACCCCGTGGGGATTTCGCCCGGCTCCCGTCGGATTCTTCCTCTCTTTCCGCGGCCTGCGGGAGGGAAGCGGTCACTTCGCCTCGATGACGGACCGAATGCGCGCGAAATCGTCCGCCGAAAGCCCAGTCCCCGAGGGCAGGCAAATGCCGCGCCGGAAGAGGTCCTCCGCGACTTCGCCGCCCAAGCACGGAATGCCGACGCCGTCGAAGACGGGTTGAAGATGAAGCGGCTTCCAGACCGGTCGCGTCTCGATATTCGCCGCGGCGAAGCGCTTGGCGAGTTCCTGCGCTTCCTCCGGCGTGTCCAGGATGGCGACCGAAAGCCAGTGGTTGGAAGTCGGCAGGAGACGTCCGGGGAAGAATCCGGAATAGAACGCGGCGTTTTCGGCGCGTTTCCGCAGAATCTGCGGAAGTTTCGCGAGCTGGGCGAGTCCGATGGCGGCCAGAATGTTGCTGAGACGGTAGTTGTAGCCGACCTCGCAGTGCTCGTACCACGGCACGGGTTCGCGTGCCTGCTGGGAGAGTTTGCGCGCGTGTTCCGCCAGTTCGGGGGAGTCCGTCACGAGCACCCCGCCGCCGGACGTCGTCAGGATCTTGTTTCCGTTGAAGGAATAGATCGCCGCGAACCCGACGGACCCGGCCGGCTGTCCCTCATAGGTCGCGCCCACGGCTTCGGCGGAATCCATGACGAGTTTGACGCCGATCTTCTCGCACATGCGCACGATCCGCGCATAGTCGCAGCACTGTCCGTAGAGGTCGACGCCGATGACGACGGTATGTTCCGGGTCGTAGACGCGGGAGAGCGCAAAGTCCAGATGGTCGCAGTCGAGGGTCCCCGTCCGGTCGCAATCCACGAGCACCAGTTGGGCGCCGCGATGCCAGGCCGGTCCGACGGTGGCGATGAACGTCAAGGTCGGGGCGATGACGGTCCACGTCTCGTCCACGCCCAGGTGGGCGAAAATTAGGTCGAGCGCCGCGGTGCCGCTCGAAACGGCCACGCCGAAACGGCGGCCGGCCTGCCGGGCGAGCGCCTGTTCGAAGGCTTCAACTTGCGGTCCGCACGGGGCCACATAGCCGGAATCGAACGCGGCCTGGACGGCGTCGCGTTCCTCTTGTCCGACCCAGGGAGGCGAAAGGAAGATGCGCGGGGGTTGTGTGTTCATGGATGAACTCCTTTGTCTTGCGGGATTGCGTGCCGGATCTTGAGAGCCTGTTCGTATTCCGCGCGGGGCGTCCACCCCGCGCGCGTACCGTCGTCCAACCGCACCCAGGCGCCGGCGCTTTCCGTCAGCGTGCAGGAGCCCGGGTCGACCGTCCCCAGAAGACGGGCGTCGCGGCGGGGCGCAAAGCGGATACCCACGAGCGCTTCGCGCGCCGGGGCGGCGGCGGACGCCTCCATGTTCACGGCGACGCGGACGGGCGCGGCATTCGTTTCGGGGGCTTTGTAGTGGAGCGCCACCCCCGGGGCGGACGCAACGGCATAGGCCTTCTTCCGCAAATCGTAGTAGGGAACGGCCAGCGCCGGCGTCGCCGGGGCGCCCGTGGCGCGCGCATATTGACGGTAAACGAGTCGGCTGCGGTGATTATCCCGCAAAACGCCGGGGAACGCGTCCGCCGGAACGTAGCCCTTATAGTCGACCGTCACGTTCAACGTCACGACATCGTTCGTCTCCACCACGGGATTTTCCGCATAGGGACGGATGGAAAGGTCCGTCGCCACAATCCCGGTGAAGCCGGCCGGCCGCCCTTCCTGCGGAAGTGTCCCGATCTCCAGCTGCCGCGTCTGGATCCGCAAAGAAAAGGGACGGCTTGTGGAAAAGACGCTCGCCCCACGGCGCACGCGCTGCTCATACTGGCCGGAAACCGTGAAGGAGACCGGTCCCCTGTAGGGCGCGTCATAGCGCACGGGGAAGCTGACGCGGCGGATGATGGAATTGGTGTCCGCCGTCCCCAGGTCCGTCAGCGGATGTCCCCGGCCCAGGGGCGTCAGGCCGTCCGTATGGGAAACCCCCAGCGTAAGCCCGCTCAGGGTCACGTCCTTCGGGCATTCGACGCTGACGATAAAAGCGAAAGGCTCGCCCACTTGAACGGGCGTGCGGTCGGGGATGACACGCGCGGACAGATCGGGCGCCGGGAGAGCCGCGAAACGGGACGAGGCGCCGAAGCCCGTGTTCTCAAACAGGCGGTCCATTTCGCGCCGCATGCGGTCGAACTCTTCGAAGGGCGAGGACTGCGCCTGGGCGGTGGAGACGACGCACACGCTCCCGATGAGCGCCAAACAGAGGAAAAAGCGCGAAAGACGGACGATTGCGGCCAAAAGAAGAACCAGCGCGACGAGCCCCCCGAGCGCACAGGCGAGGCGTCCGGCCCACGCATACCGCAAGACCGGGCCCAGAACCTGCCGCCAGGCGGGCAATTCGGCGGCCGGATCGCCCGTTTCAAGCGCCTTCGCAACGCGCAGTCCGCGGCGGATGGCGGGCGTCTGCCCGATACGCCACTCCAAAGCGGAATAAATGGACTTCGCCTTGGCCCACCGTCCGTCCAGCAAGGCGCAGGCGGCGGCATTCAAGCGCGCCTCGGGGAAGTCGAACGCGGCGAAAGCCGCCTCGGATGGTTGCGCGCACGCCCGCTTCCAGGCGAAAAGTTCGTCCGCCGAAAGCGCCGCGCCGGAATGCCAGGGGCTGCGGGAGAGATCGACGAAGAGTCCGTCGGGCTGGGGCGTCGAGGCGGACTCCACGTCCACCAGCGCGAGCGCCGCCTGGGCGCCGGGCTTGATGTGCACGGGCAGTTCCTGGGTCGCGAGCATATTCGTCGCGCCCGTGGACGCGTCCACATAGGAGAAAGACAAAGACGGGAACGCATAGCACCCCTCCCGCAACGGACGCACCCGGTACACGAGACGCCGCGCGGAATCCACCGTTTCCGTCTTGGCGCTCTGGTCGTCCACGCGCCAAAAGGCGGAATCCACGTGCGCGGCCAACGCCGGCGGATGCAACGCGGCGAAGTCCGCCGCGCCCAGGAAGTCCACCGTCAGGATGAGCGGATCTCCCACGCGGGCATTGTTGGCATCCAGAAACGCGCGTGCGACAAGCCGCTCCCCTTGCACGCCGGGGAGCGCGATCACGGCCAACAAGCCGGAGAAAACAGAAGCCAGAAACGTCATATCAGTTTGGTTTTACTTTGAATCGGACGGTCACCGAAGGGTTTTTGGAAAGGAATTCGTAGGAAAGCCCCGCCACGCGGCGAACCTGCGCGGCCGCCTCCAGAACCGAATTGTCCGCGGCACGGTCGCCCGAACTCTTGACGAGGCGGTAGTTCTTGACCTGCCCACCGGGACCAAACTCGACCGCGAGAAGCATGTCGCCGAGCGTGTCCGTCCAGGGCGGACTGTTCCATTTCGCGTAAAAGGCGTTGCGAATGAGCGAATAGCACCGCTGATTCTCGTCCGCGGCGACCTGGGTCGTGGCGGCGGGTCTGTACCCTTGATTGAGCAGTTCGCGCCAATTTGTGGGACGCTTGTCGGTCTTGCCCGCGTTCCGCGGGGGCGTCCCCTTCTTGACGGCCGCCCGAATCGCCTTCAAACGTTCCTCGCGCGCCCTTTTGCGTTCCCGGGCCAATTGTTCTTTCGTCTTTTGCGGCTGGGGAGGCGTTTCTTTCGGAGGTCGCGGCTTGGGCTGGACCTTCTTGGGCGTCTCTTTCTTGGGCGCCACGATCTGTTCCACGGCTTCGACCCGGGGTTCCGGCTCCGGCGCGGGTTCGGGTAGCGGCGGGGGGGGCTCGGGGGCCGGCTTGGGGGCCGGCTCCGGTGCGGCGACTTCCTTCTCCGGCGGCGGCTCGTTTTCCTTCCCGTCCAGATTCTCGTGCACGACCACCGTCAAATCGATGGGGATGACCGTTTCTTTCGGCTTGGACGCCAGCTGCCCCACGAAGAAAAGCGCCGCGAAGAGCACGAGATGCGCCGCGAGCGCCAGGCCCACCGTCTTCGCGTCGATTACGTTCGGTTTCTTTTCTTCGTCCGAGAACATCGCTATTGTTCCACCGTGACAAGCGCCATGCGCCGGATCTTGCAGTCGTAGACGATTTTCACTATGCTCATGACGCTCCCGTAGTCCAAACGCTCGTCGCCGCGCACGAGAACGGGCACGTCGGGATCCGCCGCGGCCAGCGCCAGAAGTTCCTTCTTCAAATCCTGCGCCGTCGTCGGCCGATTATTGAGGAAGAGACGGTTCTGGGCGTCGATCGTGATCGTATGCGCCTTCTTGTTCTTGGTCGGCAGTTCGTCCGTCTTCGCGCGCGGCAGAAGGATGGAAACCCCCTGCTCCAGCGCGGGTAGCGTCACAATGAAGGTCACGAGCAAAAGGAAGGTCAAGTCGATAAGGGAGGTCATATCGACGGCCGCTTTCGGCTTTTCGCCGCGTACGCGCCTGCGCCGCCGCATGGTTACGCGCTCCTCCCCTGGAATTCGCACGCGATGCGCCCCATCAACTCGTCCGTAAAGCCTTCCATGTCGCTGGTCAAGCTGCGCATAAGTCCGTTGAGGCGGTTGAAGGCGATGACGCCCGGGATGGCGATGAGGAGGCCGACGACCGTCGTGACAAGCGCGGCGGAAATGGACGGCGCGATGGTGGCGAGATTGGCGCTGCCGGCGCTACCCATGTCGGCGAAAGCGTCCAACACGCCCCACACCGTGCCCAGGAGCCCCAGCATCGGCGCGAGCGCGACCACGGTCGCGATGACCCCCGTGCCGGCTTCCACACGCAGCTCCTCCTCGTCCAGCGTATGTTCGCACGTGCCCCGCACCAGCTCGATTTCGCGCGCGGTGAGCGCCGCGGCCCCTTCGGCCTTGCGCCCGACCAGAAGCGAACGCACGTCCGGCGTCAGGATCTTCAGAAGGCGCTCGCACGTCTCCTTGTAGATTCGCTCGATGCCGCACGCACCCGACGGACGCCGTGTCAGATAGTGGTCCAGGACGTCTTGCCCTTCCGAAAAGTCGCGCAGGAAACGCCGCGTGGCCTGCGTCGTAAAGCGCAGTTCGCGGAATTTGCCGATGATCGCGGCGACCATGATGACGGACCCCAGAAGTTGCACCTCGACGATGCCCTGTCCCATGAGGTTGGACGAGAGGAATCCGTCCACAAGCGAGTTGGCTATCAGCATTCTTTCTTTCCTTTATACGTTCCGTTTTTGACGGCCGAGACGACCTGTCCCTCCGGCGGCAAATCGGCGCGCGTATGGCCGCAGGCCGCCAGCACCTTGTCCGTCGTTTGGAAATGCGCCTTGCAGTGGTTCATCAGCCAGACGGGACCGTGCTTCTTCACCATTTCTTCCGCCACTTGCCGGACGCGCGGATCGCTCGAGCCGATGGGGATGGCGGGCGCGGGGGATCCGTCCGCCGCCGGGGCGTCCCCGAACACGTCCTGGGACATCTTCGCCATGTCGCGCAGGAAAAGCTCGCGCGCAATGACCGACGCGGCCGCCACGGCGATGTCGCTTTCGGCCTTGTGGCGCTGTTCGACGACGATCTTTTTGCCGCGCGGCTTGAGGGCGCGCGCAATCACAGCCTCCGTCGCGGCGAACTGGTCCACGACGACGCGGGGGCAGTCCGGACGCTTCTCGAGCAGTTCCTCGATCGCCGTGGCGTGCGCCCAGGCGAGCATCCGGTTGATGTTGCGCATCTTGGCGTAAAGCCGGTTGTACGCGGCCGGACCGAGCTTGACGACGGCGTATCCGTCGGGCCCCAGAAGAGTCCGGAGCGCCGCGCCGGCCGCCAAAACCGCCTTGTCCGTCATTTGCTTGCAGTCGCGCGCGCCGATCTTCTTCATTTCGGCGGAAAGCTTCTCGTCCGTATAGCAGCAGCACACCACGAGCGGACCGAAATAGTCGCCCTTGCCCGACTCGTCGCTGCCCCCATGCGGAGCGGTCAGTTCCGGATTGAGGACCTCTTCGTACCCCAGCGTCGCGCCGCCCAGAACCTGGGGCTCCAGCACGAACAAGACGAAATCTTCCGCCTTGCCCCCCTGGACGCACAGTTTGCGCTTGCCGTGCTTCTCCTTTTCGTAGAGCGTCGCGTTGAAATGGTCCCCCTCTATGGAGTACAAAGCGTACGGAACCTCCCGGCGGCGGTAGTTGCCTGTCACGAAAACCCCCAGCAAAAGCTCCTGCTGGTCGTTCGTCAACTCGTATGTGAAGCACGTCTTTCTGGGAAGTGCCGCGCCGGAGGGATCCAACCTATCTGACTCGTAATTCATCGCTCTAATTATACCACATCCGCGGCTTCGCGGGAACAGGTTCCGGCGGCTGGAGCAAAACAAAAACGGGCTTGTGGTCCGAGCAGCCCTGCGCGGAAAAGACGCGCGCGCCCCCCTTCGTCGCCCAGCCCCGCGTAAAGATGTAGTCCAGCGCGCTGTCCCGTCCTTTTCCCCGCCCGATGTAGGTCGCCCGCTCCGACGCGGGGAGCGCCTCCAGCGTATTGTGGAAGTTCGCCCGCTCCAAAAGCCCGAAAATCTCCTCCGCGGCGAATTCGGGCTTCCACCTGTCCGCGTTCATGTCCCCGGCGATAAGCAGCGGACCCTTCATCGGGTCCATGAACGAGAGCAGTTGCTTGACGGCCTGCGTCCGCTTGTGGCGGTTGAGGGCAATCTGCTCGGCGGTGCGCTGGCCGTAGTTGGACTTCAAATGCACCACCTGGACGCGCGCCGTGACCGCCGGGGATAGGAGAAGATCCGCCTGCACGGTCCCCCGCGGCGGCGTCCGCTCCTTGTCCCGCCACCACCGGCTCCAGCTGCCCTGGACGACCGGAAGCGTCGTGGCGATCACATCCTGCTGCATGTCGAACCGGTCCCGCCGGCGGTAGGCCGAAATCGCCGCGACGGAAAGATTGGTCCGCTCGAGCGCCGCGCCGACCGCCGCGGTCAGGCGCACGGCCGCCTCGCGGTTGCGGATCTCGTTGAAGCACAGGATGAGGTCGTTCGTGCCCTGCGGATCGAGCGCGCGGACCGCCTCCGCCAGCATCTGGCCGGACGCGGCAATCGTCCGCTCTTCGACTTCCGGCGCGGCGCGGTGTTCGGCACGGTGGGACGGGAACCAGTTCCCGTTCCACGTCCCCACGACGACCGCCGCCAGGAGTGTCGCCCAGAGACTCATTTCGCGAGCGACTTGATGACCGGCGGCGGTTCTTTGTTGTAGCCGCGCGAAAACGGCGGGACGGAGTCCTTCAGCCAGACGTTCCCGCCAATCTCGCTGTCGTGCCCGATCGTGGTGTCGCCGCCCAGAATCGTCGCCCCGGCGTAGATGACCACGTTGTCCTCCACGTTCGGATGGCGCTTCACGCCCTTGACGAGCGTGCCGGTCACCGGGTCCTTCTCGAACGAAAGCGCCCCGAGCGTGACCCCCTGGTAGAGTTTCACGTTGCGCCCGATGACGGTCGTCTCGCCGATGACGACGCCCGTGCCGTGGTCAATGAAGAAGCGGTCCCCGATCGTCGCCCCCGGGTGGATGTCTATCCCCGTGCGGGAATGCGCCAGTTCGGCCATGATGCGCGGGACGATCGGCACCTGCAGACGGTGCAGTTCGTGCGCGAGACGGTGCACCGTCGTCGCATAAAGCCCCGGATACGCCACGATGACCTCGCTCTCGGACTGCGCCGCGGGATCGCCCTCGTACGCCGCGGTGATGTCCGTCGCCAGCCGCCGGCGCACCTCGGGCATCGCCGCCCAGAAACCGTCCACTATGCGCAGGGCGTCCGCCTCGGGCGCCACATCGCCCGCCAGGCGCAACAGCTCGCGCGAAATCACCTCTTCACGGCACGAACAATCACCGTAAACACCCGGGTACAAATGTTCAAGCAGATGATTGAGGAGAATAGCCACGCGCTGTGTGAGTGTCATAGTTTCTTCCATTTAGGAATGATGTGGACGAATTCGACCCGTCCGGCCTCTAGACGCCGAACTCCCGCGTCCCGCCCCGACAAATCCGGGCGAATGCAAAAGGCGGAATCCGCCAAGAGACGGTCTTGTTCGGATACCATAGGCGTTTAGAGACTCTGTCAAATTCACAATCCCCATATTATACCATATCTGCGGCGCCTTGTGCGGAGAAAAGTCGAAAGACGCCGAAACCGTGTGAATTGCCCAAGTAAATGCTCCCAGTATATGGACATTTACTCGGGCAAACATGGGTTAGGGCACTAAGAGCCGCGAAAAGCTCGTCTCTTCGCCTTTCGTCCGCACCGGTCGCCGGGAAACGAACAAGAGCCCGCTCCGGAAGAGGTTCCAGTCGCCGACGAAGCCCGGAAGAACCACAAGACGATCCCCGAAAAGGCGAGCAAAGGCTCCTGTTGTGAATTGCAAAGCATGCGGACAGAGGCGGCGGAAAGCCCCCCGTCCACGTGGTTTCAGAAATGCGATCGACCGCCCCGGCCCGGGATGTTTCGTTTGGACGATGCGCTGTTCTATCTGGCTCCGGACTCCATATTTCTCTCCTTTTCAGAAGGTTGTCTCCGCGGCAGACGGCTGGGCCAAAGGGTAAGACCGCGGGAGAGGGCACGCCGCCCAGGCGCCCGTTCCCAGCCGGACTTCAAGAGACCGCGGTCTTTTGCCCTAGAGACCGTGGTCTCTTGCCCTAGAGACCGCGGTCTTTTGTACCTGAGACCGCGGTCTCTTGAAGCTGGCGCGGACAAACGACGCGTCCGTCCCGGGAGATCCCGCGAAGAATACCGCCGATCGCGGAAGATGGCGCAAAGGCGCCCCGGTGCGCATTTCCGCTTCTCTGCTCGCGCGCAAATTTGGTATAATACGGGACATGAGCATGACAGTTGCAGACATACCCGCGGTCAACCGGGCGCTGAAGAAGGAATTCGAGGCCCATCGGGCGCCCATAATCGAACTCGTCCAGGCGCACACGAAGGACCCGTTCTGCGTGCTGGTGGGGACGATTCTTTCGGCGCGCACGAAGGATGCGTGCACGGCCGAGGCGGTCAAGCGCCTTTTCGCGACGGCCCGCGGCAAAATCTTCACCCCGGCGGACTTGGCGCGGCTGAGCGTTCCGGAACTCGAGAGGCTCATCTACCCGGTCGGCTTCTACCACGCCAAGGCGCGGCACTTGCACGCCCTGCCCGCGGCGCTTGCGGAAAAGTTCGGCGGCGTGCTCCCGCACACCGTCGAGGAACTCTGCGAACTGCCGGGGGTCGGACGCAAGACCGCCAATCTCACCGTCGCGGTCGGCTTCGACCTGCCGGCGATCTGCGTGGATGTGCACGTGCACCGCATCTGCAACGGACTGGGGCTTGTGCACACGAAAACGCCGCTCGAGACGGAAATGGCCCTTCGGCGCATTCTGCCCGTGCGCTACTGGAAGACGTGGAACAGCTACCTCGTCTCGTTCGGCCAGACGCGCTGCGACCCCGTGCACCCGAAGTGCGCGGGATGTCCGCTCGCCGCCTACTGCGAACTGCCGCGGCGCCAGACGCAAAGCCGCGTCTTGCCGTAGGTCCGGTCGCGCAGGAGTTCCCAGCCGGGCGTCTCCTCCGCCTTCTGGACGGCCGTCATCTCGGCGACGAAGAGTCCGCCCGGGCGCACGACGTTCTGCCGCGCCAAGGTCGCGAAGACGTCCGCATAGCCCTTTTCCTCGCCCAGCGCGTACGGCGGGTCGGCGAAGGCGATCGTGTAGCCGGGGCCGGCGTAACGGGCGATCCACCGGTAGACGTCGGCCGTCACGAGCGTCGTCTTGCCGGCGCAGCCCTTGGCGACGACGGCGAGATTCGCCTGCAAAACCGCCGCATGCCGGCGGTCCACCTCGACAAACGCGACCTCCGCCGCGCCGCGCGAGAGAGCTTCCAGTCCGACCGCGCCCGAACCGGCGAAAAGGTCGAGGAACGCCGCGCCGGCGAGTTCCGGTTGCAGGATGGAGAAGAGCGCCTCCCGGACCCGGTCCTGCGTCGGGCGCACCGCGTCCGTCTTGGGCACGCGCAAGGGGCGCCCGCCGGCGATTCCTCCGGTGATTCTCACGGACGGTACTCCGCGCAGTTGCCGGGCGTTTCCCAGACCCGCACCGCGGCGAGGCCGGCAATGCGCGGGGAGAGCTTCTCGAAGAAGTGCCGCGCCAGGTTTTCCGCCGTGGAACGGTAGGGCAGCGCCACCGTGCGCATGCCCTTGCGCGCGATCAGCGCGGCGATTTCGCATTCGTCGGGACTGGCGGCGGAATAGATGAAGGCGTGGTCGAAATGCGCGCTGACGACATCCTCGAGGATGGTCTTGAGATCCTTGAAATCAATGACCATATCCGCCGCGGCGTCCGCGGACTGCGCGACCGAGACGTCCACGCGATAGGTGTGGCCGTGCAGGTTCTTGCAGAGTCCGCCATGGTTCGTGAGGATGTGCGCCGCGTCGAACGTTATGGTTTTGGTGACGGTCGTCATGTCAGGCTTCCTCCGTCATGAGACGCAGGAAGCTTTCGGGCGGCGGACAGGGACGGAAGTCCTTCAGCGAGACGAACGCGTGGCGCGTAAAGCCGTCCACGAGAATCTTGTCTTCGCCCTTGCGGCGGATTTCGCACGCGAGCTCGATGCGCACGCCTCTGTGGGACTGGACCCAGCAGGAGATCTCGAGCAGGTCGTCGTAGCGGGCGCTCGCGTGGTAGTTGCATTCCGCGTGCGTGACGGGCAGGCCCCAGCCTTCGGCTTCGCACGACTTGTAGGTGTAGCCGTTGGCGCGCATGAACTCGTTGCGGGCGCGTTCGAACATCACGAGATAATTGGCGTAGTAGACGACGCCCATCATGTCGGTGTCGGCGTAAGGGACGCGGTATTCCATTGTGAACTTCTTCATAATTCGATTGCTCCTTTGCGTAAAATCTCGCGTGAACCGTCCGCCGCGACACGGACGACGGTGGACGGAACCCCGCCCGGCGACACGCCGTCGTCGACAACCAGGTCCGCCGAAAGGCCGATTTCCCGCAGGGCCTGCGCGGCATCCGTCGCCGGGCGCCGTCCCGAGAGATTCGCGCTCGTCACGCGCAGAACGCCGCCGCAAAGAGCGAGCAGGCGCCGGGTCCAGGCGTGGTTGGGCACGCGCAACCCCTCGCCCTTCACCACGAGCGTCAGGGCGCCGGGCCAGTAGCGCGCGGCGAGATCCGCCGCGGCGGACGGGAAGCCCCCGACAAACGCCGCGGCCGCGTCGGCGTCCGCGGCCAGAAGCGCGATCGGCTTGCGGTGTTCGCGTCCTTTTAGGGTGTAGAGGGATTCGACGGCCGCCGGGAAGCGCGGACTCGCCGACAGTCCGTAGACCGTGTCGGTCGGGATGACCGCGACGCCCCCCCTGTTCAGAACCGCGGCCGCCTCCCGAAGCCCCGCCTCGTCGCTCGGCAGGAGTTTCACGCCAGACGCTCCTCAAGCAGACTCACGGCGAGCTGGACAAGGCGGCGGCAGGGCCACTCGCCCTTGCGCCCCAGAAGTTCGCGGCAAACGAGCGAATGGGTGCGCGCGGCAAAAGCGTCCGTAAACTCCTTCACGCGCGGGTAGACGGCGGCTTTGTCCGGCCCGTACTTGAGGCCCAACACAAGCGCCGCGCTCGAGACGGCCCCGCAAATCTCGCGGTTCCCACCCACGCCCGCACCGAGTCCGCAGGCGATTTTTGCGGCCAGTTCGACGGAAAGGCCGAAATCTTCCGCAAAAACGCAAAATACCGCCTGTGCGCAGTTGTAGCCCTGCGCCTGCAGATCCGCCGCGCGTTGGGCACGGGGTGAAGAATCCATCATTCTTTCGTCTTCGCTCATAGTACCTCTATTATATCACACTTTCGCCCGCCCGACCATAGGGCGAAGGGAAACGCCCCCCGCCCCCCGGACAGGTGGCAACGGACGGGAAAGCGGCAACAAATTTGAATATAAAACATCCTTTTACGGATATTTCGGGCAGATAAAGCCGAATTCAAAAGAATGTACTTGCTTTCCGGTGTCAAATAGTGTAGAATAGTGTCACAAAATGTCACGAGCAAACGTCCAGAGTGCCGCCGCGTCGGTCATGCAACCTGCCCAGACCGGGGTTCTCATGGGTCGTTATGAACATGCTCTCGATCCCAAGAAGCGTTTTACGATTCCCAGCGAATGGCGCGCGGCGATGGGGAATCCGGACTATGTGTACGTGATGCCGGATCCCGCATCGCGCTGCCTCAATCTCATTCCGAAGGCGGAAATGGAAGTCCGCCTCGAAAAATTGCGCGAAAAAGCCCTGTTCGACCCGGCGCTCAACGAGGCGCTGCAGACGATCGGCGCCAACGCCGAACAGTTGCCTCTCGATACGCAAGGGCGTATCCGCGTAAGCGACAAATTTCTGGCTTTTGCGCATTTGACGGCGTCCGTCGCGCTCGTCGGCGCGGTCCGGATGATTAAACTTTGGGATCCCGCCGCCTTGCCGCCCGAGGGCGCGGTGGATCAGGCGGCGTTGGGCGCGGCACTCGCGAAGGTTGCGTTTTAAGATGGATTTCTTCTCGCATACGCCCGTGCTCCTCGAGGAGACCGTCGCCGCGCTTCGACCCGGCGCGGGAAAGATTTTCGTGGACGGCACACTCGGTCGCGCCGGTCATACGGCCGCGCTCTTGGCGGCGGGCGCGCGCGTCATCGGCATCGACCGCGACGCGCAGGCGCTTGCGGAAATCGCCGCGCGACATGCCCAGGATCCGGACTTCGCGCGTCTCACCTGCGTCAAGGGCGTGCATAGCCAACTCGCCTCGATTGTGCGCGGACTGGGGTACGAAAAGGTCGATGGCGTTTTGCTGGACCTCGGCATCTCGAGTCCGCAGCTGGACGAGGCCGCACGCGGCTTCAGTTTCATGCAGGACGGTCCGCTCGACATGCGCATGGATCGCGCGCAGACGCTGACGGCGGCGGAAATCGTGCAGACGGCGTCCTGCCAAGAGCTTGAGGCGTATTTCTGGGATTATGCGCAAGATCCGCAGGGACGGCGGATTGCGCGTGCGCTTGTCGCGGCGCGCGAGAAAGGCCGCCGGTTCGAAACGACGCGCGACTTGGCGGACTTCGTCGCCCAAACCGTGGGGCGGCACGGCGCGCACCATCCGGCCACACGCGTCTTTCAGGCGCTGCGCTGGGCCGTCAACGACGAATACGGCGAACTGCAAAAGGCGCTCGACGCGGCGTTTTCCATCTTGAAGCCGGGCGGACGCCTCGCGGTCATCACCTTCGAGTCCATTACGGACCGCTATGTCAAACGCCAGTTCCAGGCGCACGAAGGGACGCTCCGTTCGCAACAGGCCGGCGGCGTGAAATGGGAGGGGCTTTTGCCGCGCGTCAAACTCGTCAACCGCAAGCCTCTCGTCGCGACCGATTTGGAAGTTGAACGGAACCCCCGCGCACGAAGTGCCAAATTGCGCGTAGCGGAAATGCTCGGAGAGGAGGAAGCACGTCATGAGAATGAATAAAGTCCGTACAAAAAGAATGTCCAAGATCAAGATGACCACGTGCTACACGGGCGCGTTCACCTTGACGCTTTTCGTCCTCGTCATCCTCTTTTCGTGCGCCAAGACGAATTGCGAGCAACTCATGAAGTCCATCGGCGAGAAACAGCGCTTGCTGGACAAGCGCACGGACGAATTGACGCGCGAAACGGCGCGCTGGGAGGAAATGACGACGCCGGAGAAGATCGAAGTCGCCTTGCGCCGCCACGGGCTCAAGATGGTCTTCGCGAAACCGACGCAAAATATCCGCATGTCCTCCAACGGGACGCCGCGCCCGGGGCAGCTTTCCGTCGCCCGCCTCCGGCAATCCGCCGCGGGGCGCGCCACCGCCAACTACGCGACGCCCTCCCGGCGCTGAACACGCCGCCGCGGCGAACTGGACATGATCAAGCGCGGTGAGAGTCTTCGCTTCTGGTTGCCGGTCTGTTTCCTCGCCGCCTTCGCCGGTTACGTCGGCCAGAAGGCCGTGCGGGGGCATTTGGACGACGAGGCCGTTTCGCCCAAATACACCTTCGAGATGGATATAGACGCGCCGCGCGGGTCGATCTACGCGCGGGGCGGAAAGAACCTGCTGGCGAAGTCCATTCCGGTGTGGGAATACCGGCTGGACCCCGTCGCGCTCACGAACCGCACGGTGCGTCCGCGGGGACGCGCCCCGAAGACGCGCGAGGAAATCGCCCGGACAATCGCCCTGGCGCTGCGACTCGATTACGCCAAGGTGCTCAAAATGTGCCAGGATACGCGCAACCGCTACCAGTTTCTCGCGATTTCGTCGGATACGGACGCGCATGCGATCATCGCCGATTCGCGCCAGGTCGCCGGCGTCGTCATTCTGGATACGCAGATGCGCGACTATCCGCAAGGGCGGCGCCTGTCGCATGTCCTGGGTTCGGTCAACAAGGCCAATGTCGGCGCGGCCGGTCTCGAACAGCGCTACAACAAGGAATTGCGCGGCGTTTCGGGACGCATTTCGGGCGTGCTCGACGTGCGTCGGCGCGAACTCTATGACAAGCGCCGCGAAACGATCGCCCCGCTTCCCGGCGCGGACATCATTCTCACGCTCGACAACAATCTGCAGTACGAGGTTGAGGACGCCCTGCGCTGGGGTCTGCACGAATACGGCGCGGCCGCCGGGTGGGCCATCGTCATGGATGCGCAGACCGGCGAAGTGCTGGCCCTCTCCTCTCTGCCGGACTTCAATCCGCGCTATTACGGACGCAGCAAAGAGGCCGCGCGCCTGAACCGGGCGATCGGCTTCGTCTACGAGCCGGGCAGCGTCATGAAAGTCATAACCGCCGCGGCGGGCGTCGACTTGGGGCTCGTGCGGCCCAACTCGCTCTATTCCACCGACCGCTACGACGAGCGCTACTACAAGCTGCCGGGCGATGGTTCGCACGTCTGGGAGGCGCGCATGACCGTCTCGAACGCCGTCGTCCACTCCTCCAACATCGTCATCGGCAAGCTCGCCTACGATCTGGGCCCCAAACGTCTCTGGACGGCCATGCGCGCCTTTGGCTTCGGCGAGAAAACGGGCCTCGAACTCCCGGGCGAGGAAAGCGGACTCCTCTGGAACTGGAAGCGCTGGGACAAGGCCACCTGGTCGCGCGCGGGAATCGGGCAGGGAATCGGCGTAACCGGCATCCAGCTCGCGAGCGCCTTCCAGACGCTGGCCAACGACGGCGTGCGCATGCGCCCCTACCTCGTGGACGAAATCCGCTCCCATACGGGGGACAGCCTCGTCAAAAACGCGCCGCAGGTCGTCCGGCGCGCCGTATCCCGCCAAACGGCCATTGAAACGCGCCGCATGATGCTCGACGTCGCCTCGCCCTCGGGAACCGCCCGCCGGGGCGCGATCCGCGGCTATTCGGTCGCCGGGAAAACCGGCACGGCCCAGAAAGTGCAGGGACGGCGCGGTTATGCCCCCGGACTCTTCCGCGCGACGTTTTGCGGGATTGTGCCCTCGGGCGTCGTCAAGCGCGACCCGTCGGACGCCGCGCCCGTACCCCCGCGCCTAGTCATACTCGTGACGCTCGACTTCGACGAAAAGCGGCGTTACCACCAAGGCGGCAATTCCGCCGCCCCCATATTCCGCCGCATCGCGACGCAGTCCCTGCGCTATCTTTCCGTCGAGGCCGACAAGCCTTGGGAGCTTGAAGAATACCAGTCGGACGACGAATTCGACAGCCTGATGGATGCGCGCGCACAGGATCTCGTTGAAAAAGACCTCGAGACGGAATGAGTCCGGCGAAGGAATCGTGCGCGACAATCTTCTCGACGCCCCCCCCTCCTCACTATACGGTTAATAAACTCCGAGCGGCGACAAAAGCTCCCCTAACGTTCCGCCAGGGGCTTCACCCGCCCCAACCCAACGGTAGGGGTACACGGCCAATTCCCGCGCAAAGCGGGGGCGTCTAACGGGGCAAGCGTGACGGACGGGACACCCGCGACGCGTCCCGCCCCCGAATCCTGCCCATCCTGTAAATCCTGTCTAAAACCCACCGCGGCTAGCCGACGGGGACGCGCCCAACTCCTCCAACGGTTGGGGCCGCAGTCCCTGCGGCCCGTTGCGCCTAGCCGATCCACATGGCCCATTCAAAACGGGCGGCAGGGGACTGCCGCCCCTACCGTTGGAGGAGTACACGGCCCCCATTCTACATTTTCTACTTTCTCTACACGGTTAATTACGCTTTCTATTTGACAAACCGGCCCCCACGCCTGGCATCTCACCAAAATATCCATGTGCCCGGACAAACAAACGAAGGCCGCGGCGGTTCCAGTAGAACGGGGTGGCCGTTCCGGCGCAACGGCACCCCCGTTCCGGCGCAACGGCACCCCCGTTCCGGCGCAACGGTATCGCCGTTCCGGCGCAACAGGGTGGCCGTTCCGGCGCAACGCCATCGCCGTTCCGGCGCAACAGGGTGGGGGTAGGACGAGTAGGACGCGCCCCCTCCACTTTATCTACATTTTCCACACGGTTAATTATACCCCCTGCCCCACCTCTCTGCGTTCTCCGCTTCCCTGCGTGAGCCCCCCCGTCCCGTGGCCCCGTTTGGTTTTCCCGCGGGAATTTAAGAAAAACTCCACGGAGATTTCTTTTTCTCTCCGTGGAGTTTCCTCCCCCTGCCCTATCGCCCGCGCTACTTGCGCGAGAAATAGTATTTCACCGTCTCGCAGGACTTCTTCGGATTGCGCTGCGCGTCCACGATGCCCGCCGTGGACATCCCCCAGAAACGTCCGGCGCGCGGACCGCAATTCCGGTGGTGCGTCTGGGTGTCGGCGAACTGCCAGATGGCGAAGCCCACGTAGTCCGGATTCGCCCAGAGGACCTCGAAGATGTCCTTCAGGTACTCGTCCTGGAACTCCTCCGTTTGGACCGCGGCGTAAGGGTCGTGGCGTCCGTAGACCGCGCTCGTGCCCGACTCGGAGACCATGATGGGCTTGTCCGGATAGAGCCGGCGGAAGCGTTGCGCCGCGCTGTCGAAGCGCGCCTTGACCTGGCGCTTGAGTTCCGCCGCGTCGCCGGGGGTCATGGGGATCGTGCCCGGGTAGGCGTTGATGGCGACGAGGTCGGTGTTGGCGTTGCTGATGTCCTTGTCGATGATGTTGCACGCGAACGTCGTCAGCCGGCCGCTGTCCTCCTTGCGGATCGTCTCGATCAGTTCGTCGATGAGACTCTTGCCTTCGGGACGGTCGCTCGCGCATTCGTTCAGGAAGGCGTAGATGACGACGGAAGGATGGTTGAAGCTCGCGCGCACCATCTGCCGCGTCTGCTCGATCTGCTGGGCGCGAAACGCCGCGTCCTTGAATTCGTCGATCGTGCCGCCGTCGCGCGTGTAGACCTGGCCGTTCCCCCAGCCGAGGGACTCCTCCCAGACGAGCAGCCCCGCCTCGTCGCACATGTCGAGGAAAAGCGAATTCTGCTGGTAGTGCGCCCCCCGCACGAAGTTCGCCCCGAGCCCCTTGATGATCTGGATGTCGCGCAGCATCAGCGACGGACTCGTCGCCGAACCGAATTCCACGTTCTGCTCGTGCCGGTTGACGCCCTTCAGGAAGAGTTCCTTGCCGTTAAGCCAAAGCTTTTTGGCGCGCGCCTCGATCGTGCGGATGCCGAAACGCGTCGCCGGCAGGGGGCGTTCGCCCGCGGCTTTCAAGGCGACGGTGTGCAGATTCGGCTCCTCGGGCGACCACAGCCTGAAGCCCGGAACCGCCACGCGCGCGCGTCCGCCCCGGAACGTCGCCGGGACCTCGTGGACGCCGTCGAAGACGAGCGTCGCGTCGAAATCCGCCTTGCCGAAGTCCACGGCCTCGATTTCCACGAGCCCCGTGCGGTAGTCGCGCGTCCGCACGAAGAGGCGGCGGTTGTCGAACGCCAGCGAAACGCCGTGGTAGAACCCGCCGTAAAGGTAGAAATCGTAGAACGTGCGCGCGAGCTTCATCGTCGACCAGTCCGGACGGTTGTCCAGCGCGGCGAAGAGCGTATGTTCGCCCGCCGCCAGGGGTCCGGTCGGGATCTCCAGGCGCCCGTACGGATAGGGCCAGACGCCCAGCGGCTTGCCGTCCAGGCGAAAATCGCCGCGCAGACCCATGCCGTCCACGATTAGCCAGGCGTTCGCCACGGGTTCCGTCAGCGTGAAGGTTCGCCGGTACAGCCCCGTGCCGCGCTTGAAGCGCCATTTGGGGAGCGCGTCCCAGCACCCGGGCACGCACATCGCGTCCGTCGCGGCGAAATCGGTCCGCGCGACCTCTTCGATGGACTTCCCCTCCTCGAAGCGGAAGTCCCAGCTGCCGTTGAGATCGACCGGTCCGGACGGAGCGGCCCCGAGGGCGGTCGCGCATAGGGCGACCGCAGCCATACAGGCGAGTTTCATCTGCATTCTGCCTTTCTTTTAGTTTCTTTCAGGAAATATCTCAGTCCAGACGCAAGGTGGAGCACGGCGCGACCTTGACCTCGCGCACGTTCTTGCCCTCGCGCACGACAAGCGTCTTCGCGTCCGTCGCGTTCACGATGTAGACGATCGGCCCGCGCGAACGGTCGACTTCAACGACCATCGCCGGGTCGTACACCGCCACGACCTGCTCGTCCTTCCCGTAGGCATAGACGATCGGATAGTTCAGGTCGGGGCGCATCGGGCGCAGCTCGCCCTTCATGATGGTCTCGCGGTGCGCCAGCCAGAAGTCCAGCATCTCGCGCAGCTTGGCGCGGTGCGCGGCGGAAATCTCCTCCAGGCGGACGGAAATCTGCGGCACGGAGAAGAGGATGTTCCAGAACTGCTTGGATGCCGCCTCGGGCGACTCGTCCATGTTCCACATGAGCATGTCCGAATGCACGGCGGCCGGACCGCACGACAGGCGCAGATCCAGCGTGCGGATGCGGTTGGAAAGCACGTCCATCGGACAATCCGCCGCGCGCAGCATGTTGCCGTATTTGAGGATGGCCGGTCCGATGTAGGACTGGCGGAATTCGATCAGCACCCCGGGCTTGATCGCCGCCAGACGCTTGTTGACGTCCGTCATCAGACGGTCGATCGCCTCGGGAAGCGACTTGATGTCCCGCCCGGCGTAGTCCTCCTTCACGGCCGGATCCGCGCCGCGGAAGCCGAACGAATCGATGAAGTCGAGCTTGAGCCCGTCCACGCCCCAGTCGCGGACCGCCTGCTCGTATTTGCCGATCAGGAACTCCCGCACCTCGGGGAAGCGCGGATCCAGAACCGCCGCCAGCATGCCGTGGTCCTCGTAGAGGTATTTGCCCTTGAACTTGGCGAAATTCTTCGACTTGAAGCCCACGTAGGGGACGGAGTACCAGATCATGTACTTCATGCCCATCTCCTGCACCTTCTTGATGTGGCCGGGGAAATCGGCGAAACGGTTCGTCGAGACCTCCCAGTCGCCGCAGTAGGCGTAGCGCCCGCTGTTGTCGTCCGTCTGCCAGCCGTCGTCGATGATCGCCGTTTTCATCCCGTAGGGGACGGCCGCGGCGCATTCCTTTTCGACGTTGGCCGTGTTCACGCCCTGGTGGTAGGAGTACCAGAACGAATAGAGCGGGTCGAACGCCGCGGCCGGAACCGCCGCGGGCCGGTAGGCCGGCATCGTCCCGAACCACGCGAACGCCCCGCGGATCGCGTCCGCGTAGAATATCGGACGGAAATCCAGCCGGAAGCTGACCTTGTAGGAGCCGAGCGGCGCCTCGGGCTCGGAGAACAGCTCCGCCCAGTAGCAGGACGTCGCCGAAGGCTCGTGCACGCCCATGCGGAAGTTCACGCGGCGAAGCGCCTCGGAACAGGCGATCACGCCGCGGTTCTCGTTCGAATCGGAGAAATACGCCAGAACCGGAGCCTGCGAATACAGGGAGGAATTGAACCAGCCGCCCCAGTCCGGCGGAATCTTCTTGCTGCCCGCCGTCGCCCAGCGCCCGACCACGTCCTTCAGCGGGAAATTGCAGGAAACCGCCCACTTCCCGGGGACGGACGGCTTGTCCGCGACCATCGCGAATTCCCACAGTTCCACGCCCTTCTCGGGCGTTTTCGTCTCCACCGAGACCGTCCACCCGGGCAGATCCGTGTAGGTGACGCGTCCCACAAGCGCGCTCGTGAACTCGCCGGCTTCCGCCGCGGTCAGCAAAAGCCCGCAAACCGCCGCGGAAACACCGCGGATCATGCTGTCTGTTCTCATTGCTTTCATCTCCGTTTTCTTGCTGTTCAGGGTTTTCGAAAGGGTTGTCCGCGCCGTCTCACCAGTTGTGGAAGGCGTCGCCGTCGTAGGGGTCGGGCTTCACCGCGTAGGGCGCGACCTTCCCGGGCGTGAAGAGCCGGGAATCCTCCGCGAGCCCGACGTTCAGCTCGTTCAGGATGGTGGACCAGACGCGCGAAAGCTTCTCGCCGTTCCAGAGTCCGTCCACGCTGTCCGGGGCGGGCGGCATCAAAATGCAGTTCCCGAGCCGTCCCATGAGGGCGGGCTTGGCCGCCGCGAACCAGTCCGGCGCGCCCGTGTAGACCGGCAGGGTGCGCGCCGTGCGGAAGTAGAGGTCCGCCGCGGCGATTCCGGCGAACGCCGGCTCGTTTTCGGGGGCGGAAGCCCGGTAGACGCGCCGCGGCGTCGCCTGCACCTTCTCCGGCAGCAGGTCGAGCGGGGCGCCCGGCAGGAATAGCGCGGTCTCCACGCACGAAACGACCTGACGGAGGGCGTCCTCCTTGTCCTTCGCGACGGGACCGGCGCCCACGATCAGAACCTGCACGCCGGCGTTGCCGTAGAGATCCCAGGGCTGCAGGCGGCGGCAGGAGACGCCGAGCCTGTCCAAAAGCGCCGCGCCCTTGTCGTCGCCGACGTACCCCGCCCGCTGGGGCCCGACCGGCACGAAGCGGTTGCCCATGTTCCGCAGGAGATTGTGGACGAGATGCGTGGCGGCGGGATCCTTCCCGTAGCGCGCGGTGACGTCCAGCTGGCAGAAGAGGACCAGCCCGTGGTTGCGGCGGTACTCGAGGAGCGACGCGTAGGCGAGGTTGAAGCCGCAGTCCACGATCGTGCGGAAGTTGCCGCGCGAAGGCTTCTTGATCGCATACCCGCTCACCATGCCGCCGTTGCCGCATTTCCACTTGGACCGCGGATAGTGCGGCGTGCGCTCGTCGGAGAGGACGAACGCGGGCATCACGTCCGACGCGCCGCGCCAGTCGTGCAGGTCGGCGTCCGAAAGTCCCTTGACATACGGGCTGCCCGGCAGACGCACAAAGGCGTCGCGCGCGCTGGGGGCGACCATCTCGAAGCCCGGCAGCGCCCCCGCCTTTTGTTCGAACACGAGCACCTTCAGCCCCCGGTCGATCGCGCCGGAAGCCTCAACCGCCTGCAGAAACGCGTTCGTGCCGTCCAGCGCGAGGCTGCCCACGATCAGTAGCCGCGCCTCGCCCAGGTCGCCCAGGCCTTCCACGGGGCGGAACGGGAAGCCCGCCGCCTTCAGGACGGGCGCGGTGCGCCCGGCCGGATCGTAGAGCGCGCAGGCGACGTCGGACCATTCCGGCGCGCGCGCCGCCGGCCAGAACTGCAGGTCCATCGCGTCCGTCTTGACGCACCGCCCGTCCGAAAGAACCTCGATCTCCAGCCGGCCGGTCCGCCGCGTCGCCGTTTCGGGCGCCGTGCAGACGATCGCCTTGCGCTCGAGACCGCCGGCGGCGACCTTGAAGGTGAAGTCGTCCTGCGCGAGGACGTCGTTCCCGCAGCGCAGCTTCCAGCGGCAGGTCAGCTTGCGCGGCGTCACGTGGTCGTTGACCGCCACCACGCTCTTCACGATCTTCTCGCCGGCGAAGTAGGCGTGGTCCTTGTTGGTGAAGTCCTTCGGGTCGCCCGCCAGGAAGACGAGGAGCGGCGCGTAGACCTCGCGGATCGTGTCGTAGAGATAGTCCGGGAGGGAATAGTCCGTCAGAAGATGGCGCTGCGTCTCGCTGGGACCTTCCGGATTGTCAGGCTTGAGCCCCGCCGTCTTGACCGCGCCGGAGCGGTTCCAGACGACGTTCTGGCCGTCGAACGTGCGCGCGGTGAGCGTCAGGTCGCGCGCCCCCGGGAAGTCGCCGAGCGCGTTCAGGCCGTAGCCCCGCCACGCCTTGACGACCCGCAGATGGTGCGCCGCGACGAGCGCGCGTTGGTTCGGGTTCATGGGCCGCGCGACGGGCTGGGTCCATTCGCTGTAGTAGGGCACCGGATCCGTCTCGCGTCCGTAGACCGCGTCGCCGAAGTAGCGCGCGGCGTGCTCGGGGATGAGCGAGCCGAGCTTGGGGTTGTCGAAGTGCATGAACTGGGCCGGGTAGGGGAAGGCCGTCTCGACGACCATCAGCGGCCGGGAATGCCGCGCCGCCCACTGCGCCGGCCAATCCTCCTGTTCCTGCAGGGGGGTGCCGTAGCTCTGGTAGTTCATGGACGTGAAGATCGGGCCGCTGCTGCCGCCGGCGTGCTGGAAGATCTCGCGCGTCGGGTCCAGCGCCCGCATGGTCTTCTCCGCCTGCCGCACGCGCGCGCGCTCGTTCTTGTGCCACGCCGGCACGTAGTCCGTGTCGTTCAGCTTCGCCGGATCCTGATTCCACGAATAGCTGCACGTGTTGAAGTCCGTGTACCACATGATGATGGACGGATGTCCGCCGTAGACGTCGAGGAAGCGCGCGACGTCTTCCGTGTAGGGCGCGAGGGGTTCGTCCTCGTAGGGCGGCATGGGGAAGAGGTTGTAGAGCCCCATCGTGTCGCACGCCGCCAGGTACTCCGGCCAGGAAACCTGCGAGAACTTGGCCAGCGGATCGAAGCGCACGGCGTTGTAGTTGATTTCCTTGATGTGCGCGACGTACTGTCCGATCGTCTCGGGCGTCCCGTAGTAGTAGCGCAGGCGCGTCAGCCCCGGGCTCGTCCACATCCTGAGGCGCGTGGGCACGCCGTTGAGGAGGATTTCCCCGTTCTCCACCCAGGCCTCGCGGAAGCCGAACGGGCGCGCCGGGAAGGAGTCGATCGCCCGGTCTCTGTCGAGAAGCGTGACGCGCATCTCGTAGACCTCGGGCGTCTCCACGTTCCAGAGGACGGGCTTCTTCCATTCTTCCGTCCACACGACCTTCTGTTCGGGGGAGCCGTCCAGGACGACGTTCCGTTCGGCCGAGTAGGCGACCTGTCCGTCGCGCGCGAACGCGAAGCGCACCCGCGCGGCGCCCCTGGTCCGGGCGGGGTTGGCGATGCGCGCGCGCAGCGTCACCGTCTTCTGGCGGTAGGAGGAAAGCGCGACGGCCGTCGAGAGGAACATCCCGCCCGGCGCCGTCTCGAGCCACACGTCCCCGAGCGCGATCTCGTTGTGGTCGCCGATGGAAAGCTGCCCCTTCCAGAGCGCCGTGTAGTGCCGGTCGACGTAGACCGTGAGCACGTTGGGCGTCCCGTCCGCCGTCAGCAGGGAGGTGACGTCCAGCCGCCGCGCGTTGGGGATCGTCGTGAAATACTTGCGTCCGTCCTGGCGGAAGGCGCAGATCTGCTTGCCGTTCAGGTAGACGCGCCCGGTGTCGGCGTTCAGATTCTCGAAATTGAGCCAGATGTGGTCGCCCGCGGCGTTTTCGGGCGTCGCGAACGTCCGCTGGTACCAGGCGGCGCGGTAGTGCGTGCGGTCCTTGCCCTTGTAGTTGTCCACGTCGGCGGGCGGCGCGATTTTGCCGTCCTTCAGCTCGTTGAGCCGCCACAGGGGGGAGCGGAAGCTGCCTGGCACGCGCACGTACCGCCAGTCGCCCGTCGGCGGGGCGAGCGTGAAGTCGTCCACCGGCTGCACGCGCCAGTACCCGTTCAGCGTCACGCCGCGGCGGACTCCGTCCGTGCGCCGCTGGGCGTCCGAAAGATCCCACAGGGCCGCCTCGCCCGGCGCGCAGACAATCCGATCGCGCCGCTCGAAGAAGGAGCTTTTCGCCAGTTTGCTCTTGGGGACGAACCGCACCCCGGGCGCGACCAAAGCCTGCGCGAAATCGCCGGCCGCCCCGGCGAACGGAATCCGCCCCTGCTCGGCGCCCGCCAGCGTCCAGACGAGCGCCCCGTCTTCGACCGTGAAGGCGGTCGGCACGGGAACGCGCAGATTGAAGGTATCCGCGCTTTCGAGCGTCTCCGTGCCCGCCGCCGTCTCGAGCACGAGCCCCAGGCGCCCCGACGCGCCCATGGCGGAAAGCGTCAGCCGCGGCGTTTTCTTCCCTTCGCCGGCCGCGAGCGCCACCAGGGGCGCCGCGCCCGACAGGCGGTTCGTCGCGCAGGCGAAGGCGAAATCGAGCCCCGGGAACTTCGCGGCGGGCTCGAGCGCCTGCGCGTTGCCGTCCATCACCAGGCGGAAGATTTCCGTCGCCGGCAGCGCCGTATCGTAGATGCGCACGTCGTCGTAGACGCCGTCGCCCGTCTTGGCCTTGAACCGGTCGCTCGACCCGTCGCCCAGGGCGAACTTCACCGCGTCCGCACTAGTGCAGGAAAACGCCCCCGGAACCTTGCGCTGGGCGAAGGGCTTGCCGTCCACGTAGAGGACAACTTCATCGTTCTTGGCGTCCCAGGTGAAGGCGATATGCGTCCAGACGTCCTTTTTGAAGATGTCCTTCTTCAGGATCTGCACCTGCTTGGGCGCCACGACCGAAAGATCCGTCATGCCCCACTGGTTCTTGGTCATGTAGAAGCGGAAAGGCTTCCAGTCTTTCTCCCAGCCGCTGACGATCGTATGGCCGCCCGGCTCGTTTTCCGCCCAGTGCGGCTTGAACCAGAACGCCACCGTGCCGGCCTGCGGATTGAACCCCTTCAGCGCGTCCGCGACGAAGCACGTCGCCTGGTCGTAGGCGTGCCGCCGCACGTCGAGCCCCTGTCCCGAGACGCCCTTCGTCCAGGTCTCGCGCCCGTAGACGATGCCCTTCTCCGGCTGGGCCCCCGGCCGCACGAGCGCCTCGCCCGTCCCGTCCAGAGGGAATACGTACAGCGGCTCGGCCGCAATGGCGTGCCCCAGCCCCAAACCAACCCCAAGCGCGAGAACGGTCCGCCAAATGGACCGTGCCCGCCGCCGATTCTTCTCGATCATGCTTGTGTTCAACTTTCTTTGTTCACGCCGTTTAGAAGTATAGCAAATATCCGTTCTCTCCGCAAGGAAAATCCGCCTCAGCGGAAATGCAAGGCGAACCCTTGCGCGACGACTTTCACGCTCAGTCCCGTCATCACCTGCCCCGAGGCGTCCTTTTCCCATGCGAGAAGCACCTTGCGACCGTTCAAAGGTTCCGTCTTCAACGTCCATTTCGCCGCGTCCAGGCGATGGATCCTGCCCGCCGAAATCAAGCGGTAGACGCCCGCCTGCGGCTTCTCGGTCCCGAAATCGACGGTCACCGTGCCGCCTTGGTACGCGTCCACTTCCGCCGCGCCCAGCCGAAGTGCATCCACGACCGTTCCCGTCGCGTCCACCGTAAAGGCGAGATTGCGCCCCAAGCCCATCCCATTGGGCAGAAACGCCGTGTCCGCGGCGAAAACGCCGCCGTCCTCCACCTGCACATGCCGCAACGCCAGTTCATACCCTGGGACCCGCCACTTCGCCGCGAGATACGCCTCCGCCGCCAGACGCTGCACGGCCGTCAGCGCATTCGTGAAGAGCAGAATCTCGCCGTAGATCTGTCCGCCGCAGTTCGCCCCGTCGTCCGTCAGCGTCCCAAGCGCGCGCACCGGAACGCCTTCTCCATTCTCCTTGACGGAGTCGAGCGTGAGAATCTGCCAAGTCCCGTTCAGTTTCCGCTGCTCTTCGGTCTCCGCCTTTGCGCCGTCCAGCCGGACGGGCACGTCCGTCCTGTTCAGCACGCGGTCGCCGCCCCAGTTGCGGCAGAAGAAATGCGCGAGCGAATCAAGCGTGGTCGCGCCATCGTCGAACGTCTCACCCTCCTTCAGATCGCTGGCATTGCCCTCATTGGCAAGTTTGTATCCGCCCAGCAGCGTGCCCCCGCCGCCATTCGCACTGCTGTACATCATGACCGTCGTTTTCACCGGGACGGCGCGATTGAACGGCAGGCGGCGATTTTCCGAAACAGTCCACGCCCAATCAGGCGTCTGCCCCTTGGAATCCGCGAAGGCATACTTCTTCTCCAACGTGCCACTCTGCCTACCGAAAGAAAGGACCGCCTGCCCGTTGCAAGCCTCCCGCACGAGGTACGGGTACAGATACAGATAGCCTTTGCCGTACGGATTCAGCCCGTAAAGCGCCGTCTGCCCCGCACGCCGGTCGTTCCAGCGCCGGACAAGCGGATAATCGTTCGTGTAAACGGCGGAATATTGTCCGTTTTTGTCCGCCACGACATACTGCTGCAGCGTATTCGTACGTGCGGCGTCCAGCCACAGGACCGGGTCGGCCGCCCGCAGAACCGCCGCGTTCCCGTATTCCAACTTGCCGCCATTGGCGACCGTGAACGACATGTTGGACGCCGGCTTGTAGAGGTGGGTATCCCCCGCAATCCGGACCGGCCCCGCCGCGCCTTCCACACGCCCGAAATTGCCGCCGCGGAGCGTAACCGCCGAAACACCCGCCGCATTCGTCGAGACGGTCAGCCGGGGCAGTACGCCCGCCGGGTCCGTCCCTTCCAGCGCAACCGCCCCGAAGGTCCGCAACGCGGCGTTTTCCGACGCCTTCCCGAAGGCGAAAGCGGACGTCCCGTCCGCACCCCTTACCCAAATGTCGCCCTCCAGCTCCTTTGTCTTCAGCTCGACGCCGGACGCGAGTTCCAGCCCGGCGCCCGTCCAGGCGTCCTTCTGCTTGCCCGATACGCGCGAAAAAGCGACTTTTTGCGCTTTCGTGACGGCAAGCTGCATGTCGCCAAGCTCCAAACTTCCCGTAAATCCCGTCAAATCGCCCGAAAGAACCGTATGCGGCGCATTCGTCCAGGCGAGTCCGTTGTTCCCGGAATCGCATCTGACGACGCCTTTGCCCGAAATGCGCCCCGCCAAGGTCTTGAAGGCATACCAGTTCTTGAGAACGAGCGTGGAATTCGTCTCTTCCAGCCGGATGGCGCAGGCGAAGACGCCGGAAGCCGCCGACCAGCCCGTAATTCCCTCCTTTATCGTGACCGTGCCCCCGCCCTTCACGACGAGGGTCGTCGTCCCGTTCGTGAGAGCCTTATGGTCATCCTGCAGGAGGGTTTCGCCGTCAAAGACGAGATTCGTACCCGCTTCCACCACATGTTCCGCGGCGGAAACGGAAAGCGCCATTCCAAGTATCCCTCCACAGACGAGGGGGACCTTTTGCCATGTGCACCGTTTCATCTTCTCATTCCGTGTTTTGTGCAATCTGCACAAAACACGGACTTCCCGACTCCTGCAGGATGACTGCCGCCGCTTTTAGGCGACGCAACGCTTGCGCCGGAGCGCGAGCATCCCCGCCCCGAGGAGCAGCATCAACCCGCTCGTCGGCTCGGGCATCAAGGTTATGGTACCGATGGTTTGGCTATCCTTCTTGAGATCGGCCGTGAAGGACTGACCAGCTTTGAGCTTCTCCCAAACGTCGTCCCACTTCGGCGTACCCCATGTGGTGGAGCCGACCGTATCGCCCCCGCTAGTCAGGACGAACCGCAACGCGCCAACTTCAACCCATGTGTCCTTCTGGGTGCCGCTATAGGGCTTGACCTCCGCCTTGCCGGTCTCGGCGTCATACTTGAAGAACGCTTCACCGGACGCGATATAGCCCTTTGTGCCGTCGGCCGAGGTGCCGCTTATTTGTTTTCCGTCCGTACCGAACGCGCTGAACGTGAGTTTGTCCCACGATACGCCTTCGTTGACGTTGACCGTCCATTTGAGGGCGGCGGCGGAGGCGACGGTAGACGCGACCACAACGGCCGCGGCAATCATTGATTTCATGTTCATTGTTTCTTGTTTCCTTTTTGTTGT
>ERZ808270.341-NODE-341-length-28498-cov-7.546532_pt1 | contig 28498 bp, 25 predicted proteins | sample MGYA00521082_ERZ808270 | MGnify/ENA primary metagenome ERZ808270 (study PRJEB31516, sample SAMN03275594) | gut metagenome | biome: mammalia-associated habitat; material: feces | host: Papio cynocephalus | place: Kenya | collected 2012-07-27 ... | reverse complement strand
GTAGTGGCGCACACGTCACTCAGAAAACAGACAGGCAATAAACAGAGATAAACCAACCGTAAACGACTGTTTTTAGGGGAAATAAGCTTTACTGAGCCTTTTAGCCGACAAAGCCGTTGGGGAATGGCTGTCGGGAATATAAGACAAATGGGAAATGCGAATACAGGCAAGTAAGGCAGATGAGATATTGAATTGAGGGAGAAACACAAGCATGACAAAGGATATACAGTTATACGACTACCAAAAGGACATGGTGAGGCGGATTGAGGAAGCATTTGGCAGTCATCAGTCTGTGATGGTGCAGATGCCGACAGGTACGGGGAAAACACACGTGTTGGTAGAAGTAGTAAAAGATGAAGAGCAAAGAGTAAAAGAGCCACGTGTGTGGATTATCGCCCACCGTAGGGAATTGGTATCACAGATAGAAGAAACGGTGAGGACATTCGGGATAGAACCCTATTCAACGGAGCATACGGAAAGCAAGATAAGAGTACAGTCGATACAGTGGCTGACACGTCACTATGCAGTCATGGACGAGAATCCGACACTCATTGTGATAGACGAGGCACATCATGCATTGGCGAAGACCTACGCAGAGGTGATGAACGCCTTTCCTGAGGCAAAGAAACTCGGAGTGACAGCCACCCCCTGCCGACTGAACAAACGCGGCTTTACCGACTTGTTTGACATGCTGCTGTGCTCCCACTCCATCCCCACCTTTATCAAAGACGGCTATCTGTCCGACTTTGACTACGTATCGCTCAATCCAAGCAGTGAAGACCAAAAGAAGATAGACGGACTGGAGAAACGAGCTACGGATGGTGACTATAACGTGGCGGAGATGCAGGATGTGTTGGATTGCAAGCCGTCCATAGAGCGGCTGCATCGGACCATCATGGATTTTGCACCGGAAAAGAAAGGCATCGTGTATGCCATTAATATAGAACACGCGGAGCATGTGGCAGAATACTATCGGGAGCATGGCATTGAGGCAGTGGCGATAAGTTCGAAGACATCGCTTGCGGAGAGGAAGATGTTGATAGAACGGTTTAAGGGAGCTGATAAGACGGATAAGGCAAATACAGCATCAGCATCAGCAAGCAACATTCAAGTGTTGGTGAATGTGGACTTGTTCGGAGAGGGTTTCGACTGCCCCGATGTGGAGTTCATCCAGTTGGCGAGACCTACGCTGTCGCTGGCGAAGTACCTGCAGATGGTGGGGCGTGGACTGCGTGTAGCGAAAAATAAGGAATGTTGCATCCTCTTGGATAATGTAGGACTATACCGACTGTTCGGGCTACCCACAACAGAATGGGATTGGGAAGCCATGTTCAGAGGAACGCAGAGCGGAAAAGGAATAGTGAATGTAGCCATAGACCTATCGCTCAGAGCCGTCAGCGCAGGATATAGCACGACAAGGAGAACCAATGAACCCGATGCAGAAATGGTGGTCATAGCACGCCATGACCAACCCAAGATACAAATTCGGCTGGCAGAAATGCAGGAAGCGTTCCGAGGTACCAACCGATTGGAACGGAGACGGTACGGGTATATGGGAGGCGGACGGTATATCCGCATTGCTGATACCATGCAGGGAATATACAACATCACCAATGAGGTACGTTTCAACTGGAGACTTATGAATAAAGCAGAAAACGGCATGAGGAAATACTATCTGCTGAACGAGTCAAACGAGCGCATCGTGTATGTAGGCAGGAAATCTCCTTGGGAAGAGTATGCTGATGGCGTAATAGAGCGGTATTACTATACAGACTATAGAAATAAGCTGTCGAGCATTCATGTCGACGAGACAGAATATATCACAGGAGAAAAGCGCAGGCCCATGCGCAACAGTATCATGAAGAAAGTATGGGGCGAAGAGCAGTTGGTGACATACGTATATTACGGCATCAACAAGAACAAGGGCAGGCACTTTGACAGCAAGGACGCATACGTTTGCGAACACTTCATGCGCAACGAGTATGCCATCAGCAATAACAACAACCGCATCATCTTGGAAGGCTTGAAAAGCGTGAGGCTCAGTGATGACAATATCGCGGAAGTGGTGTTCGAGGGAGAAGACAAGACTACATGGGTGAACCTTTACACCATGCAGGAGTTTGACGAACGTCCGACCATAGAGCGTATGGGATTTGTAGAGCTGTTGAAAGTTGGTTACGACTACTATTTTTACAAAGAGAGACAGATGGCAGGCATTCCTATCCGAGATTGGAGCTGCGCTGTGAATGAACGGATATTCCAATTCTCAGACCAGTATGTCATATTGAAAGACAGCCCCAACAAAGTGTATTATGTGGCAGGAGAATGTCAGAAGAACAGGCAGTGGTATCTGAAACTGAACGAAGTAGGTTGTAGAAACCCGAAAAAATGTAAGGAAGTGCCTTCTGCATGGTTTCCAAGGAAAGACTGAAATGAAGAACGACATTCAGCTTTACGACTATCAGGAAGAAATGAGGGGGAAGATTGACACGACATTCAAGTCGTGCCAGTCAGTAATGGTGCAGATGCCGACAGGTACGGGAAAGACGTATCTGTTGGCTTCTGTCGTATATGGGGAGATAGAGCAGTCGGACAAGGCAAACGTATGGATTGTGGTACACCGCAGGGAACTGGTGGAACAGATAGAAGAGACGTTAGGGAAGTTCGGTGAAATACAGAATGACAAGGTGAATTTTGAGAAAACCTTTTCCCTTTTATCGGAAGAACATCGAATAAAAGTGATGTCGATACAATGGCTGTCTCGGCATTATGAGGAGTTAGAAGAACAGCCAAGTCTGATAGTGGTAGATGAGGCACATCATGCCGTGGCAAAGACCTATGCGGAGGTGATGAACGCCTATCCCGAAGCCAAGAAACTCGGAATGACGGCAACGCCATGCCGATTAAGAAAACGAGGATTTACGAAATTGTTTGACACACTGCTGATGTCATGGTCAACCAAACGCTTTATTGCAGCCGGACGGCTGTCGTTGTACGACTATATGAGCATCAAGGCAGACAGTGAAGACCAACGAAAAATTTTGAACCTTACGCAACGAGGAGCTGACGGAGACTTTTCGATGAAAGAGATGAGCGAGAAGTTGGATGTCAGACCGAGTATAGAGCGGTTGTGCGACACTGTGTTGCGGTATGCGGCAAACAAGAAAGGCATCACATACGCCATCAACATTGCCCATGCGGAACATATAGCCGAGGAATACAGACAGCATGGGATAAATGCAGTGGCGATAAGCTCGAAGACACCTAAGGAAGAGAGGCACACGAATATTGAAAGATTCAAAGAGGGAGATATTCAGGTGTTGGTGAATGTGGACTTGTTTGGCGAAGGCTTTGACTGTCCTGATGTAGAGTTTATCCAGTTGGCGAGACCAACCCTGTCGTTGGCAAAATACTTGCAGCAAGTGGGACGTGGACTGCGCGTGTTTGATGGCAAGAAATACTGCCTGATATTGGATAATGTCGGACTGTACCGCCTGTTCGGATTACCATCAGACGACAGAGACTGGCAAGCGTTGTTTGAAGGGGCTATAGCCGGAAAGGGCGACATGACTCAGGCGGAAGAGCAATACTATGACGCCTATTCCGTTCGCAATGAATCGGTGCCGATAACATCAGACAGCCATACGGAAATGATAACCGTGATGACGCATGACGGGCAGCGCATGGACTTGGATGCGGCATACGGATATGAAACCATAGAAAATGCAGACGATCTGTTTGGCGTAGTCGATAAAGAAGGCAACGAGATCTTGCCTTGTATATACAATAAGGTGGAACTGAAAGCTTATGGCTTTGCCAAGCTCTATTCCAGAAAGAAGATAGACAGGGAGCGACCGTGGATAGACCTACGGAATGGCGTAAGGTTTGTAAAACGGCCTAACATTGAAAGACACGGCTTTCTCGATTTTTCCACCACAGACAGTAGACGGTTTTATCCAAGAGTGCAAACACGAATAATGAATGAGGACTGCTTTGTGTTGGCGGACACTTTTGAACGTGGCATAGATGATGGACTGCGGTTTAAGAACTTCTTCGTCCAGCCATCAGAGCCAGAGAAACTTTACTCGTTCAGGGAAAAGATAGATGATGTGACACTTTGGGAGGATGAACAAGGCGGTTTGGCATGGCGCAAAGGTTGGGAAGCAATGCTGCACCCAATAACCTCCGCAGAATGGACGGTCAAGAAAACGGCTTGGAAAGTAGAAACAAAGCGGTTTGAGGAAGAAAAGAAACAATACATACGGCATTTCAAGCCTAAAATTCAAATCAATAACATTCTCGGCAAGACACACTTGGCTGACTATGAAGAACCACAATATCTGAGAACATCATGTATTACAAAAAACAACTATCAGGTATATTATCGTAAGCATTGGTTGGATAAATGGGAAGCGGTAGGCACATACATAAAAGTATTTCCGCCAGCATACGGCATCAGAGTAGTGCAAAACTGGAACGGGAAATATCTTGTACGCACCTCGCTTTTCAAACCCTTGGAAACGCCAGAGCAAGAATATGAGTATGCAGAGTTGCAAGACAACTACATATTGTATTTCACAGAGCACGGCACAGGGTATTGGGCATATCTTGAGAACGAGGCTTGTTTTACTATAAAGCCAGAGTTTGTAACCATCGGATTTTTGGACTTCATAAAGGTCAACGATATTTATATGGAGCGATACACCTATAGCATGAAAATCTATCGAAGGGCAGAGATTAGAATGTATGAAGATGTATGTTTCTTAGGCAACAGAACAGTTATTGTCAATTCAAGATACAGCAGAAGACGATTCGAGATACAACAGCGGAATGTGGACGGCAAGCATTTCATATTGAAAGAAGAGAATAATCCCAACAGCAGTATCTATGATATGTATTATGACGGCAAGAAATCACCGATAATTATAAGACGAAAGAAAGATTATGAAATGAAGGACAGGATAAAACCGTAAAGGGGGATTAGCGACAATTCTCTAAGGCAAAGGCGGATGCGCAAGATGAGAGTCTTGGGCATCCGCCTTTGAGCTTTTATTACGGTCTGAGTAAATTGATAGGTGCAACATATACTCCATCCTCACGCTGATAGGCACCACCTACAGCTGTGAGTACCATTAAAAATGAAGGGGCTTGTTCTTCACTCTTTTCAATGATTTTATTTTGCAGCGTCTTTAAAGAACTTGCTCCATATTCAATCAAATCATCCCCTCCAAGTTTGATTTCTATGGCTCCCCATCTACCATCTTCAAGATGAAGGACAGCATCACATTCCAAGCCGGTATTATCACGATAATGAGATACCGTGCCACCTATGGAATTGGCATATATAGACAAATCCCTTACTGCAAAATCTTCAAAGAACAATCCAAAACTTTCCAGGTCATGCATAAGGTCTTTGGGACTTACACCTAAAGAACGGCAAGCGATAGATGTGTCTATGAAGTGTCGTGTTGGAGTGCTTCTTATTGAGGTCTTTGAACGTATATTGGGATTCCATGCCGGCAGATCTTCAAGCACATAAAGGTCTTTCAGTGCCTCCATGTAATCATCAAAAGTCTTTGGATCCATAGTCCGCTCATTGCTTTGGCGTACATCCGCTATAATGGTTGAGAGAGCAGCCTCCGTTGAAATATGCCGTGCATAACTTCTCAATATCATCCTTAATACATCAGGGCGTTTGTTTCTGAATCTCTCATTTTCGCAGTCCTCAAACACGAACAAGCCATTATAATAGTTTTTGGTTATTTCCACAGCAATATCCTTTGGTGCCTGTACGGATATAGGCCAACCACCACGACACATAAGGAAAGCAATGTCATCGAGGGAGATTTCCGTGTTCATATCCCAAGGGTAATCCCCTTTTTTATCAAACAAATCCATCAAGGATATTGTACCCTTAGATTCTTTTGATTCCCATAGGCTCATCGGACGCATCTTTACGGGTGCAATCCTACCTGCTCCACTATGGTGAACCTCCGTTTTGTCCGCAGGAGTGGAACTGCCCGTAAGAATATATTTCCCGAACTGATAGTCAAAATCCAAATCATCTTTCACTTGGTTCCAAATATCAGGAGCCTTCTGCCATTCATCTATAAGTCTTGGCTTTTCGCCATTAAGCACACCCCTTGGGTTCATACGTGCCATTGTGATAGATTGCTTAGTGTTCAGCTTTACAAAACTTTTTTGATAAAGCATACAAGTAGTGGTCTTGCCACAGAATTTTGGACCTGCCACAACAACCGCCCCAGAAGTTCTTAACTTCAATTCTATCTCTTTTTCTACAAGTCTATTGTAATACATAAGATGCCTATTTATAGTTTTCTTTTGCAAAGTTACAAAATTCCCAAGATTTTCAGTTGTAAATTCCCAAGATTTTCAATGCAAAATTCCTATAATTTTCAATTCACACTTGTTTCAACCGCAAAAAGCCCCCTAATACCAAAATCTTTTTTCTTGATTTATACCCTGATACCAAAATTTATTTTAGCAAAATATGGTCTGATACCAAAATCTTGCGTCATTTATGCTGTTTTACATACTCCAAAAGAACCTTAGCGTTAATAGCTTTGCGTTTGTATTTGACAGTCAAATGAAGATGAGGAGCGGTGGAGCGACCAGAGTTACCTGTGATGGCAATGGGAGTTCCAGCTTTGACGAACATACCTTTGGTGACGATTATAGTTGAAATATGACAATAGCTGACGGTGTAGTTTCCGTGACGTAAGGTGATGAAATTGCCGGAACGCTTGTCGAAACCGATGCGCTCCACGATTCCATCAAGCATGGCATAACACGGTTCGTAGTTGGCACGGAGGTCAATGCCGTTGTGAAACTTACTTTTGGCAGTGAACGGGTCTTGACGATAGCCAAAGGGAGAAGTGATGTAGATATTTTGGAGTGGAGAGGATAAACTGAATTTATTGGGAGACTGCAGTCCTGATGTTTTGCTTGCCAGTGCAGTGGAATCTGTTGGAAGCATATTGACAGAAGAGGTATCACGAAGTAGTGGTGCCTCTTTTTCTGTATGTGGAGTATGTACCTTCACCTTGTATCGGTGTTTGCTGTTGCTGACAGTATAGAACTGTGCCTGTGCCGTAGTTGTGGAGATACACATTACGGCTATGATGAGAGATAAAAACTTTTTCATGGCAGCAAAAGTACGGAGAGAAAAGACGGAGACAAAAGAAATGATTCGGGCAGGTATGAAATTATAACATCAAATAAGAAACAAGTATGATTATTCGCGTATTATCATACTTGAATTATAAATTAGCCTAAATGTGTGGCTATGAAGCGAGCGTTTTTCTTGGCATTGTAGTCTGCCGATATAATTTTGTAGGAGTGTTGCACTGTTCTGTCTATAACAGATGAAATGCAGCAAGGTATCAACAAAAACAAATATCATCAAATATGAAAATGAGAATTGAGGAGCATGAAGTGCCGTATGAGACACTTGCAAAATTTGGATTGACACGAGAAATGATTGAAGACCTGCCCATGCACGTATTGGAAGACATCGGGCAAGGCAGACGATCGCCAGTGCTACCCATACAGGTGGAAGACGAGAATGAGAACATCATCAAGAGCCGTACACGCTTCGCCTTTGTACGTATGGAAGACGGAAGCGTGGATGTGGTATTCTATCCAGTGCTGAACCAAGCACCCTTGGAGCAGTATGGCCAAGAACAGCAGAAGCAACTGTTGGCAGGAAAAGCCATACTCGCCGACATGATGATGGACGGAAAGCAGAGCAAGGCATTCGTGCAGTTGGATGCAGAGACCAACCAAGTGATATACGCCCCCACACCGGTAATCGGACGCAACCTGCAAGTATTGGCAGGGGAAATGCATCTAAGTTCGGCTGAGGTAAAAGTGATACAGAACGGCGAACCGTTGACATTCGTGATGGATGAAGAACCTGTAACCGTGGGCATAGATTTGAATGACAGTACAGGTATAAGACTGTGCCAAGGCGATGACCAGAAGTGGAAGGAGCAGACCAAAAGAGAATGGGACAAGTACACATTCGGCTGCTATGGCTGTTGGATGATGGATGATGACGGGAATCTGGATTACGTGAGCGAGGATGACTATACGGAAGAACTGTGGAACGAGTTGTCACGCAAGAGAGAGGGACACCAGACAAGAATGGGACATCATTAAATCAAAAAACAAGGAGAATGGCGACAAACAAATATTATCCAGAGGAAGTGTTAGTGGAGAAAATACAGAAGGGAGAATACGGTTGGCTGGATTATGTCAACCACCATTCTGCGGAGTGGCAGGAGGAATACACACAGTATTGTCTGGGCAACGGGCTGTGCATCTGCGAGGAAAGCGCAGAACAGTTTGTGCAGTACAAGGACAAGCAACTGGAAGAAGCATTGGAACGTGGCGACGCATAATACAAAGCCACATAAAACATGGATAAGCGTATGGCGATAAGAAAACAATTGAATCCGAGACAGATGGACGTGTCACCAGAGATGCGTGACCTGCTCATGCGCAACGGTATGCAAGCCCATATCGTTGCCAATGGCAGCGGCTACCAGTTGGCGGTGCAGGGGCATGACAGTCCGCTGCTCACATACAATATCACGGAAAAACAGATGTTGGCGTTGACGGATTGGGGGACGAACTATGCCAACAAGACCGCCTACAACACCTTTACAGACATTGTAGGCAAAGACTTTCATCTGCCCAAGAACTTCGTCCATGCCCGCAATGCCAACGGACGGGTAGCGATGGGACTGCATGGGTATAGGGTTGGTGTTGGAGAGTATGGACATAATATGGGGAGGCATGGCATGATGCCGCCCAAATTCTTGGGCTGGACACCGAGAATGCAGGACGGACACCACCTGCGGAGAGTCGGCGGACAACTGTTCTTTCCACAGGCACCTATTGTGCCGGAACGCTGGGACGGACGCATGAAGCCCGGAGAACTGCAATCCGGCGGTTATGGATTCTATTACAGGGGACAGACGCAACAGCCTACAGTCAATCAGGATGTACTGCAAAATTTGCAAGCCGTGGTGACACCTGTTGTGACACGACCGAGAAGTGAAGAACCAGCTAAACCCTATAAAGAACTGATCACCTCGCCTGTGTATTTCTCCAATGAGAAGTGGCAGGAATGCCTGTCCTCTCATGGCATCATTGTGGATGCGCAGAACAAGACACTCACCATACAGTCAAACTCGACCAATGTGGATATGGTGTATGACTTGAAAGATGACGAGTTGAAGGCATTGACCGACAACTCAATCAAGAAAGTGCCGATAGACAAGCGTATAACAACCCTGAACAACATTATCAAGGATGACTTTGCCGACAAGGTGACAATGGATATACTGAACAGCAAGGAACGTATCAATATAGGATTGCGCCCAGAGGTACAGCAGGAGTTGGACAAACGGCAACAGACGGTCAATGAGGTCGGACAGGATGATGAACTCTCCGTGCAGCAGGAGATAAAACAACATGGTGACGCATCAGTGAACGGTCAGGACTTGGATTTATTGGACGAGAACAAAGGCTGGTATCGTGAAGCCAAGCATGGGCGTGAGGTACAGGTAGAAGAAATCTATGTGGAAAAGATAGAAAATCCTGTCACTGATACTACCAAGCAAGATCAGGGAAAGGCGAACGACAACGGGCAAGAAAAGGGAAAGGGCAATAACAAAGGTGAAGTGAAATACCGCATGACCGCCGTCATCAACGGAGAAGCCATCAGTCACGAAATCAGTCAGAAACAGTACGACAAGTTCATGGCGGTGGACGACTATCATAGAATGAAACTCTTTTCCAACGTATTCAAGGAAGTGGACATGAAGACACGACCGGGAGCAAACGCAGGATTGGGAACGAAAATCTTTGCGGCATTGGCGGCAGGAGCTGTAGTGACATCAGAGGTGGCGCACGGCATGAGGCATCATCCACATCCAGAGATATATGGAGAACGGTTTGAAGGAACACAAGCACCGAGACCATATTTTAAGCCGGGCGTGGACGCGCCAAATGAGGTGGCGGCGAGGAACTTTGAGGCGCAGATGAATAAGGAAGTGACAGAGATACGGAGAGGATATTAAGGCAGATAGAAATATTGCTGAGAACTGATAGTATCAGCCTTTCTATGCCTCTTTAAGCCTTTCCAAGTCAAGGGTGTATATTGAGATGATTGAGAACAATATAACAATGTGGAACGGAGATTTGACATACAATGACTTCCTGCAGCGGTTGAGCATACAGGATGTGCTGAGAGACGCAGGCTATCACTTGAACAAGCGTGACGGTCTGCGCTATCCCTCGTATGTGCGGACAGACAGTGACGGAAGGCGCATACACGGAGACAAATTTTTAGTGACCCCCAACGGGCAATGCTGCTTTCAGCCACCCAATCAGAAGCTGTACAATGTCATATCATTTATCAAGGAGCATCCGAATATGTTCGCGGACTATCGGGCAGGAATGTCAACGGACAGATTGGTGAACTTGGTGTGCAACAGACTGCTGAATACCCCGATACAGGAAAGGAATCCACAAATTATTGCACCGAGGACGGCAAGCAAGCCATTCTCATTGAAAGATTACGATGTGCATCACTTTGACCCGAATGACCGAAACAGCCAGAAACCATTTTATTTCTACTTCAAGGCAAGAGGAATAGACCTATACACGCAATATGCTTTCAACAAACATTTCTGTCTGGCAACCAAGCATCGGGAGGACGGACTGCGCTATACCAATTTGGCTTTTCCGTTGACAAAACCCGGAGATAAAAAGATCGTTGGACTGGAAGAACGGGGTCGTCCAAGAATGGATGGGAGCAGTGCCTACAAGGGCAAGGCAGAAGGCAGCAATGGCAGTGAAGGACTGTGGATAGCCAATCTGAAGAACGAGCCATTGGATAAGGTCGGTGGTGTGACATGGTTTGAAAGTGCCTACGATGCGATGGCTTTTTATCAGATACACCGAGAAGCGATCAAGCAGCATCCTGAATTGTCACGCAAAGGTATCTATGTTTCCACAGGCGGTTCCCCGACAAGAGGACAAATTAAGGGAATGCTTGAAGCGACACCACAAGCCAGCCATTATCTGTGCTTTGACAACGACAAGGCTGGGCGTGGCTTTGTAGAACTGTTCAGACAGACAGCGGATGAACTGCATATCGAACCAGACAGAGTGAGAGTCATGCCGATGCCTGTATGGGCGAAAGACTGGAACGATGTGCTGTTGGATAAGGCGAGTGAGGAACATATAAAGTCAATAGAGGGTAAGATTGAGCCGTTGGGAATGCCGAAAGAAAAGCAGTCTTCGGGAATGAGAAGGTGATGTGGGGTGTTCTTGGACAAAAACCGATATAAACCCCGTATCTGTTTTCCGAGTCTTCGACTTGCTTTCCATTCAACTAAATCCTTACGAGAACAAATTCTCGACTGCTTTATCTGAATGTAAAGCTGTGGCACGATGTGCCACTCGGAAAACTGAAACGGCGATAAACAGAATAAAAATCGTTGGGACTTGCGAAACTGTGTATTGGAAAATACATATGGTCATGGATATAAGAAACCGTTGGGGTTCGTAAACTGGGGGTGCCACTCGGAAAACATAAATGGCGATAAACAGAATAAAAAACGTTGGCGCATGCGAAACTTGGTATTGGGAAATGGATATGGCGATAAACATAAGAAATGGGACAGTTAATACACGGAAAGGAGTAGTGATAGAAATGAGTATGAAGATATTGATATTGTCATTGGGTATGATGATAGGCGTTGCGATAGATTGTGAGGCACAGGTGGTGTCATCCAATCCGTTGGAATGGCTGGCATTGGCGGAGGGTAATGAGTTGGTGGGCAAGCAGATAGACAGTCAGATAAACGGACAGCAAAAGACAGCCATACTGCAAAACACCATAGCAGCGGAGTTTAACCAGATGCACAAATGGCAGAAGCAATACAACAGTTATCTGAAAGATGTCAGTGGTTACGCCTCTTCGCTAAAAGCCTGTACCCATCTGTATGATGACGGAGTGAAGATATTTATCAAACTCGGCAGGTTACGCAAGGCAATCAGCAATAACCCACAAGGCATTGTGGCAAGTATGTCGATGAACAATCTGTATGTTGAGACAGCAACAGAATTGGTGTCTGTGTTTACCTTGTTGAATGAAGCAGTGGCAAAAGGAGGCAGTGAAAATATGATAACCGGTGCCGACAGGAGTCAAACTCTATGGGCATTGAATGACAAACTCGGCTGTTTCAGCAAGAAACTCAGCAGATTGTATCTGAGCATACGCTACTACACATTCAATGATGTGTGGAACAATGCTACGGATGGAATGATAGACAGAAATAATGCTGATGTGGCGAGTCAGGCGTTGGGACGATGGCGAAGGGCTGCGAGAGTGACAAGGGACTGAGTGACTTTTGTAGGAATAAGTCTTATTGGGCCTTTCTAAGCCAATTAAGCCATTGACATATTGAGGAAAACGGATAAGTCAGATAGGACAAATATGATGTCAGGAAAGAAGAGCAATGGAACAAATAGAAGTATTGAGATATATGGTAGTTGTGGCGGTAGTGATGCTGTTAGGCGTTGGCAAGGCTCATGCGCAGAACGACCCGACATTGGCAGGAATGATACTGATGTATACCAACAAGGCAGAGAAGCAGTTGAAGAATCAAGAAAAGGTAATGCTGTTGATGACAACCGGGCATATATGGACGAAAGAGGAAGTGAAGGCAACGACAGATTTGCAGAGGGAGTTTAATGACTATCTTGACTCATTCCGCTCGATAGTGTGCTATGCGGCACAGATATACGGATTTTATCATGAGGTGACACAGCTCACAGGCAATATGGGCGGACTGATAAAACAGTTGGATGCCCATCCGGGTAACGGGCTGGCAGTGGCACTATCGACAAAGCGCAATAAAATCTATCGGGAGCTGATAATGAACAGCGTTGAAATCGTCAATGACATACGAACCGTGTGCCTGTCGAAAAACAAGATGACAGAAAAGGAGCGCGTGGAGATTGTGTTTGGAATCCGTCCGAAACTGAAAGCGATGAACAAGAAACTACAGCGACTGACCAAGGCGGTGAAATATACGAGCATGGGCGATATATGGCTGGAGATAGATGAAGGAGCAAGACCGCCAAAAGCCAATAAACAAGAGATTGTGGATAGGGCGAGAAGACGGTGGAGACAGGCAGGAAAGAATGTGATGCCGTAATGCCCTGTTATAGGAATAGGCCAATCTAAGTCTCTTTAAGCCAGATAAGGCAGATATGAGATCAAACATTTAATAAAACAACGAAAACGAAAAGAATATGTCATTTTGGAGTAAACTATTGACGACAGGCGGTAAGGTGTTGGGAGCGACAAAGAACGCCACGAAAGCCACGGCAAGGTCAGTGGGCAGTTCGGTGATACACCCTACCCACACGCTAAACAATGCAGGAAAGGCCGTAAAAACAGCGACTGTGGGCGGTGCAGTGGGCTATGTCGGTTGGGAAAAGCTGACCACCGACAAGAGCGTGACACGCATAGTGAGTGATGCCGTTATCGGAGAGGAAGCCACAGACACTATTGCAGAGACCGCAAGCGATGTGAAAGAGTTGAAGAACAAGGCAGGTGAAGCCGTGGAGAGCGTGAACAACGCTATGGGCGACATCAACAGCAAGTGGAGCGGCATGAGCAAGTTCTTCCGCAACATTTTCAATGGGAACGGACTGGATATGTTCGGCAGTTTCTTCAGCAACCTCGGCAAAGGCAAAGTGTCGGGATTGAGTCTGGTGGGACTGGTGGCAGCCGCCTATCTGATATTCGGGCGTTTCGGTTGGTTGGGAAAGATAGCAGGAACCATGCTCGGCATGATGCTGGTGGGCAATAACGCTAATGTCAGCCAAGTGTTGGGAGGCGGAACCTCAACGCATGGGAGGAATACAACTGAGGCAGCGGAAGAAACGGCTGGCAGAGGAATGAGGAGATAAGGACAACAAACAAGGAATACGACAATGCAGTATACAGAAGAAATGATATTACAGTCCAAGAGCGGATATTGTATGCCGTTTGAGGAGCAGCCCGGCAAGGAAGTAGCCATGACCTTGGGATATGGAGAGCAGACACATCCGATGACAGGCGAAAAGTTCTTCCATCATGGACTGGACTTTATGGTCAATCACTATCCGCTGTCAGCCGTGGCAAGCGGAATAGTATCGGGAGTAGGAAGCGACAACAGACATGGGATATACCAAACCATACGCTATGGCAAGTATGAAGTGACATACGCGCACCTTGCCAATGTGTACGCTAATTTCGGGGAGCCAGTGATGGCAGGACAAACGGTGAGCCTGAGCAGTGAGCGGTTGCATATAGAAGTGCGCTTCAACGGAGAGGAACTGAATCCTTTGGAATTTTTGACCATGCTCTATGGCAATATCAAAGCATTGAAGTATAGGGGCAAGGTCGGAGCGATAGACATTGATGACTTTGATATGGATGTGCGAACCAAATACGATGCTGACCGTGCGGAAATCGAAGAACTGATGCTGCGCTATCTCCCATTATATATGGAAGACCTGCGACACGGACAGTACGTACTGCCCCAACATACAGCACAATCGTTGCGCAATGTCTTTTCGTTGGGAGCCATGAAACGCTATTTCTTTGAGGTCATGCCCAGCATGAGCAATCCGTTGGGGATAAGCCAGAGAAGTGTGCCGTTGGCGTGCAAGGTACAGAACCTGCTGATAGGCGATTTCTTGGACTATTTGGCATTGCGACATAACATTTTTCTCTCCACACTGGGCGAAGCGTTAAAAAAAAAGTCCGATGTGATGCCCTGACCAATAGCGTAATCATCGACCCGCTATCGGAATTGGACGTGGACATACAGAGTTTTGACATACCGAGGACTGTCAGCGTATATCCCGACCGTGCAGGAGTGAGATGGTGGACAAAGGCATGGTTCAACAACCATGAGAACGGCGAGAGTTCCGTGGAGATAGAACGGCAGGATGCCATACGGTTTATCTTGGACTGCATAGAGAAAGACGAATGGCTCACCGAGTATTTCCCGAAACAGATGGAAGTGTACCATCAGGCGATAGAACAGACAAAGGAGCAACTGCTCAACCAAAGCATATAGAGCATATAGAGAAATGAGCATCAAGAACAGCAAACGGTTTGCGGAGATAGAATACGGTCTGCAGCAATACTTTGAAGGCAGCGTGTCACCAGTAATGGCGCAGGTGAAGAAAACGCTGAACGCCAAGCAGGTGAAGGAACTGGCAGACTACCAGCGCAGTCCGGCAGGCATCATGGCGGCATCCAATCCCATGATGGTGGATATCGGTTGGCAGACAGTGCGCACGACAGGCGAGTGGAACAGCAAGACCACCGAGGACTACCTGAAGATGTGCAACATGAAGATGCAGAACGACAAAGCCATGCAACAGGACTTTGCCGTACTTGCAGCGGAATGGCGCAATGCCGTAGTCGGTGAGATAGGACGCGTCAAGTATAATGCCCTATCAAAGCAAATCGGTTGTGATATGGCATACGCCTATATCGGCCAGCGTATGGAAGACCTGATGATAAACAAGCTGGTGAAGGACAACATGCCCAAGTCATCAATGGAATACATCATGCGCAAAGCCGCCAAGCAATGCATCTGGGGACTGACCGAAGAACTGATGAAATCACCTTTGACCAAGGAGATAGAGGCACGTGGCGAGAAAGCCTACAAGCCAAGCAATGCGGAAAAGGTGGCAGGACGGGTGGCAGGATCGGCAGTGGATGCCGTATCGTTGGGAGCATTCAACGGCTGGGCAAGTTTCGCAAAGTTCGTGGGCTGCGATGTGGCATTAGGATATGCCTTGGACAAAGCAGTGGGCAGTACGGAGCAGCACAAGGAGCAGATGATGGAGCGGAGCATCAGCAAGGGCGTGTTCGGGAGCAACGGCAATGTATTCGACAGTTTCCGCAAACAGGCAAGCGGATTGGAAGAGCCGGGCAGTACGCTGCAAACAATCAACAGTCAGCTTTCGCACAAGATAAAGTTACCCACAAAGAAATACAAGCCTATGGCATGGACGACAAACAGCAAAAACGACAATCCCTTTCCGGGTTTCACTCCTGATACGAGTTTTCTGAACACCAACGACAAACGGAAAGACCCGAAATACAAGGATGTACCGTTGATAGTGGCACCCGGCAAGGAAGATGCCTATCTGGAGGAGAAAGCCAAGCATGACGCGGCAAAGGTGAAAGAGGCAGAGCGTATCATTGCGGAGAAAGAACAAGGAACGGATGTTTCGGCAGAGGAACAGACAACAAACGTTTCATCGGACAATGAGGAGCAAGCGGAACAGCCACAGCAAGCCAATGAAAACGGCTGGGAAAACCTGTTGGCAAACTTCGGTTTGGACGGATTCGGAGACATCACCCATAACCTCGGCTATATCCTTGCCATGTTGCCCGATATGCTGGTAGGACTGTTGACAGGCAAGACAAAATCGCTGAACATGGACAACAGCATGATACCGCTGGCCAGTATCGTGGCAGGAATGTTCGTGAAGAACCCGATACTGAAAATGATATTGATAGGAATGGGAGGAGCCAACCTGCTGAATAAGGCAGGACATGAGGCACTGGAGCGGAAAGCGAATGAGGGAATAGTGGCAAATGGAACAGAACATGGACAAGTCGTGTATCGCCAATATGCGGACGAGCCGTTAAATCCTCGACTGGAAAATCCAATCTTGAGAGGCAGTTGCCTGATAGTAAACATCGACAGAGTGCCATGTACCATACAGTTGCCGCAGACAGTAGTAGATGCCTATCAAACAGGGGCGCTGCCGTTGAATACACTCGCCAATGCGATATTAGCAAAGAACGAACAGATGCAAGCAGTGGCGGCAAGGCAGTATGAGAATAATCGTGAGGAACGGGAAACGGTAAGCAGAGTGAGGGGTATACAATAACAAGATTAAACCATAAAGAAACAAGACATGAAAGAGAAAAGTCAGGCAGAAAAGATAGCAGCCGAGAGACAAGTGGAACTGCTCTCATCGGCATTGGACAATGCTGCATCGGCAAAAGGATATTGGCTGAACGCATCGGGCAAGAACTATCCACGCTTTTATCCAAAGGGATTGGCGGTGAGTCCGTTCAATGCGTTGGTCATGGCGTTACACTCAGACCGGACAGGGAGCAAGACCAATCTGTTCATGCCATTCAGCGAGGCAAAAAGACAAGGCGTGGCGGTGAGAGAACATGAACGAGGCGTACCATTCCTATATTATAACTGGAACAAGTATGTCAACCGCAACAATCCCAACGAGGTGATAAGCCGTGCGGACTACCAGGCATTGGATGCGGAACAGCAACGACAATATAAGGGTGTGCATAACCGTGAGATACGCACCCTGTTTGCCGTAGAACAGACCACCCTGCCGTTTGCCGATGAAAAGGCATACAAGAAACTGTTGGCAGAATACGGCAATGCCGAAGAAAGAGGCATTGGCGAAGGTGATGAACGTGCGCTGCATATCCGTTTCAATGACTTCCTGTTGAAGATGCGTGACAATCTTGTGCCTGTCCGCACAGACGGAAGCGGAGTCGCCCATTACGACAGCGAGAAAGATGCCGTGTATATGCCAAGACAGAAGGGCTTTGAGCATTACAATGACTATGTGCAGGAGACCCTGCGCCAAATAGTATCAGCCACAGGACACCAGCAGCGGTTGGCGCGTGAGGGAATGGTGATGAAGAACGGTGTGGCACCCTCGGAAGATGCCGTGCGAATGGAACGACTGACCGCAGAACTGGCTTCGGGTGTAAAAATGCTGGAGATGGGACTGCCGGCACAACTGTCCGACGAAAGTCTGAAACACATAGACTTCTGGAACCGTGAGCTGAAGGAAAATTCCTGTCTGATAGATGCCATAGAGAGTGACGTGAACAATGCCCTCACCGTGATACGCAAGGCGGAACAAGGCGAGAAGATAGAATACGCCACGATGCGCAACCAACGGGAGACAGCAGAAGTGAAAGACCAACTGCCCAAACATTATCTTGTGGCAGACGAAATCAAGCAGCATCCCGACAAGGACAACAAGACTATCGTGGTGGTGATAGACAAGGAACACAAAACAGCCGATGTGGTACTGCCATCAGGAGCATCGCTGGAAGTGGACAACGAGATAAAAGGTATGAACAAGCAGCGCATACAGAAAGCGTTGGAACGTGAGGGTATCGAGACCGTGCGCTTCTACAATCCTGACGGAGCCTTGGGCTATCGTCCCGACGATAGTTATTTTGCCGACAAGCAGGTGGACATCGCAAGATTGAGGAACTGGTCATTGGAGCATCTGTCCACCTTGGATGCCAGTCCAGCCATAGAAAGAGCCAAGGACATCGGATTCAGTCAAATACAGATGATACAGGACGACAAGAACCGTTGGGCGTTGTATATCAAACCCGAAGGACAGAATGGGTATAGCGTCTATCCCGACAAGGCGGACATCAACCAGTTCTTCAGTACGCTAAAGCAGTCTATGGACAACTTAGAAGCCGTGAAGATGGAGCTGGCAAACAAATATCACCACCGAGCAGCCGTACAGCCAGAGCTGAAAGTAGACTTGTTCGGAGGCAATGACCAGAACATCGACCTGAACTGCATACAGCGAGTGTGCGTATTCAAGACCAAGGAGAACGGCATACTCTGTTCAGCAACCATTGACGGAGAAAAGGTAAAACCAAGAAGCGTCACCCCACAGCAATGGCAACGGATGTGGGTGGCGGAAGACAGAGACTGTTACAAGACACATCTTGCAGCTACCCTGTTTGCGGACGTGTTGAAGCAGGGAGAAAAGCAGGAGCAAACATCATCGGAGAGTCAAGAAGCGGAAACCGAGGTGAAGCAGGAGCAGCAAGGCACGGCAGAAAAACATGAGGAAGAGCATAGGGAGTATCATGAGGAGGAAGACAAAAATGAGGAGATTGATGAAATGAAGGGGCAAGAAAAGGAAAAGGAAAAGACAAAGTCGGATGCTGATGTCGCAAAGAAAAATGAGGAGAAACGACAAAACGAGGAGGAGCAAAAAGGGAAAGTGCAGAAAGAGAACGCACAAAAAACGACTGGCATACAGAAGCAATGGAATGATCTGAAAGCAAAGCATCCCGATGCTCTATTGCTGTTCCGTGTCGGTGATTTCTACGAGATGTATAACCAAGACGCACGTAAGGGCTCTGAGATATTGGGGATTACACTGACAAGACGCAATAATGGTGCTTTTAAGGAATTGGCGGGATTTCCCCATCATGCTCTCGATACCTATCTACCCAAACTGATACGGGCAGGAGAAAGACTTGCCATCTGTGACCAGTTGGAGGAGTCCAAACAACAGAAGCAAGAAGCCGTAAAGGAACAGGTAGAACCAACGAGAGGCATGAGACGATAGATGTACATATATATAATAAGGTGTAAGAACAATGAGCAAGAACCAGTCATACGCAGAGCAATATGCAGAGGCGGCAATGGAACAGATGAAACGCTACGGCATACCAGCCTCCGTGATATTGGCACAAGGCATATTGGAAAGCAGTAACGGAGAGAGTGAGTTGTCACGGTTGGGCAATAACCATTTCGGCATCAAGGCAACGACATCGTGGCTGAAGAACGGAGGCGAGTATCTGATATATACCGATGACAAGCCGAACGAGAAGTTTTGCAAGTACAGCTCAGTTGCAGACAGTTATGAGCATCATTCACGCTTCTTGGCAAACAACCAGCGATATGCTCAATGTTTCAAACTGTCGCCAGATGACTACAAGGGATGGACTACCCAAATTGCCAAAGCCGGATATGCATCGGGCATAGGCTATGCGACAAGTCTGCAACAAATCATAGAGCGGAATGACTTGCAGAAGTATGACCGGCAAGTGATGGCAGAGATGAAGGCGCAGGGAAAGTCGTTCGGTGTGGAAAATAATCCGCGACAAACAGCAGGTAAAGAGCCTGTCGATAATGGCAATGAGGCTAACCGACAGCCGAACGGCAATTACTCATTTCCTGTAGCACGTGAGGAATATCTCTTTATCACCTCGCCATTCGGAATGCGCCAAGACCCGATGGACAAGAACAAGCAGCAGGTGCACAAAGGCATAGACATACGCTGCAAGGGCGATGCGGTATTGGCAACCGAGAACGGCGGCAAGGTCGTGGCGGTCAACCAGAATGTGAATACGGCAGGAGGCAAGAGTATCACTATTGAGTATGACCGTGCGGACGGCAGCAAGGTGCAGACCACCTATATGCACCTGTCGGAGATAAATGTAAAGGTCGGTGATATGGTATCGGCTGGTCAGAAGTTGGGTGTGTCGGGCAATACTGGTACACGTACCACTGGTGAACATCTGCATTTCGGCGTGAAGACAATCGCTGCAGACGGCACAAGCAGGGATGTGGATCCTGCGAGTTATCTAGCAGAGATAGCACAGAAAGGCAATATCAAACAGCAGGCATTGTATAACGGCAATGACCTGTTGGCGAAATACAAGACCGATGTGCCAAACAATACGGAAAGCCTTTCGCCCGATGCGTGGATGAAGAAACTGTTGTCGTCTGAGGACAGTGGCGTGGGATTGCCTGTGGGTGGCGACCCTATCTTGGAAATGGCTATGACCGCATTCTCCTCGCTGATGATGTTAGCGGTGCAGATAGACAACAAGGAAGCGGAAGAACAGAAGGCGGCAATCAGTCAGGCGGTAAGCGGGCGGTCTGTGGATTTGACCTCGTTGGTATCGGGAATGAAAACGTGCAGTCTGAGTATCTGTAACAACGGACGCGCCATATTGACGGCAGACAATGGAAATGTAAAGGTGAACCGTGAATTGACATCGGCAGAGCTAAGTCGTTTATCCGCTACGCTAAACAATGACAGTCTGAGCGAAGAGACCAAGCGGTTGCGCGTGGCAGGAATGGTGAACGGTATCGTCATCAGTCAGCAAGCCTCGCAGAACTTTGAACAAGGTATGCAGGAGCAGCAAGGACGGAGCGAGAATATGCACAGATAGGATATTGAAGCGTGATGATTGAGATAAAATATTGTAGGATGCGTAATAATGAACGTGCGCCACCTGTTGAGCGTGGAAAGCAATCAACAAGGCAATCAATAGAGTGGAATGATGGGTATCGTATAACAAGAAAAAAGAAATATGATTAGATGTAATGCAACAGTGTGCGGTGTGGTGAGCAGAGTCGCCACTTGCCGCACGAACAAGGACGGACAGCCGTTTGTGACCTTTGCCATGAATGTGGTCATTCCAGCAAAGAGTGGTATAAACAAGACCATTGAAGTGAGTGTGTTGAAGGACGGCACATTGACAGAAGTCGGCAATATCGTGACAGGACAGCGTATAGAAGTGACCGGAACGCTTGTTCCAAAGAAACGCGGTGATGCATTGTATTTCAACATGACGGCAACAGGCATCAACAGTGATACGGGTGCAACAGAAGACAGTATTGTCGGACAAATGGAGTTTCGTGGAAAAGTCGGAAGGAACATCGAGGAAAAGCAGAGCAAGAAAGGCGAACCCTACCTAATGTTCTCGGCATTCTCGGCGGAAAAGGTACAGGACGGTTTTGAATACCTCTGGGTGCGTTTTGTCCGTTTCGGAAAAGAACGGGAGGCATGGCTTATTCCTGGCTGTAAGATGACTGCCAAGGGTGAAATGGAACTGTCTGTGTACAATGACCGACTTGGTTTCTCATGCAAGGTGGACGAGTTGTCTGAGTATTTGCCACAGCCGTACAATCCACAGAACTAATGCTTGTAGCCTATGGCAAGATACAACAAACCAACAAGTGACGGGCCCAGCAGTGAGGACAAGGCGTTGGATTTCTTTGCCGAGATGATGATTGAAAAAATCGAAAGTATCAACAAGGACTGGAAGAAGCCGTGGTTTACGGAGGGCGCGTTACAATGGCCGAAGAACCTGAATGGTCGGGAATATAATGGCCTAAATGCCTTTATGCTGCTCCTTCAATGCGAAAAACAAGGCTGGCAGATACCACGTTTCTGTACATTTGACTGTGTACAGCGGTTGAATAATACGGAAAAGAAGGATGCTAATGGAGAGGCATTACCACGTGTGTCGGTATTGAAAGGAGAACGGTCATTTCCAGTGTTCATCACAACCTTTACCTGCATAGACAAGGACACCAAGGAACGCATCAAATATGATGACTACAAACGAATGTCAGAGGAAGAACGGAAGCAATACAATGTCTATCCGAAGATGCAGGTGTATAGAGTTTTCAATGTGGAACAGACCAATCTGCAGGAGGCACGTCCCGAAATGTGGGCAAAGCTGGAGGCGGAGAATGTGAGACCTACTCATGAACAAGGGGAAAGAGAACAGTTTGCGTTTGCACCCATCGATGCGATGATAAAGGACAACCGTTGGATATGTCCCATCAAACCCACATACGGTGACAATGCCTATTTCTCGATCAGAAAAAATGAAATAGTCGTGCCGAAAAAACAGCAGTTTACGGATGGCGAAGCATTTTATGGAACTTTGCTGCATGAGATGACCCATTCGACCGGGCATGAAAGTCAACTCGACCGCTTCAAGCCTACATCCTTCGGTTCTGCGGAATATGCCCGTGAGGAACTGGTGGCGGAACTGGGCAGCGCGCTTGTCGCCCAACGATATGGCATGGCAAAACACATCAAGGAAGACAGTGCGGCATACTTGAAATCGTGGCTGGAAAGTCTGAAAGAGTCGCCGCAGTTTATCAAGACCACATTACTTGATGTGAAGAAAGCGACATCGGTAATAAACCAGCATATTGATAAGATTGCGTTGGAACAACAGGAGAAACAGACAGAAGAAGTTGTGAACAATGCGGACAAGACTATTGATGATGAAAAGAAAGGAGTGACCTATTACGCTTCTGTAGCCTATCTGCAAAGTACGGACGATACCAGTCTGTTGGATAGCCTGAAGGATATTGGTGACTACTACCGTCTGTTGCAGGAGGCGAGGGAATATGACCAAAGTGATGCCATTGACTTGGAGCATACCTATAAGAGTGCCGTGCAGAACCGTGGTGACGATGTATTGGTAGAGGATGCCAACTATGCCGTAGTGTATAATGGCAGTGTGGGCGGAACCTACGAGGTGATGCGTAAGGTGACGGAACAGGAAGTGCGTGACAATATCAACCGGTACGGATTACCGTCGGAAGCGTCAAAGGATGTGGAAGAAGTGGGCAAGGCGATGATTGCCGAGGACTTTTCCGACTTGGCGAAGCGCAAGGCACCTGTCTTTGAAATGCCGAGTGGTGACGTGCTGTATCTGCAATACGACCAAGAGCATGACAGCTTTGAAGTCGGGACAGTGACCAACGCAGGGTTGGCGGTGGAGCATATCCTAAGTTATGACCATAGCCTTTCGTTGGCGGACAACATCGAGGACGTGTATAACACGCTCAGTGAGTTGCCGGAATATCAGTTACAAGAGGAAAACGCGGAAGAAGAGAATGTGGCAAAGACTACGTTCCGCAGATAAGAGAAGTCAGCCATAGGGAGAATGATTAGTACTCTCCTTACGGCTGACTTTTTGTTTGGTTTAAGCGTTGAAAGCGTTACTGAGTGCCGTGTGCAACTGATAGACCATATCCTCGGCGGCTTTCATGTCCTCCACAATGTCGGCAATGTGAAATGGTGCGCCATTACGTCCGTGTCCGTCTTCGCCAATCCAAAGATAGGCTTCGTAGTCTGGGTCGTAGCCTTGGTAATAGTCAAAGATATTTTCCAAAAGCACATCGGGGTCGTTGTCGAATGTATCGGCAGTGAAAGAAAAATCTTGTCCTTGTGGCGTGAATTTGGCGAAATTGAACGTCATGTGTGAGCCGTCTTGCTCGTCAATGGTTACAGCCCAGCCCTGTTCTTCGGCTATGCTGATGATTTTGTCTTGTATATCGTCCATATTGTGAAAGGTTTGTGCCGTAGGCTATTGTGCAGCCTACGGCAAGTGAAACAATCAATTTTATTTGGGATAAATACGGTTCAGAAACTCCTGCAAGTCTGTATGGCAGATGTCCTTCAATTTTGTTGGTTGGAAACGGTGGTCTTGGCAGACATGAAATTTGCAATCCATGCCGAACTTGGCACCGTCAATCTCGATGCTCGCCAATTCGTTTGCCGACACATAGCCGTATTCCGTTTCGCACATTCCGCAGACAACCACAAAAAGAACGAAATCATCCCCCTCCTGTTGTCCTTCAAGAACATACCACCTGATGCGTCCGATTTGGAACACCGCCACGCATACCGCTTCAACACCTTTCCCGTCCTGTGAATAGAGCGGATAATTTTTCAATGCCTCTACCAACTGAGGCGTAATCAGTCTGTTTTTCATACCAATACTATTTTGCCTGTTCATAAATACTCGGTTTGCTTGTCACATTGTAGATGTAATTGCCACAACGAACTAACAGGGCTTCCTTGTCGTAATAAAGGTTTTTCATACCTTTTACGCTGCCAGTCTTGTGGAAATTCGGGAAACGGCTGATGTCCAACCGCTCGCCTTGCTCCTTTATCAGTCTTTTTACTCTCATATCCGTTTGAATTGAAGTTTATTTTCTTCCCTTGTATCGAAGCCTTATCAGCCTCGCTTGTCGGGAAATCAATTTTTCGTGCATTCACGGACTGCATGAGAAGACCGATTAGGCAAGCAAATGGCAAGGCACAGACAGGAATACCCAATATCTGTGATTTGGGAAGGCTGCCTTTCTGTGGTGAGGACATTAGCAAGGCGGTGCTTGCCGTTCGGTCGGTGCAGTAACTTTGCAAAGAAAAATGAGTGCGGACAAACGGTGCTGAATATGCCTGATAATCATTAGCCTATATATGAAAGGTATAATGATTACAAAAATGGACAAGAAAACGTATTATGTGGCTGTTGATAAAAACGGCACACGAAGAAAAATCGAGAGTTGGACAAAGGCAGATGTGCTGCTGTTGTTGGAAACGCTATGTCGGGAAAGAATTGACTTGCATGACATCTTGAAAGACCGTATTGTCTTGGATTGCAAGCAAATGGGCATGGTCGGCATACAATGCGAGGAGCCGCCACCTGCTGTTGCATCTATTGTTGTTGAGAAGAAGCAATGTCTATCTTTCAAGTCTGTGTTGTCCGACCCACAATTGGATGTGTTGGCGGATTTGATGAATGATGTCGGTTTAGTGGCCAATCCCAATCCAATGACCAAAGAATGTTTGGACTCATTTTTCCGTTGCGAACAAACGGGAATGAAAGTGCGTAATCTTCGCCTGTTCTGTGCCATGATGTCCGCCTTGGCAAACTATGGGCATATCGGACAGTATTGGCAAGCACCCATCTACAAATGTCAGTTGCTCGTAGCATATCAAAAAGACGGTTGTGTAGGGAGAAGTGACCTGACCACCGCCCATCATGCTATAAACAGTGTGATAATGGACGAGCGAGTGGAAAAGATAGTAAGAACGGTAAAAAGGCTCCGTGACGTGGAAGATGCTGACATGTCAGTGTGAGCATTATATAAAAGGCTGTCAATGCCAGTACCTTTGCAGCGGTTTTCGAAAGGACACCTAAGCAATCACAATTTATCACATATCAAAAACATTTCAGAATGAAGAAAACAAGTACATTCCTCGTTGTGGGCGCAATGCTCACCGCAATGGCATCCTGTTCAGAGAACGACGTATACCTGTGCGGATGCGAGACAGACAAGGCGCAGTGCCAGTTGAACATTACCGATGTGAACAAAGAGGGGTATCATCTGACACGGGCAGCAACAGAAAAGGATGCCTTTGTTGAGGGCGACGCTTTGGGCATCTGGGTGGACGACGTCACCAATGAAACCTATAACGGTCAGACATATTCCAACATCAAGGTGACAAAAGGCACTGACGGTTGGACTTTCCTGAACAATGTCGCCTTGACTGGCAGCAAGGCACGGGTGTATGCCGTCTATCCATACAACGAAAGCATGACGGACAAGACCATCAACTTATCGGTTGATGATGATACCGATTATCTGTACGATGTGGTGTCAAACGCCTGTAACACCAATCCCAATATACAGTTGACGATGAAACACGTCCGCTCCAAATTGGTGGTGAAGATAAAGCGAGGCGATTACATTGGAGAAGGTATCGTCATCAATGGAAGTATAACAGGCTCGTCAATGTCATTGAACGGAACCTACAATGTGAAAACGGACAGACTACAGTCCACGGAAGGTTCCGGCACTCTCAGTATAGCAGGAACCGTTACCGCAGACGGCACATTGGCTAACGAATGGTTTGTGTTCAGCAAGTTCGGGGCATCGGCATCCAAGATATCCTTCAACCTTACGATTGACGGCATCAAATATCCGACGGCACAATCAGCGGAAGGAGTCATCTTCGAAAAGGGCAAGAAATACATCTACACGCTCACCATTAACAACCATAAGGTAGAAGTAGCGAATGTTGATATAGAGCCCTGGGCAGATGGAAAGGACGAAGACGTTACCATAACGGACTGATGATTGATGACGAATACCTTGTTGTCGTAGTTGTGGTATTAGCCGCATACGTGATTGTACGCATATGCTATTGGTGGGGCAAGCGGTGGAAAGCGAAAGCCACACACGCCTATATGATTATCGGCCAGCGTGGAGACAGCATCGAAGAATGCGAGTGGGGCTATCGGAATGCCCTGCTCGCAGGAGAACAGAAAGCAATGCTCTTCTATGCCTGTGCAGCCATGCGCAAGTTCATGGAAGAGCAACCGCTGACACCCAATCCGTTTGACAACGGACTCGGTGAGACCATACCGTTCGTTTTCTACGACTACTATCTTCCCATGAGGATAAGAAACTTCGGAACGGAAGAACAACGTGATCTGTCATGGTTGGTCAATGAGTTCAAGGAAGGGAAAAGGGATGCGTCGGACTACTACCTAACCGCCATCGCCAAACTCGGATTGAGTGGCAAACTGACCATTCTGTTCATGCCTTGCAGTGGTGAGCGTAACTACTACCTGCGCTTTTACGCATTGGCAAAGCAACTCAGCAGATATAGAGAACTTGAACCGGAAATGTACAGCATGACCTATATCGCACACCGAAAGAGCAAGCATAAGAGCACGGACAGAAGCCAAATATCCGTCACATCGAATATAGTTGTGGATGCCAATGTGGTCGGCAAACGTAACTGTGTGCTGATTGATGATGTCTGTACGACAGGCGATTCCATACGCACACATATAGCGGAACTGCAAGCATACGGCGTGCGTGTTGTGGGTGTCGTATGTTTGGGCAGAACCGCCCGCATTCCCAGTCATGACAAGATAATGGAACAAGCAAAGAAAGACAGTAAACAAAAATTTGAAACATGAACAACCTGACAATTATCGGACGGCTTGGTGCAGAACCTGCCGTTCGGACAACAAAAGAGGCTACAGTAGCCCGGATTTCACTCGGAGTCAACCACAAGAGGGATAAGGCAGAAGAGACAGAATGGATTGAAGTCATCCTGTGGAACCGTCTCGCCTTGACTGCCCAGCAATATTATCATACTGGAGACAAAGTGTATGTGAGAGGCCATCTCGCTTCAAGTTCATATGAGGACAAGGACGGAATGACACATTATGTCACCCAGATTGTGGCTGACGAAATGGAGAAGTTGAGTACGGCCAAAAGAAACATTCAAGAACAAGATAAACAGAACTGACATGGGAGTGAACAAAGTAAACTTGGTGGGACGGTTGGGCAAAGACCCTGACTTTCACTATATCGACAAGAACACGACAGTATCACGTCTGCGCATTGCCGTAAAAGATTGCGACTATGATGCGGACGGCAACAAAGGAAAGTATACGACTTGGGTAAATGTCGTGTTGCGGAACAGACTGGCTTTCATGGCAAAGAACAGGCTTTGCAAAGGGGCTGCAATAGCGGTGGAAGGAAGAATGGCAAACCATAGTTATGTGGATAAGGACGGCAACAAACATTATCTGTTGGAAGTTGACGCTTATAGCATAGAATGTCTGAGTGCCAAGAAAACATCCGCTACAAAAGAAAACACGTCTGATGCGAGTATCGCAAAAGTAGAATTGGAAAACGTGTTAGGCTCAATAGAGGAAGAAGGAGCCTACGAGACTTATGGTGATGTGGCCATTGAGAAATCCGCTTTGGAACTACAAGAGGATGACGCTTCCAAAGCACTTTCCATCAAGGATGTTGAAATGCCAAAGAAACGTGGTCGCAAAAAGAAAAATGACATATTGCCAACCCGTTGGCGGAATTAATTTAAATTGATAAACATGAGTAAAAAGTTGCACATATCGTTGATTTTTAGTAACTTAGTGGCGTTCAAAACATTAAGTTTAAATCATCGTATGTACAACCTTTATACAAAATTCGTC
>ERZ808270.339-NODE-339-length-28656-cov-5.116989_pt1 | contig 28656 bp, 22 predicted proteins | sample MGYA00521082_ERZ808270 | MGnify/ENA primary metagenome ERZ808270 (study PRJEB31516, sample SAMN03275594) | gut metagenome | biome: mammalia-associated habitat; material: feces | host: Papio cynocephalus | place: Kenya | collected 2012-07-27 ... | reverse complement strand
CTAGGCTTGGTGCTTCTGCCCCTTCGGGGCGTATTGGTCTATTTCAACCGTACAGATCGAACAAATTCAACCATTCAGGGCGTATGGGATAAATTCAACCGTACAGGTAGGAAAACTTTAGTTAGACGAGCTGACCTCGGCAGTGATGTCGCCCTTAGTCAGTTTGAAACTCTTGCCATTTCGGATGGCCTCGGCGAGCAATGGCAATTGTGAAAGAGAGGCGAAGGCGAGTAGAAGTCCTACGGCGGAGAGGACGCTCCCATCAATCACTCCCATCGGTGGACTGAGGAATCCACCGACGAGGAGCAGGATTGAGAGAATGAGCGTGATATGAAATGTCTTCATGGCTCACACGGGTCGGGTGTCTTACATTTCGGTAGGACCGTCGGAGCTACCGCCTGGATTTTCGGTTCCGCCTGTATCTGAGCCGCTTGAGCTTCCGCCTGTGCCTGAGCCGCTTGAACTTCCGCCTGTGCCTGAACCACCAGGGGTTTCAGAGCCTGTTCCACTTGGGTCGGTGTTGCCTGAGCCACCGCTTGGGTTGTTGTCGCCGTCAGGAGAAGTAGGGAGGTTGTCGCCTTCTACATCCTTTCCTTCCTTGATGGCCTTGAGCAAGGCTGCTTGCTGGTTGCGAGAAGCCACGAGGTTGAATTCTGCGTCATGGAGGAGGTTCTTGAACTCAGCTCCTGGCTCCCAGAGCACCTTGACCTCGGTGATGTTCTGGGCGGTGAACTTCTCTGCGTTGTCGGCACCCTTGGAAGAGAGGTTGACGAAGAAGTCGCCGAGAGCGCCGAGGCGAATCTTCTTGCCTTCGAGAAGTTGTTCACGCATGCAATCGACGGCCATGTAGAGGATGGCGGAGATGTCGGCGCGGGAATACACGCAACCATGGGTGGAGATGTGCTTGGAGAACTTCTCGATGGTCATCACATCGGTGTACTGCGAGATGGCGAAGGCTTTTTGCACCTCGGTCTTCACGAGTTCGAGGTCGTTTTTCTCAGGCTCCTTGCCTTCCTTCTTGGCCTGGTTGATGCGTGATTTAGCCTGGTTGATTTCAAAGAGGTTTGCGTTCACGCTACGCTTCACGATGCTGTAGTTGATCATGATTTTTAGGGTGTTAGAGTTTGACATCGCCAAATTCCCGGATGCCTTGGCTGATGCTACCTACGGCTGAAGTTTGCCTTCACTTAAGACCGTCGTTTGCCTTAACTTATGACCTTTGCAGGTCTTAACTTATGCCGAGCACTTGTCTTAGCTTATGGCCGAATCGCCCCATAGGTGACGACGGCCTTTAGCCAAAAGCGTGCATCCTTCGTTTGACGGTGCAAAGATATGAAGAAAACGAGTCCGTCCAACTGTTTTCCCCGTAAGCGTATGTTCGTTTCCCCGAAAACGTAACAAGTGCCTATAGAAAACAAGTGCCTATAGAAGACAATTGCCTCTAGAAAACATAAATTGTCACTTTGTCACTGTAACTTTTGCATTGATTTTCACTTTTTCTTCCACCTCAACCTTGCGCGAACCTTATTAATTATTAATATAAAATTAAATAAGATAATACTAAAATAATGTTCACTTTACAGGCAGTGATTTTTTGATTTCAATGCAAAAGTTACAGTGACAAAGTGACAATTGGGTGTGTTATGCGGCAGACAAGTAGAGGCCACGGCTGCTCAGCAACTTTTTGATTTTATCAATACGCTCACGTACTGATGCCGCCATGGACTTACTTATTTTTCTGTCATCTTTGTGGTTGTAAACTTGTTGTTTGATAGAAGCTCGTATGTTTGCCTTGCCCTTCTCTTCGTCTTCTTTGTTTTCCAATTTTTCCTCGATATACCAAAGCGGAAGAAAGTGATAGATGCAATCGGCAAATTCCGACTCCTTGATGCTCTCGTTTATGAGTAAACCATTGTCAATCATGGCAAACATCACAAGTGCCCAGTTCCATTTCTGATTTTTAGCCATCTTCTTCTTGGGATGTATCATGTCGAGTATCTCATGACCGATGCAGTATTGAAGGTTGAATTGTTTTTTCCTATTCTTACGCATTTCGGCTGAAAAATGAGTAGGCAAGTCCTCCTTCAACAGGAAGTCTTCGTCTGGTTCTTTGGCTTTCAGATCCCTGTCTTCGATGCCAAGACTTGCTTTCTTGTCATCATTGATTGCTTTCTTGTCATCATCGCTTACTTCCTTTGCCCCTTTGCCCGTCTTGCAATCGTAGTTCTTCATCACATCTTGGTGTTCCTCCAAAAATCTCTCGGAACTCATCTCCTCGATTTCGCATGTGATGCGTGCCAAGAAACTTGTGTGCTCTGGATATACTTCATCGATTCGCTCTCTGAGACGTTGCGCCTTCATGTCATCGCCCTCGTCCCACTTGTCCTTGAGTGCGAGGTGGAGCACATAGAGGGAGACTAGGAATGCACCAGGGTCAACCATGTTGAACTGGAAGGCGTAGAAGTCATCGGGGTCTTCGCTGTCTATGCGTATGCAAGTCTTCGTATAGTGTATCTCTGGATAGACCGCACTCTTGAAGCGGAAGTAGAAGCGGTCGGCAAGTTCCATATAGAGCTCAGGCTTGGTCTCAGACTTGAGCTTCAGTTCCTTGAAATCTTTCTTCACCACGTCAATGTCCACATCCTTGCTACTAGTACCGATGTATTCTCCGAAGTCGGTTTTTTCGCTAATGAGATTTCTGGCTCCTCTGACCCTTCTTCCGTCTAGTGCGCTATAGCAAACGTTGCATGGGTTCAGTCCCTCGAAGTTTCTTCTGCCTCGAAGTCCACCATGAATACCAGCTCTTCCGCCTCTAATGCCACCATAAGCACCACTGCTTCCATATCCACCACCTCCGAGAGTTTCTGTTATTTCGATTCCATTTAGTCTGTTAGGATAAGTTTTCTTTGCCTTGAATCTTTTTTCTTTTTGCTCATCCACATCTATCAACACACCTTTGGGCTTGTCTATATGGAAGAAGCAAGTTCCTTTGTACAAATTTTCGGCTTTGTCTGCCACTGCGAAGATTGCTTTATGCTTTCTAGACAGCGGAATGGAAGGTTTGTAAACGGCGGTGTGTCCAGTTTTCTCTTGTATGAAGAGAATAGGCTTTGGTCCATAGGTGCCAATCACATCTGGTTTAATTCCGAGGTGTCCAAGGGATTTCCCTCTTGTGATGGCCTCAGCGAAATCCTTGTCCTGAAGTGCTTTTCTGATGACGGCAAGCTCTCTATCGTAAAGCTCGCCCAAATGAATCTTTTTTGCCATAACCGTTTAAGTTTTTGGATCTCCATCTGAGCTAAGGGGAAAGAAGCAAGTACGACCAAGTTTTGCTCTAAACCTGTTCAGAATCTGTTCGAAATCTGTGCAGATTTTGTTCAAGCCTGTTCAACTGTTCTTTTCTTGTTCTTTTCCTGTTACTCTTTTGAAGATAAGATTAAATCGCGTACTTTTGCCATATTCAAACATAAGTTAAACCCGAACGGGTACCTTTGGAGCGTCGCGACATAAATAAGCTACCATTGGTTATAGCACCGGTGCTTCGCCTGTTCCTAAAGCAATTAGGAAACATGAAGAAGCCTTTTATTCGAGTAAATCCCGAGGACTACATTCAAGTAAGTCCCGAGGACTTCAACTATTCAGACCTGCGTCTTGCCGCCATCGAGGGCAGACTGTTTGTTACACCTCGTGTCCTCTCCGACGAGCAACTCCGTGAGCAGGCCATACAAAGCATCCTGGAGTATGTCGGACGCATCAGGGACTGTGCGTCGGCGGAATACCAGGACACCATTGGTGACATCTGGAGACGGATGCTCTGCGATGACACTACTTCCCGCTTGTTCTTCTTCGAGCGCAATGTGGGGCAGAAAGGCAAGCCCAATTTCTACCGTGTCAATGCCGTGGTCTTCATCCTCCGTGAGCATGGTGTCTATCGCAAGGAGGAGTTTACAGCCACCGCCCTCCATTGCCTTCTGGAGAACTCTCCCAAGAGAACGAATGTCTATATGGGGGCCAACAAGTACTTTCCATCCTCTGAGGAGAGAAGGGCCATACTGGAGCTCTTCAAGCTGCCCCGGTGATGGTCGATGGATACCCCGATGATGGTCGATGGATACCCTGATGATGGAGTCTTGTTTTCCGCAAGAATAGACACGAGTGTCTGAAAGCGGTCGAAGACAAAGATTTTAGCTGATAAAACTCTATATGATTTTTTTCATCCGCCATTCTTTGTTTCTTTGCCATCGAAATTGCCAAGGACTTGTTGGTACTTGGCGTAAATCGAGTAGTAATCTTTAAAAAAATCACTGACATGAAACAGAACTATCTTCCCTTCATCCCTCCCAAGTTGCTCGAAGCCAAGCTCTTCGCCGAACTTCTTCCTTGCGAGCTTTCACTCTACCGCCAAGCCTTCGGAACCTTGCGAAGCTCCTCCAGGCAATGGCTTTCTCTCCAGTTGCTGCGATACCGTCACCAGGGTAAGCTTCCAGAGGAAGGAAACCGCAACGTCTTTGTCGAAGACATCTTCTACACACTGGTCGATGCTTACGACGGAATGTTGGATGAGAGGGCGGAACGAGAGCAAATCGTTTCTGAGGGCAAATTTACGAAATATTTTTGTAATGTTTAAGTCTTTTTGATATTTTCTCTCCCCTTTTTGATGAATTATCTCCATTTAAACCATTTTAACTGATTTTTAAACCTATTTTACAATGAAAAAGATACCCATTCATAAGCAGATGCTCATGGCATTATTGTCAAAGGGCATCACCGAGATAGAAATCTGTGAGGCTCTGTTATGCCTCGCACAGTTGCCAACCGACAAACAGCAAGACGTGAGACTCTCCGTTTTGGCTTATGTCAAGTTTCACATTCCACCTCTCCCCATGGACAAGGAGCAGAGGGAGGTCTATGAGCTGTTCTTGAAGGACATAGAAAAACATTCTTCTGGCAGCGGCCATGCCGTAGCAGATGATAAGTGTAATCAAGGCTGAATCTGATGGAACAAAATGACCTCGACAAGCTTCGCTCGCTTCCCATCGAGGAAGTGGCTGAGCGGCTGGGACTACCCATATCCCATCACAAGACGCTTTGTGCCTTCCACAACGATTCGCATCCCTCGCTCTCGTTCAAGCGCAACCATTACCGCTGCTTCGTCTGTGGAGCTTCGGGCGACGGCATCGACCTCGTGAGAAAGCAACTGGGCATGAACTTCTTGGATGCTTGCAAGTGGCTCGCCGACAGAAGCAACATCATCCTGACGGAGTACAAGCCTCCCGACAAGGAAAAGGATAGGGCGGAGAAGCCTTTCCCCGAGGAGTTCTTCGACTTCGTGCTCAGCCATTCGCTATTGGGACCTCAGGCTGAGGAGTTCCTCTTCAAGGAGCGCAAGTTGAGCCGTGAGGTGATTCGGGAGTTGGGCATCGGCGCCATCAACAAGAGCGGCAGGTGGTTTCTCTACTGCATGAGCCGCCACTTCACCCAGGAGCAGTTGCGTGAATATGGCATCGCTAGGGGGGAGGCTGGGAGAGAGCGATGCTTCTTCTGGACACCTTGCCTGCTCTTTCCCTATCGTGACATCGACGGACGGCTCATCGGCATCCAGTCTCGTTTCATCGGATGGTACAGACGATTCACCGACCAGGATACTCAGGCTCGACATGATGCCGTCGCCAAGCAAGCACCTCGGTTTCAGTTCTCGCAAGGCAGTCATCCTTTCATCTTCAACCTTCCTGTATTGAAGACCATGGGGGCAGACGAGGAACTTTGGATCAGCGAGGGGGTGACCGATACCCTTGCCCTCCTGTCATCGGGAAAGAAAGCCATCGCCATACCTAGTGCCACACTCTTGACGAAGGGCAACCGCCTTCTACTCGCCCAGAGTGCTTCTCGCAACTGGCACATCTATCCCGACCAGGATGCGGCTGGTGAACGACTTTACCAAGCCTTGCTCTCGACTGCCAACGAGCTTGGAGCTTCGCTTACTCGCCACCAACTGCCCGAGGGGTGCAAGGATTTCGCCGATTTCTGGAAGAACTCGCAGGCATGAAATGTTACTGCTTTGCATCTTGAATCATTCAGGTAGAAGAACTTTTATTCATTCATTTTAAAAAAAGACTATATCCCATGAATATCCATGTAAAAAGAGAAGAATGTAACGCATTGTTCGTTAAGTCTTTGCTCAGAGTCAACGACGATCGTTCTCAAATAGTAGTTTTGGAGCATGCTCCTACATTGTTGCCCTGTGGTATCTACAAGGTAGCTTTGGTGGCAGTCTCGGGTGAGCGCCACCGCCAGTTGGCTATCGTAGCGAGTGATGCGGCCACAGGGGTAGGGAGCCATCCGCATGTTATCGCTACCATCAGCAGCGGCAACTCGTTTCGCGATGCCAAGCCCAGAGTTCGCAGCCATTCCTCACGTAATCCTAAGATTGCAAGAGAGATAGATTCCCAGTACAGCAATATCATCCTAGCAGGTGAAGAGGGAACTAAAAACAAGAAGTTGGAATGCGATGAGCAGGAAAGTAACGAGCAGGAAAATAGAAAGTTGGATGACTATCAAGTCAACGTCCGACTGTTGCACGACATGGGGATTTGTTTCCGCAGCCTTGCCGTCTTCGACAAGCTCTTCGACCGTTTGGAGAAATGCGTCAAGCGAGGTGAGGACATATCGCTCTTTATCGACGATACGTGGATGAAGCATACCGACGTGCCTCATTATTGGTTGGAAGATCCCCACCATGGCTGCAAGGCAAATATTCATTCTTAAAATGAAAAGGAAATGGTAGAATTCATTCTTAAAATGAAAAGAAAATGGTAGAAAATAAAGAAATCAATCCTCCGAGCTTCTTTGACGATAGTCATGTCAAGCCGATAGAAAGTAATAATAAGCTATCAGAAGATAATATGAAGCCATCAGAAAGTAGTAGCAAATCGATGGAAACCAAGGTTAAACCGATGAGTTTCCACTACAAGGACCTGCCTCGAAGCGTTCGTCCCTTCGTGGATGCCGCCCCCAGTGACTTCAAGTTGGCAGTACTTCTCACCGTACTCTGCTGTTATTGTGCCCTAGCCACCCGATTGCGTGTCAAATACCCCTACGACATCGATCTCCACGCCTTGCTCGTACAGGTCTTGATATGCGGCGAGCCTGGAGCGGGAAAGTCGTTCACCCGTGGCATCGTCAATCGCCTGATGGGGCAGCTCAAACTTCGCGACAAGGAGATGCGAGCCAAGGAGAAGGAATATCGCAAAGCGGTGAAAAAGTTGAAGAACAAGACATTGCCCGATGAGCCACAGATAGACGTGCGCTGCATACAGACCATCACCAAGGCGATGCTCACCAAGCGTGTGGATGAAATCCAGAGCAAGTACGGTGAGACGCTCACGCTCTTCCTCTTCAGCGAGGAGGCATCCCTGTTGGCAGACTCCAACAAGCGCATCTTCGCCGACCTTCGCACCCTCGACCGACTGGCTTACGACCTGGGTGCAGAGTACTGCTCGGAGTCCATGTACGACGCTGGTGTCAACTCGGAGGTCGATATCATCTGGTGCAGTCTCTTCTGTGGTACCGAAAATTCCATCAAGGAATACATCGACAAGCGTAGCATCGAGGGCGGAAATGTCACTCGCAAGATACTGTGTCAACTGCCTGATATGTTGGGCAATAAGGCTCCTGCCTTCATGCCGATAGGAGAGCAGGACGGTGCTTGCATCGAGCAGACGGTGTCTCGCCTCTTGCACGATACATACGGTGACAATGACACCTTGCAACCCATCCACGTCGTGCACATGGAATGGCTTGATAAACAGGTAGATAAGTGGTGCAACAAGCAGCGCATCGAGGTGATACGATCGGGGTCTCGTTCCCGCAACTGCTTCTACAAGCGTTCATCGGTCAGTGCCTTCCGCCTTGCCACGATGCTTTACTACCTCTGGGGCGAGGATGAGACGAAGCAGAAGTACGTTATCCGTTTCTATCATTTCATGGCCACCTATATCCTCGAAGGGCTTTTGAACCAATGGGGCAGAGAGTTTGACGAGATGCATCAGAACGACCCAGATGACACGCCCAAGAAGAAATCTATCTATGAGCTTTGCCCTCAACGTTTTACTCGAGACCAACTTAGAGAACTTATTGTCAATCAAAAACTTAAGACTGATGTCCGCCATTTCATTAGCCGTTGGAAGAAAGCTCGTCTCATCCATGAGGTGAAGAATGCTGGAACGGAGCTCTACGAGAAGAATTATGCTTGAGGCAGACAGGAGTAATTTGTCACTTTGTCACTGTAACTTTACGCTTGAAAAGAAAAAGAATATGTAAGGTTGTACGTAAATATCGCAAAAATGAGAAAGATAACAGAAATCATCATCCATTGCTCAGCCACACAGGAAGGTAAGGATTTTACGGTACAGGACATAGACCGATGGCATCGCCAGCGTGGCTGGAATGGCATCGGCTATCATTTCGTCATTTACAGGGATGGCAGCATCCATGCAGGTCGTCAGCTTCAGCGAGTTGGCGCTCATTGTAAAGGTCATAATGCCAACAGCATCGGCGTTTGTTACATCGGAGGTTTGTCTAAAGACGGCAAGCCGAAAGATACTCGTACGGCTGCCCAGAAGAAAGCGCTTATGGAACTGGTGAGCAAGTTGCGCCAGGAGTATCCGTTGGCAACTGTCCATGGTCACAATGAGTTTGCCGCCAAGGCTTGTCCTTGCTTTGATGTTGGCACCACTTTTGAAATATAATGGACATTATGATAAATAAGGTTTGCGGTAATACTGCCCCAACTGTTCTGCATTTGAAAAAATGCTAAAAGATGAACCATCCCTTGTGCATTTGAGAGTTTTTTATTAATTTTGCCTTGTATTTGAAATACATGATGTAAAAAGAATGATTTTGAAATAATTGATGTAAAAAGAAAGAAGTATGATGAATATTGTAATTTTGGATGGTTATGCTTCCAATCCTGGTGACTTGAACTGGGACTTGCTGGAGCAACTGGGCAACGTGACCGTTTACCCACGCACTACGGATGAAGAAAAAGTTGAGCGTGCCAAGGACGCTGACATTATATTAATAAATAAGGTGCAGATGGATGCCGACACATTGGCACAGCTGCCTAAGCTGAAATACATCGGTGTTCAGGCCACGGGCTTCAATGTGGTTGACATCAAGGCTGCCAAGCAGCGTGGCATCGTTGTCACCAATATTCCTGCCTACAGCACCGACAGCGTGGCTCAGATGACTTTCGCCTTGATTCTCTCCATCACCAATCGTGTGGAACATTATACACAGGAGAACAGAAACGAACGCTGGGCTTACAATCCTGATTTTTGCTATTGGGACACTCCGCTCATGGAAATCTCTGGCAAGAACTTCGGTATCGTCGGCTTGGGCAACATCGGTATGAAGGTCGCTACCCTGGCTCGTGACTTCGGCATGGACGTATATGCTTATACGAGCAAGAATGCGAGCGACTTGCCAGAATGGATTACGAAGGTAAGCAAGGATGGTTTGCTGGCTGTGTCCGACATCTTGTCATTGCATTGCCCATTGGCAGACGACACCTATCATTTCATCAATTCCGAAAGTATCGAGAAGATGAAGGATTCTGCCATCTTGATCAATACAGGTCGTGGTCCGTTGGTTGACGAGGAAGCTGTTGCCAAGGCCTTGCATGAGATGAAGCTAGGCGCATACGGTGCCGACGTGATGACACAGGAACCGCCTTCGAAGGACAATCTTCTGTTCAAGGAACCTAATGCGTATATTACCCCTCATATCGCTTGGGCTACCCTTGAAGCTCGTACCCGACTCAACAAGCAGGTGGCTGCCAACGTGAAGGCTTTCATCGAGGGCTCCCCTATCAATGTCGTGAATCCGTAAAGGATTTTAACGCCCTGAATGGGCAATCAACTCCAAGCCTAGGGCAACGCCCTAGGTTAGCAGTTATATAAGAAAATCGCCCTGAAAGGGCAAAAGCAACTCATTGTCAATGCTTTTGCCCTTTCAGGGCGACGTTCTTTATGATGCCATAAACCCAGGGCGTTGCCCTGGGCTTTAAGCTTTTGCCCTTTCAGGGCGTTTGTTCTATCCTTGGATTACTTTTTTGTTCTATCCTTGGATTATTTTTTGCTTATCTCTGGATTACTTGCTCTCCTCTTCTGCCTGCTTGGTCTCAGGAGCGTTAGGGCCATAGTAACCATAGTAAGCCTGGTAGCGGTTGTAGCCCCAGTTAGCCTGTGCCTTCTCTGGGTCGAGCTGCTTAGCCTTGTCGAGGTGCTTTATAGACTCCTTATATACTACCTTGCGGCCGTTAGGATCCTGCAAGTTGGAAGCTTTCACATTCAAGCAAGCGCCCAAGTAAGTCATCACTACAACATTCTCTGGCTGAACCTCCAAAGCCTCGGTCAAGCACTTGATAGCCTTGTCTGCATCATTCTGTGCGATGTAGTACATACCCTTGTCTGCGAGAGCTACGAAGTTCTTAGGGTTGGCAGCGAGAGCCTCATCGAGAAGTTCCAACTGCTCCTTGTTCATCTTCAATGAAGAGTACATGCCATTGAGGTTGTCGAGGATTACATCGTTTTTCTTGTCCTGAGCGAAAAGTTCTTTCAACTTGTTGACATAACTCAAAGAGTCCTCATGGGTCTTCAAACCATCCTTCATGGCATAGAGCTTGAGGTTGAGGGCATCCTTAGCCTGTGCAGAATCCTTCAGGGCGATGTCGCAGTACTTGTCGCAACGTGCTATGTCCTTAGCCTGGTAAGCATAGCGAGCTGCGAAGAGAGCTACCTGACCGATGTATTCCTTCTCGGAATCCTTCTGCTTCTGGTCGATGGTACCGAACAAAGGAGTGTTGTCAGTGTCAAGGAATGTACCCCAGTACTTCAAAACATCCTCTGGCTTGTTGTTCTGTGCTGCAGATTGACCTGCGTTAACGAGCTGGATGCGAGCACCCCAAACACGTGCTGCGTTAGCACCAAACTTAGGAGCTACCTTGCCCTTGGCGTTAGGGAGCTGGTCGTACTTGTAGCACTCCTGTGCTGCGAGAAGAGCGTTGTATGCGCCCTCGTTCATGGCAACCTCATCCACAGGGTCGTTCTTCTTCATCAACTGGTTGGTCTGCTGGATAGCCTGCTGGTCGTTGAACTGCTTCATGGCGAGATCCACCAAGTAGTTGTAAGCCTTAGCTTTCTCAGCGTCGTTAGCCAAAGAACCGAGGTTCTGGTCAAGCATTACCTTGGCATCGGCATAAGTCTTAGCCTTCATAATGGACTTGAGTGCATCGCTGTCGCCAGCGAAAGCAGATGTGGCACCTAGTACCATCATCGCTGCAATCATTAACTTTTTCATGTTGTTTGTTTATTTAATCAGTTTATATTTCCTATTTACTTTACGAATAAATTATATGAGGAGGGCGAGAATTGACTCGCCCCACTCTATTTTATGGTTTATTCTTCTGACTCTTAGGAGGATTTATTCTTCCGACTCTGGACCGTTGTCTGCCTCAGAAGCATTGTCTGTCTCAGGAGCGTTTCCTGCATCTTCGGCATTCTCCTTGCCTTCGACCGTATCTTCAGTTTCGACAGCGGAATCCTCGCCTTCGAGTGTCACAGGCTTGGTGTCCTCTTCGATTTCCTCGCTCTTCTTTGCCCAAGCAGCACGGCTCTCCTCTTCTACTGAAGCCTCAAGCTCAGAACTCATCACCTTGCATACGCTGGCGATGACATCATTCTTCTTGGTCAAGTTGATGAGGCGCACGCCCTGTGTGGCACGACCCATCACACGGCAATCTGCTACTGCCAGGCGAATCACGATACCACTCTGGTTGATGATCATGAGGTCGTTGTCATCGGTCACGTTCTTGATGGCCACCAATCGACCTGTCTTGTCGGTGATGTTGAGGGTCTTGACACCCTTCGTGCCACGGCTGGTGATACGATAGTCGATGACCTCGGAACGCTTGCCGTAGCCCTTCTCGCTAACGACCATCACGTTCTCCTTCTCGGCATCGTTGACCACAATCATGCCGATGACTGCATCGTCACCATCGTCCAGTCGCATACCACGTACACCCGTAGAGGTACGTCCCATGGTGCGCACGTCGTTCTCGTTGAAGCGAACGGCACGACCGTTGCGGTTGGCGAGAATCAACTCGTTGTGACCATTGGTCAAGCGAACATCTACCACCTCGTCGCCTTCCACGATATTGATGGCGTTGACACCATTGGCACGAGGACGAGAGTATGCCTCCAGGCAAGTCTTCTTCACGGTACCGTTCTTGGTAGCGAATACTACGTAGTGAGAGTTGATGAACTCAGCGTCGTTCAAGCCCTTCAAGCGGAGGAATGCGTTCACCTGGTCGTCGCTCTCGATGTTGAGCAAGTTCTGGATGGCACGTCCCTTCGAGTTGCGGTCGCCCTCTGGTATCTCGTAGCACTTGAGCCAGTAGCAGCGTCCCTTCTTGGTGAAGAACAGCATGGTCTGGTGCATGGTAGCTGGATAGATGTACTCGGTGAAGTCCTTGTCGCGAGTACGTGCACCCTTGGCACCTACTCCACCGCGAGCCTGCTCACGGAACTCAGACAATGGGGTGCGCTTGATGTAGCCCAAGTGGCTCACTGTGATAACCACAGGGTCGTTAGGATAGAAGTCCTCTGGGTTGAACTCATGGTCGTCTGGCTTGATCATCGTGCGACGCTCGTCACCATATTTCTCCTTCACCTCGTTGAGCTCGTCCTTCATCACCTTCTTGCAAAGCTCTGGGTCGTTCAATATTTGATTCAAGTAGTCGATGGTCTTCATCAACTCGTCAAACTCGTTGTGCAACTGCTCCAGGCGGAGTCCAGTCAACTGGCTGAGTCGCATATCCACGATGGCCTTGCTCTGTATCTCATCGAGCTCGAAACGCTTCTCCAAGTTGCGCTGAGCATCTGATGGAGTCTTGCTGGCGCGGATGATGTGTACCACCTCGTCGATGTTGTCGCAGGCGATAATCAGACCTTCCAAGATATGGGCGCGCTCCTGTGCCTTCTTCAAGTCAAACTGTGTGCGGCGGATGGTCACGTCATGACGGTGCTCCACGAAGTACTTCACGCATTCCTTCAGGGAGAGAAGACGTGGACGGCCATTGACCAATGCGATGCAATTGACTGAGAATGAGCTTTGAAGAGCAGTCATCTTAAAGAGCTTGTTCAAGAGCACGTTGGCATTGGCGTCACGCTTTACATCTACCACGATGCGCATACCCTGGCGGCCAGACTCATCGTTGACATTGGCGATGCCTTCCACCTTACCTTCCTTGGCAAGGTCGGCGATGGCCATGACGAGCTGTTCCTTGTTGACACCATAAGGAATCTCGGTGATGACAATCTTGTCGTGAGCGTCACCGCTCTCGATTTCAGCGGTAGCACGAACGACGATGCGTCCACGTCCCGTCTCGTAAGCATCTTTCACACCCTGGATGCCATAGATGGTGGCACCTGTAGGGAAGTCAGGAGCAGGGATAAACTTCATCAAGCCATCTGTGTCGATGTCAGGATTGTCGATATAGGCGCAGCAACCATCGATGACCTCACGCAGGTTGTGGGTAGGGATGTTGGTCGCCATACCCACGGCGATACCGTTACCACCGTTCACCAAGAGGTTAGGAATCTTGGTAGGCATCACGGAAGGTTCCTGGAGGGTGTCGTCGAAGTTGTTCATCATATCGACGGTATCCTTGTCGAGGTCGTCCATGATGTGCTCGCCCATCTTGGAGAGACGGCACTCGGTGTAACGCATGGCGGCAGGAGAGTCGCCATCGACAGAGCCGAAGTTACCCTGTCCGTCTATCAAGGTGTATCGCATGTTCCATTCCTGTCCCATGCGCACGAGGGCGCCATATACAGAGGAGTCGCCATGAGGGTGGTACTTACCAAGCACCTCACCTACGACGCGGGCACATTTCTTGTAAGGTTTGTCACTGGTGTTTCCAATACCGAGCATACCGTAGAGGATACGGCGGTGTACAGGCTTGAAACCATCACGTACATCAGGGAGCGCACGAGCCACGATCACCGACATGGAATAGTCGATGTAGGATGACTTCATCTCCTCCTCGATGTTGATCTTCATGATTCTATCATGATCTAGAGTCTGATTTTCGTCCATTTATATGTTTATGTTATTAATTATGTTTCTATTCTTTTTACCCTCTCGATTTTTCTATAAAATCGCATTTAAGGGCATTTTAAGGCGTTTCTTGGCGTTTTGCGCCATTTGAAGCCCTGCAAAATCTGCACAAAGATACAAACATTTTTCCTAACAAAATGCTTTCTGGCTCAAAAAAAGCCTTAATTTAGCGTTTTTTGTGTTTTGATAGCCAGTTAGCTGTGTACTTCTATGGAGAACTTGCCTCTTTACTGCTGTGTTTGCAGCTTTATTCTTTGCCTTCTTGACTTTTTGCCGCATACTCTGATGGTGACAAACCGAAGTGCCGTTTGAAGCAGGTCGAGAAATACGACTGGTTGTTGAATCCCACCTGATATGCGATTTGAGTCACGTTGACATCTGTCTGCGACAAGATTCGGGCAGCTTGCTCCAGTCGGATGTTCCTCAGGAACTCGCTGGTCGGAATGCCCGTCAGTTCCTTCATCTTGCGATGCAGCTGGGCACGGCTGATGCCCACTTCCTGCGCGAGCTCTTCGACACCGAAGTCGCAGTCAGACAAGTTCTTGTTGATGGCCTTCATCACTCTGTCCATCAGCACCTCGTCGTTGCCCTTCATCTGCACGTTTTCGATTTTCTCGGTAGGCTGTTGCATACCAGAGAATTTCCCCTTGAGTCGTCTCACGTTGTTCAGGAGGTTTTTGATGAGCAAGTGCAGTTCTTCCACGTCGAAAGGTTTGGAAAGGAATGCGTCAGCCCCTTTCTCCAGTCCCATTAGTCGATTGCCCACATCGCTTTTGGAGGTAAGCATGATGACAGGGATGTGGTTGGTCCTGTTGTTGCTCTTGATGAGTCGAAGGAGCGTGAATCCGTCCATCTCTGGCATCATCACGTCCGATATGACGAGGTCGAAGTTTTCTGTAGGCAGCAACCTGTGCGCCTCTTCTCCGTTTTGGCAATGCGTGAAGTTGTAGTAGCTCCTCAGCTCCGACTCGATGTATTGTCCTATCTCGGGGTCGTCATCTACCACCATCACGCGTGGCTTCGAGGTGCTGCTGGTAGCCGTCGCACTGCTGCTCTCGGTCTCGATTTCGCTTGGCAATAGATGCGAGTTGCCTAGCGGGAGGATTATTTTGAAAAGACTTCCCTTGCGGTCCGTCCTGTTTTGGGCACTGATATTGCCATGGTGCATCTCCACGATCATCTTGCAGAGATTCAGCCCGATGCCCGTTCCGTTCTCGTTCTTGTCCGCCGTCTTGTCCGACTGATAGAATCGGTCGAAGATTTTGGTTACGTCCAGTCCGTCCAGTCCGATGCCCGTGTCCTCGACGATGATGCTTGCAAAGGCTTGGTTGGTCTTGCTGTCCTTGTATTCGTCCAGGATAATCTCGATGTTGCCGTTCACGCCTGTAAACTTGAACGAGTTTGACACCAGGTTGTTGATTACCTTGTCGAAGTTCTGTCGGTCTATCCATGCGTACAAGCTCTTCCGGGCACAGGACAAGTGCAATTTGATGTTCCTGGTCTCCGCCTGGTATTCGAAGAGTTTCATGCACTCTTGTATGTATGTCACCAGGTTGGTGCGCTGGCAATGGATGTGTAATTGCTGGCAGTCCAACTTCCTCAGGTCAAGGATTTGGTTGACGAGATTCAAGATTCTGTTGGCGTTCCTTTCTATCACGTTCAATTGGTTCTTGGCATCCTTGTCCAGGTCATCCCTTTTCTGCAACTTGTTGAGCGGGCTCATGATCAGTGTCAACGGCGAACGGATGTCGTGCGTCGCATTGAAGAGCACCTTGGTCTTGTCGTTCTCCATCTTCTGTATCTTGTGGTACTGGTATCTCTTATATACATACCACGACAGTGCGGTGACGATGAGCAAGTAGAGCAGGTATGCCCAGGTGGTGTGGTACCAAGGTGGAGTCACGTGTATCCACATAACTTTGGTTGGCGAAGCCACTCCGTTCCTGATGGCTTTTATCTCAAGCTTGTAGTCGCCCGCCGAGAGGCGATTGAAGGAGATGACGTTCTTCCCCACCCCCGTGGCATACCATTGCTTGCCGCCATTGATGCGATACAGGTAGTTGGTATTGGAAGCGTTGGCATAGTTGAACGTGGTCACTTCCAGCGAGAAGGCGTTGTCTTGGTAGCTCACGGTGACATCGGAGGCTTCCGTCACCTTTTGCTTGATGATGGGATTGCCGTTCGACAGACTGCCCATCTGCACCGGTTTCCCCTCCACGAAGATATTGCAGAGGTGTATCGTGCCGCCTTTCCACCTTTCTTGCACCAAGCGTTCGGGATGGAATATGGTGACACCGTCGTTGATGCCGAAGAGGATGCTACCATCCTTTCGCTGAAGTCTGATTTCTGGCTCGTATTCACGAGTGCCCAGTCCTGGAGCGTGCAGATAGTTGGTCAGGGATTTCTTGCTCTTTTGGTAGTGCCACAAACCGTATGACGAGGAGCACCAAAGGTCACCGTTCCTCAGGGGCAGTATCGCCATGACCATCTTGCCACTCAGAGCCTGTGCGTCCGGAAACGGCGTGATGCTGCCCGAGGCATAATGGTACAGGTAGAGTCCGTTGTCGCCACCGAGGGCGATGTCGCCGTTGGGGAGCTCTGCCAAGGATACGCATACGAGGGAATAAGCCAGGGAACCCTTGGGATGTTTCCTGAAATGCCGGGTCTTCGGGTTGAAGCAACTCACGCCCGAGGCTGTTCCTATCCATAGCAAGCCCCGATGGTCGAATTGCATGGTGTTGATCCAGTTGTTGCACAAGGCGTTCTCGGGGTCGTTGGTCATCTGGTAGTTGACGACGGCTTTCGTCCTCTTGTCGAAGGAGATGAAGCCATGCCCGCCCGTCGAGGCGTATATCTTTCCGTCTGGTCCATCGACGATGTTCTTGACATATTCGCCGTCCAGCGTAGCTTGCAGTTGACTGGCACCTGTCTTGGGATTGTAGGTGTATAGTCCGCAATCCGTTCCCACCCAGTAGTTGCCTTGTCTGTCTCTAGCGATACAGGATGGATTCTTGGGTGCGTTTGGGTGGGCTACGATGCGCCCGATGTTGTCGAAGCCAAAGATGCCCACGTTCTGCATCACGCACCATAGGATGCCGTTGTCGCCAGGGCATACGGACGATACGGAGGCTCCCATGGAATAGTTTTGGGTAGATAGTCTCCAAGTTTGGAAGGAAGCCTTTCGGCTCGGTATCATCAACAAGCCTTTTCGGTTGCAACCCACCCAGATGTTGTCCTCCTTATCTATATATAGGGCGTAGATGTTGGCGGTTGACAAGTCGAAGTCTGCCGTTGGATTGGGTACTCTGTGCATCTGCATGGTTCCCCGTGGTATGACAAAGAGTCCTTGTCCATACGAGCCCACATATACATTCCCTTGTTTGTCCCTTACGGCGATTCTAAAGTTGGACGGTTTTTCTGCGAGATGGCTCATGTCGATGGCATCGGAGCGGAGTTGTCCGTTCTGATAGACGAGCAGTTCTCTCATGCCCACTAGGAGGAAGCCCTTCCCGAAAGGTAGAAAAGCAGTTGGCAAACCGCAATGTGTATCGACCAGCTTCTCCTTCTTGGTCTTGTGGTCGAAGAAGCTGATGCGATCGTTCAGTCCGCTCTTCCATAAGTTGCCTTGTGGGTCGCGATAGAGTCTGCTCCAGAATTGGTTCTTGCTTGGGTATATCTTGTTGCATGAGTTCAGAACTTGCTTTTGTGGATTCCATCTGTAGAGTCCATGTCCTGCCGTTCCCACGGAGAATTGGTTCTTGCCCGTGAAAATATAGGAGGCGATATGAGGATTTTCTCCATCGTCTGTCGGAATGTTGACGAACTGGTCGTGCTCCCTGTCATAGCGCATCAATCCCTTGGACGTTCCCACCCAGAAGGTGCCGTCGGAGCTGCTGAACATACAGGTGATGAAATTGGACTTGATGCTTCCCTTGCCATGGTGCTGATAGACGTACTCCGTGAAGCGGTAGCCGTCAAAGCGATTCAGTCCGCAGTCTGTTCCTACCCATAGATAGCCGTCCGCATCTTGGGAGATGCAGGTGATTCGGCTGCTGAGCAAATTTTCCGAAGTATAGAAGTAACTGGTCTGCGCTTGGGCTACCTGGAAGCTACTCAAGGTGAGAATGAGACATGAGCAAATGAATTGCCACATGGTTCTTTTGATTTGTTGTATCTGATTCATGTCGGTTAGGTTAATGATACATTTTTGATAACGCTTGCAAAGATAGCTTTTTATTTCCAATGGCGTTAAGAATCATGTATCATACGTGTTTGTTTATGTCTCAAAACGTATTTTTATGTGTCCTTCGTGTGATAGAAGTGTCGCCATCTTGTAACAATCGGCATTTGATGATGTCGCATCGTCGTTCGTTGCGGAATACAACGGAAAATTAGTTTCGAGATAATTTTGAACCTATCTTTATTTGGAATATCTTTGCAACAGTTAATCTGCACTTAGCCATGTGAAAGTAAACTTCCATTGCGGTCGTTTGCATTTAAATCTAGAATAACTTATATGACGAGCAACTAGAATAACTTATATAAACTTTATAATATAAATGTATAATAAATAATGTATAATATATAATGTATCAGAAAGATGAGAAGAACTTTTCTATTACTAGTGTCGCTTGTTGCGATAGCAACGGCACACGCCAAAGCCACCTTCAGTCTTAGTGGCAACACATTGACCATCACTACCGAGAGTGCGGGCGAACTTAACGCCCACAACTGGACCAGTCAGGAGAAGACTGCCACAATCTTGGTATTGGGGGGGCATTACAATTGGAATGAACTTGGCAACAAAATCACCAATGTGTTCGGGCAGAAGTGCATCATCTACGACCTAAGCAAGGCTGTCATCGATGACTATGCCTCTATTTCCAGTGGCAACTATCGTATCGCCAACATGGCCAAGATGCAAACGCTCATTCTTCCTGAAGCCTACGACTACGTGCCAGCCAACATCTGCAAGAACCAATCGGGACCTTTGCAGAAGGTCGTGCTGCCAAGTCATTGCAAGAAGATAGGTGCCAATGCCTTTGAGGGTTGTAGTAGCCTGCAGACCATCTCTTTCCCGAATTCTATCACCGAGATTGGCGCAGCCGCCTTCAAGAATGCCAAGCTGACTTCCATACGTCTTCCCGACAATTTGGCAAAAATCGAAGCCGAGACCTTCAGAGGTTGCCAATGGCTGAACTCCGTGGTCATCCCCGAAAACGTCAAGAGCATCGGTGCCAACGCATTCCAAACTTGCAACCGCCTTCGTGATGTCTATTGTCTGAGCAAGGAAGCTCCTACATGGGAAGCTCAAGATGTATTTGATAAGACAACTCTGTGTAATTCCAAGACGGGTGCGGAACAATACCACGGGGTCTATGACAAGACAACGAATGTCATCCAAAGAAGAGGCTACTGGCAGGGCAACATGGACAATGTAACTCATATCGGTTGTGCCGTGCTTCATATTCCCAACGATTTGACAGCCGAGCAGTTGGCTCTTTATGCCGATGATACCAAGATCAATTTGCAGACGGGTTCGTATGCTTTCATCAGTGAATATGGAGACTGCCGTTGGCCGAGCTGGAGTCAGTTGGAGGAAGGCTACAAAAACGAGCAGTCTTGGCGTAAGTTTGCCGTAGTGAGCTTTTTCACACCTTCCAAGGATGAGAAAGTGGTTCCTAATCTCTACGATGACACATGGTACACCATCGTGCTGCCATTCTCTATGACCAAGGACGAGGTGGAACGTACTTTCGGAGCAGGTACCGAACTATGTAAGTTTGTGGGAATACGTAGTGCCTTGACAAAAACATCCTCCGAGTTTACACTCGACTTCTCACTCAATACCAATCAACCAACGGTGTTTGAAGGAACCGTGGTGAAAGCCAACGACCCGATGGCAACCATTCTGGAGGCTAACGTGCCTTATATGATTCGCCCATTGACGTCGCCCGACGAGACAGGCAAGGTAACCTTCCGCTTCGTGGGCATCAAGGGTATGGATGTAGAGGGTGATGACAAGCTTTTGGCGGAAGGTGTGCTTGGCACCAAGGATGGCAAAGAAGATTATCTCGCTGGTTATCGTTTTGTCGGTACTTACAATACGAATGTGGATAAGCGTGTGATACCTTATGGCTATTATTTCCTGAGCCGCGTGAAGAAGGGCGAGAAAGAGAAGGCTTATTATCTGGAAACCAGCACCAACCCTAACAGAACCACTGGTCTGTGGAAGGCGAATACATGCTGCATCGTTCCTCCTGCCTCTGCTACTTTGTTGGCAAAAAACATGTTCTCTATCATGGGACCCGACAATGAGTATTCTACAGAGGGGGAAACTACTGACATTTCTTCAACTTTTGCAGCCTCTTCTTCTAGCTTAACTCAAAACACTAAATATAATAAGGTATATAATTTGAATGGGCAGTTGGTTTCGCAAGATGGCGACTTACACAAACTCCCTCAAGGCATATACATCGTCAATGGCAGAAAATATATAGTAAGATGAAAAAGCAATATATATCACCCATGTGTTATTCCCTGTCATTAGATGGCAATGCCATCTTGGCAGGCTCGGGAACCTCCACCAATGTAAATTATGATTATGGTGAAAACCTTGGGGCGTCAGGAGAGGTCAAGGAGGATAATGGTACGAGAGATTCAGAGGCAAAACAATTCAACTCCTGGTCTTGTTGGGAGGATTGAACATTGTCATGGCAAAAAACTTGGCATAAGTTTTGATATGTGCAAAAATATTAGTATTTTTGCAACAGAAAAACTTATAGTACAAGAAATATGACAGAAAAGAACAAAATAGGTAGATTCACCATCGTGAATGGCTTCTCTATCCCTGACGAGGATGAGGATGAAGAGTTCTTCATGAACGGCAAGGGGGATGATGCTTCTTCACCTTTCTCTTCTTCGCCATTCTCTTCTTCGCAGAAAAAATCGAGTGCAACCATCAATGGGAAAGGCCCCGTCAGCAAGACGCCTATCCTGGATCACTTCAGCACCGACTTGACACAGGCTGCCAAGGAGGGTAAACTCGACCCTGTGGTGGGACGTGACAAGGAAATACAGCGTGTGCTGGAAATCATCGGCAGAAGAAAGAAAAACAACCCGATTCTCATTGGAGAGCCTGGCGTAGGAAAAAGCGCCATCGTTGAGGGATTGGCGCAACTCATTGTCAAACAGCAGACTTCGCCAGCCTTGTTCAACAAGCGTGTGGTCAGCCTAGACATGACAGCCATGGTCGCTGGCACGAAGTACCGCGGACAGTTTGAGGAACGCATCAAGGGCCTCATCACCGAACTGGAGGAGCACCCTGACATCATCATCTTCATCGACGAGATTCACACCATCATCGGGGCTGGAGGCGGAAGCGGTGCCATGGATGCTGCCAATATCCTCAAGCCGGCCTTGGCTAGGGGCACCATACAGTGCATCGGTGCCACCACGCTCAAGGAATATCGCAACAGCATCGAGAAAGACGGCGCCTTGGAACGCCGTTTCCAAAAGGTCATCGTGGAACCTACCACCGTGGAGCAAACTTTGCAGATTCTCCATAACATCAAGGATAGATACGAGGAGCATCATGGCGTGAGCTACAGTGATGAGGCTCTGACGGCATGTGTCAAATTGACAGAAAGATATGTCACAGACCGTTTCTTCCCTGACAAGGCGATTGATGTGCTCGACGAAGTGGGCTCTCGCCTTCGCCTGACCAACACGAAGACTCCGCAAGACATCCTCGACTTGCAAGACTTGATAGAGGTGACGGCTCAAAAGAAGAAGGATGCAGTGAGAAATCAAAATTTCGAACTGGCTGCCACCTACCGTGACAAGGGTGTCTATCTCGAAAAGAAGTTGGAGGATATGCGTGTTTCTTGGCAAAAGGGCGAGAACGAGGAGCGCATCCCTGTGACAGAGTCTCATATCGCCGACGTGGTAAGTCAGATGACTGGGGTTCCTGTGCAGAGAATGGCTGAGGCTGAGAGCACTCGACTCAAGAACATGGCTGACACGCTCAAGAAGGATGTCATCGCCCAGGACAAAGCCATCGAGAAGATGGTCAAGGCCATCCAGCGAAACCGTGTGGGGCTGCGTGACCCTAACCACCCTATCGGCGCCTTCATGTTCCTCGGTCCTACAGGTGTAGGAAAAACCTATCTGGCAAAAAAGCTGGCTGAGGAGATGTTTGGTACAAGCGAGGCTTTGATTCGTGTCGATATGAGCGAATACTCCGAGAGTTTCAACACTTCTCGACTTCTGGGTGCGCCTCCGGGATACGTAGGATATGACGAGGGTGGACAGTTGACCGAAAAGGTACGCCGCAAGCCCTACTCCATCGTTCTCCTCGACGAGATTGAGAAGGCCCATGAGAAGATTTACAATATGTTGCTTCAGGTACTGGACGAAGGTCGATTGACTGATGGCAACGGACGCTTGATTGATTTTAGAAATACCATCATCATCATGACTTCCAATGCGGGTACTCGACAACTCAAGGACTTCGGTAGCGGCATCGGTTTCAATGCTGGCGGGGTGAATGGTCTTTCCATGAACGACAAGGACAAGGAGTATGCGCGCAGCATCATCCAGAAGAGCTTGAGCAAGCAATTCTCGCCTGAGTTCCTCAATCGCTTGGACGAAATCATTACTTTCGACCAATTGGACTTGGAGGCCATCAAGAAGATTATCGACATCGAACTTCGTGGCTTGTTCCTCAGAGTCAACGAGATGGGGTACAACATCCAAATCACCGATAAGGCGAAGGAGTTTGTCGCCACCAAGGGCTACGACGTGCAGTTTGGTGCCCGTCCATTGAAACGTGCTATCCAGACTTATATCGAGGATGGTGTTTGCGAAATGATATTGAGTGGTAAGCTCCAAAAGGGTGACACCATCAACATCGGAAAGAATCCTAACAAGGATGAATTGACGTTCAAGTCATAGAAAAAAAGGGGGTGTGTCATAAGTCACATCCAATGCGCCCTGAATTGAAAATCGGCGGCCGAAGGGAAAGCCAAAGGGCAATCTGCTCCAAGCCCAGGGCAACGCCCTGGGTCTTCGGTCATTAATAGAAGTCGCCCTGAAAGGGCAAAAGCAACTTGTTATCAATGCTTTTGCCCTTTCAGGGCGACTTCCTTGATGTAATCTTTACCCAGGGCGTTGCCCTGGGCTTGGTGCTTTTGGGCTTTCAGCCCGATTTATGACACACCCTCTTGGTGCTTTTGGGCTTTCAGCCCGATTTATAATACACCCTCTTTGCTGTTTTATAATCTGACAAATAGGGTTTCTATAGTCTTCTAATAGATTCTATTACAAGATAGTCTTGACAGCCTCAAGCATACCCTTCTCCTGGATGAGGTCGAGGTCTTTCTTAACCAACTCTGTCAAGCCAGGAACGGTCTTGTTCAAGTCTTCCTTCCAAACGTAGTCGAATGCAAGGACACCCTCAGCTACCTTCTGTGTATCGCCAGTAGCCCAAAGTTCCTGCAACTTCTCGATAATCTTAGGGTCATCCTGTGGCTTGATCTCTGCACCGTCAGCACGCTTGCCACCCTTGTAGTAAGTGATGATAGCTGCGAGACCGAATACCAAACCCTGTGGCAACTCGCCCTTGCGCTCCAAGTAGATCTTAACACCTGGGAGGTCGCGAGTCTCATACTTAGGGAATGAGTTCAGCATGATGCTGGTAACCTGGTGGTCAACGAATGGGTTCTCGAAACGCTCCAATACGTCGGAAGCGAACTTCTGAAGCTCGTCCATTGGCAAGTTGAGGGTCTGCATCAACTCATCGAACTGCACTTTGTGGATGTACTTGCCGAGTACAGGGTGCTCGCAAGCGTCGCGTACGATGTTGACACCGCTCAAGTAAGTAACAGGGCTCAATACAGTGTGAGGACCATTCAAGAGAGTAACCTTGCGCTCGTGGTAAGGCTTCTCGTTGTCGGTGATAAGCACGTGGAGACCAGCCTTGTGAGCAGGGAACTCTTCCTGCATCTGCTCTACGGTCATGTTCTCAGCCTTCTCGATAACCCAGAGGTGGAAGCTCTCAGCCTTTACGACCAAGTTGTCCTTGTAGCAAACCTTCTGCTGGATTTCCTTGATGGTGTCACGTGGGAAACCAGGAACGATGCGGTCAACGAGTGTTGCGCAAACATAGCAGTGGTTGGTGAACCAGTCCTTGAAGCCCTCGTAGTCAGCGCCCATATCTTCTTTCCAGAGCTCGATGTACTGGTAGATGCACTCCTTCAAGTGGTGACCGTTCAAGAAGATCAACTCACATGGCATCAAGATCATACCCTTTGTAGGATCGCCCTCGAAGAACTTGTAACGGTGGAACAAGAGCTGAACCAACTTGCCAGGGTAAGAAGAAGCAGGAGCGTCGGTGAACTTGCAAGAGTCGTCGAATGCGATACCAGCCTCTGTGGTGTTGGAGATGATGAAACGCATCTCTGGCTGCTCGGCCAAGGCCATGAAAGCCTGATTCTGAGAATATGGATTCAACGCACGGCTGATGACGTCGATACGCTCCAATGTGTTGACAGCCTGACCATTCTCCTTACCCTGAAGATTTACGTGGTACAAGCAGTCCTGACCGTTCAACCAGTCAACCATGCCCTGTGCCAAAGGCTGAACGATAACGACAGAACCATTGAAGTCTGTCTTCTTGTTCATATTCCATACAATCCAATCAACGAATGCACGGAGGAAGTTACCTTCACCAAACTGGATGATTTTCTCAGGAGCGACGCTCTTAGGAGCAGTGCGCTTGTTTAATGCTTTAAGTTCTTTCATGATTTGTTTTGTTGTTTATTTTGTTTTTAATTTCTGCTGCAAAGGTATAAAATATTTTTATATGATATATCAAAAAATTGGAAAAATCGTGCGTAAAGGTTTGCGTTGCCATAGGGGGATGATTACTCCCCCTTGCCACCACTTTCATTTTTCCCTGCGCAGAGAAAAATTTTTTCCTGCGCAGGTAGTAATTTTTCCTTGGGCAGGGAGTGGAAAAGGGCTGCCGATATATAATATAAGGTGTTGTGACTTTTATCTTACAAAGATTACAAATATATTAAAAAAAAGTGCTAGATGTCAGAAAAACTGATATCTAGCACTTTAATTGATTTGTATAAATGAGCGAGATACGGGAATCGAACCCGCCTCCCAGGCTTGGGAAGCCCGTGCACTACCGATGTGCTAATCTCGCAAAATTGTCATAAAGCATTGACTATATACATAAAAGAGCCACGAGCGGGACTCGAACCCGCGACCCACGCATTACGAATGCGTTGCTCTACCAACTGAGCCATCATGGCAATTTTTCGATTTGCGATTGCAAAGGTAATGAAATATTTCTAATTGATGAAATAAATCAACGCCCTTAACTTATATTAACGCTATCCGCTTCTATGACTAATATGGCTTGCGTCTAGGATGAGCACTACCTGTTCCTGTGCTTCATGTACCAGTTGTGTACGAAGAAGTTGTAGAACAGGAAAGTGACAACAAGCAACAACAAGCACACCATCAGGATGTTCTCATGCTCCACATGCACTTTAGGTAAATATCCTTGCATCTTGTCCAAGGAATGGTTGCCCAAGAAGCCGATGCCCAGGAACAAACCCAGGCTGATGCCCAGTTCCCATGCCAGAAAAAACGAGCTCTGGCTGGTGCCTCGCTGACAGTGCTTCGCCAACTTGATGTAAAACAACAGGAACCTGCTGCCGATGATGCCGATGCCAAATCCTATCATCGCAGGGGATATGAACTCGATGGCTGTCTCTCGATGCGTGAACATAATCAAGACGGCACTTGCCATCATGATGAGCCCTGTTATCACCTCGCTCTTGAGGTCTGCGTCGGGAAAGGCGAACTTCTCTGCCCATAGTGCCACCGCGAATCCCAACATCAGCATCGAATAGAATGTCTCGGTGTTAGGAAGCGAGAACAGCATCCCGATGACGGTTGTGACCAGCAACAGGTTGACGAAGAGCGCAAACCCCTGTGGCAGGAAGAAGCGATCCAAGCTATAGACAGGCATATTGTCGGAGGGCGCCTTGAACGGGAACTTCACCAGGCTCACCAGCAACAAGGCTGCCAATGCGGAAACGCCCGACAGAACCAATACCATCTGATAATTGAACCACTTGAATACCAACAAGGCGATGGCTGGGCCAAAGGAAAGCGCAAAACGGGAGAACCATGCCGCCGTATAATTGGCTTCCGTCCGTTGGAACGACTCGCAAGTGTCTATAATCAGTGTGCTTGCCAACGTCATCTGCGCCAAGCCCAGGAAGGCACCCTGTATCAACCTGGCTGTTATCAGCATCCAAAGCTCCACCTTCACATGAAGCACGAAGTCCAAGTAATAAAGGAGGGCAATGCTGACCGCCACTGCCAATATCGAAGTTTGGCAAACGTGGTTCCTGCGATACCGCTGCACGAGGTACGAGCAAAAGCCGCCCAGAAGAAAGAGACCTATGCCATAGGCACCCATGACCATACCTACTTCCACATGGCCGTAACCAACTTGCAGAAGATAAGGTGGCAACGCGGGTATCAATGTGTAGGAACTCATCATGAGGCAGAGATTGGCAAGAGCCATCATCCAAAAATCACGATGCCACAACTTGATGTGCACGGGCGTGTTTTGTGTGTCCATTGTCGATGTTTTATGTTAGAAATCTCTTGGAAGACAGATGTTAGTACTCTCTTGGAAGACCTTATGGTGCATCCTTGTTAGTAACTCTCTTCCAAGCTAGGATACTCGCCTTTCTTCACGGCATCCACGTATGACTGCACTCCCTTGGTCATCTCCTCGCCTACCTTGGCGAAATGACGCAGGAACTTGGGCTTGAAACCTTGTGTCATCCCAAGAGCGTCGGAATAGACCAGCACCTGTCCGTCACAACCGTTTCCTGCACCGATGCCTATGGTCACGGCTTTCACCTGTCGGGTGACTTCAGCTGCCAACTTGGCTGGCACTTTCTCCAGTACAATGGCAAAACAACCAGCCTTGTCAAGGGCGATTGCATCGCTGATGAGCTTCTCAGCCTCAGCCTCCCCTTTCGCACGGATGCCATAGCCACCGAAAACATTCACGCTCTGTGGTGTGAGCCCAAGGTGTCCATGTACAGGAATGCCTGCGTCGATGAGGGCTTTCACGGTATCGATGATTTCGATGCCACCCTCCAACTTGAGGGCATCCACACCCGTTTCCTTCATCATGCGGCAAGCGTTGCGCAACGCCTCCTCACGCGAAATCTGGTAACTGCCGAATGGCATGTCGCATACTACCATGGCGTGGTTGACGGCACGAGCTACGCTACGTGCATGGTAAATCATCTGATCGACCGTGATAGGTAAGGTGTCGGCATTGCCAGCCATCACGTTGGAGGCTGAGTCGCCGATAAGAATACTGTCTATACCTGCGGCATCAATGATGCCTGCTGTGGTGAAATCGTATGCCGTGAGCATCGTCACCTTCTCGCCAGCCTTTTTCATCTCTGCAAAGGTCTTGGCTGTTATTTTCTTTTTATCCGTTGATAAATATCCCATGATCTACTTTTTTGAAATCGGGTGCAAAGGTACACATTATTTATGATATACGCTAACAATTTTGCATAAATCTTTGAAAGTAAAGCCTCTGTAATCGGAAATGATGTAGTCGGAATAGGATTCCAAGGCTTCTTTTGGGTTGGTGGTTGCCAAGCCTAATGTGAATGCTCCCGATGCACGAACGGCTCTCAGCCCATTGAAGCTATCTTCGAGGCCCACGCACTCTTCTGGCTTTGCTCCGAAAACTTCCGCTCCCTTGAGATAGCAGTCTGGGTCAGGCTTGCTCTTAGCGAAGTCCTCGCTGGTCAGGACTCGGTCGAAATAGCTCTTGAACTCCGGGTGGCGCTCATAGACATTGAGCATCTTCTGCACGTTGCTGCTCGTTACTACAGCGCACTTTACACCGTTTTGCCTCAAGTCTTTCACGAAATCCTCGAAACCAGGGATGTAGATGTAGTCCATGTTCTTCTCGAACTCATCGAGCCGAGCCGTAATCTTGGCTTGCTCGTCCTTGCAATCCTTGAACCCATGGATATGCGCAAAGGCACTTTCATCGGAGAAATACTTGTCGTATATCTGCACCAGGGTCTGTCCCTTGATGCGATGAGCGAAGTCGGGCATCTCAGGGTGGTACTCCTCTCCTATCTTGCCCCAAAAAATCGTGTATTGAGATTCCGTGTCAAAAACGACACCGTCTAAGTCAAATAATGCTGCTTTTATCATTTTACCTTATTTTATTATATGTAATCCTTACAATTCGGGTGCAAAGGTAGGCATTTTTCTTGGAAAAACAATAAAGAAAGCAAATAATGATGCTTTTGTGGAGGTTTCTCACTTTTTTTTTATATTTTTGCAGCCAAATTGCGACGTGAAGTCGTACAAGTAATTGTTCTTTGGAACTAAAGAACCTCT
>ERZ808270.338-NODE-338-length-28684-cov-8.976038_pt1 | contig 28684 bp, 29 predicted proteins | sample MGYA00521082_ERZ808270 | MGnify/ENA primary metagenome ERZ808270 (study PRJEB31516, sample SAMN03275594) | gut metagenome | biome: mammalia-associated habitat; material: feces | host: Papio cynocephalus | place: Kenya | collected 2012-07-27 ... | reverse complement strand
CATGGCGTCGGTGGATTGGCCGAGTGGGTTTTTGAGTTTGTATTGGTCGGTATCGTCTGTGTCTTTTGAATATTTCTTGGCGATGGCGGCTTTGGCTTTTTGGTATTCTTCTTCGGAGAGTAGTCCTTGGTCGTGGAGTTCGGTGGCGAATTTGAGTTCGTCGGCTTGTTGCTCTTGTGCTGACTTGGCGAACCATTCTTTGCGGGCTTGTTCTACTCGTTGCCAGAATTCTTTTTTTCGGGCGAGTTGGTCTGCTTCTGCTTGTTCGTCGTATTGTTGTTGGTATTTGTTGGCCTCGTCTTCTTGCCCGTAGAGTCGGCTTAGGTTGGCTCGGCGCTGTAGGTAACGGAGCTTAATTTCGGTTTTGTTGCTTTGGTATTGTTGCTCGTTGGTGATTCCGTCGAGGTATTTCTTTTTCTCGGCGTTGAGTTCGTCTTGTTCTTCGATATTGAGTTCGTTGATGCTCCATGCGTGGTTGTTTTTGCGCACGGCTGCTGTGGCGTCGTAGCGTTTTTGCTCGAGCTTTACCCATTCGGGTGAATTTTGGGTGTAGAGGTTTCTTTGGTCGGTGTATAGCTGTTGGTCGATGTCGAGCAGTTGGGCTGTGTATTCTCGATGGTCGATGATGCCGTTTTCGTAGTTGGCTCGGGCGAGGATGCGTTGGCGGTTGGCGGCTTCTTCGAGTGCTTTGAGTTGTTGCTTTGTGTCGTCGGTGGTGGGAGTGTGCTTGCTGGTTGTTTTTCCCCCTGTGCTATTGCCCCCTCCTGTGCCGTTGCTGATGGTTGGTGTGACGGGTGTGGGTGTGGTGGTTGTGGGGCCTCCGTTGGCTATTATTTTGTTGAGTTCTCCTTGTGCGCCATGTTTCTTGGCGTAATCGTAGAGGAACTTTAGCTCTGCTTTGTTGGCATCGCTTGCTTTTTGCCATGCGGCGAGGCGGGCTTTGTTTTGGCTTTGGTGTTGTTGGTATTCTTTGGATCCGGGGAGTGTTACTGTTTCGTTGAGGGATGAGTTATTGTATCGTACTTGCTTGGTAATGGGTGCGCCAAGTTGCTTGTCTCTCCATGCTACGACGCCTTTCCAATGTTCTATGGTTTTGTCGATATCTACTTGCTTGCTTAGGTTTTCTTGTATTTTGGAGAATAATGCTTGGGCAAGGGCGAGTCGATCGAGTTGTGCGATGTAGTCGGCTATGGCTCCAGTGTTTTTCTCGAAGAGTGTGCCATCTGCTCGGAGTGTGGCCTGGTAGCCAGGGACTATTTGCTGCAGTTTTTCGATTGCGGCTCGTCGATCGGCGATTGATGCTGTGTTGTCGTGGATGACGCTGGTGAGCATTTCTATTTGTGCTCGTTCTGCCTTTGCGCTTTCGGCAGCGTCTTGCTGTATGGATTTGAGAAGATCTCGTTTGCGTTGTTGCTCTTCGGTGGCTTGTGCGTTGTCTTTTTTCGCTTTTGTGTTGGCATCGGTGGCTTTTGTGTCATCGTTGGTGAGTAGTAGCCATGTGCCGAGTGCGGCTACTGCTGAGAGTATGAGTGAGATGATGGCTCCGAATCCGTTGCTTTTGAGAGCCACGTTGAAGGCTTCCGTAGCTATGGTGGCGGCAGTGGTGGCTGCAGTGTAGGCTGTTTTTGCGATGGTGATGGCTGTGGTGACTGCGGTGCATACCTTGCTCCATACGACGTTGGCTTGTATGGCGAGTGTGAATGCAGCTATGGCCACTGCTGCTGTGGTGATGGCTTTTGCGTGTGAGGCTACGAATGTGATGGTGCTTCGTATGGCTTCGGCGAATGCGAGCACTCCTTTGGTGGTGGCGGTGTAGATGGGGTAGAGTCGTTCTCCGAGTTCGATGCGGAGATCCTTCATGCGCTTTTGCGCCTTTTCGAGTTCTGCCTGAGCTGTGTTGTTGGCTTGGTTGGCTTCGTTGGTGCATGATGTGCCCTGTTGGAAGGCTACGGCTGCTTGTTCTTGTGCTGCCCTTACGTCGGAGAGTTTGCCTGCCAGTGTGGAGAGTGTCTGTGTGACTCCTGCTCCGCTGAGGTTCATTTCTGCGAGGAGTGGTGCGAGTTTGTCCATTCCTCCGGCGTTGTTGAGTGCTTGGAGGAATTGTAGTAGTGCGGCATTGGCATCGGTGGAGAGGAGATTTGTGAATGATTGCACTTCGAGGCCTGCGGCGCGTGCCATTTTCTCTGGTTCTTTGAATAGGGCTGTGAGTACGTTTTGCAGGGCTGTGGCTCCCTTTTCTACGTTTACTTGGTTTTGGTCCATGACTGATGCCAAGCCCATGAGTTGGGCTTGTGTCATGCCTGCTTGGTTGCCCACGCCTGCGAGCCGGTTGGTGAACTCCATGATGTAGCCTTCTGAGGCTGATGAGCTTTGTGCGAGTTCGTTGATGACTGAGGCTGTTGAGAGCATGGCTTGTTTGAGTCCCATGGTCTTGTCGGTGCCAAACATTTGTGCAAGTTTGCCAATGTTCTTTACTGCGTCTTCACCAAGGTCGTCTCCCAGGGCAGTGTTGATTTGGTCGGCGGCTTCTACGAATTCGAGCACTGCGTCTTTGCTTTGTATGCCGAGTCGGCCGGCATCGGCTGCGAGGTCGTTGAGTTTCTCACGTGGGGTGCGTGTGTCCATCTGTTTGAAACTCTCGTTGAGTGCATTTACTTCGTCTTTAGCGAGACCAGTGTATTTGGTGACGTTGGCTGTGTGCTCGGCCATGTCGGCGTAGGAGTCGACGTATTCGGCCATGGCTTGTCGGGCTTGTATGGCTGCGTTGGTTATTTGTCCGAGTGGTGAATTGGCCCATGCGTCGCGTAGGTTGGCGAGCCCTTGTGTGATATTAGAGAACATGCCTCCGCTATTGGGCCGGATGTCGGTGGCTGCCTTTTGTTCGTTCTTGATTTTTTGTAGTTCTTGATTGGCGGCTTGTAGAGATTGCGTGAGTGCTTGCCACTGTTCTGACCCTCGCTCTACGTTTCCGCTATTGAGTTCTCTGTTGATCTCGCGGATGGTGTTTTTGAGTTCTTTGGGGGTGGCGTGATCAAGATTGCTTAGGACTTTCTCTACAGTTTGGGCACGTGTTGTGAGGCGAGAGGCTTGTGCTTCGAGGCTTTTGATTTCTTTGGTGTAGGCTTGGAGTGCTTTGCCATCGCCTTTTTCGAATGCTTCTTGGCGCTTGATGCGTGCTTGCTCGAGCCGGCGATTAATGTCGTCGAGCTTTCGTTGCGCTTGTTCGGAATTGAGGAGGAGTGTGACGGTTTTGATATCGTTGTTGTCCATAACAAAAAAAGGTGCGTGTTACTTCTGAATTTAGTAATCCAAAAGTAGCACGCACTTATTGTGTATCAAAAGACACTCGGTCTGTGGTCAGAGCCTTGATAGTAGCCAGTTGCGCACGCGGTCGCTGTGGTCTTTTTTGTATTGTTCGCTCATGTAGTATTTGCGGCGTTGCTGTAGCTTTTCTTGTTTTTGCTTGTTTTTTTCGGCTTTTGCCTGAAGGTGCTGCTCGTATATTTGGGCGCGTTGCTCGGGTGTCTGTTTTGCCACGCCTGCGATGACGGCGATGACGAATGCGGCTATGAGACCGATTATGGTGTAGCAGAGTATTGAGAACATGATGTATTGGGGTGTTAGTTAGTGTTTCTTGAATAGTATGTTGTACCATGTCATCCATGTCAGCCACTTGTCGGATCGTGCGCGTCGGTCGGCTTCGCGTTCCCATTCGGTGCGTGTGTCGGCTCTTAGTTTGTCACGTTCTTCTGCTTGTTGGCGGTAGGTGGGTGAGGCCTTGCGGCGTAGGTATTCTATTCCCACAGCGATTGCGGTGGTTGCTATGAGTATGAGTATGATTCCTGAGATCTTATCAAGCATTGTGTGTAGTTGTTAGTTGTGATGTTTCGCCGCAAATGTATGTATTTTGTTTGTATCGCGCAAGAGTTTTGGGGTAAAAAGTGCGTGATGTGGTTATCCTCGTTGTCTGTCTGTGAGGTTGTCGAATGCTCCTGCGAATTGGTCTCCGAGGATGGCTGCCATGTGGCGCTTGAGTACTTCTACGGAGATGTACCATGAGCGGTTGAACCAGAGGCGGCGCTCGCGTGGACGGCCCATGTGGTGGAGGGCTCGGTAGGCTTTGCCGAGGAATTGGAGGTCGCCTCCGTTGTCGTGGCGGTAGCCATTGCCTACGCCGAGGTCGACGTAGATGCCGTACTGAAGGAATCGGAAGGTGAGGTTTTGCTTGCCTGGTGTGAGGTCGGTGGCTCCTGGGCGCACGCTTCGGCGGAGTGCTCCGGTATCGTGCACTCCGAGGAGGTCGAGTCGGTCTTGCCAGATTTGGATCATCTTGTCTCGCCAGGCGCGGAGGTATAGGGATTGGTCGTCTTGCATACTTAAGTATTAAGTATTAAGTATAAAGTATTAAGTATTACATTCCCGCTGGGAGAAGTATTAGGTATAAAGTATTACAAGCTCGATAGGTGGCTATTGGGCTGTCCACTCTGTGGGGTCGTAGCGTAGGTCTGTGGGTTCGTCGATGGCGAGTAGGAAGTAGAGGCCTGTGCAGGAGTTGAGGAAGAGTCCTCCGAGCTCGTTGGATCGGATGTCGGTGGTGTCGATGTAGAGGTCGCGGGTGGCGGCGAGTGATTGGCTGTCGTGGATGATGCGTGAGGTGTATTGGCGGAAGAGTTCGCGGCAGAGGTCCATCTTTTGCTCTTGATCTGCGGAGTTGCCGTACTCGTAGCGGGCGAGTATGTAGACGGTGAATACTCGCCTTTTGAACCATCCTCCTGATGCGGTGTGGAGCGATTCTTGGCATACGTCGGAGGTGCAGACGAAGTTGGCTTGTGATTGGTACTGCTCGAGCATGCCTTCGAGGTAGTTGATGCCTGAGCAGGTGACGGGGGCGAAGCTTTCTCGCTGTGCGAGTTGGTTGGACTGGGTGAGGTCTTGTATGTATTGGAGGAAGGAGAACATTATTGATCAAGTATTAAGTATAAAGTATTAAGTATTACAAGTCCCCCGAGGGGCAAGTATTAAGTATAAAGTATTAAGTATTACAAACTATGTGGGCGGCGAATGATAAACGATACATCTTGGTTGTAATACTTAATACTTTATACTTAATACTTTGAAAGGCTCATCCTTTCATTGCCTTTTCCATTTCTTTGGCTTCGTGAGCTTTGGCGTCGAGTTCGGTCAGGGCGTCGATGGTGGCGGATGAGAGTACGGCTTCGAGCTTTGTGATGTCGCCACCGGTGAGTGCTCGGATTTCGGCGTTCATGATTTGGCGTGGGTCGGGTGCGGAGTCGGGGTCGGTGGCTGTGGAGGAGAATAGGTGGGGGAAGAGGCGGGCGTAGGTGGTCTTGAGCCCGATGATCCAAAGGATGATCATGTATTGCTCTGCGGGCGTGGGCTGTCGGTTGAGCCCGGGGTAGAGTTCGCGGGCGAGGGCGTCGATGGCTTGTGGTTCGCGGGTGGTGATGTAGGCTTGGTAGTAGTTTTCGATGGCGAGGTAGGTGCGGAAGGGCACTCCGTAGAGCATGGCCTCGAGGGCTGGGTGGCCGTCGATGGCTGTGAGGCGTGAGGGAGATTCGGGCGGGGAGTCTATCCAGCCTAAGAGGTCGAGGTGCTGCGCGATTTGGTCTTTCGCCCATCGGGCGCGGTCGGGGCGGAGTCCTGATAGGCGGAGCAGGAGTAGTGCTTTGACTTCGTCGCTTTGCCATCCGCCACCGGCGAGCACGGTGCAGAGATAGGTGCGTTGGTGGTCGGTGAGTGCTTCCCATGATAGGGGCACGCGTATGGTGACTTTGCCTTCCCCTTTCTTCTCTTTATCCGAAGAAGAAGGATGTGTCGGTCTGTTGGTTTTCATATCGGGATGCGTTGCGTGCGATGTGGGTGGACGATGTGAGGTATTGGGGTATGCGCTCGGCGCTTCGTTCGAGGGTGTCGATGAGTTGCCGCACCATGGGGGCTACGGTGGGCTGTGAGGAGTCGAGCGGGGAGCGTGACTGGATGAGTGCGGCGAGGAGTCGGCGGGAGTGGTTGAGCAGTAGTAGGTAGAAGTCGGGGTCGTCGGTCTGCAGAGAGCTGTACTGGCTCTGTAGGAGTGCTTCGTGGAGTGGGTGCGATATGATGTCGATGAGTGTGCCTGTGGCTTGGTGTAGGGTGGATTGGATGGCGGGTAGCTGCTCTCGGTAGATGGGCTGGTCGTCGGGTAGGCTTACTCCGTAGGTGCGCATGAGGCGTGGTGTCCATAGGAGTGATGTGACGTGGTTGTGGGGGCAGACGAGGGCGCCCATGGCGGCGAGGTGCTCTATGAGGAGGTCTTCTTGGATGGAGGCTTCTTGGCGGAGCCCTTCTCGCAGGGCGTTGACGCGTGCGGGCGATGCGGGTGCGGTGTTTTGGTTGGAGACGATGCCGAATCCTGTCGGTGTAAGCACGAGGTCGAGCTGTGGAATGAGTCGGTAGGCGGCGCGCAGGGCTATGGCGGCATCGAGTCGGGTCTCGTCTTCTTCGTTGAGTGAGGCTGAAGATGAGATGAGCGTTTGTTCCCAGTCATCACGGATGGTGCGCAGGAGTGGTTCTACCTTTTTGTATATTTCGGTGGTGGGACTGCGAAATGCGGGGACGTATTGTTCGAAGGTGGTTTTGTCCAACATATATTTTAAGTATTAAGTATTAAGTATTAAGTATTACAAGCCCCATAGGGGCAAGTATTAAGTATAAAGTATTAAGTATTACAGACTGGCTGAAGCATTCTTTATAACCTCATAACCTTAAAACTCTAAACTCATTCGGGCTGAAGCATCCTTTATAACCTCATAACCTTAAAGCTCTAAACTCATTAAACTCATTAAACTCACAAACTGACTTGCTTCGAGTCTTTGTGTTCGTCGAGTGTGGTGAGTTGGATCATGGGGATGGTTGGTTCGATATTGTTCCAGCCGTTGTACCATAGGGCGATGCGTAGGGGCTGCAGCAGGATGTCGTGGAAGGCACATTCGAGGGCTTGCTTCATGGTGAAGAGCTCTCGCTTGTCTGAGCCAGAGTTGTTGGAGGAGGATTTGCCGGGCACTGCTCCGACGAGGTTGGGGTGTACGTTGTCGGCATAGCAGATGGTATTGGCTGCAGCTTGCACGTCTTCGTTCCAGTCTCCACCTTCTTTCTGCCCTTCGATGTTGTTGATGCGTATGTCGCGCACTTCGTGTCCGTCGGGGTTGATGTAGTAGCCAGAGATCCATGCTTTGCCAGAGTTTTCTACTCCGCATACGAAGTCTCTGATCTTCTCCTTCTCTTTCTTTACGCGTTTTTGCATTTCTGCGGGGTCGGTGATGCCTTCTTCCATGCAGATGCGTTGCCAGTAGGTGCGTTCGATTTCGATCTGATACTTCACGGAGGTGGTGTTGCGGAGCTTGGCTCGCTTGCCTGTGGAGATGAGTCGTTTCTCGTCGTAGCTACCTCCTCTGAGCACTGCGCTCCAATAGGGCACGGGGTAGTACTGTGCGCCTGCTGTGGGGAATCGTAGCAGTATGGCGAATTTTCGGTCGCGTGTGGGCTGTCGGCCGGGCAGGACGGCATGGGTGTCGGGGTCGATGGCCATGCGTCGGCAGAGGTCGCCATAGGGGTCGGTGAGTGAGAGTAGGGGGATGCGTTCCACTCCTGAGAGTGATTCTTGGTGGTCTTGCCAGTTGGCGTAGTATACGTGGTTGATGCGTCCTCGCTGATCGGCTTTTTGGAGTCGGGTGAAGCAGGCTTCTTTGTGGATGATGCGGTTGACGCGTCGGCCATCGCGTGAGAGGATGATGACTGCGCATGTGTAGTAGAAGTACTTCATGTCGGTCATCTGGTCGAGCATGTAGGTGGGGAGGTTCTGGCGGCGGATCCATGCTCTCACTTCGGAGTTGGTGGTGGGGCTTCCCGTCTTCTCGTCGATGAATTGAGGCCCTGCTCCGTAGCAGGTGAGCACGTTGAAGAGCTTGTTTTGTGCGGTGACTTCGTCGCCTTCTACGAGGCGTATGAGGTCGAAGGGTAGCTGATTGTCGGAGCCGAAGGGCACGTAGAGTTCTTTCTCGTAGCCGGGCACGGGGCGCACGAGTATGGTGCCTCCGGGGGTGGAGTAGAGGGTGGTGGTATCTTCTACTTCTTGCATAACGGCTGCGAAGCGGGTCTGGGGGATGTCAAAGTATTCCATCTGCTTTTAAGTATTAAGTATAAAGTATTAAGTATTACAGACTGGCAGAAGCCGATCTCTTGGCTTAGGCGCAAAGCGCCGTTTAAACTCATAAACTTATTAAACTTATTAAACTCCTACAGGAACTTCTCATCGAACGTGCCGTCGAAGGTGCGCACTCGGAGCGATGACGAGAGTCGTTGCCCCTCGCGGGCTTCGCGGAAGGAGATGGAGGCAGTCTGCGCGGTATGGAGTTCGTTGGTGGGCTTGAGTTCGCAGGATGTGAGGGTGAGTTCCTCGCCATCGGTGAGGAGCCATAGTCGGCGGGCTTGTACGAGGTGGTGAAGGAGGGCGAGTTCGGTCTTGCCGAGAGGCCCGGTCTGAGCCTTCCACTCGGGCTGTACGTCGATCTGATAGTTGCGTGTGAGGCCTTCGATGGTGGCAGCGGTGTAGGTGGGCTTGGTCTCTTCGGAGCGTACGCCGTAGAAGTAGAAGGTGTCGTGGGCGCCGTAGGCATTAAGGAATCGGATGGGGGTCACTTCGGAGCAGAGGGTGAGCCACTGTGGTGCGATGCGATAGGTGATGGTGCGGGCGGCGGCTGTGGCTGTGAGGCTCACGAGCTTCCAGTCTGCACCGGGCGTGGGGATGGTGGCGAGGGGAATGGTGGCCTTGATGTAGAGAGAGTTGGCGCCGGTGGCGCTGGCTTGGATGGGATCGGGTGTAGTCGTGGCGGCGGCGCGGGTCTGTGGGTTGTACCACAGGGCGGAGAGTCGGAGCTGGTCTTGTGCGGGGCCTGAGGGGTCGTAGTTGTCGGGGATGATCCATGTGAGGGTCTCTACGGCGGTGGGTGGCACGATCTTGGTGCCTGCGCTGGCAGGGGTGAGGAATTCGTGGCTGATGGTGGAAGCTGCGCTTTCAGAGCCCATGCGCATGCGCAGTGGGAGGATGATGCACTCTCCCATGAGCGATGACTCTACGTATACTCGTAGGCGGAGCGTGTCGCGGGTTTCGGCGGAGGAGTCGGGTATGAGGCGGTCGGTGATGAGACGGGCCATGTCGGTGAGCCTTACTTCTCCATAGGTTCCTCCGCCGAAGGGGGTGAGTGTGGTGTCGATGAGGGTCTGCTGTCCGAGCATGACCTTGACACTCACGGCGGTGAGGGTGATCTCGGAGACGGTGATGGTATCGAGCTCGGAGGGAAAGCAGAAGATCTCGGACGATGTGGGGAGGGAGGGGGAGAGGACCATGTCTTTGAGAAGTATTAAGTATAAAGTATTAAGTATTACAAGCCGCCATAGGGGAAAGTATTAAGTATTACAAGCTTCGCTTGAAGTATTAAGTATAAAGTATTAAGTATTACAAGTGGGCTGAAGCATCCTTTATAACCTCATAACCTTAGAACTCTAAACTCATTAACCTCCGGGCTCACTATGTTCTTCGTTTGGCGAGTATGGGTAGGAGTATGGATAGCGTGATGGCGAAGAGTATGGATAGGGCGATGATGGGCCATCGGTAGTTGCGACGGGTGGGGCTGATGGTGGAAGCCTTCAGGGCTTCGGGCATGCGGGTGAGGGTATCGGTGCGGGCTATGTAGACGGTGTCGTGGCGCAGACTGATGCGGTCGCGGTAGTGGGTCTGTGTGCGATTGACGTAGACGGTGTCGCCCTCGCGGTAGCGGTCGGTGAGGATGGTGTCGGAGGTGCGGAGGGTGTCGCGGTGGATGAGGGTCTGGCGGAGGGTGTCGCGGGTGATGCTTCTCACCTCGATGGGCACGTACTGGGTGCGCACGCACGAGGTGAGGAGCGAGAGGAGCAGAGCTACGAGTAAGATTGGGCGGTGGGTCATGGTGGGTGGGGTGCTATAGGTCGGCGTATTCGTGGTCGGCATCGAAGCATGGACAGGCTTTACCCTTGTTGAAGTGGTGGTGCCCAACGATGCGGGCTTGCGGGTATTTCTTCTTAAGGCGGGCGAGCAGGGCACGTAGGGCGGCTTTCTGCTGGATGGTGCGTGTGTCGGTGGGGGTGCGGCCGTCGGTGGCGAGTCCGCCTACGTAGCATATGCCGAGGCTGATGTGGTTTATGCCGGCGCAGTGTGCTCCGATCTGTGTCTCGGGGCGGCCGGCCTCTATGGTGCCGTCGAGGTCGACCAGGTAGTGGTAGCCTATGTCGGACCATCCCTGGGATTTGTGCCATCGGCGCACGTCGGCGGCATGGAAGTCGCGGCCTGCGGAGGTGGCGGTGCAGTGGACGATAAGATATTTGACAGTCATATATAGATCAAGTATTAAGTATAAAGTATTAAGTATTACAAGCCCGATGGGCAAGTATTAAGTATAAAGTATTAAGTATAAAGTATTAAGTATTACAGACTGGCTGAAGCATCCTTTATAACCTCATAACCTTAAAACTCTAAACTTATTCAGCTCCCTATGGCTTCCTCTGTTCGAGTTCTGACTTGAGTTCGGTGAATTTGCTCTGTACGTAGATGCTCACGCCGAAGATGCTCCCGGCATAGATCAAGCATTGTGCGAAGAACCATAGTACGCTGTCGGATATTTCGCCCACAGGGGGCACGATGAATCCGGCTACGCTGAGCGCCACTCCTGCAAGGAGCATAGCCAGTGCGGAGTAGACTTGATAAGTGGTGCGGGTGTCTTTGGTCATGGTGAGAGGGTTTAGGCTTTGGCTTCGAGGGCGGCGACGCGGGCTTCGAGGGCTTTGATCTGGGCGCGATAGTCGTCGAGGCGCTGTACGGAGGTCATGATGGTGTTGTAGGTGGAGGTGGTGAGGATGCCGGCTTTGGCGGAGGTGGCGGAGGTGAGGGTGAGGGTCTTGGTGGAGCCGTCGGCGTAGTTGGGGTAGGTGATCTTGACTTCGGTGGTGGAGGTGTCGGCCGACTCGGTCAGGGTGGCGTTGCGCAGGCGCTTGAGGTATTCTTTGTCGAAGAGACCGTTGGAGGAGGTGTTGGCTACGGGGATTTCGCGGGTGATGTATTTGCCTGAGGTGGAGGTGTCGCCTCCCCATATGGCGAAGCGGAGGAGGCATTGGCCGGAGTTTTGGAAGACTTTGAAGTCGCCGCAGAGTACGGAGTGGTTCTTGGTGGTGGAGTCGGAGTAGATGTATTGCTTGGAGTTGCCGTCGGGGGTGGTCTGTGCCGTGGGGACAACCTTCTCCCAAGCAGACCATCCACTCTTACCGCCATTCTTATTGTAATAACGCACAAGCTGCACGTAAGAGAGGTAGCTGCCCGCATCCTTAATCTTCTGCGCATCGTCCGTCAGCAATACGCAACCACTCAAGGTCTGTACCCACACGCTCTGATCATTCTTGTTGCAAGCAATTGTAGCAAGAAGAGGTATGCCGAAGACTGGTATCACGTATAGACCTTGATTGTTGCTCTCCTTGATAGCGTTAAGACGATTATTCAGCTCATCTATTGACTCGCAATTCGCAGTAGCGAAGTATCTATCGCTCAGATGAGTCAGCCTTTCGTTTATTTCGTCAATGCGAGTCACCTGCGTACTGAGTGTATTGTAGGTGGCAGACGTCATGAGCCCGGCTTGGGTCGAATTGGCATAGGTGGTGGATAGCTCGTCGATGGCTGTGACGATGGAGTCGAGGCAGGAGCCTACGCGCTCTGCGGTGTTGGCCGATTCTTGGGTCTCGGTGCGGATGGTAGAGGCGGCGGAGTGGAGGGAAGAGGTGTCCATATAAATATCAAGTATTAAGTATAAAGTATTAAGTATTACAATCCCCAGAGGGGCAAGCAATAAGTAACAAGTAATAAGTAATGCAACCTTGCAGAAATCAAGTAATAAGTAACAAGTAATAAGTAATGCAACCTTGCAGAAATCAAGTAATAAGTAACAAGTAATAAGTAATACAACCTTGCAGAAATCAAGTAATAAGTAACAAGTAATAAGTAATACAGCCTGGCTGAAACCGACTTTATAACCTTATAACCTCGAAACTCAAAACTGGAGCGAAGCCGACGTTATAACCTTAAAACTCAGAACTGCACCGAAGCTTACCAATAGATCTCCATATCGTCAATCTCGAAGAGCGTGACGTCGCGAAATTCGCGTATAAGCCCGCTCTTGGGGAGCCTGACTCGGTGTGTGCCTCCTCGGCGGTGGGTGCCTACGTAGCGTGCACCTTGGTAGGTGAGGATGTCGCCAGTGGATAGCTTCCAGAGGCGGAGGTTGTGGGGCTCGTGGTCTTCGAGCAGGCGGAGAGCATCTTGGAGTTGGATAGGCTTCATATTTAAGTATTAAGTATTACACGCCCGAGGGGCAAGTATTAAGTATAAAGTATTAAGTATTACAAGCCTTGCTGAATTCAAGTAATAAGTAACAAGTAATAAGTAATACAAGCGGGCTGAAGCCGACTTTATAACCTTATAACCTCGAAACTCAAAACTGGAGCGAAGCCGACTTTATAACCTCAAAACTCAAAACTCATTATACTTAGATCACCTCCAGTGCTGGCTGAGATCCGGTGAGGGTGATGGTGAGCGTACACGAGGTGCGGTCGGCGGCAGAGGCGGAGTGGGTGTCGGTGATGGTCTGTAGGGGGTAGGGGGTGGAGTCGGTGCCTATCACGAGGCGTCGGCCGTCATGGGTGAGGGCGAGGAAGGCTTGAGGCTCGGTGGAAGCGTTGGGGCGCTGACGGAGCGTGCAGGTGATCTTGACGGTGTAGCGGCGGTAGCCATCCGTGGCTTCGTCGGTCTGCTCCATGGCGGCACAGCCTACGATGGGCATGGGGGTGAGGGGGATGTAGCCTCGCGTGATTACGCACATACCATCGGGGGTGGGGCTGAGCAGGCGGCAGTAGCGGGCGGGGAAGGAGTAGAGACGAGTAATCATTTATTAAGTATTAAGTATAAAGTATTAAGTATTACAAGCCCCATAGGGGCAAGTATTAAGTATAAAGTATTAAGTATTACAGACTGGCTGAAGCATTCTTTATAACCTCATAACCTTAAAACTCTAAACTATATCGAAGCCGACTTTATAACCTCATAACCTTAAAACTCTAAACTCATTCGGGCACCTGCTCCTCCGCTTCGATCTCCTGGATGTAGCGAGCTTCGAGTCGGCGTGCCTTCTCGATGATGCCGGGTATGGGCTTGAAGCCTGCGGCGGTGGGGTCGGAAGTGATCACGAAGGTCTGAGGGCGGATGGTGGCATAGTCGGGAGCTGTGGGGTCGTCGCGGTCGAGACCTGTGCCCTTGAGATAGGTGGCGGTCACGGCTGCGAAGGCTTTAGCATCGTCGGCCTTGCGAGCCATCTCCCATCCCTCTTCGCATCGTTGGCGGAAGAGGAATCGGTCGTAGTCCTTAGTCAGCCGGCCGAGGTTGCCCAAGCATACCTTAACCAGTCGGCAGTCTTCATAGGCTTGAGTCGTGCTGAGAGAGTAAGTCTGCTTGAGTTGGCGCACGATGTCGCTATCGCCCCATCGGGGGTTCTGCAGCCATAGGGCATACATCTCGCGGAGGCGGAGCATGCGGGCTCGGGTGGGGGCGGAGAGGTGGGCTTCTTCCATCTCTTGCACGGAGGCGAGGAGATACTTCGAAGCGGTCTCTGCCATGCGATCTGCTTTGATTGCCACTGTAGTAAAGTATTAAGTATAAAGTATTAAGTATTACAAGCCTTGCTGAATTCAAGTAATAAGTAACAAGTAATAAGTAATACAAGCGGGCTGAAGCCGACTTTATAACCTCATAACCTTAAAACTCTAAACTTATTAAACTCATCAACTCATCAACTCACACCCCGTACCCATCGTACTTCTTCCAAGCTGCTCGGTAGCGGTCGTCGAGGTTCTTCAGCGTCTTGAGGTACTCGTAGCGGTCGCAGGGGGCGGCGTCGGCCATTTGGAGGAGCGTGTTGTAGACCTTCTTCATGCGGAAGTAGACGTCGGCATTCTGTTCGGGTATCTGCTGAATGTCTCTGGGCAGACGGTCGTGGTCGGGGCGAAGGCCTCTGTGGGGAGCGGAGGCAGACTGCGGGCGGTCGGCATCGGAGGAGATGACGGGGTCACCCTCTTGGATCGATTGCTCGGCTGCGGGCATCACTTCGCGCTCCATGCTGACGATGCCCTCACGCGTCTGATGGTCCAGGCGGATGCGTAGATGCTTCTTGAGTTCTGCCTCGATGATGGGGGCATAACGGCGGGGAGCATGGAGTGCGCCAGCGTAGATGATGCGGTTGCGATTGATGCGGAGCAGGAGCATCGCACCTTGTGCCACATCGCGATCCGATGGAGCGAGGGCGAGGTAAGATTGTATCTCTTGGGTGAGAGTCATGGTGGTAGGGATAGAATAAAGGTCTTGATGGGGGGAAGGAGGAGGACCTTTCTTCCCCCCTCAAGACCTATGGTAGGAGAGAGAGCGGGAGGTGGTCAGATGTTGAGTGATCTGAGAAACATTTCGGCGTGGCTGCGGTCGAACGTCGAAGAGAATGTCTTGTCGAACGTTAGGCCGCCTCGGTAGGGTTGATCGTGCCATCTACTGTGTCGATCTCGCCCGTGTAGAAGGGTGCGGGGTAGAGGTCGGTGGCTTCGATTTCGATTTCTGTGCCGCCATTGGTCGATGTGCCTTCACCGCTTGAGCCCTTGGGCTTCGAGACGGTGTTGAACATATCGTTGCCAAGCACGCGGAACTTGCCGTCGCGCTGCTCCACGATGTAGACGAGGTCGTCGTTGACGGCCATGCCGCAGAAGGCTGCTGCGGCTTCGCCCGTACCGGGGTAGGAGATGGTGAACTTATTGAGGATGGTGCACGAGGGCTGCTCGCCCTGGGTTTCCCATTCGAGGTTGCCCTTGTTGAGCGTGAGCTCGATCACTTGCCACTTCTTACCTTCGGCAAGCGTGAACTTGCCTACGTAGACGGCGGCTTTGCTCTGAGTGGTGCCTTCGGCAGTGACGTCGGGCAGAGTGGGCCAAGATACGATGTCGCGCTTGGCGATGTAGTATACGTGGCTCTTGACGCCTGGGATTACGCGCTGGCCTTGGCAGAAGCGAAGGCTCTCGTAGGGGGCGCCAGTGGGGCACTTTGTGGGGGTGGATGATGATGCCATATGATAGGGGGAAAAGTATTAAGTATTAAGTAATAAGTAATAAGTAACAAGTAATAAGTAATACAGCCTGGCTGATTGGGTGCGAGGTGTAAGGAATGTATTACTTATTACTTATTACTTGGTGATCACTCTTTTGCCTTGAGTTCGGCTACGAAGAGCATCTCCTGAGAGAGCGTCTTAAACTGTACGCCGAAGGCCATAGAAGCCTCGAGCGTGAGCGCCCAGGGAGCGTACTTGCCCAGGTCGAGCGTTTCGCCAGGGTTCTCGCCTGCGCCGTAGCCGTAGATCATGTTGCTCTGAGGGGCGATGTGGATGTACTTCGAGCCCTTCTTCGATGCCAAGGGGCAGAATTCCCACAGGCCGTCGGTGCCTTCGAGATAAGTCTTCTTAAACTCAGTGTTGTAGGGCAGAGCGCCGTGGAGGAGCTGATAGTTGCGATTGTAGGCCGAGTAGATGTCCTTCGAGCAGTAGATCTTGACGGGCTGGCTCTGCAGTTCGTCCGATGCAGCGTCGTAGATCTTCTGGAAAGTGTCGATGGCATTGGCCTCGGTGATATCCTCTGTGAGCTGGAGGTAGTTGCCATTGTCAGCCTTGATGCCTTCGGAGAGTTTCTCTGAGTCGGTGATGGTGTCGAAGCCATTGAAGAGATCCTTCGTGGTGGAGCCGTCGGCATTGCGCTTAGCGTTCCAGATGGCCATGTTGAGCTTCTTACCCATGCGGGCGGTGGCGAGCATGAGGATAGACTTGTTGATGTCTACTCCCTTGAGCGCTTCGCCCTGAGTGACGAGCGATCCGTAGATGGTGCCCCAAAGTTCGTTGGGGTCGAAGTTGTAGGCGCAGTTGCCGAGATACATTTCGAGCGTGCGGGCTGTGATGCCTATCTCAGCGTCCTTGACGTTGGTGCGCTTGTAGGGGGCGAGTTCGGCTTCGCCGTTGATCTCGCTGAGCACGAGGTTGCCCTTCAGTCCGGGCATGCCCTGCATGTGCTGGAGCGTGGCCTGTGCGGAGGTCACAGGCATGATCAGAAGTTCTTTCTGATACTGCGTTGCGCTCTTCTTAAGAGCGTCGATAGTGGTGATGGTGAGTGCCATTGGTGGATAGGGATTGGGGTAAGTGTTACGTGTTAGATCACGCTGCGGAACTTGTGGAAGAACGAAGCAGCTTCCATGCCGGGGATGGAGGCAGAGCTATCTTCAGCAGTGGGCGAAGTCGGAGCAGATTCGGCACCATCTTCAGCCTTGAGAGTAGCGATTTCTGTCTCGGCCTTGGCGAGGGCGGTCTGTGCTTCCTCGAGCGATGCCTTGGCAGTGGCTTCAGAGCCTTGCAAGTCAGTGAGGACCTTCTCAAGCGATTGCAGCGCTGCTGCATCGAGCGTGAGAGAGCCGTCGGCACCAAAGGCGGTCGTGGCATCCTTGAGGACTGCCATGAGAACGGGGTAGGTGGGTTTGGTCATGTCAGTAAGAGTGGTAGTTGGAGTATTGGAAGAGTTATAAGTATGATCAAGAGTGGGAGCCTCGGTGCTCTGCGGCTCTGCCACGGGCTGAGCTATCAGTGAAGCGAAGAAGGCGCGCAGACGGTCGAAGAAGGTGCGGTCCGTGTCGGCATCGGCATCGGTCGGGGCGGAAGGTCCAGCCTTGGCAGAGGGCTGGCTCATGGCGGAGAGCCCCTCCGCTACGGGGATAGGCAAGCCACAGGCGGCGAAGATCTCGCGCTGATGGTCCGAGATGGGCTGCGGGGCGGGGGCCGATTCGTCCTCGTCGATGGCATCGATAAGGCCAGCCTTGAGCGCCTCGTCGGCATTGAGCCAACGGGCTTCGCGCATGATCTCAGCCATCTGCTTAGCATCGGAGCGACCAGCAGAGTGGTCGGCATAGATAGCGGCGATGACGGAGTCGATGTTGTCGAGTGTGGACTGCTGATGGCGCAGGCGCTTGATGGCTTCTTCGAGTTGGTCGTGATTGTACATGCCCCATTCGGTGATGCCGGCAGAGGCAGGGTGAACGAGCATCAAGGCGTAGCGGCTCATGATGACCTTCTTAGCGCCCATCGCCAGGATAGTGGCGGCCGATGCGGTCATGCCCACGATGTAGGCGGTCACGTCGCCATGATCGCGAAACTGCTGGCGGATGTCGAGGGCAGTCATCACGTCGCCGCCATAGGAGTTGATCCTGACCGTGACGGGGCGTCCCTTGAGGGGAGAGAGCTTTGACTTCACGTAGGCGGCCGATATAGGGTAGCCTATGTAAGAGTCTATATCTATGTTGTAACTTCTATTGGGCATGCGAATGCGAGAGTTGGTGTGTGTGTGGGATTGAAAACTATGCGAAGATAATATCTTATATATAAAGAGAAAAAGACAAGCCCCATAGGGGCAAGTATTAAGTATAAAGTATTAAGTATAAAGTATTAAGTATTACAAGCCACCGGGGGGCAAGTAATAAGTAATAAGTAATAAGTAATAAGTAATACAGCCTGGCTGAAGCATCCTTTATAACCTCATAACCTTAAGACTCTAAACTTATTAAACTCATTAAACTCATCTTCTCCTTTCCCGCCCAAATAGAAAAAACTCGTTGCCCATGTAGTTTTTTCTCGTTGGGCAACAAGTTTTTCCTGCTTGGGCGGGTTTACTCTTCCGCCTGCTCCTTGGCAGAGGCAATGCGCTTGAAGCGGTATTCGCTCTTCTTGCCAGTGAGCCATGACGATGGGCGGAAGCGGATGCGCACGCCATTGATGCTGTCGGCCGTCACTTCGGCGGGAGTGGCAGCGCTCTTACCATAGACGGCGGGACGGAAGGATCCTACGTCGCCCAAGCGTACGCTATGACCGAGGCGAAGGTGAGCATACATGTGCTTCTGCAGAGCACGGAGCACGGCAAGGACGTCGGCCTCGTTGACGGTGCAAGAGTCGGAGATCTCTTCGGCAAGTTGATCTACACTGACGTAGCCATCGAGCACGGTCTGAGGTGAGTAGACGATGTCCTTGTTGGGAGCCTTGCGGGCGGTGGGCTTAAACTTAAGCATGGTGGTGAAGGGTGGGTTAGGTTAGTAAAGTGGGTGAACGGTTGCAATTGCATAGGCAAAGGTAATGCAGCAGAGAGGGGGAAGTGAAATACGTGGATTTTGGGCGGAGGAAGCGTTGCAGGGCGGGGAGTGGAAGCAAAAGCCTTTTTTAACTTTCGGGTTCCGAGCGGACATTCCTCCACAGACTGAAGCCTTAAAATAGGCGCTACAACGGGCTACAACGCTACACGGCTGATTCTCAACGATTTCGCGCGCTACAAAGGTGGCTACATTGTAGCCCTCTCACTACATAGGGCTACAAATGTAGCGCGATGTAGCCCTTTGTAGCCCCAAAATCGGGCATAGAGAGTGGGGCTTTCCCTATTGATTATCAATATATTACATATAATGTAGCCCTTTGTAGCCCTTTGTAGCCCCCTTTTAAAGGGTGCCGCTCAAAATGTTGCACAAAATAAAGCCCCATAAAGGGGCAATTTTCGGACGAATGCAAAAAAGAGCAAACGAAAAAGCCCCCTTCCTCCCTACCTTTTGGGGGGTGAAGCGGGCTTTGCGGTGGCGAGATGGCGGTAAATGCTGTATATCAAGCGGAAGCGCCGGCGGCGCGGATCTAAAATGCGCTTTTTCTCTTAATCGAGCCCCCAGTGCCCTACGCCGTGAGGGCGAATCAAGGGGGATCGGCGAGCGGTATATGCAGAGCGCATCTGCGCTCTGCAAGTATTAAGTATAAAGTATTAAGTATTACAGACTTGCAGGCTCCCGCCAAGCCCTATGGTACGGGCATTTGGCTTCAGCCCGCTTGTAATACTTAATACTTAATACTTAATACTTGATTGCAGCCAGTCTGTAATACTTAATACTTTATACTTAATACTTGCAGAGCGCATCTGCGCTCTGCCATTATCCTCCCCCCGTGACGCGGAGCAAGTGAGTCTGTTGCGGGAAGCGTTCACACCCGATGTAGAGCGTGTCGAAGGCATCAGAGCCGTCGGTACGATTCTCAAGTCGGTTCTCTTCCGTCTCGGCGAGCTTCTCTCCTCGCTTGTCCTTCTTGCCATTATAGAGACCAGCAGTCTGGATCGAGATGAGCAGAGCTTGATTGCCCTGCTCATTGAAGTAAGGCGTGAGGCGCGCTTGCCCAGCGAAGCCACGATTGATGAGCAGATACTTCTCTATGTGGCGCATGGGCGCTCCGATGTAGACCGGGCGCACGGTCCATCCCTTCTTCTGCAGAGCATTGGTGATCACCCATTGGAAGTCTTGATCATTCACCGCATAGTTGGAGCCAAGGGCAGTAGAGTCATAGTAGAAGATCACCTCCTTGTGGCGGTGGGGCTCGTAGTAGCGAGCGAAGTCGTCGATGAGCTCGGGGATCTTGCGCTCAAACTTCACGTAGAAGGAGTGGATCACGTTGAGCCTATGCTCACTCTCGATGGCTTGCCCACAGACCATCCAGTTGATGTTGGCATTGTAGTCGAAGGCAATGCACAGAGGAAGGTCGGGGCGGAGGTCGGCATCGAGCGCACAGGTGCCAGCCTCGCGGCCTATCTCCTTGAAGTCGTAGCCCAGAGAGTCCAGGCGGTGATGGTCGGTGGCAGTATACTTATGGTGCGGGCGCATGGAAGAGTAGAAGCCATCCTTGAGTATGCTGATGGGTTGGCAGAGGATCGACGTGCGGAACACCATGGGCGGCAGGTCGCGGCGCATCTGGCGCACCCATGCCTCGCCAAGCACCTCGATGTTGGTCAGCGAGGAGTAACGGCGGTATAGGGTGGCACGAGCACGGAGGCGCCGCAGATAGTTCTCTATGTCGGCGAGGTGGCGCTGAAGGTAGCCCGTGGCATCGCCACTCTGGATGCGCAGAAGCGTCTGCTGTTGCTCACAGACCAGGGCTTCGATCGTCTCGATGAGTTCTTGGTCGCAGTCCTTCTCATAGCGCATAAACCATGAGCCCTGACGCGTCACCGGCATATCGCTCGTGATGAGCATGCCATGATGGAAGGGCAGATCGCCAAACTCGCGCTGCTGCCCACGGTTGGCGGGGAAGGTCTCGTCCTTGAGGCGCTCGAAGTTGACAAACTTCGCCTCGTCTATGTCGATGTAGTCGAAGCTCTTAGAGTTCGACGTACCGACGCGGTCTTGCGAGATGATCTGACCGATGGCACCGGTGTAGAATGAGATGACGTTCTCCCAATTGTCGGGCTGAACCAGGGGCGCGGGCCATCCCAATCGGCGGTCGGGGCGGCGGCCTATGTCCCAATGTATGCCACGGCGGAAGCCCCATGCCTCCCAGTGTTGGAACATGGAGGGAAGCGTATTGGTCTTGGCGCGGATGGCGGTGGGCGTGACAAAGGCTGTGGTGGAGCGGGGCATCTGTTGCATGTTGCGCAGATTGATCCAAGCATGCAGCAGGCTCTTGCCCGTGCCTCGACCAGCCACTATCACGGAGGTGTGAGCATCGATGCCACACACCTCACGCTGCATACGATTGAAGTAGACTTCCATCTTCTTTTAAGTATTAAGTATAAAGTATTAAGTATTACGAGCCCGATGGGCAAGTATTAAGTATAAAGTATTAAGTATTACAGACTGGCTGAAGCATCCTTTATAACCTCATAACCTTAAAACTCAAAACTCCTCCCCCTCCCCTGTTCATTTTCGACCATTCTCGTGGTAGCGTTTGCGATGTTTTTCCCCGAGGATGATTCCATCTTTCTCATAGGCACGCCGCATGCGGTAAAACTTCTGGCGGACTGCCTCCCGATACTCTATGCTGATACCTTGCCGCCGACACCACTGATCTATCCCCGTGTTAAGCCCAGCGCGTGAGTGGATGAACGATACGCATTCACTCCATAGGTGGATGCGGAAGAGCGTCTCGATGGCATCAGCCATCAAGGCTCGGGCGCGCCGAGATAGGTGGTTGTAATACTCGGGGCGGTGCATGGAATTGTCGGGGATGATGATGGACACACGCATCTGCTTGCGCGAAGCACCCTCATCGCCCATGGGCGAGATAGTAGGAGGCTCCTCACACCTCGGAGCCCGAGAAAGCAAACGAGAAAGCAGGCGGTTCTCATAGCTCTGAGCGGGAAATCTCACAGGATTGCCAAGCGCATGCGTAAGCCACTGGGCTAAGTAGTGTGGAAGGGGGATGGAGATGGTTATACCTCTCATTTGGTAGTAGAATTATGACAATAAATAAACGTTTATTTTTCTCGCAAATCTACTTGCACAATAATTATTTCTTTATTACCTTTGTGCCGTCAATATTGATGGTCCACCCTGGAGACAGCTTCAAAGGCTGGGAGGATATACTCGAAAAGTTCGGGTACCTCTTCCGACACGATTACGAGCTATTGCGTAATGGCTGGATATTGGAGTCGGAATTCTTCGAAGACTTCTTCGACCTTGTGCTCAAAGCATGCGAGAAAATGTCTGAAGAGAATGAAAGATGAAAGGACGCCTGCCCCACATTTCACGGGGTGGGCACCTCTCTCACTCCAAGGCGGACCTTCTCTGATATACTAATATCTATATATATACTTCACCGCGATGACTGACGATTTGAAACAAAAAATAGATGGGAGCATCGAGGCCTATCGCGCAGGCAATGTAGCCCTCAGCGATGCACTACTCCGTGAAGCGATGGCTCTTACAATCACACCAGAGGAGAAAAGAGAAGCAGGCACCTATCTGCGTTGTGCCTTGGGACTGCATGGTAGGCGTGACGACGTCGACGTAGCATCGCTCCTCAATGGAGTCAAAGACTACTTGACCTATTCATCTGTGGCTGAAAAATACTTCGGCCATAGCGGTGCATGGCTCTCCCAAAGGCTCAATGGCAATATCGTCAATGGGCGACCAGCATCATTCACCTCATCCGAGCTGATGACACTCTCCGTAGCATTGGCAGATGTAGGAAGCAGACTATTAAGCGTCTCCAGGGACATCAAGAGAAGCATCTGACGCTGTGCTTCGACCATCCGCCCCCCCACCCATAATGCCCCCACCATCCAATCAAGGGCAGAGTGAGTGGGGGGCTTTCTGTAGACATACAAGCGGGAAGCCATGGAGTCGAACCATGTAATGTCCTATGGGCACGTGTAAAGGCAAGCAGCGGGCGGGGATGGAAACTAACAACTTAATTCTACCTAAACATCATTACTCATCTTTTGCCCCGACTCGCTGTGATGCTCGCCGTGTATAGCCTTGCAGCCTATCCGATTAGCTGCCTATGCTTCCCATGGGCGACATGGCCAGTGCCTCACGGCGCGGACCATGCCTAATAATCTCATGAAATGGAATAAAAACACACATTTGCGTGAGCACTCTCACGCTACCATGAAAGCGAATCTCTTAAATGAAACCAGTAAAGCGTGCCAGGGCGAGGAGTCGAACCTCGCGCGCTATCCAGCGGCCCCAGCCTAACCTGAGCCTGGCGGTGGGCAGAGCGGCAGCCTCACGGCGCGACCCAATGCCCAGTGTACAGCATTTCGAAAGCGGATAAAAGAAAGCATGTACACAAAGTAAACAATTAGAACGCTTAGCAAAAAGCGTGCGTGAGCACTCTCACGCGGCTGCTGTGCAAATTAGCAAAAACTAATATAGAATATAGAACAATGTGTGCCAGAGCGAGGAGTCGAACCTCGTGCCGTTTCCCCGGGGCAAACCTTACTTCAATCCCCCGGTACTTTAGCCACCACGCGCACGGTCTTCTAACCTTACCTTCCGTGCCTCTGGCTTAAAAGGAGTGGAGCGGGCTTCACAGCAGGCCCCACCCGTTCACAACTAAGAATATATCATGCGCGCACTACTACGTGCGCACACACACGAATAGAAAGTAGGTATTAACGTTGGAGTGAGATCTTGTCGCAGAATATCTCTTCACAGTCGGCCATCGTCTTGGCATAGTCTGAGGGAGAAGGGTGAGTGTAGTACATCACACACCTACCACCATTCATCTTGACAAAAGATCTTAAGCAGAAACGGTGGTCCATCGCAGAGAACCATTCAGGCTGATCCTGCGGCAAAAAGTCGGTAGACACACACATCTGCTCAAACTTCGGGAGGCACTGCACCTCCACGGTATACTCCTCATTCGGAGTCTGTAGGGTAAATTCCATATTCGCAAACATCTTATTTAAGTATTAAGTATAAAGTATTAAGTATTACAGGCGGGCTGAAGCATCCTTTATAACCTCATAACCTCATAACCTCAAAACTCCAAACTCATTAGGCTCTACTGCACAATCTCACCCAATTGATCCTCCAAGTCAATGCCGTAGCGCTCAGCTATGCGGTCGTAGCGAAACACCATCGCATGGAGCACCTGCTCCTTGTCACGAGTGCGCCCATCATTGGTCACCGTCACCTGCTTGATGCCCTTGATGATCTGCTTGAAGCGAACCGAGCGGGCAGTACCTAAGTAGTAGTCAGAATTCTCCAGATAGATCTTAAGCGAATCTTCAGGCAGAGCACTCTCGCCTGTCTGAAGGCAAGCACGCTTATAGAGCGAGAACACGCGGCTCTTGTTGAGCAAGAGCAAGCGAGTAGGCTGCTCAAAGTCGTAGTCACGGCGAACGGTGCGGAGCGTCTTCGTGGTAGTGATCCTATAGTCGGCAGTTGAGAATATCTCACCTGTGCTCTTGAGAAACGCCACAGCGCTCCAGAAGGTAGCAAGCTCATTGCCCGTAGAGAGAATGTCACATTGCGTCTTCAGCCCCGTGATGCATAGACCTTTCACTTCCTCATAGGAGAAAGGGAGATCTATCTTCGCTTGAAGCACACGCATCGCGGAGAGAATCTTACACCAATTCTCTACAATACGCGTATCAAGCCGAGCATAGTCCGTCTCACGGTCCACCTCGGAGCGCACCTCAGAGTAAGTCTCCATGAAGTGAGCTTCGAAGTACTTGCGGTGTTGAAGCACCTGAAGCGTGAGGAAGGAAAGCCCAAACTTCTGCTTCTCCCTCAATGCACCAAACCTGCGCACCTCCTCGGCTGAAAACTCAGAGCGAGGAAAGGAGAGAAACACACAGCGAGAGAACAGAGCAGGATCGGCAGTAGGCATCTCCTGCCCACTCATGATCACACCACTCTTCACGCTCGTCATGATGCGAGCATCAAAGGCAGCACCACTCATCTTCACCCTGCCCACACCATCGTACAAGCCCTTCAGGAATTCTATCTTGTCGGGGCGAATATCGTTCTTATACTCATCCAAGTGGACAAGCGCATTCGAAGCAAAAGCCACATCATCGTTCAAGGCAGTAGCAGTAGAGTTGCGAAGGTTGGGCGCCTTATTGTCGCTGATGAAGAAAGCCATCAGAGCAGCACCCAGCTCAGTCTTGCCCGAGCCCTTCGGACCAAATAGATTCAGTATGGGGAACGAACGCGTGCCATCCGTCACCACATCTCGAAAGAGCGAAGCAAGCCAGTAGCACAGACCTACGATGCCATTGTTGCCATACACCATGATAAAGTCCTCAAGGTATCGGCGCAGGGGCACGTTCTGGAGCGTCTGGTGGATAAACTTACGCTCACGCTCATACTTCTTCTTGTCATCGCGGTGAAGCTTCGAAGCAGCCGGTATGTACCAATTCTGACCACCAGCCAAGCGGCACACGCCAAACTCATCGGCCTTATGGAACTGACCATCCTGCCATATACCATTGCCCCAAGCATAGAAGCCCGCAGCATTCCAGCCCATCTGCTTAATCAGAGACGACGTCTCCGTCTGCTCGTACAGGTAAGTCTTAAGCTTCATCAGTTCCCTATCGCCAGCCATCCACATATAGTTGCCAATGCTCTCAAGCGCCTGGCGAAAGCGAGTGAGGCTCACAAGGTCCTCAATCTGCATCTCGAGCACATCCTCCTGTCCACGATTATTCTTAATGTAGAAGATACGCTTCGGCGCTTCAGCATCCTTGATGTGGAACACAGGGCGAAGCGTGAAGTTCGACCATTGGAAGTCATTACCCTTGTCGGTCTGACCCCAATAGCCACCACCCTCCTTGTAGAAGCCATATTCGCGCAGATCAATCTCACCAGAGCGCTTCTTCTGATCCTTCTCCCGATCCCAGCGAGCCTTCTGAATCAGCGAGCGCCAGAACTCCTTGCCCCTGCGCACCTTGTTCAGACCATCGATCATCATCTCCAGAAGCGTATCGTCCTGAATGTACGAAGCAATCGTAGCCACCTGCTTCAGCTGCGCGCTCTGCCGATCCGTCGGAGCATCCTTGTCCACAATCTTCTGCGCAGCCCACAGCACGAAGTCCTCCTCACGAAGCTCATTGATGCGAGCCTTCGTCTGGAAGAAGTCGCCCGGATCCTGCTTAAGGTTACCCTCCTTGCAGGGAAGCTCCCTCACAGTCACATTCAGTCCCAAGCGCATAGCCATCTCACCATTCCGCAGCACATACTTAATGCCCGTACCATAGCGCTCACCCTGCGGCACAGGATCGGCATCATTGATGAAGCACACATTCTCCGAAAGCCTCTTCAGAGAGAGCAGCTGATCCTTAGTCCAATTGCCACCAAGCGTAGCTACCACATTATTGATGCCCACAGAGTGCATCTTCATCGCATCTGGCGCACCCTCCACCAAGTAAAGCCTACCCTCCTTCCCCGCCTGAGACCAAGCCTCATTCATGCCAAATACCGTCTCACCCTTATGGTACACCTCACTCTCCATAGAGTTGACATACTTAGCCTGCGTACTGCCCTCAGTCAAGTCGCGAGCAGTGAAGCCTATCGTCTTGCCCTGACGGTCGCGGATAGGGATCACCAGCCGACCACGCATAAAGTCGTAGATCCGGCCCTTCTCCTCATTCCGCTTCAGCAGCCCCAGGTCGATGAGCAACTCTTGACTCTCACCCATGCGGCGAGCCCACCCGGCAAGCGTATCCCATGCCTCGGGAGCATAGCCAATGCCAGCCTCCCTCACATAGTCGAAGCCCCACCTCTGCACAGCATACTGCAGAGCCGAGCGCGAAGCATCCGTCTCCGCCATGAGCAGCGACCGATACATATCAGCCACCCTCTCATTCAGCCCAACCATAGCCTCGCGGCGCAGGCGCTTCTGGCGATCATCCTCGTCTTCAGCCTCCTCATCCACCTCTATGCCATACCTCGCAGCAAGAGCCTTCACAGCCTCCGGGAAAGTCTTACCATCACGCTTCATCACAAAGGCAATCACGTCGCCACCATCCTGACACTGACCAAAGCAATGCCACGTCTGGCGCACCTGATTCACGTGAAAGCTCGGAGTCCGCTCACCATGAAACGGGCAACAACATACCCAGTCCTGCCCAGCATTCTTCAAGTCCGGACACGATTCCCGTACCACCTCCACAATGTCGGCAGCACGCTGCACACGGTCTATCGTCTCTTGATTAATCATATTCCTATTCTACTTTTAATGTGTGTGTATTCTTCTTCGTTGTGTGTGTAGTGTGTATTCGCAAGAGAACCTCTGCGCGTTTTCTCGAGAGAACCTCACCTATTGAGCGTCCCTCTGAGCCTCGTAAGCCTTGATCATCTCATCCTCAGACCAGTCAGGGTGAGCCTCGCTCAGTTCCGAGTAAGCACCGCAGTTCTTCATCTCCTGAAGCACCGCATCCTCATAGTCACTCTGACCAGCCAGCCCAAACATGATCACCAAGACCACACCTACAGCAGCCCATTTAGCCACCTTAAGAGCATTCTTAATCATAGTCGCATCCATAATCTTATACAGTCTTTAAAAATCATTTATCGCCAATTTGCGCCAATTCATCCCTCGCGCTCGAAAAAATCGTAGCACAAAGCTTACGCGTCAAGAAAGCCTCCATCACGTCCACCTTAGAGTAAACAATAGGAGATCTCTCGCTATCGCCCGAACGCTTACACCTCACGAGCCCAGCCTTCTCAAGCCTCCTGAAGTCGCTATAGTCAGCGCCCACAATCTTCAGCCATTCGAGCAAGTCCTTCTTCCTCACCCAGTCAGCCGCCGGCTCATAAGCCTTAACAGCCTGCATCACACCAAGGCTCACAGCCTCCATCACAAGCCTCTTCACATCGCTCGCCTTCAAGCCAACGATATACCTCTGAGGTAAATCACCTTCTAAACTCATAACCTCATTAACCTCATTAACCTCATTAACCTCATTAAACTCATTAAACTCCTCGACTCCTCGACTCCTCAACTCACTCAACTCATCAACTCATCAACTCATCAACTCATCAACTCATCAAACTCATAGCCTCATAGCCTCTTAATTATGTACACCTTCCGTCCTCTCTCGTTCAGCCCCCAATGCCACACATATGACTCATCGCCTTTTCCCGCATTGAAAGCCTTACACGCGATCGAAACAGCCTGGCTCGTAATCTCCTCCCTCGGGATCTCAACATACGTGCCTTTCTTCATACACTTCATAGTCAGCCGCAAATCTATGCGCCATACAAGTGAACTCTTTTTCTCATTTTCCGTTTGGAACATAATACCTATTAGGTTACTTAGTCCCTTGTTCGCGATTGAGAAGCACGCTTATGAGGCGTTCTTTCTCGGCGATTATGTCCTTAAGGAGTGTATTCTCTCGCTGAAGAACTTCTAATGAATGAGAATCTTCAGGGTGCCCAAAAGTGGCTGTGGAGGGCGTTTCTATATTGCCAGACGAATTGACCTGCGTGGTGTTGTGGTGTCCGTTGACTTGTACATTGCTCTTTCCATCGGGAAGTAGCATTTCACCCTCGCCAGTGAGGAGCCAATTGCCATCTACTTGAGGGAATGAACGCTTAATTCGCTCGGGGTCGTAGGTGTTGCGGCGCAACCAACCAGATACAACTCCAGATTGGCAGCCCATTAACCTTGCGAATTCCGATTGATTACCATGCGCAAAGCGCACAATCAACTGTTCTATTATTCCTTTTCTTTCCATATTTTTGTTCTTTTATTCCTTAAAATAACACAGATCGCACAATTTCTCTGCGTTTTGTTTGTATCATCTCTGCGTTTTGCTTATGTTTGCAAGCGTAATTCATTACGTTGCTATCGCGTAAAGTCTTTACGAGTACAAAAGTAACCTAATAGGTATTATGTAAAATATACCCTTATAGCCTCTTTATCCGTTTTTTGTGAGATAAAGAGGCCATAGGGGTATATAATAGAGTATTTGTAAGACTAATATAGAATTAATACAGATTAGTTTTCCAATTGTTTTCCAATTGAATGTTTCTCTCAGTAATATGATGTTCTAACATCATGATTCTCCAATCATTTTATCCCTTATCTTAAGAGATTCCGGTTCTGAAGGTCCAGGGTTTGAATCCCTGCGAGGTCACATATTGAAAGCGGATGTCTCCTGTGAAAGGGGGGGCGTCCGCTTTTGTTGGTACGCTCGGCATGAGCATTATCTAACGGGTGCAAGTCCCGAGTAAGCCCTAATA
>ERZ808270.337-NODE-337-length-28704-cov-4.889525_pt1 | contig 28704 bp, 26 predicted proteins | sample MGYA00521082_ERZ808270 | MGnify/ENA primary metagenome ERZ808270 (study PRJEB31516, sample SAMN03275594) | gut metagenome | biome: mammalia-associated habitat; material: feces | host: Papio cynocephalus | place: Kenya | collected 2012-07-27 ... | reverse complement strand
CAATGTTATTTTTATGTGAGCATATCGGTAAGAAACTCGGCGACGATTATATTACCAAATACGGAAAGACGATAACAATCAGAAGTGCTTGCTTCCGCCATACGGACAGATACTTAGAAAAACAATACACACGCCATATAACCAACACAGTAAGCCTTGACGAACGAATTACGGGCGAGCCTGTAAAAACACTCGACGACGAGCAGAAAAACGATTATACAGCCGTTGACGGGCTTATAGCGAAGATGAAATTGACTGCCGCGGAATGCGAAACGTTATGCGCATATATGGCAGGGCTTACCTATCTCGAAGTAACCCGTCTTTTGAATGTAAACCGTACGACGATTTGGCGAAGAAGAATGAGTCTGCAAAGGAAATATGCGCTTGCAACAAACAACCTTTAATGCAAAATTTTAGACGGATAAATCACTAAATTTTGTCCGTCTATTTTTATGCCGTTTTTACGCTTTAATTTTACCTTCAAACTCGCAAGGATTTTGCGACGTTGGCAATTAGGCGTGTGCTTGTCTTTGATACAAGTCGGCTCGCTGCGCTCGCCGAAGACAAGCACACGCCTAAACTTAACCGAACCGACCGAAATAACGGAAAACGGAAGCGTAACGAAAGCGGTGTTCGCCGCTAACCCGCTTGGCGAATCACCGCTATTCTTCGGTTACGACATTTTCCGTTTTTATCCGTAATATTCAGGTGCGGATTTTCGTTTCAAGGTTTAGGACATTATCCGCTGTATATTTTTACGATTTCGATTATGATTTCTTTATCTTCGCCGTTAAGCGCTGTCGCAAGTCTTTTAAGTAAGCCGATTTGCTTTTCGTTCATAATTGGCTTATTAAGTCTGAAACCTGCCGTTATGTAAATGCCGCCTCCGTTACCCTGTTTCGTATATATCGGATATTTCAGTGAAAGATACAGTATGTCGTATTCTATCGTTCTTTTGCTTACGCCGAATTCGTTGGCGAGATTTTCTCTTGTTTCGTGTCGCCGTCTACACAAAATAATCAGTATCGAGTACCGTCTTTCATATGCCGTCATCGTTATCTCCCTAAAAAAATGCTCCGACAAATAAACTTTCTTTCGTGAAAATCTATTCGCCAGAGCATTTTCGCTTTATAAAACAACGTCAATGTATCAATTCAAAACAATCGTTAATGTTTTTGACCGCAGAAAGGGCAAACTCCGCCGCTCAATGCGTTTTGAAGGATAATTATTCCTACGATAACTACAATCAATATCGTAAACATTACTATTCTTTTCAAGCGTTTTTTCATAGTATTTTTAACGAATCGACGGTAAGCGAATAGTACGTCAGTCCGAGTTCGTCGTAACTGCCGAATACGCCGACGACTTCGATAGTTTCGCCGTTTTCGGGGTAATCTTCGGGATAAGATTTTCCCGTCCATTCAAACTCAAATCCTTGCGCGCAACAAGCGGTTGCGTCGGCAACGAGAACGTAACTGTAATATTTTTGTGTGGGCGAATAGTAACTTGCGTTATAAGTTCCTTTGATTTTTATCGTTTTACCTACGTAATCAGACGGGGCGGACATTATTCTGTAAACTTCCGCATAAACCATAGTCCCGCTTAAAACGCTTAGATCGACGTCTACTTTTTCGTGAGTTTCTTCTTTTGCACCCGAAGTTTCGGACTTGCTTTCGGGCAATAAATCGGTATTACTGTCTCTTCCGCAGGCGGATAAACAAACAAGACAAACGCAAAACAGCGTTGAAGATATAATTCTTAACGAACGTTTCATATTCCTACCGCCTTTTTTCGATAATCCGCATTAAGAAGTAAAAACTTTATCGTGCCGACGGCTTGAATTGCCGTTCCCGCAAGGGATACGAGCGCGGTTAAAATTGAAAGCGAACCGATATAGCATTTAGGGTTTCCGCCGCAATAAACCGAAAGTATTTTATCGTTTTTCATACCGAGCGCAACAATAAACGCAACTACGAGCATAACGGAAGAAACAGCCGAAAAAGCAACGGAAACGAAAGATAATCCCTGCAATTTCGTCATTCTTACTATCACAAGAACGATAACAGCCAAAACGTTCAATATAAAAGCCGTTAAAGTTACCGCACCGAGCGTTTCGCAAGAAGTTTTGGCGTAATAGTAAAACGGCATCGCCAAATCGCCGTAGATTTTATCGACAGAAGAATATTTACCCGAAAACGCGGCGGCGACAAACGAAAATCCGCTTGCCTTCACTTCTATGCCGTAGTCGGAATTGTAAACGTAAACCCAGTTGAAGAAATAGCATATAATCACAGCCGATAATACGGCAATCGCCCAACCATAAAAGGGTAAAAGTTTATTCGTCGATTTTTTATACTGTAACGCGACGTTTTCGCGCGCCCTTTTTTCTCTTTCTCTTTTATTTGCCATAATATCCCTCCGTTATTTCGTAACGTAATAATTCAGACCGGAATAATCCGATATAACGCTTACTTCGCTTACGTCGAAAGTAAGAAATTCGATGATTTCGGTCGAGTTTTTATTTATACTGCCGTCCGCATTGTAAGCGTAGACGGTTATTTTCGTTTTTTCAGTAGAAGTAAGCGTGCCGCGTAAATGTATCCACGATTTTTCGTTGGTATCTTCGCTTTGATTTTTGGGTTCGGGCAAACTGCCGTCATAACGCAAAAGAAAGCCTATTACGGTATCTTTGCCGCACTTACAGCCGTATCCCGACGAGCATTTTCTTACGCCGCAGCGATATACGTTTCCGTTTACGTCGGTAAGGTCGTACGTAAAACAGTCGAATTCGATATTTTTATTCAGATATTGCTCGGGATAATACTGCATATTCGTCATCACGAGAAAAAACGTGCTTTCGTTCAGTTTGTACTCTTTTTCTTTCGCGCACGAAACGAACAATAAAACGAATATTGCAAGCAATCCGCAAAAAAGCAGTTTTTTCTTCATTTTGCGTTCCTTCTTAAAACTATCCCCAACAGATAGAAAATGCCGAAACATACGATATCCGCGGCAACTATCGTAGAGCCCACCGGCGTTCCGCATACAATGGATATCAAAATTCCGAGAACGGCGCACACGACCGATACGCTTGCCGAACAGATTATAACCGACTTAAAGTTTTTGAACACACGCATTGCCGATAACGCCGGAAAGATAACGAGCGCGGATATAAGGAGCGAACCGACGAGATTCATTGCAAGCACTATGATAACCGCAACGATAACGGCAATAACGAGATTGTAAACGCCGACTTTTTCGCCCGTTGCTTTCGCAAAGGTTTCGTCAAACGTTACCGCGAATATACGGTTGTACGTAAGAATAAAGAACACGACGACAAAAACCGATAATCCTACGCAAAGCCACACCTGACTTTCCGTAAGAGTAAGTATCGAAGTAGAGCCGAACAACGTACTGCATACGTCGCCCGAAAGGTTGGACGAAGTAGAAAAAATATTCAACAAAAGATAACCTACGGCGAGCGAGCCTACCGAAATCATCGCTATAAGCGCGTCGCCTTTTATTTTTGCGTTCTGCCCGACGTGCAACAGCAAAACGGCGGCGACAATCGTTACGGGCATAACGATAAGCATATTGTTCGTAAGCCCGACTACGCCTGCGACAGCCATTGCTCCGAATGCAACGTGAGAAAGTCCGTCGCCTATATACGAAAAGCGTTTCAATACGAGTGTAACGCCGAAAAGCGACGAACAAAGCGCAATCAGAACGCCTACGATTAAAGCGTATCTTACAAACGGGAACTGAAAGTATAAAGATAATTTTTCAAACACGTCCATTTTTTAGCCCTCCGCAACTGTTTTTTTGCAGTAAACGCTGTTTTTGAATTCGTCTGCGCTACCGAAAAAACAAGGCGAACCGACGGTTAAAACGTGAGTTGCATACTTTACGGCGGCGGTTATATCGTGCGAAATCATAATAATCGTCATTTTTTGTTCTTTGTTGAGTCTGTCGATAATATCGTATAATTCCTGCGTTACGATAGGGTCGAGTCCCGCAACGGGTTCGTCAAGCAAAAGAATTTTTTTGGCGGAGCAAAGAGCCCTTGCGAGAAGAACTCTTTGCTGTTGCCCGCCCGACAATTCACGATAGCACCTTTTGGATAAACGTTCGATACCCAGAAGTTGCATATTTTGTTTTGCCGTTTCTTTTTGCTTGCGAGAGTAAAACGGTCTGAACCCGCATCCCGACAGACAGCCCGATAAAACGATTTCGTATACGGACGCAGGAAAATCCTTTTGCGCGTCCGTTTGCTGCGGAATATATCCGATTTCGGTTTGTTTTACGTCCTCGCCGAAAGTTACGCTTCCGCCGAGCGGCTTGATAAGCCCTAAAATCGTTTTCATAAGCGTGCTTTTACCCGAGCCGTTTTCGCCTACGATATAGAGATAATTACCGCTTTCCACGGTGAAATTTATGTTTTCCGCAACCTTTTTCCCGTCGTATCCGACAGTAAGATTTTTACATTCGAGTTCGACCATTTTACTGCTCCTTCGTGCGTCAGGCGTTAACGCCCAAAGCCTCTTTTAATACTTTAAGATTCTTTTCCATGACGGAAAGATAAGTAACGCCGTTTTTGATATCCTTCGACGTAGTGGACTGCATAGAGTCGAAGGTAAGAATTTTCTGATTCTTCGCCGTGGTATTATTTCTTACCGTTTCGGCAATTTTATGGTTTGCTCCTTCTATCGTGCATACGGCAGGAAGAGATAACTCGTCTACTTTTCCCGCAAGAAAGACTATCGTTTCAAAACTTGCTTCCGTTTCCGCCGAGCAGCCCGCAAACGCGGCGTAATATTTCAGATTGTAATCGTCCACAAGGTAACGGAACGGGAATCTGTCGCCGAATACGAGAGTTTTGTATTTCGCGTTTTTAACAGCCGAAGAATAGTCTTTGTCGAGAGCGGCAAGTTTTTGCTTGTATGCGGCAAAATTGTTTTCGTAAGTCGCGGCGTTGTCTTTATCGAGCGCGGAGAGTTCGGAAGTTATCTTTTTGCAGAGAATTTCCGAATTTTTAAGCGAAAGCCATACGTGTTCGTCGTTTTCTTCTTCGTGTTCGTGTCCCATAAGTTCGTCGAGAATTTCCTCTACCGAAAGAGCGTTTTTAACAAAGAAGGGATTTGTTGCGGAATTCATAAGCGAATCGAAACCGTCGTTGCCGAAATAGACGTGGAAATGTTCGGCTTCTCCCGGTTCGTGACCGTGGTCGTTGAATTGAACGTATTTAGGTGCGTTTTCGCTATCCGTCGTAAACTGATAACGAACGCTGCTTATATCGCCGTCCGCGTCGAGTTTCTTTGAATAACCTGCGTAAGAATAGGTTGCTGTTTGCGTTGTTCCGTCTTTGTAAGTAAACGTAATCGAATTGCCGTTTATCGTAATTTTATCTGCGTCGCAAGCCCATGACGCGGTATATTTTTCGCGATAAGTTTCTTTCGTTGTGGTTTCGTCGCCGTCTTCTTCCGCTTTATGTTCGAGATATTCGTCGAGATCGCCGTTTGTAAGATAAGGATAAAGCGACTTCCATTCGCCCGCAAAATCGGCAAGCGTTCTGTCTTTTATATCCGCTTCGGTAATTTCTTCGTGTTCGTGGCTATGTTCGTGCTCGTGTTCCATTCCTTCGACGGTTTCTTCCGTTTTTACTTTGTCGCCTAAAACTTCGAGCAGATTGATAACTTTCATATTTTTGTTGGTTGCGTTTTTAAGCGCGTTATCAACCCAAGCGTCGGATTCGCCGCCGACGTAGATAAACAAATCGCAAGTGGAAATCTTTGCGATATCCTGTACGGACGGCTGATAACTGTGCAAGTCTACACCGTTGTCGAGAAGAAGAGTAAGTTCTACGTTGTCTTTATTTTCGCCGAGTATTTCGCTTACCCAGTCGTATTCGGGGAATATCGTGCAAACGACGGACAATTTGTCGTTTTTATTTTGATTATTGTTTCCGCATGCGACAAGCCCGAAACAGCCGAGAGCCATAAGGCAAGCCGATATGATAATGGTAATTATTTTTTTCATAAATTAAAAAAGTCTCCTTAAATTCAATAAATTTCTTGATTTTGGGTATGAAAAAACAAGGGTATCGTTATTTTGCGCGTAAAAAGCAGACTGCTCCCGTAAATGAAAACAATCGAAAAGAAACGCAAAAAGACCGAATACGATATATTCGGCTTAACCCTTGTTCTCGAAATTTATTAAATTGTAAGGATATCGCTTAAAGAAACCGGCGTAACAGCCATAGTTAACCGCTGCTTTTTTACCTTAACGGCAAACAAAGCGGCGATACAAAAAGCAAATAAAGAACCGACGGCTGCGGCTTTTTTCGCTCCGCCGCTCACTTCTTCGGCAAGATGTAAAACGGCGCAGACAGGACAATCCGCTCCCGTGCAGTCGTGTTCGTGATTCTGAGTTATAAAATCCAGAGAAAGCAAAACGGCAACGACAAAAAGAACGGTTAAAAGTATTGCCGTTATTCTACGTCTTTTCGTCATACGCTTATGCCTCCTCGTGTTATTTTTATAGATTATTTTTTCGAGCAATTTTCGCAAACGCCCGAAATTACCGTCGCGTTGTCGTTTACGGAAAAACCGTAACTTTTCTTCAAAACTTTTTCAAGTTTATCGCTGTCCGCTTCGCTTAAATGAATAACTCCGCCGCAATTACTGCAAATCAAATGCAAATGACCTTCGCAATGAGCGGTAGGGTTTAACCTGTAAATCGACTTGCTTCCGTCTTTTGAAAGTTCTCTCGTGATTTTGCCGCTTTCGGTAAGTTTTTCAAGATTGCGATAGACGGTGCTTTTGTTTACGTCGGGTAACAACTTTTCGTAAATCTCATCTGCGGTAAAATAATCGGCGGAAGAAAATACGCTTAAAATCAAATCTCTTTGTTTCGTTTTATATTCTTTCAAGTCGTTTTTCGCTCCGTTGGTTTGCAGATATTTGACGTCACCGCCAACATTTGCAACTCATTCGCATATTATTATAGCGTTTACGATTTTATTTGTCAAGACTTTTTGTGCCATTCTTTTATTTTTTTGTATTGAATAGTTTTATCCCTTAAATTCGGCTTTGAAAATTTCTTGCGATTATTTTTTCAAACTCGCAAAGAATTTGCGACTTTAACTCGTAATCTTGTGGACAAGAAAGAAACAAGACGTTTTTTCTTTCTCGCGGAAAGCCTAATCCAAGCCCGTCGTAGCCGTAAAGGGAAAAAATTATTGTGAGAACTTTTAAGAAACAGATTTCATCCAATATTTTTTTCTTTATCCTTGACGGCTCCGCCGTTCTCGGATTGTTCGGTTTCCGTCGAAAGACAAAAAATAAGTCAAAGGAGTTAAAACAGTATGGAAAAATCAATCAATTGGAAAAAAATAGTCAGCGAAGTCGAAAACTGCGGAGAACATTGCTATGTGTTTTCACCTGCTATCGGCAAACGTAAAACTATCGGCGGCAAAACGTATTTTGTTCGCGGCGTATTCAAAGGCGGACAAGATTTTGAAACCGCTATGAAGAAGTTTGCGACGGACAAGTATTACAAAAACGGGAGATAAACGGTATGAAACAGAAAAAGTATATCGCAGGACTGTATTTCAGACTTTCCCAAGAAGATGAACGACAAGGCGAGTCGGCTTCTATCGACAATCAACGGACTATTTTGCGTAGTTTCATTGTTTTTATGATTTTATCGTAACGTTCGTATGATGTTTCCTCGGTTGCCTGTTTTGCATAAGGATCAATCGTAAGTTCGTTGTGGCGCAAATTCTGATCTTCATAACTGCCGACTTCATATTTGGCGTTTTTGTTGTATTTTTTCCAAAGCATTCTGCCCATATGGCGATAACAAGCGAGACGAATCGGAATCGGTTTTCCGAATTTACCGATACAAAGATCGCCTAATTTTTTACCGAGAAAACGGCATAAAAAGCAGATAGCTTCTTCGGCGTAATCGTAGGCTTCCGAATACGGTTTCAGAATATCGGTGTGGCAATAAATGTCCTTGTACAAACGTTGAAACACATAGTATAAATCGCGAGTGGAATGGATCATTCGCGTTCTTACCGAACTGAGAGCAATCAGTTCGCCAATTTGTCGGATATTCTGTTCGGTGATCACAGTGTCGTCGCTGAAACGGTAGGTTTTCTTTTGCTGAATCATAGTGTTTTTTCTCCTGAGTTTGTTTTATTTTGCCTTTTTGGCAACCAAAAAACAAGCACGGAGAAAATTTTTTTGCGAGCTTTTATGAATGGCGGACAGAACGGAAGTCAACGAAACAGCCGAAAAATTAACGCATAAAAAGAAAGCCGACCTCAACTTAAAATTGAAATCGACTTTGCTATTGTACAAACTTTACGCGTTAATTTTTGCCGTTGACTTCCGTTTTTCTCTGTGCTACCCGCTTCCACCGAAAAGGCAAAAAGATTTTTTCTGGAAACTTATAAAAAATTAGAGCTGCTTTCGTTGTGAAAAATATCTCTATTATCCTGATAAGAACGCTATTTACGATTTTTTCGCCTTTTGACATTTTTGCAATGATTCTTGAAGAAATACCAAGACGAGCGGTTAAATCAGAATTAGTGAATCCCGCTTCTCTCGGCTTAATTTTCCAATGGTTTATAAGAATACATATCTGCCTTCAATATCATTATCTTTACTTATTGTACTGTAATAGAAGATAAAAGTAAAGATAAAATTGGAAAGAAGTAAAGAATTCGTATTTTATTTCAGCATCATTACAATAGCCTGCGGATAATCTCCGAAGTTTTTGCCGAACAGATTGATGCCGCCTTTGTGTTTGGCATCATCTTTAATGCCGATGTCCAGTTTTACGGCGATGCCGTTGTAAATGTTCAGATCGGAAAAGCGGATTTTATCCGACACGAGTACGTTGTTTACGAAAACGCCGTCGTTATTGACGGTGATTTTTTGCAGTAAACCGAACTGCGTGCTGGTGATGGGCCAGTACATAGGCGTATATTTGCCTCTTCTTCCGCCGAAATCGCCGGGAGAGGTGAAAGTGGTGATTTCCCGATTATTGATGCCTATGGTAATATCCGAAGGCCAGTTGTTGTTGTAATAAATGGTTTCCGAACAGATTTCAAATGAGAACGTGATTTCCGATAGATCCTGTTTGTGGGAAAAATCCGTGGGAAAGTTATATGAAATAAACCCGGAATCGAACCAAAGACATTCCGCTTTCACTCTGTCCGGAGAAAAGAAGCGATTCGGGTTATCGAATCCGCCGATCGGACCATCCGAACCGATCATTCCGCAGGGGGCTTTGATGTGGCAATGCGAAAACATACCCAGCGGCATTTCAACAACATATTCGGGATGCAGAAGTTCGTTTTCTTTCGCTTTTTCCAAAGAAATCGTAAAGCCTAAAATTGTTTGGGCGTAATACTTGGTGTGTCCTTTCGGTCCCGGCTGAAATGATTGATGAATCAGGCCGCCTTCGAGGAGTGCATCGATGTGCCGTACCATGCTCGAAACAGGAATATCCAGCAGCCTTGAAAGGGAAGAAAGGCTTTGCGTGCTGTTGAGTAGTGCTTTCATGATGGCGATGCGTTCTTTGGAAGCAAGTGCATAGCATGTTTTTGCAATCAGGTCGTGTTCGTCTGCGTTGCTTACGTTCAGCGTGAGATTTTTTTGCGGCGTAAGAATATCGCTCATGGTTTGTCCTGCCTTATATTTTTTTATCTCCTAAACAGCATAGCATAAAATCTTCGGAAATGCAACCGTTTTTAAGAACATTTTCCGAAAAACGAAAAATACGTCTTTTCATTCTGTTGAAAATCGGTAAACTTTTAGTATTGACAATGCAAATATGCGATGTTATAATTAAAATGTAGAGATAGAAAAATTCGATTGATGGCATAACCCAAATGCAGGATGATGAATCGAAAAAGGGGTACCCCTTTTTCTTTGTTGGTAAACGACCAACAAAGAAAACTATCTATAAAGAACAGAAAAGAGGACGAAATGTACAGAACAGAACACCCGAATCCGCAATTTGAAAGAAAATCGTACGAATGCCTTAACGGAGTATGGGAATTTGAAAAAGGAGAATACGACGAAAGCGTGCAAAGCAGGAGGCTTGCTTCTGAAATCGAAGTGCCTTTCTGCCCCGAATCGAAATTATCGGGCATAGGCGATACGGATCTTTTCACCGATTGCATTTATGCACGCGATATAGAAGTATCGGCGGAAGATCTGAAGGGGCGGCTGTTTTTGCATTTCGGTGCGGCGGATCGCGTTGCCACGGTGTACGTCAATGGTAAAAAGGCGGGAACGCATGAGGGCGGTTACACGGCGTTTTCCGTGGAAATCACGCCTTATGTAAAAACAGGTAAAAATCGTATTGCGGTAAGTATTCATGATGACGTACGCGAGAATTATCCGAGCGGAAAACAGGTGAAAGAGGCTTTGCCGCACGGATGTTTCTATACGCGCGTAACGGGGATATGGCAGACGGTATGGCTGGAACACACGCCCGAAGAATACGTAAAAAGTGTGAAGTTTTATCCCGATGCGGAAAATTGCCGCGTGAAAACGGAACTGATTACCGAAGGCAAAGGGCATACGGAAATCTCCGTTTATTACGAGGGCAGGCGCGTAGGGTATGCGGAAGGCGACGGATATTACAGACAGAATTTTGAAATAGAACTTAGTGAAAAGCGTTTGTGGGAACCGGGGCACGGCAGATTGTACGACGTAAAAATTAAGTTCGGCAACGATGAAGTCGGCAGTTATTTCGGACTGCGCGACGTGCGTTACGACGGGAAAAAGTTTTTACTGAACGGCAAAAGCGTTTTTCAACGGCTGGTGCTCGATCAGGGATATTACGGCGCAGGTCATTATACCGCGCCCGATACCGAAACGATGAAAAAAGATATTCGCCTCGGATTATCTCTCGGCTTTAACGGCGCGAGGTTGCATCAGAAAGTTTTTGAACAGCGTTTTTTATACGAATGCGATCGTGCCGGGTATATGGCGTGGGGAGAATATCCCAGTTGGGGCGTTCGGTGCGAAGATATCGACGCTTTGGGTGCGTTTATTGAAGAATGGCGCGAAACGGTGGAACAGTATTTCAACCATCCCGCCATAATCACCTGGTGTCCGTTAAACGAAACGTGGGAAAATCTGGAAGATAAAGGAAAGGTTCGGGATATCCGTTTTCCGGAAATTCTGTATAGCGTAACGAAATTGCTGGATTGTACCCGCCCCTGTGTGGACGTAAGCGGCGGATATCACGGAAGATATACCGATTTATTCGATTTTCATTGCTACCATACGCCCGAAGAAATTTCGCGGTATATCGAAGCGCTCGAAGAGAAAAACGAACTTGTTATGGATACGCTGTACGGCGCGGATCCTGAAAAAGGCACGTTGTATAACGGCGAAGCGCCGACGAACGCAAGCGAATACGGCGGCGTGGCGTATGTGGCGGACGGCGGCTGGGGGTATCGTACGAAAACTACGGAAGAAGATTTCGTGAACGATTACGTTGCAATGACGAAACAGTTCTTAGACTGCGGTAAAATCAGCGGGTTTTGTTATACGCAACTTTACGACGTGGAGCAGGAACAGAACGGACTTTTCACTTACGACAGAAAGTCGAAACTGAGCGAAGACGCGATGCGGAAAATTGCGGATTGCAACAGACAAACGGCGAAAATCGAAACGAGCGAAGATCAGAAAGAGATAAGCGTTCTCCCCGAAGAGGAAAGAAAAAAAGTTCTTTCCGTATGTGCGGGCTGAATTCTATATAAATTATTGTAAGGAGGCAGATTATGGAACAAACCGAAAAGATCGGCGAGGCGGTGAAAAACGAAACCGCCGGCAATGCGGACGGCAGCGGAAAGCATAAGGTGAAAATCAAGAAAAAGACGCTTCGCGAATGGCTTTTTGCTTACGGAATGATTTTGATCCCGCTGATCCAGTTTTGTATTTTCTATATCTGGATCAATGCAAATTCGATTATCATGGCGTTCAAAGAATTCACCTTTGAATGGGATGATAACGGCAACGAAATTTATCGCTGGTCGTTCTATAATTTTACGCGATTTTTTAACGAGTGGTCTAACCCCTCATCTACGGTGATTTCGGCATTGAAAAACACGCTGAAATATTTCGCGGCGGGCGTTGTAATGGTGCCGCTTACGTTTTTCGTATCCTACTTTTTGTATAAAAAGGTATGGGGTTATCAGATGTTCCGCGTCGTGTTTTATCTGCCGTCGATTATCAGCGCCGTACTTATGGTTACCACGTATATCGCGTTGATTAAATACGGCGGACCGCTCAGCAAACTGGTGGGCTTTTTCGGCGGAACGCTTCCCGAACTCGTAAACGATCCCGCGCGCACGACGGGTACGATTATCGCCTACACGGTGTGGACGGGCTTCGGCGTTAATATGATTTTATATCAGAGCGCAATGAGCCGCGTGCCGCCTGAAATTATAGAAGCGGCGAAAATCGACGGGTGCCCCTGGTATCGCGAATTGTTTGCCATTATCGTTCCTCTTGTCTGGCCCACGATTTCCACGACGTTGATTCTGCTTTTCACGTCTCTGTTCAACAGCACCGGGCCGATTCTTCTGTTTGCGGACGCAGGGCGGCAGGCATTGCTCGACAACAAGGAAGTAACCACCATCGCTTTCTGGATTTATCAGAAAACGAGAGGCGGCGTAGATTTGAATTACCCTGCGGCAATCGGCGTGTTCTTCACCGCGGTGAGCGTACCGCTCGTATTCCTGATTCGCTGGATATTCAATAAAATCGATCCGGACGTAACATATTGAAAGGGAGGGCGAAAAAATGGAAAGTGTCGAAATTAAAGCAGAACAAAAACAGCAAAGCAATTCCGAAAGAGGCTTTCTGATTACGAAAATCATCGTGTTCGTATTTTTTGCAATCTATGCCTTCACCTTATTTTATGCGATACTCTGGGCGTTTAACGCGTCGCTGAAAACGTCGACGGAATACGACGATAACATGAACGCGATTACGAAAAGCTGGGCGTTCTCCAATTATGCGGAAGCCTTCAAAGCCGTGCAGGTAGACGGAAAGAACATGATCGTTATGTTTATCAATTCCCTTTGGTACGCCTGCGGCGGCGCGGCGTTGCAGGTAATCGCTTCGGCGATAGTGGCGTACGTTGTCGCCAAGTATAAATTCCCCGGCAGAGGATTTTTATACGGTATGGCTCTTGTTACGATGATGATTCCCATCGTAGGATCGTTCCCTTCGCAGTATCGTGTATACAAACTGTTGGGAATCCTCGATACGCCGATGCTTCTCGTTACCAAGTTCGCGGGATTCGGTTTCAACTTCATCGTATTGTATTCGTTTTTCAAAACGTTGTCGTGGACGTATGCGGAAGCGGCGTTTATTGACGGAGCAAGTCATCTGCGCGTATTTTTCAATATTATGTTGCCGATGTCGCTGCCCGTGATGGGTTCGTTGTTCCTTGTGGCTACCATGCAACTGTGGAATAACTATATGGAGCCGATTCTCTTTTTGCAATCGTATCCCACGCTGATGTCCGGGTTGTATATTTTCCAACTTCAATCCACGCGTCATATGAATTATCCCGTGTTGTTTGCGGGGCTGCTCCTCAGTGTGATTCCCCCGATCATTTTATTCGTGTCTTTCCAGAATACGATTATGAATTCGATGAACGTCGGCGGAATCAAAGGATGAAAAAACTGAAAACAATATAAATTAACGGAGGAATATTTATGAGACAAAAAAACAAGATTGCAGCAGTGCTTCTCACATGCGTAATCGGCGCGTCGGCGTTTGCCGGTTGCGCAGGCAAGAGCATTTCGGAGAACTACCCCGAATATGCCGACGATCGTTATATGTGGATCGGCGGCTGGGACGTGCCTATCAATACACTTGAAGATTATCAGATGGCGAAAGATATGGGGCTTACGCACATGTTTATCGATAATTTCTTTGAAAAGAAAGGTACGGAAGGCTATTATAAGCAATTGGAATATTGCGAACAGGTGGGGCTGAAAGCCATTCTCGGTTCGGATACGTCGCTTTCGGGTGCGGGGCTTGGCAGCGAAGCCAACGTTGCGATCGACGAAACGGATTATACCGAGTATCCTGCCGTGGATATGCTGAATATCTGGGACGAGCCCGGTACCGCGCATTTCGGCGAAGTGGCTACCCGCATCAAAAAATATTACGATTTATACGACGGACTGGGTAAAACCGCGCCTACCATGTATGTAAACCTCGATCCGGGCTGGCATATTTCGCATCAGAGCGAAACGAGAGAGGAAAGCGCAAGCGCGTATGTGGAAAAATTCGCGCAGGAAGTGCTTTCTCAGGTGCGCGGAAGAAAGATCATCAGCACGGATATTTATCCGTTGATGAAAACGCTTGACGGTAGCCGTTACTATCTTAAAAACAACTGGCTTGCCGATATGGAAGCACTGAAAGAGGCTGCTGTGAAATACGACGCGGAATTTATGATGTTCGTACAGAATTACAGCGAATCGAGTCGCCGTGACGTGATGAGCAAAGCCGATTTAACCTTCCAGATTTATACGGATATGGCATTCGGCATCAATGGTTTTTCGTATTTTACCTATCGTCAGTCCGCTCTTGATTTCGGCGGCGGATGCGTAAGCAAAGACGAAAGTTGCACGCCGTTTGAAAATTACTACTGGGCGAAAGAAATCAATTCGGAAATCGCCGCGTTCGATCACGTTTTCCTGGCGTTTGAAAACTGGAAAGGCGTGATGCCGCTCAACGGCACGAATAATCTCGAATCCGACGACGAATACGCAAACGAAAGTTTTACTTATCTGCAGCATCCCGTAACGAAACTGGATTGCGCGAAGAGCGTTTCCGCTACGGAAGATACGATTATCGGTCAATTCGAAGATAAAGACGGCAGAGCGGGACTGATGGTGGTGAACTACAACGATCCGCTTGATTCCGTGGAAGGCACTGTTTCGTTTGAGTTCGAAAACGCAAACCGGGCGCTTGTGTATCGCAACGGCGAACGCAAAGTGTACGAGGTGAAAAACAATAAACTTAGCCTCGATCTCGGCGTAGGAGAAGGAATTTTCGTGATTCCGCTCAGTTTATAAAATACCGATAAATAAAAAATTTTTGATCCGAGGAGGAACTTGAAAATATGAAGAAATTTGCAACGATTGCATTATGTGCGGCAATGGTTCTCGGCATGGGCGCATGCTCGGGCGGAGAAAACGGCGGAAACGGCGGCGGAGGAAGCAAAGGTTCGATCAACGTTCACTATTATGCGGGCGGATTCGGCGTAGAAGCGTTCAACAGCCTCAGTGCGGATTACAAAGCGCTGACGGGCGTAAACGTAAACTGGAAGCCGAGTTATTCGCAGGGCGAAATTCAGCAACTTGTCAATTCCAGGCAGGAACAGTACGATATCGTTATGCCGCTGCTTAATATGTATGCCGCGCAGGATTCGGGAAAACTTGAAAATCTCGACGACGTATACAACGCGATTCCTTCGGGCGAGCAGACTGCCATCAAGGATAAGATGAATCAGGATATGCGCGCCTATCTGCAGGCAAGCGACGGACATTATTATCAGATGGTGAGCAACGATTCCGTTTCGGCAATCTGCTACAATGCGGATACGCTCGACGAAGCGTTCGGCGAAGGAAACTGGGCGTTGCCTCTTACCACGAAGCAGCTGCTTACGATGTCCGACAGTCTGCGGGCGAAAGGCTATTACGCGTTTTCTACGTCTACCGCTATCAATTATTACTGGGATTATATCGGTACCGTGTGGTGGGCGCAGTACGAGGGACTGGAAAGTTTCAATAACTATTACGAAGGGAAATACCTCGATGGCGGCGAATGGAAGTATGGTCCCGAAATCAACGATGCGCAGGGCAGAACGGTAGCGCTCGATACGCTTTCGGCGATTATGAGCAGCAGCAACGGACGCATGCACGCGCTGTCCGCGAATATGAATTTTACCGACGCGCAGCGCGCGTTCCTCGGCAGGGGATTCGTAGACGATAAAAAGAAGGTGGCGTTCATGGTGAACGGCGACTGGCTGGAAAACGAAATGTCCTCCACGCTGATTGCATCCCCGCAGGATATCGGTATGATGCGCGCACCCGTGGTGAGCGAACTTGCTACGAAACTTGCTTCGGTGAAAACGGAAGAGCGCCTTGTGCAGATCGTTACCGCCGTTGACGAAAATAAAACGTATACCGAAACGGCTACGGGCGAACTTTCCGATCTGACGGAAGCGGATTTCGAACACGTTCGTCAGGCTCGTCTGATGGTGTATACGGCTACGCCGAACTATCCCATCGGTATTCCTTCGAATCGTCCCGCGGCGAAAAAACAGCTGGCGAAAGATTTCCTTGTATATCTGTATTCCGATCGCGCGCAGAGAATCATCGCGCAGCAGTTGCAAGGGCTTTGCTATCCTGCCGGGTATGACGTGCTTTCCGATACTTCCGTGCAGATGAGCAATTTCGTGAGGAGCCGTTTCGAATCGTTCGGGAACGATAAAATCAATATCTTCCCCCGTAATTCGTCTACGCTCGTTTACCTCGGCGGACTTTCCGATACCCCCGGTGCAGGTTCCGGTATCGATTTCCAGTTATGGTCGGGCAGTAAATCTTCGGCGCTTCTTTCCGCCAGCAAAACGAATCTGGAGAAAAACTGGGAGAATATTTCCAAATATATTACCAAAGAAAATTAAGGGAGAATAAAAGATGAAACACAGAACAAATAAAATACGCGCATGGCTGTTATCGGTATTTACGTGTATCTTCATGCTTGCGCTTACTTTCGGTTTTGCCGCCTGCAGCGGTGAAAAACTGAAAATCGACGTGCCCGAACGCATTGAAGAAGATCTGGGTACGGGTACGTACGTCGTACCTCGTTACGACGTAGTAAGCGAAAACGGCGTCATCATGGCAGGGTATACGGTACGGTTGAAATCGGTAACCGATCCGAACGGCGAAGAAGCGGAAATTTCGCGCGAAGCGAGCACGATCGTTACTCTTTCGGGCGCGGGCGAATATACTTTCGTATATACGGCAGATTCCAAAAAAGTAGCCGAAGCAACGGTGATTATGGATTTTGCTGACAGAACGGCGCCTACGATTACGCTTCCCGCTTCGCAGTTTCCTTCGTTCTTTATTAAGAACGGCAGTTATACGATTCCCGAATATTCGATTTCCGGCGATTTCGTAGCGTCGAAGTGCTATGTGAAAGTGCTTTATTCCGACGGGCAGAATGCGGATGAAGAAGTGGAATTGAAGAACGGCAGTTTCGTTGCCGCGAAAGATTCCGGAAAATATACGGTGCTTGTACACGTAGAGGACGCTGCGGGAAACTATAACGAATATCGTTACACCCGTACGGTATATGCCCCCGAATCGTACGATCCCGCAACGGTGGTATATTTCAACGAAGAACTCGGTGCGAAGCAGGTTTCCGCAGAGGAAAGCGCGTATTCGGGAAAATACGTCTCCGTAGCGGACGGCGGCAAGGCGTACGGCGAAGAAAAAGGTTCGTACAAAGTAGAATTCAACGGCAAAGAAACAAATAACAACGAAGCGTACTTTTCCATCGACGTTCCGGCGATTTCCAATATCATGTCGTTCAAAGAACTGGAAATGTATGTGTATATCGACGATTCCGATTGTCCCAACGAAAAATCGCAATGGGTAGTCGGTTCGAAGTGGTGGAACGATCAGAACGTGAAATCGGGTGAGTGGACGCGCGTAACCTGGTCGGTGGATAACTGGGGTAACGGCAAAGGCGCGAACATAGGCGCAACGATGGCGAACGTTATTCCGAACAGCAACATTACGGGCACCAGAATTCGTCTGATTCCCGACGCGGATTATAACGGCAAAACCGCGCCGCACGCCACGGTGTATTTCTCGGCAATGCGTGCAATTTCGTGGGAACCCAGCATCGTAACCGCAGGCGAACACGTTTCGCTTTCCCGCCCGGACGGCAAATACGGTATCGGTCAGCAGGTGAATCTGTTTGCGGAAGAACTTCCCGGAAAAACGTTCGATTGCTTCGTGGTGGACGGACAGCCGATTACGGGGGATTATTTTTACCCCACGAAAGCGGCTCATACGGTGGAAGCGCACTATGTAGACGGCGAACTCACGGCGGACAATATGCTTTGGGGCACTTCGTTCACGGATGCTTCCACGCTGCTTCCGTCGGCACAGGTCGGGTTCCTTACAAGCAATAATATCACGGCGTTCACCGCCGGAGCAAGCAAGAATTGGGCGCTTTCGTTTGACGTAACGGGAGGCTTCAATGCGGACGAAAAGACAAATCAGAAATTCGGCGTTTCGATTTATTTCGGAAACACGCGTACGTTTGAATTCCAGATAAACGGCAGCGCGGGCAATTATACGGGGAATTTCAAGCATTACGGCAATGGCAATTATAACCAGATCGGGCAACTTTCCAGTGCGCTCGTGCAGAAAATCGTAAACGCTTCCGAAGAAAATCCCGTGCATTTCGATGCGGTACGCCTCGGCGATTATATGTACGTGTACGTAAACGGTGAATATTTCTACACCGTTACGATTCCCGGACTTACCATGTACGGCGATTATTTCGGCTATGCATGGCGTGTGGAAAGCAAAGACGTTACCACGCAGCCTCAGATTAAAAACGCAAAGGCGGTGGTTGGCGAGGAGAGAGCGACTCTTGCGTTTGAAAGATTCTCTCCTCTTGCGGATATCACGTTTGAAAACGAAGTTACGGCGGAAAAAGAAAGTTATCGTATCGGCGAAACGGTGAAACTGATTGCGCCTGCCGCGCCCGAAGGACAGAAATTCCTGCACTTCACGGTGAACGGACAAAAAATCGATGGCGATACGTTTGTCGTTACGGGCGATACCACGGTCGGCGTTGTGTTTGCTACTCCTTCTTCGGTTACGTTCTCCGGAGGCGCGGGAAGCGACAGTGAACTGGTTATCAGCGGAACGATTACCCTGAAACACGATAACGCACCCGAAGGTAAATTTTTCGATTGCTATCTTGTAAACGGTACCGAAAAAGTGTTCGGTAACACTTATACGCTTACGGCGGAAACTAAGACGATCGCCGCGGTGTACGCTACGGCGGAAACGATGTCCTGGCAGGACGGAACGAACGGAAAAACTCCCGCTGAATGGGGACTGCCCGAAGGCGAAGTGAACAGCCATAAGAGCAACGGGCAGACGATGTACGTGCTCGGCGCGTCTAACAACTGGGCGATCCGCGAAACGGTATACGGCGGATACGATGAAAGCAAGAGCGGAGCCAGATATTATTTCGGCTTTATGATTTCTTCTTGCTCGTTGCTTGAATTCCAGGTGCTTTCCAACGGAAACGTAACCATCGGAACGTCTGGTTCCAGCTCCGGTTGGGCGACTTATCTTACGGAAAAAGTAACGGACAGATCGATTTATTCTACAATCATCAATGCCACGCAGGAAAGCCCCGTAACGTTTACGGCAATCAGAAAAGAAAAAGTCGTGTACTTCTATGCCAACGACGAATTGCTTGTGAAGGTAACGCCTACGTTCAGTTATTCCAATCCGTTCGGCTACGGCAGCAGAGCGGTGGGCGAAAATATCTTCCCCACAACGGCAAACCGCGGATACACGACGGATACAGCCAAAGTAGACGCGTTGATTGCATCCTACGTATCCGAAATCGATACCGAAAACGCCACTGCCGATAAAGAAAGTGCGGTTTATGGCGAAACGGTAACGCTTACCGCTGCTCCCGCGGAAGCCGGAATGGCATTTTCGTACTTCACGGTGGATGGCAAAATCATCGACGGCAATACGTTTATGGCAAAATTACCCGTTCATCAGGTGAAAGCGGTTTACGTTGAAATTACCGAACTGGTTCTCGGCGAGGGCGTATCCACGACGGACGGAAAAACGACGTACGCGAGAGGCGAAAGAGTGCGCTTTACGTTCGATTCTTCAAAATTGAACGGAAAAGTAGTAGATTATTACGTTGTTGATAAAGATACGACGAATCAGAAGATATACAGCGGCGACTTTGTGCTTACTGCGGCAAGTCATACGGTGGAAGCGGTGCTTGTAAATCCCTCGGAAATGACGTGGGGCAACGGCGGAACCGCGTATAATTACGAAAGCGTGATGGGTACAAACGCTTCCGAATGGAAAGCGAGAGGTCTGGACGGCGAAGTGTACGGTCAGGCGGAATACTGGGCGATCAGCGTAGATGCGAAATACGGAAGCGGCTGGCAGTCGTTCGAGTTTATTCAAGGCACGAAAGAATCCATCCGGATTCGTGTGGAAGGCAGCGGCTGGTGCGGAATTTTGCTGATGCAGGGTAAAACAAGCGAAAAAACGCCGAGTTCCGAATTTATTATCGCGTATGACGCAAAAAATCCGCTGGTCAGCAAAAATTACTTAGTGGTAAATCAGTTGAAAGCGGGCGCAACGGTAACGTGCGTACGTAACGGAAGCGTGATTTCGATGTATATCGGCGGCGTGAAATTCTTTGAAACGTCGTACGCGGTAGATCATACGGGCGACTGGTTCGGCGTAGGACATGTGGACGGTAACGACGCTAATGCGAAGCCTGAAATGAGCAACACGAAATTCATTACCGGTAAAGAGAAAGTAGAAGAATATCTTAAAACGCTGCAATCGGATATTACCTGGGAACAGGGCGGCGAAACGTATACGAATCTTGCCGAAAGAATGGGCGACGACGCTGCGGAATGGACGACGACCAGAGGCATTGACGGCGAAGTTTACGGTCAGGCGGAATACTGGGCTGTAAGCGTAGAAGTGAAATTCTCGTCCGATTGGAGATCGTTTGAATTTATCCAGGGCAGCAAGGAATCGATTCGTTTGCGTTTCCATAGCGGCGGCTATTTCGGGGTAATTCGTATGAAAACGAAAGCCGAGAGCGGTTCGACGGCGGATTTGTATCCTACGGGCGATTTCACTCCCGCATATCCTACGAAGAACGAAACGGTTGTGAATAAAATGAAAGCCGGTGCTACGATAACGTGCGTGCGTTACGGCAACACGATTATGATGTATGCCGACGGCGTCAAATTTTTCCAGACGGCTTACGCGGTGGATCATACGAACAACTGGTTCGGCGTAGGTTATGTGAACGCGGACAGCGCTTTGAAACCGGATATGAGCAATACGAAGTTTATTACGGGGCAGGCGAACGTAGGCGCATACCTTTCTTCGCTGACAGCCAAAAAGTAAAAAACGCAAGAATCGTAATTTTTAAATAATTCCGCTTTCAAAGCGGAGCGGGCGGTGCGTAAGTTCCCGAAGTCTGCCGATTTCGGGAACGCGCAGGGCTCAGAACAAAATTATATTAAGGAGGCAATGAGATGGAAAAAAGGAAGTATGTGAAAGCTGAAATCGTTTTGTATGTAGCGCAGCAAAACGACGTTGTGCGTACGTCTGATGCCGAAATTGACGGCTCGAAGTATTACGACGAATGGAACGATATGGTGCAGGGATCTTGAAGTAATATAGGGAGGAATGATCGTGAAAAACAAAAACTTGAAAATAGCAGGCGTTTTAGTTATCGGGAGTTTGCTTTGTACGGCAGGCGGAATTGCGGCTTATACGTCCGATGCGGATGAGGGTGCCGAAACAGCGGTAAATTATGCGACATATCTGAAAGCGGGAGGCGCTGCGGTGCGCCTGAAAGACGTAAACGCAGAGAGTATACATAACGGTATTCGTTTTATCTCTTTAATTGACGCGGAAAAATATGCCGAATTGGAAGCGTTGGAAACGAACGATACAGATACGGTGAAAGTGGATTACGGTATGACGATCGTGCCGTACGATTACGTTGCAGAATACGGTGAATTGAATAAAGAAAATCTTTTTGGTGAAAATGCGAAATACTATATCGACGGAATAACCGAAAAGGAAGAGGGGAAAACAATGCTCGGCGGTTGTATCTATGAAACTTTGCCCGCCGCAAAAAATCCCGTCGATAAAGCAATCAATCTGTCGATTGTAAACTTACCCGAAAAACAACTTGTCCGCGAGTTTATCGGCGTTGCGTTTATTCGTATTACTACAAATGATGCAGCAGAATATTATGTGGGCGGCTACACGCAGGAAGAAACGCGCTCGATGGCGTACGTTACGCAAGCGGCGCTGAACGATACAAACAGTACGTTGACCGAAGACCAAAAGTCGTTTTTGCAAACGAATTATTTGGATAATGTCAACGTGAAAGACAAAGAGTATACCTATTCTACGGAACATATCTTTGTGAATTTATCCGGAAAAGAAACGTTGCAGGAAACGGTTGCCGGCGAAAAAACAAAAATCGGCGCTACCGTTACGGCTACACCGAATTCATACGAATGGTATGAGTATGACGAAGATTCTTCTGTAAATACCGGAATCGTGTACGCAAACAACCGCACTGTACTGAAATTGTATTATAAAGAAAAATTATCTTCACTTTCTTTGGGCGAAGGCGTGGTTACCGCAGACGGAAAGGCGGAATACGCGAAAGATTCCGTGGTAACGTTAAAACATACAGGCACCGTTCCCCAAGGAACAGTGTTCGACGGCTTTAAGGTGGACGGAGAAAGAATTGCGGGTGAAACGTTTACGATTAACAAAACGTCTCACGTTATAGAAGCGGTGTATGCTACGGCGGAAACGATGACGTGGTTTGACGGAACGAAAGGGAAAACACCCGCGGAATGGGGGATTCCCCAAGGCGAGATCGACAGCCATAAGAGCAACGGGCAGACGATGTATGTGCTCGGCGCTTCCAACAACTGGGCAATCCGTGAAACGGTATACGGCGGATACAATGCAAATGCGAACGGAACGAGATATTATTATGCGGTGATGAGTTCGTCTTGCGGCTTATTTGAATTTCAGGTGAAGTCCGACGGAAGCGTAACAGCAGGAACAGCCGGCTCCGGAGCGTGGAATACGTATCTTAACGGAAAACTTACCGATAAAGAAATTTACTCCACAATCATCAATGCCACGCAGGAAAACCCCGTAACCTTTACGAGTATCAGAAGCGGGAATGATTTTTATATGTATGCCAACGACGAATTGCTTATCAAAGCCGCGCCGAAATTCAATTATTCCAACCCGTTCGGCTACGGCAGCAGAGCGGTGGGCGAAATTGTCTTCCCTACAACGGTAAACCGCGAATACATTACTGGTACCGCAAAAGTGGATGCTTTAGTTTCTTTGCGTTTTTCAAAGTGGACATGGTTTGACGGAACGGACGGAAAGACTCCCACTGAATGGGGAATTCCCGAAGGCGAAGTAAACAGCCATAAGAGCAACGGGCAGACAATGTACGTGCTCGGCGCTTCCAACAATTGGGCAATCCGCGAAACTGTTTACGGCGGATACGATGAAAGCAAGAGCGGAGCAAGATATTATTTCGGCTTTATGATTTCTTCTTGCTCGCTGCTTGAATTCCAGGTTCTTTCCAACGGAAACGTAACCATCGGAACGTCCGGTTCCGGCTCCGGTTGGGCGAATTATCTTACGGAAAAAGTAACGGACAGATCGATTTATTCTACAATTATAAACGCCACACAGGAAAACCCTGTAACGTTTACGGTAATCAGAAGAGAGAAAGACGTGTACTTCTATGCCAACGACGAATTGCTTGTGAAAGTAACGCCTACGTTCAGTTATTCCAACCCGTTCGGCTACGGCAGCAGAGCGGTGGGCGAAAATATCTTCCCCACAACGGCGAAGCGGGAGTATATTACGGATACAGTGAAAATCGATGCATTGCTTTCTTAAGGCTTTTATAAATAATGTGAAAGCAGAGTAAATTACGAAACGTCCGTTTTCACTGCGGAACGAGCGGCTCACAGGTCCCCGAAGTCTGCCGATTTCGGGGACTACCGTTTAACGGTGAAAACAGTGGAATAACAGCCGAATGCTTGCCAAAAACATTCGGTGGGTGTATAATAAATGCAAAACGGCGCTGTAAAGATGCCGATTCCCGGAGCAAAATGCGGTAAAAACTATGAAATTAAATTTTAACGACTATAAAGACAAGGTAAAAGGCTGCTATCTCGGAAAGAATATCGGAGGTACGCTGGGCGCACCGTTTGAATGCTTCCGCGGCGTATACGATATCGATTTCTTTATGCAGGATGTATCGAATCCCGTCCCGAACGACGACCTCGATTTGCAGTTCGTATGGCTTTCGGCGATTGAACACGAAGGGAAGAACGTAGATTCGCAGATTCTCGCTCAGTACTGGGAAAATTATGTGTCCGCGGTGATTTCCGAATACGGTACGGGCAAAAATAATTTCCGGAACGGCGTGTATCCTCCGCTTTCCGGGTATCTGCGCAACGAGAACCGCGAAAGCAACGGCGCGTGGATCCGTACGGAAATATGGGCGTGTCTTTGCGCGGGAAATCCTGCGCTTGCCGCAAACTACGCTTACTATGACGCTTGTGTGGATCACAGCGGCGAAGGAATTTACGCCGCGGTGTTTACGGCAACGGTGCAGGCAGCGGCATTTTTTGAAAGCGACGTGCATAAACTCATCGAAATCGGTCTTTCGTATCTGCCCGAAAAATGCGGCGTGCGTCATGCGGCGGAAGTGGTGCTCGATTGCTATCGCCGCGGCGACGACTGGAAAACGGCACGTAAAAAACTACTGATAGCCGAGCCTTCCAGTTTCGGCGAAATCGGCGGAGAGTGGCAGGGAACGTCGCTTGTTCCCGCAAACGAAAAATGCCCCGTGCAGAAAAAGGATAAGGATATTCCTCAGGCGGTGCACGGCTACGACGCGCCTGCAAGCATAGGCATCGTCCTTATCGGTTGGCTGTACGGAAAGGGCGATTTCGGAAAGTCGATTTGTATCGCAACGAATTGCGGCGAAGATACCGATTGCACGGCGGGAACGCTCGGTGCGATTCTCGGTATTATAAGCGGCGCGGCGGCATTGCCCGAAAAATGGGTGAAAGGTTGTTCCGATAAAATCGCGATTTGCACGTTGCGCCCCGATTTGTTGTTGAATGTTCCCGAAACGATAAACGTATTCTGCGAACGCGTCATCAAACAGTTTCCCGTAGTATCTTCTATCGCGTGCACGTTTACGGAAAACGGATTTGAAATTATTCCGCAAAAAACGTTTGCGTATGATGAAAACGCCTTTTATCCGTATCAGCAGGAAAATTTCAAAGAGTTGCTCGGCGAAAGTCCGGATACGGTGCGTTTTCACTTCCCGTCGCTTACGGTAAAAGTGAAATATGACGAATCGCTGACGAAAATTACCGAAGGAACGGCAAAACGCCTGACGGTTACGCTCTGCAACAAATTGTATCTTCCGCAGTATTTTACCGTGAATCTTACGGGCGTTCCCGAAGAATGGAACGTCGTAAACGGCACGAAACGCGGCGTAGGGCTGGAGCACTGGCACGGCAGTAAAGTGAATCACACGAAATCGGCGGAATTTATTTTAACGCCGAACGCGCTGAACGAGGCAATTTATCGTCTTACGCTGGAAATTTCACCGAACGGGCGCGGGGAAAGATATTATGTGCCCGTAACGTTCATCGTAGAGTAAGGAGCAAGGATGAAAAAAATAACGATAAAAGATCTGACAACCGAAGAAAAACTCCGCCTGATTTGTGCAAAAGGATTCTGGCATACCGAAGATTTCGGCGGAAAACTTCCTTCGGTTTCCGTATCGGACGGTCCTTGCGGGCTGCGCACAGAAAACAGAGATGAAAGCACCGAGCGCAAAACGATTCCCGCAATCGCATATCCGTCTGTACAGTCTCTCGCGAATACGTGGAGCAGAGAATGTGTTCATGAAATAGGTGAATGCCTTGCAGACGACTGCATCGAACGCAAAGTAGATATCTTGCTCGCGCCGGGCGTGAACGTCAAGCGTCATCCGCTTAACGGGCGAAACTTTGAGTATTTTTCCGAAGATCCGTATCTTGCGGGAACGCTGGCGAAAGAGTATATCGAAGGCTTGCAGGAAAACGGCGTAGGCGCGTGCGTAAAGCATTTCTGCTGCAACAATCTTGAATATAACCGTTTTAATCAGTCAAGCGAAGTAGACGAAAGAACGCTCAGAGAAATTTATTACAAACCGTTTGAAATCGCCTGCGAAGCGAAGCCCGTTTCCGCAATGTGCTCGTACAACCGTATTAACGGAACTTATGCTTCGGAATATAAAAAAGGCTTTGACGTTTTAAGAAACGAATTCGGGTTCGACGGCGCGGTTTATTCCGACTGGGAATCGGTGCGAGATCGCGCAAAAGCGGCAAAAGCGGGCGTTGATATCGAATTCCCTTATAATGAAGAAAATTATAAAAAACTCGTTGACGATTATAAGGCGGGAAAACTTTCCGATGATGAATTGAACGCCTGCGCTTCGCGGGTGTTGAATCTTTGCTATCGTATAGAAGAAATGCGTTCAAAGCGTAAAATCGGTAGAAGCGAAGACGAACGAACGGCGATTGCAAGGAAGGTTGCTTCCGAAAGTATAGTGCTTTTAAAAAACGACGGGATTCTGCCTTTAAATAAGGGAACTACCGTTGCGGTAAGCGGCAGTTACGGGCGCCCCGAAGGCGGTATGGTCGTAGGCGGCGGAAGTTCGCAGATTACCTGGTTGCATAAAGGATTCGATCTTCCGGCTTTGCTTAAAAAACGGCTTGGCACGAAAGTTTCTTTTGAGAATTTCTATTATTTCGATCGTGTGTTAGGCGGAAACGGTACGTACAACGCAAAACCTTTCCTCGGACTGGATAACGCGGCGTTGGCGGATGCCGTAATCGCCTGCGTGGGAACGGGTGCGTTTTTTGAAACGGAAAGTGCAGATCGCACTACGATGCGTTTGCACGAGGTGCAGGAAAGGGCGATTCTCGATCTTGCGGAAGTGAATCCGAATATCGTGGTCGTTGTGTTTTCCGGCGCTCCGATTGATATGTCCTCCTGGATAAATAAAGTGAGAGCGGTAGTTTGGGCAGGGCTTTGCGGCGAAGGCGGAGACGCGCTTGCCGATATTTTGACGGGAAAAATTAACCCGAGCGGAAAACTTTCGGAAACGTTCGCCGTATCTTTCGATAAGTATCCCGCGGCGAAAGGATCTATAAACACCTGTGTAACACGATACTCCGAAGGCATCGACGTAGGGTATCGCTATTTCGACCGACATAAAGAGGATGTTTTATTCCCGTTCGGCTTCGGGCTCAGTTATTCTTCGTTCAAGTATGATAACTTTGTTGTTTTACCGAAGGAAAACTGCGTTGAAATTTCTTATATAATAACCAACTTATCCAACGTAAACGGCAAGGAAATCAGCCAGATTTACGTGCGAGAAGCCGCTCCGCTCGTGTATCGTCCGTATAAAGAATTGAAAGAGTACGATAAGAGCGAAATTCCGGCAGGGAAAAGCGTAACTGTGCAAAAAGTGTTGCCGCTTTCCGCGTTTGCTCACTGGTCGGAAGCAAACGATCGATGGGAAGTCTCCGACGGCGCATATGAAATTTTAATCGGCGCAAGTGGCGAAGATATTCGCCTTCGCCGCAAACTTGTAATAAAAGACGGGCAAATTGTAAGTTTATAATTTATTTACAGAGGTATTGATATGAAAATCAGAATTATGGGTTCGGGCGGCGGAGAAGGATATCCCGCATTGTTCTGTAATTGCGCACATTGTAAAGCGGCGCGCTTGTCCGGCGGAAAATCGATCAGAACGCTTTCGCAAACGATTATCGACGACGATTTTTTAATCGATATGCCCGTGGATACGCCTACGCATTTTCGTCAGAGCGGACTTTCTTTCGGCGACGTGGAAAACGTGCTGATCACGCACGTTCACGCCGATCATTATTGCCCTCAGTTGTTTGAAATCCGCGGCAGCGATTTTGCACATGAAATTAAGTACGAAAAACTGAATATTTACGGCAATGCGGATGTGGAACGACTTTTCGGCGGCTTTTACAAATTATTTCCTATCCGCGAAGAAATCCGCAATAACATCGTATTCCGCACCGTAAATCCGGGTGAACAATTAAAGATAGGCAAATATACGGTTACCGTGCTGAAAGCGCTTCACGCGCCCGAACAGGTAGCGCTGAATTATATTATCGACGACGGGAAATCCGCGCTTTTGTACCTTGTGGATACGGGTTATCCTACGGAAGAAACGATAGAATTTCTGGCAAAATATCCTCGTAAATTCGGCGCGGTGATTATGGATGCCACGATGGGCACCGCTTATTACGTAAATCATATGAATTTCGCCGAAAACGTAAAATTGAAAAACAGACTTGTTGAAACGGGCGCGGCAGACGAAACGACGAAGTTCGTTATCGCGCATATCACGCACAACAATTCCGGACTTCATGAAGAAATAGAGGATTATTTTAAAGGAAGCGGCATTCTTACCTCGTATGACGGAATGACGTTGGAAATATAAACGATGGAAACGAAAAAGATAGAACAATATATACTTACACATATGGGCGGCATAATGAAGCCGCCCGTAAATAATTTAAAATATCCTTTTATCGTGCCAGGCACGGGATATATGAGCGAACTGTGGAGTTGGGACGCATATTGGGAAGCACTGTCGATAAAGCGTGCGTTTGAAAAGTACGGCGAAGAGAAAATGGCGGCTTCCGGTTTGCCGAAAGAAAAGG
>ERZ808270.336-NODE-336-length-28719-cov-36.658073_pt1 | contig 28719 bp, 17 predicted proteins | sample MGYA00521082_ERZ808270 | MGnify/ENA primary metagenome ERZ808270 (study PRJEB31516, sample SAMN03275594) | gut metagenome | biome: mammalia-associated habitat; material: feces | host: Papio cynocephalus | place: Kenya | collected 2012-07-27 ... | reverse complement strand
CGATGCTCACCAAGGGCAACCCAAAGCACATCCACGTGGCTTGCGTGCTGGCTGCGCCTGAGGGCATCGAGCACGTGAAGAAGACATTCCCTAGCGACAAGACTACCATCTGGTGCGCTAGCATCGACGAGGGACTGAACGAGCACAAATACATCGTGCCTGGTTTCGGCGATGCCGGTGATCTCTGCTACGGCAACAAACTCTAAAAATTCATACTCCATATTTGCAGCACCGCATACTGCAAAACACTCTTCACCCTTCACCTATTGCTCGATTTCCCTAGTGTTTATCGGCATTCCGAGGGGTGAAGGGTATCCTCCGACCCTTCACCTACCCTTCACCATCCTTCACCTATCCCAGGGAATAGACAGTCTACTCACCTAGGGAATAACCAGTAAACTCAGGACAGAAAAAGTCAGTAAGGGCAAAAGCATAAAATTTTCTATAAATATAATGCTTTTGCCCTTACAGGGCGCATTTATTTCCCGACATTTACCCAGGGCGTTGCCCTGGGCTAGGTGCTTCTGGGCTTTCAGCCCGTGTCAACAGTACTGGTCGAATAATTTCAGCCCGTGCCAACCATACTGGTGGAACCATTTCTAGTAGTGGAACGAGCTACCACCCAGGAACTCTCTCAGCAGAGAAGTTGGCGGCAAATTATTGAATGGTATTCCCTTGAAATACTTCAGGAACTTCAAGAGGCGATAAGCCTCGGCATATTCCTCGCAGTTCTCCGGCACTTGCTGGAGCAAAGGCTCCGCCTGCGTCTTGATGATGGCCAGTTCGAAGAGCATCGCCGAATTGAACATGGCATCGGCATTCTCCTGGAATGGGAATATCCACTTGTTCTCGCCCGCACGAACCGACGGCCAGCGATGGATGGTTTCCTGGGCACTCACTCCTCTATACTTATAGTCCCGGATGATGCGGCGAAGGAGTCGGTTGTCGGTGGTTGGCACGTAGTTGTGGTTGTCGAGCAAGATGGTGGTCAGTGCCGAGGCATAGACACGATAAATCTGCTCGTTAGGTATCTGCGAGGTCAACTCTGGGTTCAGGGCGTGGATGCCCTCCACCACAAGCACGTTGTTCGGAGTCATCTTCAACTTCTTGCCGCTCTTCTTGCTCTTGCCCGTCTGGAAGTCATACTTCGGAAGCTCCACCTCCTCGCCACGGAAAAGGGCGTTGAACTGGTCGTTGATCAACTGTAAGTCAAGGGCATAGATGCTCTCATAATCGTATTCACCATTCTCGTCCTTCGGCGTGCGCTCGCGGTCTACAAAGTAATCGTCGAGCGAAATCTGCAAAGGCTTCAATCCGTTCACGGCGAGCTGGATGGAGAGACGCTTACAGGTCGTGGTCTTGCCCGAAGACGAAGGACCTGCCAACAATACGAGCTTCACACCCTTGCGCTGGGCTATATCCTCGGCTATCTTGCCAATTTTCTTCTCCTGCAACGCCTCGCTGATGTTGATGAGGTCGGTAGCGTAACCAGCGTCCACCGCCATATTGAAGTCGCCCACGGTACGGATGCCGAGGATGTCTTGCCAGCGATGATGCTCCTTGAATATCTCGAACATCTTGTCCTGTCGGGTCAGCTCGCCCAATTCGTCTGGGTTCTTGAGCGAAGGGATGCGCAGCAACATTCCGTCGTAATACTTCTCCAGTCCGAACAGGTAAAGCTGCGAGGTGTTGGTGAGCAAGGTGCCATAATAGAAGTCCACATAGTCACCTATCTTATAATAGGTGGTATAGATGGAGCCGGAAGTCTTCAGCAGTTTCACCTTCTCCACGTCGCCCTTCTCCTCGAAGAGGGCGATGGCATCCTCGGTAGGCACCACGTATCGGCAGATAGGCATCTTATCGGCGATAATTTTCTCCATACGTCGGCGAATCATGTTCACATCCTCGTCGGTGATAGGGCGGTCGAGCTTCACGTCCACATAGAAGCCATTCGACACCGGAATGTCGATGATGACGTCCGGACTGAACGGAAAGACATCCTTCACCGCCTTGCAAAGTACGAAGAAAAGGGTGCGGGTATAGGCACGCGAACCCGAGGCGGAAGTCATGTCGAGGAACTCCACGTCCTTGTTGTTATACACACGGTAGTGCATGCCCTCAACCTTGTTATTTACCCTCGCAGACACCGGTCCGCGGTGCATTTGGAGCCCAAAATCAGAAAAAATATCAAAAAGTGTGCTTCCGATTGCTACTTTCTGAGATTTTTTATTATTTTTGCAACGGATTTGTATTACCTGTTTCATTGACATTACGTTTATGTTACAACTTTAGACAATCTATTCCCTCCCCGAATCATGCTCGGAGAGAGAATCTCAATATTTCGGGTAAAGTTACGAAGAAATTCGATACCTTGGTGTTTTTGACAACAAAATTTAAGTTATAATATGTCGATTTGGATATTTTTTAGGCTTATCGGAGCACTCGCCCTACTCATGTTCGGTATGAAGTCGATGAGCGACAGTTTGCAGAAGATGGCGGGACCTCAGCTCCGCCACGTGTTAGGTACGATGACCACCAATCGTGTGACGGGCATCCTCTCGGGTACGCTCATCACGGCGGCGGTGCAATCGTCTACAGCAACGACAGTGATGACGGTTTCGTTTGTCAACGCAGGTCTCCTTACCCTAGCCCAGGCCATCTCGGTCATCATGGGTGCCAACATCGGTACCACGCTCACGGCATGGATCATGAGCGCCGGTTTCTCGTTCAACATCACCGACTTCGTATGGCCAGCGTTCTTCATCGCCATCATCCTCATATACAGCAAGAAGCGCAAGATCCTCGGCGACTTCATCTTCGGTATATCCTTTATGTTCCTCGGTTTGGGAACTCTCAGACAAACCGGCATCGACATGGACTTGGCCCACAATCAGCCTGTGCTCGATTTCTTCGCTAGTTTCGACCCTCATAGTTTCAAGACTACCCTTACTTTCCTCTTGATAGGTAGCATCCTCACCATGTGTGTACAGAGTTCGGCGGCAGTCATGGCCATCACCATGATACTTTGCTCCACCGGCGTACTGCCTATCTACCAGGGCATTGCGCTCGTGATGGGCGAGAACATCGGTACCACCGTAACCAGTAACGTGGCAGCTCTCACCGCCAACACCCAGGCTCGAAGAGCGGCGATGGCGCACATGGTGTTCAATATCTTCGGTGTGTTGTGGATACTCTGCGTGTTCAAGCCATTCATCCACTTGGTTTGCGGATGGGTGGGCTATGATGATACGATGGTGAAGACCGACCCTCACTTCATCGCCAACGCCGCCAAGCTCTCCTTCGTGCTTGCTGCCTTCCATACCACTTTCAACCTGAGCAACACCTTCATCCTGGTATGGTTCGTACCACAGATAGAGAAATTGGTGTGCAAGATTATCCGTCCTAAGAAGAACGCCGACGAGGACGACTTCCGTCTGCGCTTTATCCAGACGGGTATCATGAAGACCCCGGAAATCTCGGTTTTGGAGGCTCAGAAGGAGATTCACTCTTTCGCCGAGCGCATCCAGCGCATGTTTGGCATGGTGAAGGAACTCCTGGGCGAGACCAACCAAGATAAGTTCGTAAAACTCTACACACGCATCGAGAAATACGAGGGCATCTCCGACAACATGGAGATCGAAATCGCCAAGTATCTCGACCAGGTGAGCGATGCCCACCTCTCCGACGAGACCAAGGCGAAGATTCGCGCCATGCTGCGTGAGATCTCGGAGATAGAAAGTATCGGCGACAGCTGCTACAACATCGCCCGCACCATCAACCGCCGCATCAAGGGCAAGGAAGACTTCATCCCTACCCAATATGAGCACATGCACCAGATGATGGAGCTCACCGATCAGGCACTCACCCAGATGAACATCACCCTCGTGGGCCATAAGGGCGACAACGACGCCAACCTCTCCTTTAACATCGAGAACGAGATCAACAACTATCGCAACCAGTTGAAGAGCCAGAACATCAACGATGTCAACAACCATCTCTACACCTATGCCATCGGTACGATGTACATGGACATCATCCAGGAGTGCGAGAAGTTGGGCGACTACATCGTCAACGTAGTGGAGGCACGCATGGGCGTCCGCCAACACGAAGCGTAAAACAAGAAATATATTAAAACGATAAAGGTTTGAATTCGCAGTTGCGAATTCAAACCTTTATCGTTTCATCCTCCCACATTCCATTTGATGCCACCTACTCTACCGCAGACATAATTGCTATGTTCCATGTTAAAGTGATGGAGATTAGACAGATAGAGTGGTTCATCCGCCACGAACTGATGGCAGACGAAGGTATCTCCCACATCCAGTTTGCTCAAGATAGATTCCAGCACCTCAAAAAGATCATTGCCGAGGTATTGGATGGTAACGATGCGCCCAGGACACCAAGTCAGCTTAACCTTCTCCCCGATTTCCAAAGCAGCACTTATCAGCTTGCTCTTCACAAAAAATCGGCTGGAAGCCATTTCGCTATCACCCTGGCAGAAAGCTTCCCAATCGGGATAACCCACCATGCGAGACAGCAAGTCGAGATTGAAAAGGCTCGGCTTGCAAGTCGTAGTCACATATCCCCACATGCGCTTGAGCGTACTCACGGATACGCTCTCGTTCGTATATCCATGTATCTGACGAGAGAGGAAATCGAAATCCTTCGGTCCCTTGATGCTTCTGCCCACCAAGTTCTCCACCTCTTTCTTCAGCCGGTTGAAATCCTCCTGCTTAAAGTTCTCTACCATATTCTATCAAATAAAAATGTTATTTAAGTTTCATTTGCTTATCTATTTGCAAAGATACATCTTTTAGCCGAATTCCATCCCTAAATTCCAACATTTTCTTAATACTCTCAGAAATTGAACCGAAATGAACCAATCGACTCTCACCGTTTTTTATTATTTTTGCATTCGATATAGGTTTTCCTCTTAAGAGGAAGCTGTTAAGTAAATGATAACAAACGAAATAACTAAAAAGAGAATTCCTATGAGAAGAATCTTATCCCTTTGCATTCTCTTCTGTATGGCGACTGGCATGTTGGCACAAAGCAACCTGGTGATACGCGACTTCAAGTACGACCAGTACGACCAGACCGCCAACCTCAAGGGCACCCAGAAGAAAGACAACAACGGCAGGGTGGCTGCCTTGCTCAAAATCGAGACCAATCTCGACAACCTCGCCTTCGACGGTGGAAGCTATGGCATCGTGACCACCGAGCACAAGACGGGGCAGTGGTGGGTATACGTGCCAGAACGTGCCCAGAAAATCACCATCCGCCATACCAAGTATGGCAAGTGCGAGTATTACTACCCTTCTGAAATCAAGGCGGCACGCACCTACACCATGAAGTTGGGACTGGAAGGCAAGAACATAACCCTAGCTGCCTCGGTGGAAGGGGCGAGCATCACGGTAGATGGCGAACCTATCGGAAAAACACCGCAAACCACCTACCTGTCCTATGGCGTACACCACGTCACAGCCCGCAACGGCAACATGTATTATGACGAGAACCTCAACATCACCAAAAATTCGGCGAGCACCCTGAAACTCCAGATGCAAGACGAGGACTTGCTCTTCGGAACCGTGAACGTGACCGTTGCCGATGGAGCCGACATCTATTTCGACGGCAAGAAGGTGGGCACTGGCTCCTGGTACCAACGCCTGAAGGCAGGTACCTACGTGGTGGAGACTCGCAAGAAGAACAGCGACTCGCAGAGCACCTCCTTCACCGTGGAAGCCAAGAAAGACAAGCGAATCGAGGCGAAAGCCCCTATCCCATACACTGGGTCGCTCTTCATCACGAGCAGCCCTAAGATTGTGGAAATCTACGACGACACCAAGTTGCTCTCCGACAATGGTTTCACCAAGTTGCCTATCGGCAGAAACGACCTCACCTTCCGTCACGAAGGCTATCGTCCGCTCACCAAGACCTACGACGTGAAGCGTGATGCAGAAATCAACGATACCATCAAGCTCAAACCGATTACCTATATCAAGAAGACTGGCATCTATGCCGGCGTTGCCTTCACTTACGGAGGCAGTACGATGGGAGTGACAGGAACCGTAGGCTTCAACTTCTCCAACTTCGACCTTCAGGCATCCTACACGCTGGGACTCGGAACGAGCGACGACGTATACTGGTACGACAAGCAGACCAATGTGCAGCGAGAAGTGGACACCTACAAGCTCAACACCTTCGCCGTCAAAGTTGGTTACCAGTTCCCGCTGAGTCTGCGCGTGGGTGTCACCCCACAGATTGGCTATCTCACCCAGATGCTCAAGAGCAGCGGCAGCTATGCCGATGGTTCCTCTTGCGGTTCGTTCACCGTGGGCGCCAAGCTCTTGATAGCTCCAGTATCACATCTCTGCATCCTCGTCAATCCTGAGTATGCCATTCCTAACAAGAAGAGCGACACCTATAAGTCGGTCATCGACGTAGGTGGATTTGCCGAGGGCGGGTTCTATGCCCACGTGGGTGTGCTCGTCAACTTCTAGTTCGTCCGCCCGACCAAGAGAACTTTTCATTTCTTAATGTCACTATATATAATAAGGTATATGAAGAAACAACTATATAAGAGTTTAGCATTCGCCGCTCTCCTCAGCCTAAGTCTCTCGATGCAATCCTGCACCGACAAGGAGGAGACCGATGTCTACGCTTCCACCAAGATAGACTTCAGCGTGACGGTTACCCCATCCAAGGTAGACTTGCCTGCCCGCAATGCCTCGCAGGAAATTCAAGTAACCGCCAACACCGCATGGGGAGTCAGTTCGGATGTAACCTGGGCACACGTAAGTGTTTCCAACGGAACAGCCAACGGCAACTTTACCGTCACCTTGGACGACAACCTAGGCTTGGAGAGCCGCCAAGCCGTCATCTCCATCTCCTATGGCACCGATAAGAAGACCGTCGCCATCACACAGGCTGGTGCCAAAGCCACCCTATCCACCAACGAGGTTACCCTGGCGGCAAAGAATGCCAGCCAGGAAATCAAGGTGACTTCCAACACCACATGGAACGTGGAGACCGAGGCAGAGTGGATACATCTCGATAACACAAGCGGCACCGAGAACGGCACCTTCAAGATGACCCTCGACGACAACCAGTCGCTGGAAGCCCGACAAGCCACCGTCATCGTCAACTATGGCAGCGAGGGCAAGGAAACCATCACCGTCCACCAGGAAGCCTCCGACCCTACAACCTTTGGCAAGGCAGAGATAACAGGCATCACCCGCCATGAGGCAAAGGTATCGGGCAGCTTCTCCTCTCCATTCGATGTGCAGGAATACGGCATCGTATATTCTGCCACCACCAGCGAGCCAACCCTCAATGCCGACGACCGCAACATCCTGAGCATCAAGGTGGGTACGGCACCAACCAGCCAAGGCACCATCAGTACAGCCATCAGCAACCTGAAGTCAGCCACCACCTACTATCTGCGTTTCTACACACGGGGTCCTTTGGGTACGGAATATAGCGCCGTAACCACCTTCAAGACCGATGGCCAGACCCCAAGCGAAGGCGACCACACCACTCCAGAAATATAAAAAGAAGCGAAGGACAAAATCAAAAAGCAAAACGAATGATTATGAGAAAAAGACATATCATACTAGTTATATGCTGCCTGTTGGGCATGCAGCTCTCTGCCGCCACCCAGCCAGGCAAGCCAACGGGCAATGAGCGCATCTTCCTGCATCACCAAGGAAAGGTGAGCCTCTATGCCGCCGACAAGTTATCGGAAGCCATCGAAGCCAGCGTGGATGGCGATACCCTCTTCCTGAGCAACGGCAACTACGGCTTTGCTCCTGCCAGCGACGGCAGCAAGGTGTATTACGCTGCCAAGCCCATCAACGTGACCAAGAGCGTATGCCTCGTGGGCGAAGGAGAGGACACCTATGTCGGTGCCCTCGCCATCAGCCTCGCCGACAGCAAGAAAGCGTGCCATCTCTATGGCATCAAGTCGAGCCTCGCCGTCAACCAAGACATGACCCAACTCGACATCCAGAAGAGTTATGTACAACTGAGCATCAACGCCAGCATCGACGAGACCCACATCCATTCATCGAAGCTCGAGCTCCGAATCAACGGATGGAACACCCAGTTGAAGACATTCCTGGTCAGCAACAGCATCGTGAGCAACATCAACTTCCTCGTGGTCGACTCCGACAACCTGCACCTCAGCCTCAACCACTGCAACATCTACGAGTTGATGGGTAGCGGCGACGACGGCGACGAATACATGAGCAGTTTCAAGGGCACCATCAGCAATTCCATCGTAGACCACATCACCGCCGTCAGCGGCGAGACCCGCTACTTCGACCCTGCCGTTACGCTGACCAACGTATTGGTACGCAAGACCAGCGAGAGCTACGACCCCTTCAAGATTTGCAAGCAGACCAACTCCATCGCCCTGCTCTCCAACGACGAGATACTGAGCAAGGACGGCGTCTGCCGATGGAGCACCGACGAGCTGACCCAACAGGGATACCTCGGCGACGACAACACCGTGATGGGCATCTACGGAGGCTCCTCTCCTTACTCGCTTACCCTAGAAGGTCCTGACTTGGAGAACCCAATGCTCGACATCAACACCTCGAACCACAAGCTGATGTTCAATCTCGACATCAAGTGATGGAGAGAAAACAACAGTCATGTATGAACGATTAAAATCTTGACATCCAATGAAAAAACTCTATAAATTGCTTTGCATCTGTGGCTTGGCGATAACCAGCAGTCTCAGCCATGCCGCCACGACAGCCGAAACAGGCAGAATCTTCGTGCAGCACCAGGGAGTCATCGCCCACTCTTACGCCCCAGCCGATATGGCGAAAGCCATCGAAGTGGCAGCCGAAGGCGATACCCTCCTCTTGGCTAACGGCACCTATCCTAGCCAATTCACCATCGGCAAGTCGATCTCCATCATCGGAGCCGATGCCACCTATATCAATTGCCAGGGCAACACCGCCTGCATCACCCTCAAATCGGCAACCACCGACTCGCTGAAGGTACACCTGGAGAATCTCAACACCACCTCCAGCAACGGATTGCGCATCGAACTCTACAATGCGATGGAGAATGGCACCTATTATTCGCTTACCCACCCCGTGAGACTGAGCCTCTACAAGAGCCGCATCCTGGAGGTACGCACCAGCGAAGGCAACATGGCTAAGGTAAACAGTTTTTTCGACCGCTGCATCGTCAGCTACCAGACGGGGCTGCGCCATCCAGCCCAGGCAACCTTCAACAACAGCGAGATTCTGAACCTAGGCGAATGCGACAACATCCGTGCCAACCACTGCCATATCATGAGCATCAGGAGTATAGATAACTCACTGATTATCAATTCTATCATTGAAGACATCAGCAGCAAGGACTACGACAACAACGAGTGCCCTTCCTCTACCGTTATCGCCAACTCGCTCTACCATACCACCGACCAGGTGTATGCCCTTCAGAACTGCTCTGCCAGCAAGGAGACTCTGCTAAAAACCACATTTCCGTTTACCTGCAAATACACCCGCGACCAATTGGCAAGCAACAACTACCTAGGAACCGACGGCACCGTGATAGGCATCTTCGGCGGCAGCGTCCCTAGCAACGTCACCGATGCCGCCTCGCTGATAGCTCCAACCAACCGCCCTAAGATAACCAACCAGAGCGTAGACTGGGACGAGAGCAAGACCAAGGTGAAAGTCAATGCCAAGGTAACAGTTAAGTAAACAGAAAAAGTAACAGCAAAATAAAGGCTTATGTTTAAGACATTATTTTCTACAGCACTCCTCGGATGCATCGCCCAGACCGCACTAGCCGATGCCTCCGCCGAAAAATATACATTTTGGATCGACAACGACATCCAAAATGCCAAGACCGCCGCATCGGTATCAAGCACCCTCTCCAACGAAATCGACATATCGGGCTATGCCCCAGGACTCCATACCCTCAACATCCGCATGAAGGCAAAGGATTGCAGCTATAAATTCTATAGCTACAAGTTCTACATCGCCCCGACGGAAAAGCCGGACACCACGCCCGAGCCTAGGCCTAGCCTCATCGGATACAAGTATGGATTCAACGAGATGGTAAAGAACGTGAAACTCGACAACCTGCCGGAAATCACCTTCACCAATACCCTCTTCGACATTCCGAAACCTAGCGAGTTCGCCAAGGTAGAGGACGGCAAGTTCAGCATCGACAAGGCGAGTGGCATCGTGAGCATGACTCGCACCACCAACCTCAACTTCAACATGCAGTTCCAGGGCAGCAACAAGCAGTGGAGCGACATCCTCCACAAGGACACCGTCATCACCGACAACTTGAGTCACCCAGCCGTGGAGCTACAGGCTTACCACAGCATCAACCTCGACAAGATAAGCCGAGGCGACTTCCATGCCGTCAAGTTCAGCATCGACAAGGCTGGCACCTACTACCTCGTAGGCTCCAAGGCATGCCAGATAGCCCTCTACAACGAGGACGGCTCGGCGATGCAAACCTTCTCCGAGCAGGAAGCCCAAGAGGGAAAGGCCACCTATTTGAATACTGGCACCTACTATGCCGTGGTCTACAACCTCAGTGGCAATACCAGTCTGCGCCTCTCCGACAAGCAGAACGCCATGCCTACCCCTATCATCAGTTATAAGGACGAGACGATAACCCTCTCTTGCACAGAGCCTAGCGCCAAGATTTACTATACCATCGACGGTACAGAGCCAAGCGAGAGCAGCACGCTCTACAAGACGCCTTTCAAGCTCGACCACAATGCCACCGTCAAGGCGATAGCCATCGGCGAGGGCAGCGCCAACTCGTATGTCGCCACTTACAAGATAGACAGCTATGCCGTCGTCGCCCCAACCATCAGTTACACCAACCTGATGCTCAACATCACGACCCCGACAGCAGGAGCCAAGATATACTATACTCTCGATGGTACAGAGCCTACGGCGGAGAGCACGCTCTATACCGCTCCCGTGTCCTTGACCCGCAACTGCACCGTCAAGGCGATAGCCCTGCGCGACAACTATACCGACTCGCCTGTCACCACTTATCAACTGAATGTGGATAACTTGATTTGCGCCGTGCCAGTATTCAAGCGAACGGGCAATAAACTGGAACTTTCCACCGCCACGCAGGGTGCCAGCATCTACTATACGATGGACGGCACTGAGCCTACCACCGAGAGCCTGAAATACGACAAAGCCATTGACATTCAACACAATGGCATCATCAAGGCACTCACAGCGATGGAGGGGCGCATCACCTCGAAGGTCAGCACCTTCGAGATTACCGACATCCAGGCAGCCACCCCGGAGATGAGCATCGTAGACGATAAGTTGGTCATCTCCTGCAGCACCCCGGGAGCCGTTATCCACTATGAGATGGACGAGGACAAGGAGCCTACCGAGGCTTCGCCTATCTATACCGAGCCGCTGGAGGTAACCGAGAACATGACCGTGAAGGCAATCGCCTTCGCCAAGGACTACAACACTTCCGAGATTGCCATCTTCAGTCCATACGTCTGCAAGGTGCCATCCTTCTCGGTAGCCAACAACCTGCTCACCATCGCCTCGGAGACCGAGGGAGCGGAGATCTACTACACTACTGATGGCAGCACGCCTACCACCAGCAGCCAGAAGTACACCGGCCCTATCACCTTGACCCGCAACGGCACCTACAAGGCTATCGCTGTGAAGGAAGGCTTGCTGGTATCGGTAGTCAACAGCTACACCGTGGATTACTTCAAGGCGACAGCGCCAACCTGTAGCTTCAGCGAGGGCAAGCTGACGCTCAGCAGCACGATGCCTAATGCCGTCATCCATTATGAGATAGGTGGCTCTACCCCAACCAGTAGCTCCACCATCTATACCGATGAGTTGACGCTCACCGACAACCGTCCTGTGAAGGCAATCGTGGTGGCAGATGGCTTCAACAGTTCCGACGTGCTGACCTACGAGCCTACCTACTTCGCTTGCCAGCCAGTGCGAGTGGAGAGTTACAATGGTCGTTATCTGAAACTCAACGTCCCTACCACCGATGCCACAGTTTACTATACGACCGATGGCAGCGAGCCAACCGCCGAGTCAACCCCGTATGACGACCAGGCGGGTATTCAGCTCAACGACCTAAGCACCGTCAAGGCGATAGCCGTCAAGCAGTGGCTCAACCCTTCGTCGGTAGCCTCCTATACCCCAGCCTATTGCTACAATGGCAAGACGGCGAACCTGACCGAGGCGGGCTATCTTGCCAAGGCGATGGAATGGAACGAGGGCAAGCTCGTGGGCAACAGTCTGCAAGTAGTGGGCAGCCTCAACGCCGAGGATATTCAGCTCATCAACACCTTTGCCGACCTCCAGCATCTGGACTTGGCGAAGGCGAACATCAAGGGCACGGCAGCCGATGGCGCATCGCAAGCCCAGGCATCTACCGACAACACCCTCAGCGACAGAGCTTTTGCCAACATGAACCTGCGCACCATCAGTTTGCCTGCATCGCTCACCACCTGCGGCAAGGAGCTATTGATGAACAATCCGAAATTGGCAGCTGTCACCTGGAATGCGAATGCCAGCATCTCCACCGAGGTATTGGACGGCATCAACAATCCAAACCTCCTCCTGTATGTCAACGCCAAGAGCTTGGCACCAGCCACGATGCGAAACGTGGTGGCAGCAGGCGTAGCCGAGTCCATCACGCTGAGCGAACTCACAACAGCCGACAGCCAGAACAGCAGTAGCACCTCGGATGGCGACTTCTACTGTCCTACCGCCTTCGTAGCCAAGAGGATCAGCTACACCCGCAACTTCCAGCAGACCACCGTCATCGGAACGAGCGAAGGCAACGAGACCCTCTCCCTGCCGTTCGACGTGCAGGAGATAACCCACGAGACCCATGGCAAGATAGCGCCATTCGCCAAGGGATTGGCTAGCAGCGAGGCGAAGCCATTCTGGCTCTACGACCTGAGTCAAGGTGCCGCCACCTTTACCCGTGCCGCCGACATCGAGGCTTACAAGCCATACGTCATCTGCATGCCAAACTCAGAGTATTATGCCGACGATTACATCTTGGCGGGCAACGTAACCTTCTCTGCCGAGAATGCCACCGTGGGAGTAACCCGCAACGAGGTGGAGACCAATGGTCAGAAAGACTTCGTGAGCAACTTCGAGCAGTTGGCAAGCCAGGATGGCATCTACGCCCTCAACGTGGGCGAGGCCTACCAGGACTACAAGCCGGGCAGTGTCTTCGTGAACGATGCCTTCGAGGTGCGTCCATTCCAGGCATACATCCGTAACGTCACCAACACCGCCGCCCGCTGCCTGTCCATCTTCGACCAGGCAACGACAGGCTTGGAGCGCATTCCGATGAAGCAAGTGGCAGGCTTGGATGCATGGGCAGAGGGAACGACGCTCTATATCCACAGCGACATCAGCCGATGGGTAAACGTATTCTCAGCCAAGGGCATGCTGGTCAAGACCTTAAAGGTAGAGGCTGGCGAAACCGAGACAATAGAGAACCTGCCATCCGGCATCTATATTATTAATCAGAAAAAGGTGGCTATCAAGTGATAGCCACCCCCTTCTTCTAACAGAAAAAAGGCAGATTTAAAGCAAAAAATGGCGATAGGTGTGCTAAATCTCATAAAAAAACATAGATTTAGCACACCTATCGCCACTTTTTGTCCCAGTTTTCATCCTTTATCACCATACTGCTGATGGATTTCATGCCCTCCATTTCCAATGTTCGGTAGGAAAAATGTAACTTTATGCCAAAAGTTCGGTAGGAAAAATGTGATTTTTCTTGGAAGTTCGGTAGGAAAAATGTAACTTTGCAGCAAAAATCACTTAATATCAGAAAGTTACGCTTGACCGTGACCTTGCCACACTATATGGCATTGAAGCTAAGCGTCTTAATGAGCAAGTAAAACGTAACATCAAACGATTCCATGAAGATTTCATGTTCCAATTGACCAAGTCACTTTCTACAAAATCCATATACTTTTAAGACTTTCCCTTCACCCTTCACCATTTCGCGCGAACCCCCAGTGTTTATGGGCGTTTCGAGGGGTGAAGGGTGGCGGTTAACCCTTCACCCACCCTTCACCACCCTTCACCCCTACAGGCAAAAGTTACTCTGTCTAAATAGGGCATTTTATCCCATTCGAGCGACAAAAAGTTTCATAGCCAGCGACAAACATTTTCTTCGAGGGAGACGAAAAGTTTCATAGGGGGAGAAAAAATGGCACTGTTTTACGGTGAGAAAAGGGTGTGGAAATAGACAGAAAAGGGAACTTGCTATCATTTTGCCCAACTATACAGGTTGAAAAAATTCAAAAGGTGAAGAGTGGTGAAGGGTGGGTGAAGGGTTGAGCATGACCCTTCACCCCTCGAATCCCAGTGTTTATAGGCATTTCAAGCGATTTGGTGAAGGGTGAAGGGTAAATGAGAGAGTAAGTTCCTACAACAGAAAGGACCTACTTCTCGCCCCCCAAAATCTTTATACTTATTTTTTCTGCCACAGCCAGGGCAATTTACTGCCAAGGCGAGGCAATATTTTGCCAAGGCGAGGCAAAAAACGGAATAACGCTTAGCTGATACTTTTGTTACTTGGAAATAACACATTCTGCGCAATCAGAAGGAAACCACCCAAAATTATACCCGCATTTTTATAACAACAAGAAATTGGACCGTTTTGAACCAATCCACTTCCGAAAGTTTTTTGTATTTTTGCCCCATCCTTAGGATCTTGGAGCGAAATACTTCGACTTTAGGGGAAAGGAAGTAAATGATAAGATTAACAATTACAATAACTAGGAAACAATAACCTCATAAAAAGATAGGCTTATGACGAAAGAACAAGAAACATTCGTAAAAGAGCTGAAGAACAATGTGGCTTTCCAGCTATCCTTGTCCTCGAAGGAGCTATTCCATAGCAACTTCCTGGCATGGCTTGCCGAGGATGATGCCACCAGAGGAGTTTTCAACGAACTCCTCCACACCTGCTTTGGCGTGGATTGGGACTTCAATCCTAATACCATGATGGTGAAACGTGAGTACAAGAATTTCGACTTGTGCATTTGCCAAAAAGTAAAGGACGAAAAGACAGGAGATGGTGCAGAAGAATATGTACCTGGAGTTGTCTTGTTTCTTCTAGAAAACAAGTTCAAGAGCCTTCCTTACGAGGAGCAACTGATAAAATACCAAGAGCATATCAGTGAACTCAACAAAGGTACTGATGTTCAGACCAACTACATTCTGCTTAGTTTGACTGAAAACTTCACAGGCAATGGCAATTGGAAGTTTGTGAGTTATTCTCAATATATCGAGGCTTTATCAAAAGCCAGCGAGAATTTGCAAGCCAATTCTTGCTATCATGAATTGATAGTAAAATATTGTGACTTCATACGTCTCTTTTCTAACCATATCAAGAAATGCTTGAAGGAAGAGATTTGTGATAAAGATACCATTCTGTCTACTGCTCAATGGAGTTCACTCATTAACCATCAAGAGTTTTATGACATTCGTTGCTATGACATTTGGCAAAAGATTGTGATGCAGTATTGTGCTTACATTCTTGCCAAGATGGTGAAGGCTGAGTTTGGTGAAGACAAAGAGGTTATCATGGCTCACTCTGACAGAGATATTTGGCAAAAAAATGGAACTGAGAACAAAGGAAAGTTCTTTACAATGGTCAACTTCTTCCATGGCGAAGCCCTTTTGGAACTTAAATATCTCATCCCAGAGAAAGGCATCTTGGTACTTCAACAACAAGGCAACACCCCATTAAGAATTGGAGTTCTTGCCATGAACAAAGATCATGGCATCAGTGCCTCCCAGAAGAAAAGCAACTTACAAAAATGGGAAGACCAGGTAAACAAGCATATTGCAGAATGTGGGCTTGAAGATTTTATCATCCTTAAAGAAGAAAACGTAAAGGAGAAAAAGGTATTCAAATCCTATGGCTCCTTCTACTATTGCGATTTAAAGGATGAAGTAACGCCTATCTTGCAAACGCTTCAGGATATGGCTGACGAAATGAAAGAGATAGTGAAAGTTCTTTAACTGCTACTATCTTTAGCTGTCTATTCCCAGAAAATATTCTTTAGACTATTTATAAATTATGAAAAGATATTTTATATTCATTCTATTATTATGCCTATATTATACAAAGGGCATTGCTCAGGTATATATGTCATGGCAAGATTTCTATGGAAATATTTGGAAATATGAATATTACAAAGAAGATTCTCAAAGCCATTCTCAGACCATAAAAATAGTTTCATTAGATTTCAGTAATCCAGATAATCCAATGTATTGGAATGAGATTCCTGATTCTATTGATGGTTATGCTGTTGCCGCATTAGGACCAATTTTTCAAAATAAATACATTTATGGAGAAATCAGTCTACCAAAAACTGTCATAGAGCTTGATGGTACTTTTCAAAATACTGGCATAAGTCGTATAATTAATACAGAACAAATTGAATCTATACGAAATGCTGTTTTTAAAGATTGTTGGAATCTAGACACCATTAATCTCCCGAATTGCACAAACCTTGGTTGGGAGGGAAATTTTTATGGGTGTTCTAATCTAAAAAGTGTAAAACTTCCTAAAATTCAAAAACTTACTGGTTCTGACTTTTATGGATGTGAGCTATTAGACGATATAGAACTAGGAAATGTCACAGAGATTCCAAGTAGTGCATTCCAAGGATGCACAAGCCTACAAAACTTTGATTTAAAGAACATTACTAGTATAGGCTATTCAGCATTCGAAGGATGCACAAGTCTGCAAAACATTAATTTAAAAAGCATTACTAGTATAGGCTATTCAGCATTCGAAGGATGCACAAGTCTGCAAAACATTAATTTAAAAAGCATTACTAGTATAGGCTATTCAGCATTCGAAGGATGCACAAGTCTGCAAAATGCAGATTTAAATCAAAATATTACTAGTATTGGTGATAGAGCTTTTGCTAATTGCCCATTTTTAACTAAGATTGATAATATAGACTTTCCAAATTGTACAGTTCTTGGAGCTGATGTTTTTGCCTACTCGAAAAATCTAAAAGAAGTAAAACTTGCAAAATGCCAAACAATTGGTGAAGGGGCTTTTCGTTGGTGTAACCAATTAAATAACATCTACATACCAATTATTAAGTCACTTGGTACAGATGCTTTTTCTGGTTGTCAAATCAACCAGCTCTCTTTACCTGAATCCATAGAGACTTTAGGGGCTCAAGATATACCTTATATTGTCATTAATGCTACAAATGTGCCAAAATTATCAAATCGTTTTGGAGACAATATTGTTATATCCGTTCCTAAAGAAGCTGTTAATTCCTATAAGAATGCAGAAGTATGGAAAGAAAATGCAGGACAGATCTTTGCCATTGGTACAAAAATGGACTATGATGTAAAGACAACTGCAGAAGCTAACGCCCCTGGTTTGTTGCAACAATTGGATAGAAATAACTTGAATAGTATCGTTACTTTGAAAGTTAGCGGTACTATCAATGGCTATGATATTATGTTGTTCCGCAATAAGATGGACAACTTACACCATCTTGATTTATCGGATGCTGATATTGTTGCAAATCCATATGAATATGTAGAAGGGCATTGTACTGAAGACAGTATTCTTGGAGATGGAGCATTCTCGAATTTGAACAAACTTATATCTATCAAACTTCCTAATAGTGTAAAGAAAATTAATTGGGCTTTTGTTAATTGCAAAAATTTAGAATCGGTATCCCTGCCACAAAACTTGAAACAACTCAGTTATTTTCAAGGTTCTTACATAGGTAGCTTTTCTGGATGTTCAAGATTGACCAACGTAGAATTCAAGTCATGTGAAACAATTGATGGATATGCTTTTTATAATTGTAGTTCTCTTGGTAGCATCACACTTCCCAATAACCTTAGAGAAATTAACAATCGTGCTTTTAAATCTAGTGGTGTAAACAACATCTCTTTTCCTTTAGGATTAAAATCTATCGGAGAGGAAGTTTTCGAAGAATGTTATAATATTACAAAACTTACACTCCCAAAAAGTTTAGAAGACATTGGAAACAGTGCATTCAATAGATGCATGGACTTAAAAGCTATTAGTTTTCCACCTTCATTAAAATCAATAGGAAGTCTTGCTTTCTATGGTTGCAATGCTCTAGATAGTATCAATCTTCCAGGACTATCTTATATTGGCTATAGAGCTTTTGCTAGTTGTAGCAACATTAAGGAACTCCGCGTCCCTAGCACCCTCGAGAAGATAGAAGACGAAGCCTTCAGCGGCTGCAACCTAGAGAAGATCTACGCTTACACCGTTCTCCCTATCTCCATCAGCCAGAACACGTTCGACAACTACTCGAATATCGCCCTCTACGTCCCAACCCAGAGCGTTGACAACTACTATCTCAACACGCAATGGAGCCAGTTCAAGGAGATTCACGAGTTCAACGAGCCATATAAGTACTTCTATCTCGACAAGGAGTTCACACTCGACGAAAAGCGATTCGACGGTACCCCTGACATCGACATCAAGCAAGACGGAGGTCTGACCGTGGACGGAAAGGACAAACAAGAGGCGGGAGACATCACCATCAAGGGCGATGGAGACAACGGTAACTCGGGTACTCTCATCACCGACGGCAACGTGAACGCCAAGAAGATGAAGTTCGAAATCCAGGTGACAGCCAACAAGTGGTACTTCTTCAGCTTCCCATTCGACATCAAGTTTGCCGACACCAAGGCTCCTGGTGAGTACAAGTGGAAGAGATACGATGGCTCCATCCGTGCCGACCAAGGCTTCGGCGGATGGGTGGACATCGCCAAGGACGAGGAATACTTGAAGCAGGGCGTTGGCTATATCTTCCAGACCAACCAGGAAGGCATCCTCACCCTCAGCGTAACCAAGGATAAGTTCGGAGAGCTCGACGCCAACAACGTGATGAAGGAACTCGACAGCTATCCTTCCGGCAACAACTTCGACGCTAGCTGGAACTTCATCGGCAACCCTCAGACCAGCTACTTCAACGTGAACGACCTGGGCTACCAGGCTCCTATCACCGTTTGGAACGGCAACTCTTACGAGGCTGTGCGCCCAGGCGACGACGACTACACCTTGCACCCATTCGAGGCATTCTTCGTACAGAAACCTACTGCCGTAAGCGGCATCGAGTTCAAGGCAGAGGACCGTCTCACCAAGACGGGCAGCGTCATCAGGGCTCAGGAAACCAAGGCGAGAAGAATCGCCCGTGGTATCACCCCTAACCGACTCATCATCAACCTCAGCGTTTCCGACGGCAAACAGACCGACAAGACACGCGTGGTATTCAACAACCAGAAGAGCCGTGACTACGAGATGGACTGCGACGCAGCCAAGTTTATGACCCTAACCGCCGCTCCTCAACTCTACAGCATAGAGGGCAAGGGCACTCAGTTCGCCATCAACGAGCGACCAATGGGTAGCGTACAACTCGGCTTCAGCGCCAAGAAGGCTGGCACTTACACCATCTCTGCCGCCCGCATGGACCAGCCGATGTTGCTGAAAGACAACCAGGCTGGCGTAACCTTCGACCTCACCAACGGCGACTACGAGTTTACCAGCGGAGCAGGTACCTTCAACACCCGCTTCATGCTCATCGCCAACGGCAACGCCACAGGCATCGCCGACATCGTGAGCAAGACGGGCGTCAACATCATGCCTACCGACGAGGGCCTCAGCATCAACGGTGCCAACGGCAAGACCATCGACGTATACAACCTCAACGGCATGCAGGTTGCCACCCGCAACAGCGACGGCATGCTCAACTTGCCTACCGGCGTCTACATCGTCAAGGTGGAAGGCATGAGCAGCAAGGTGATGGTGAAGTAAATGCACCGAATGGTAAGAATCGAAAAGTATAGTCAGAAATCCACAAGATTATGAACAGACTATTAAGACAATACATCCTAGCATGGCTGTTGCTCCTAGTGGGCAGCAGCCAGCTCTGGGCAGCCTCTCCCGACTTCGACCCGCCCACTCCACCGGAGCCCTATATAAAATATGTGGTGACGGTTACCTCGGAGCGAGGATACACTTCGGGCAGCGGCAAATACTACGAGGACGAGGAGGTGATGATCAGCACTTCCTCCTACGATAGCAACTACTACTTCAAGTGCTGGCTGAAGGACGGCAAGGAATATACCACCGACCGACAGTTCACCTACAAGGTGGAAGCCAAGAACGTGAAGTTCGAGGCAGTGTACGGCTACGACCCCGCACCACCTAGCGAACCCGTAACCTCCAATCCCTACAGGCTCTATCTGAAGACCGACAAGGAAGGCAGTTGCTCGTTCAATCGCAGCAGTGGCGAGAAGGTGGAGGCAGGTAGCCAAGTCTGGCTCCAGGCATACGCCAGCCAGGGATTCCGATTCCTGGGTTGGTACCAAGGAGAAGAACTGGTGAGCGAAGACCAAGGCTTCTACTTCACGATGCCCGAGGCACACACCACCCTCACCGCCAAGTTCGTTTACGACCCGGATGCACCTGGCGAGCCAAACAACTCCGGGCAAACCGATGTGGACACCGACACGGGCATCAGCGCGCCAGCCACCTCCACCACCCAAGCGACAGACAAGCCACGTCGCATCTACGACCTGGCGGGCAAGGAAGTAAAGACGATGCAGCCGGGCTGCATCTATATCATCAATCACAAAAAGATAAGATTGGGAAGATAATCATTAGTAACAAACATAAAAACCAAGAGATATGAAAAAGTTAATGATCACGATGATGGCAGCATTGGTGCTCTCCACCAGTGGCGCCATGGCTCAGGCCATAAACCCTATCATGCAGAAGCAGCTCAACAAGGAATACAAGCAGAAAATCAAGCAGTTCAAGAAAGAGAAATGGCAAATCTACGCTTCCTCCCACTCCTTGGAGGTAGCCCTGTTGCAGCACTACGACAAGTTGGCAAAGGGAGGCGACAACGCCTTCGAGATTGTGGGCATCGCCTCCAAGTTTAAGTCAAAGAACGTAGGTCACCAGACCGCCATCAACAATGCCTGCAACACCTATGCCCGCCAGGCTAGTAGCTACATCAAGGGCCGCATCGTGAGCGACCTTGCCACCAGCGACAGCACCGAGCGAGACCACTTCTACGCTGCCTACCAGACCTTGGTGGAAAAGGAAATCAAGGGCGAGATGCAGGAAAGTTTCAGCATGATTCACGACCTGGGCGATGGCACCTTCGAGATGCAGACTTTCTTCATCGTCAACGAGGAGGCTGCCCGCAAGGCTCGCATGACCGCCTTGGAGAATGCCGCCAAGGAGTCTGCCGACGCCCAGAAATACGCCGAGCAGGTGAGCGGGTTCGTAAAGGAAGGATTCAAGCCAGAGAACTAACCCTCTAAAACGAAAAGACACGAAACAAGAAAATATGCACAAACTACTATATGCTCTTTTTGCCACCCTTGCCCTCACCAGCATGCCCCAGACCACACTCGCACAAACACATAGCGAGAAAAAGGCAATGGAAAAGGTTGCACTGAAAGCGGAAGAGCTGAAAAACGACGCTGACTACCTCTGCGGCGAGGGATGGGGCGATACCTACAGCGCAGCCGACCAAGCTGCCCTCACCGACCTAATCAGCAAGATTTCGGTCAACGTATCCTCCTCGTTCCAAATCAACGAGGAGGAACTGAACACGAACGCTGGGTTCGACTCGAAGTCGGTGGTGACATCGGTCATGAAGAGCTACGCCCAGGCAACGCTGACCAACACCAACAACCTCGTGCTGAGCAATCAGCCACAGGCGCACGTGCTCAGATACATCAAGAGCAGCGAGATTGTAAAAATCTTCAACGACCGCAAGGAAAAGGTGTTCGACTACGTGCGCTCGGCTATGCGCGCCGAGGAGAAGGGCAAGATTGACGATGCCCTGCGCAACTACTACTGGGCGTTCGCCATGGTGCGCAGCTTGCAATATCCCAACAACGTAAAGATGGACGTTGATGGCGAGCAACGGCTGCTCGTAACCTGGATACCCCAGCAGATGGAGGAAATCATGGGTAATCTATCTACAAATATAGCAAGCCGAGATGGCGATGAGCTCAGCCTTTTCATCAAGTACAAGGGCAAGCCCGTCACCTGCCTTGACTACACCTATTTCGATGGACAGACCTGGAGCAACCTCTACAGCGCCAAGGACGGCATGGGCATCGTGGAACTGCGCCCCGGGGTAGACGTGAACAGCCTGCAACTGAAATACGAATACGAGTATGCCGACCAGTGCCAGATAGACAAGGAACTGGAGAGCGTGATGAACCTCTTCAAGGGAACCTTCTTCAAGAACGCCACCGTCTACATCAACAACATCGACAAGAAGTCGGCGGTTTCGACCGAGGCAAAGAAGGAGTTTGAGAAATCGGTGAAGACCGAGTCCATCGCCAACCTGCAAGCCTTGGGCAAGGTAGCCGACGAGAAGCAACTCGCCAACATCATGACCAAGGTGGTGAACGCCATCAAGACCAAGCAATACGACAGCGCCAACGACTGCTTCTCAGCCGACGGACTGGAGATGTACAAGAAACTGCTCAACTACGGACAAGCCCGATTGCTGGGCAACCCCCAGTTCGCCTTCTATACGATGGGCAAGCGAGTGGTGTGCCGCAGCATCCCGATGGCATTCTCCTTCCAGAACAACAAGCGCAAGTTCGTGGAGGACGTCACCTTCACTTTCGATGAGAACAAGAAGATAGAGTGCGTGGCATTCGGACTGGGCAGCCAGGCGAAGACCGACATCTTCGACAAGGGTGTGGGAGCTTGGAGCGACTACGCCAAGATGGTCATCGCCACCTTCCTGGAGAACTACAAGACCGCCTTCGCCCTGAAGCGACTCGACTACCTGGAGAGCGTGTTCGACGACAACGCCACCATCATCACCGGTCACGTCATCAAGCGAAACCCGAAACTCAGCATCGAGGGACAAGCCTCGACCTTCGGCGACAACAAGCCGCTCATCAAGTACACCCGCCAGACCAAGAGCGAATACCTGAGAAAACTGAAGATGTGCTTCCAGAGCAACCAGTTCATCAACATCCGCTTCGCCGACAACGACGTGGTGAAGATGGGAACCGGCGGCGAGACCTACGGCATCCAGATCAAGCAAGACTACTACTCCACGAACTACGGAGACCACGGTTACCTCTTCCTGATGGTAGACTTCAACGACCCGGAGAACCCATCCATCAAGGTGAGAACCTGGCAACCAGACCGCAACCCAAACATCAACTCGAACCTACCACGTTCGAACCGAGACTGGGGCATCATCGGCCCGGGCAATTTCTAATAGTAAACGATTAAAAACAAGAGCAATATGAACAGGCTATTTCCAACACTCAGCATGGCACTCATGCTTGGGCTTCAAGCCACACCTAGTTTTGCACAGAACGAAGACTTCATGAAGGACTTTCAAAACACACGAGAGTCGATGCTGAAAGACTTCGACAACTTCCAGAAATCAATACTTGCCGACTACGACAAGTATCTAAATGGTGTGTGGAAAGAATATCAGCAGTTTAAGGGCGACCCCATCACCAAGATTCCCAAGCCCAAGACTCCTCCTACATACGCTAAGCCTAAGGTTCCGGAGAAGCCTGTCAACGTAAAGCCAAAGTTGCCGGAGCCAAAGTTGCCGGAGCCAAAGTTGCCGGAGCCAAAGCTGCCGGAGCCAAAGAAGCCGTTTATCGCCGATGAGCGACCAACGGTAGGTCCTGTCAACACCCCGAAACTACCCGATGTACCTCAGGAAATCCCCGACATCGAATACACCGGCTCGGGCATTGACATTCCTCTGATGCCTATTCTGCCCAAGACACCAGTGATGCCAGCCTTGCCTAACATCGCCCACGTCGACGTGCCCGTCAGCAAGCCTAAGGTTACCTTCGACTTCTTTGGCGCAGAAATCACGTTGCCGAAGGCTTTGCTCATGCCTTCAGCCAGCATTAGCTCCACCAACGATGTCGCCTCTTACTGGAAGGCTCTCCGAAAAAGCGACTTGAAGGAGGTGAACCAGTCGTTCGCCACACAGGCACGCAACATGGGACTGAGCGACTGGGCATCAGCCATGCTCGTAGAGAAATACATCGACCAAGTGATGCCTAACGCCAGCAAGAACGAAAAGGTAGTTGCCATGCAATATGTGCTTGCCAACTGCGGCTACAACATCCGCCTGGGCATGAACAATTCCACCGTAGCCCTGCTCGTGCCCTACGCTGAACACGTCTACGAGAAATCGTTCATCGTCATAGATGGCAAGCGATACTACATCTATCCCGACATCACATCGGATGGCTCGTTCCGTACCTGCGAACTCCCGAAGGATGCCGAAGTGGGCAAGGACATGGAGCTGAGATTCGCAGGAAAGAGCATCATTACCGATGCCTGCAAGGAATTCAACCTCCAGGGAGGCGGACTAACGATAAAAGGAGAAGTGAAAACGGGCATCATGCCACTGCTCGACGTCTATCCGATGGTAGACATTCCGACCGTAGCCTCAGCCATCGTAGACCAAGAGATGCGTGACGACGTAGTGGAGCAAATCCGCAACCAGGTGAAGGGATTGAGCGAACAGGAGGCTGCCAACAAGATGCTGCACTTCATACAGTATGCCTTCAAGTATGCCACCGACGAAGAGCAGTTTGGCAGGGAGAAATACTTCTACTTCGAGGAGTCGCTCTACTATCCGAAGAACGACTGCGAGGACCGTGCCATCTTCTATGCATACCTGATACATGAGATATTGAAGCTCGATGTACATCTTCTCCAGTTCCCGGGTCACGAGTGTACCGCCGTAGCCTTCAACCAGCCGGTAGCCAATGCCACCTCTTACGAGTACAAGGGCAAGACCTACTACATCTGCGACCCTACCTACATCGGAGCCAGCATCGGAAGATGCATGCCTGCCTTTAAGAACGAGTCGCCGCAGATAGAAGTTTGGTACTGATCGGCATATTAGTTTTGGTACTAATCGTCATATTCGTGAATCTGCTTGAACCTTCCCCATGGCGACTGGCGATAAGCCGCCAGGCTGCCCTGGGGAACATAAAGTACGATGCTATCGAAAGCCACGGCATCAAACACCTGGCTCATCTTGACGGACCAGATGTCGTTGCCTAGCACTGGGGGCTTGGAACATCTGAAACAGATGGACCGTACCTGCGGACTGCCCAGGAAGATTTGCTTCATGACATGGAACTCCGTGTTAGGCAGCACCAAACATCTGAGGCGTGGCTGATGGGCAAAGGCTTTCTCCTCCACCTCGTCAACCTTATAGGTCATGCCCTGGTATTTGACGGAAGCCGGAATCTCGATGCAAGAATCCTGTTGGTTGGCAGCCTTCACCGACACCATGCCACCGCCCCACGAAGTATACTCCAGGTTGCCCACCTTGAAATCTGCCACCACATCATAGATGGTAGCAGGGCTATACACCTTATTATATATAGCCACACCCGCACAGCCCACCACGAGCAACAACAAGAAGACACTCGCAGCCACAAGGCGGCGATGCAAAGTCAGCAAATGCTGCCGCAAGTCGGATATGTTGGCAAAACGTTGCGCCAAGGGTTGAAGGCATCGCTTTGCCACCAAGCGATACGACAAGCCCAGCCCCATCTTCTGCAAGATGATGCCCAAGCTATAGATGTCGTTGCGCACATCAGGGGTCATACCATTCAGCTGTTCGGGAGCAACATAACCCGAAGTACCGGCGGGTCCCTTCAGTACGGCATAATTATCGGTATCGGAAAAGCCAAAGTCTATCAGTTTGACGGTTCCCCCGTTGTGGGTAATCATGACATTGGAGAGTTTCAGGTCACGATGCACCACCTGCTGGCTATGTACAAACTCCAGTGCATCAATCAACTGACGGGCTATCTGCTTGCGCTCCGACTTCTTATGGGGATGAGCGAGCCACTCCTCCAGCGTATCGCCATCAATCCATTCCATGACGATACACATGCCATACCCCTCCACCTCCTCCAAGGCATCGACCTTCACCACGTTGGGATGCTGGAGACGAGAAAGGATGTCATACTCCTTTTGCAAAAGATAGCGGTATTCAGGAACTTGACGAATATCCGACCTCAGCGCCTTCAATACCCACCACTGTCCGGACTTTTTAGCCCGGACCAGGACATTGAAGCCACTGGATGCCATCTCTGTCATCTCGGAGAATTCTCCAGAGACCTCACCTTCTGGCGAAAAAATAAAGTCAGATGTCTGTTCCATGCTTTTTGTTATACAGTTTTTCTAGAAGACTGTTTAATATCATTTATCAATATACAAAGGTAATACTTTCTTGCCGAATACATGCACCGCCCCCCCCATTTTTTAGCAATCTTTACAACAAATAAGCACGAATGTAGCCGAACGAGAACAAATAAGATGAAATATTCCATCTTTTTCTTCGCCAAATCAGATTTTTACACTAACTTTGCAGCCAAATTGCAATTTTATAAATAATTAATGAAGATTCTAGTAACGGGTGCGTCGGGATTCATCGGCAGCTACATCGTGGAAGAAGCCTTGCGACAAGGCATGGAGACCTGGGCGGCAGTGCGTCCTACCAGTTCGAAAAAGTACCTGCAAGACGAGCGCATCCATTTTATCAATCTCAATCTTTCCTCGCAGGAAGACTTGGAGAAAGAACTCGCCCCACATGAGTTCGACTACATCGTGCATGCAGCCGGCGCCACCAAATGCCTGCATGCAGCCGACTTCTATCGGGTAAACACAGAGGGAACCAAGAACCTGGTGAATGCCATCGTGCATCTCCAGATGCCTATCAAGCGATTTGTGTTCGTCAGCTCGCTTAGTATCTTTGGTGCCATCCGTGAGGAGCAACCGTACCAGGAAATCTCCGAACACGACATCCCCAAGCCTAACACGGCTTACGGCAAGAGCAAGCTGGAGGCGGAACGTTATCTCGACAGCATCGGCAACAACTTCCCTTACATCGTATTGCGCCCTACCGGGGTGTATGGTCCACGAGAGAAAGATTACTTCCTCATGGCACAGAGCATCAAGCAGCACATCGACTTTTCGGTGGGCTACAAGCGACAGGACATCACCTTCGTGTATGTGCAAGATGTGGTACAGGCGGTGTTCCTAGCCCTCGACCATGGCATGAACGGCAGGAAATACTTCCTCAGCGACGGCGAAGTATACCAGTCGACCACCTTCAGCGACCTGATACAGAAAGAATTGGGCAATCCATGGATGCTGCGCATCAAGGCTCCGATATGGGTGCTGCGCATCGTTACCTTCCTGGGCGAGTACATCGGAAGGATGACCGGCAAGATGTCAGCGCTCAACAACGACAAGTATAACATCCTGAAGCAGCGCAACTGGCGATGCGACATCGAACCAGCCATGGACGAACTGGGCTATCACCCTCATTACCCACTGGAACGTGGCGTGAAACTCGCCATCAAGTGGTATAAGGAAAATGGGTGGCTGTAAGAGTTTGAAGGTAGGAGGTAGAAGTTTGAAGGTAGAAGTTTGAAGGTAGAAGGTAGAAGTTTACTGAACAGGCTCCTCTATATATTTTTTATTGAATGAATATTAAAGATTATTTCAAGATAGACAAGAACCCGAAGAAGGGACTCTTCACCATGGAATGGGTGATGCTGGGCTACATGGCGATAACCGTCATTACCATGCTCTTTACCTATACCAAGCTGGTGAACCCCGAAGCAATGCTATGGGGACGACTCAGGGTGCTTGCCATGACGGCTGCTCTTTGGGCAGTATATCGCATGGTGCCATGCCGCATCACCAAGATGGTGAGAATCATAGCGCAGCTGGCTTTGCTTGCCTGGTGGTATCCAGACACTTACGAAATCAACCGCATGTTTCCCAACCTCGACCATATCTTCGCCGGTTGGGAGCAAGAGCTCTTTGGGTGCCAACCAGCGCTATACTTTGCCAAGGCACTGCCATGGGCTGTAGTGAGCGAGCTGATGTCGATGGGATACTTCATGTATTATCCGATGATAGCACTGGTTACATTCTATTATTTCTTCTGCAAGTATCACGAGGCAGAAAGGGCGACGTTCGTATTGCTCACCAGCTTCTTCATCTACTACGTGATCTTCATCTACGTACCGGTGGTAGGTCCCACCTTCTACTATGACGCCGTGGGCATCAGAGACATTACCCATGGCATCTTCCCGGCGATGGGCGATTACTTCAACACCCATACCGACTGCCTGCCCACGCCAGGCTACACCGATGGAGTATTCTACCAACTCGTGGAGGATGCCAAGTCGGCTGGCGAGCGCCCTACGGCGGCTTTCCCTAGCTCGCACGTGGGAGTAGGCACCGTCTGCATGTTGCTCATCTGGCATGCGGGCAACCGCAAGATGCTTTACGTGATGCTGCCATTCTATGTATTCCTCTGCATGGCAACGGTTTACATCCAGGCGCATTATCTCATCGACGCCCTGGCAGGACTGGTATCGGGAGTCATCATCTACTTCGTGCTGATGGCTGTCTCCAAGGGAATGATAGAGCATCAGGCATCCTCATCAAGAATGAGGTTCTGATAAGAAATGAGATTCTGATAAGAAATGAGATTCTGAATAAGATACATATTATTCATAAATATATCAATCAAACAACATTATAACAAATAGAATTCATCTAGAACAATGAAGAAACTATTTATCGAAACTTACGGCTGCCAGA